>Ga0070726_10000164_pt1 | contig 105972 bp, 89 predicted proteins | sample tdAd471_FD_67275 | JGI IMG/M metagenome (GOLD analysis project Ga0070726, IMG submission 67275) | Marine sediment microbial communities from the Atlantic coast under amendment with organic carbon and nitrate - tdAd47.1 | ecosystem: Environmental > Aquatic > Marine > Coastal > Sediment | place...
CCTGTAATCCATCCAATATCAGCCGTGCACCAATAAACATCTTCATCGTTGTACTGAAAAACATTTTTAAATGAGTAAGCTGTATAAACCATATAGCCACCACAAGTGTGTACAACTCCTTTTGGCTTTCCAGTGGAACCCGAAGTATATAGAATAAACAAATTATCTTCTGCATCCATTTCTTCTGCCTTACACTCTGCACTTACTTTTTGCCATTCGTCATGCCACCAAACATCTCTTTCGGCTTGCATTTGAACTTCTTCTCCTGTTCGTTTTAAAACAATTACCTTTTCAACTGAAGTGCAATTTTTCAATGCCTCATCTACAATTGTTTTCAAACCAATTTGCTTGTTGCCTCTGTATAATCCATCTGACGTTAAAACAAGATTACAGCTTGCATCATTTATTCTGTCTGCTAATGATTTTGCTGAAAACCCGGCAAACACAACAGAATGAATTGCTCCTATTCTGGCACATGCTAAAACTGAGTATGCTAATTCCAAAACCATTGGCATATAAAGGCATATTCTATCACCTTTTTTAGCTCCATTTTCTTTTAGCATATTCGCTGTTTTGCAAACATTTTCATGAAGCTGCTTGTACGTAATTTTTATAGATTCTTCTTTGGGGTCATTCGGTTCCCAGATAAGTGCCACTTTGTCGGCTTTATCTTTTAAGTGTCGATCAATACAATTTTCTGTAATGTTCAACTTGCCATTTATAAACCACTTTACATTAGGTTCTTCAAAATTCCAATTCAGTGTTTTGTCCCATCTCTTTTTCCATAAAAACGTATCGGCAACGCCCTCCCAAAATTCTTCCGGTTTTTCTACACTTTTTTTATATTGTTCTTTATATTCTTCAAAACTGCTTATTCTTGGTATCATAAACGCTATTTTAAATTCACTACCAAGTAACTTATTTTTTTGAAAAAACCCAAATTGATAAACATTCCCTTACTTTTGTAGTGTGAGTGAAACAAAGAAAAATATCAGAAAACTTACACTTGAAGAACTGACCGAGCAAATGACTTTGATTGGTGAAAAACCATTTAGAGCAAAGCAAGTTTACGATTGGTTGTGGATAAAAACTGCCCACACCTTTGATGATATGACTAATCTTTCTCTTGAATTAAGAGAAAAGCTGAACGAAAATTTTACTATCCATGCAGTTGAAATTGCTGATAAACAAATAAGTGCTGACCGAACCATAAAATGTGCTTTTAAACTACATGATGGATTAGTTGCGGAAGGCGTTTTAATTCCTACTACCAAACGAATGACAGCTTGTATTTCATCTCAGGTTGGGTGTAGCCTTACTTGTAAGTTTTGTGCTACAGGAAAATTAAAAAGAGTACGAAATATTGATGCTGATGAAATATACGACCAAGTAGCATTAATTAAAGAACAAGCCGAAAAAGAGTACAACCAAAACCTTACTAATATTGTGTATATGGGTATGGGCGAACCTCTTTTGAATTACAATAATGTGATTCAAAGCATAGATAAAATTACATCAGAAAAGGGCTTGGGTATGTCTCCAAAAAGAATTACTGTTTCTACTGCAGGCATTGCAAAAATGATAATGAAGCTGGCTGACGACAAGGTAAAGTTTAATCTGGCACTATCGTTACATGCGGCAAATGATGAAAAAAGAAATTACATCATGCCCATAAATGAAACCAATTCTTTGGCTGCTTTGTCAGAAGCGTTAAAATATTTTTACGAAAAAACAGGCACCAGAATAACCTATGAATACATCATCTTCAAAGATTTTAATGACAAAATTGAAGACGCAAAAGAACTGGCAGAGTTTTGCAAAATCACTCCCTGTAAAATCAATATTATTGAATATAACCCAATTGATGACGGTGAGTTTCAGCAAGCAAACTCAGAAAATGTAGACCGCTTTGCTAATTATTTGGAAAGTAAAAACCTGGTAGTTAGTGTTAGAAGAAGTAGAGGAAAAGACATTGATGCTGCATGCGGACAATTGGCCAATAAAAATAAAGCTGCCTTAAAAAACTAATCTCTAATTACTACATTTGGCCATTGGGAAAATTGGATGAAATAAAAAAGCCTATTGAGGCGGAAATGGAACATTTTGAGGGATGGTTCAGAAAATCCATGAAAAGTACTGTTCCGCTTCTTGATAAAATTACCCACTACATTATTAAAAGAAAGGGAAAGCAAATGCGTCCTATGTTTGTGTTTCTCTCTGCTAAGGCTCACGGAAATGTTGGCGACACAACCTATATTGCAGCTTCTCTTATTGAATTATTACACACAGCTACTTTAGTTCATGATGATGTGGTAGATGATGCGCATTTAAGAAGAGGCTTTTTCTCTATTAACTCCATTTGGAAAAATAAAATTGCTGTTTTAGTTGGCGATTTTTTACTTTCAAAAGGCTTGTTACTTGCCATAAAAAACAAACGATTTGATTTGTTGGAAATTGTTTCAACAGCCGTAGAGCAAATGAGTGAGGGCGAGCTTTTACAAATAGAAAAAGCTAGAAGATTAGACATCAAAGAAGAAATTTATTACGATATCATCAGACAAAAAACAGCTTCTTTAATTGCTTCTTGTTGCGCAACGGGAGCTCTCTCTGTAGGTGCCGATGAAGCCACCGTAAAAAATATGTGGGAGTTTGGAGAACTGACGGGTATGGCTTTCCAGATAAAAGATGACCTGTTTGATTATGGTGAAGGCGGAAAAATTGGTAAGCCAACCGGTATAGATATTAAAGAGCAAAAGATGACATTACCGCTAATTTATGCGTTAAATAATGTTTCTAAAAGTGAAAAAAGGTTTATCATCAATGTGGTAAAAAATCATCATGAAGACAGCAAGAAAGTAAAAGAAGTTATCCAAAAAGTGATTGCTTCCGGTGGAATTGAATACGCTACACAAAAAATGGAAGAGTACAGAGATAAAGCACTTGTAAAATTAGATTCACTTCCCGATACTGAAGCTAAAAATAGCCTCCGAAATCTTGTTATCTTTACCACAGAAAGAAACAAGTAAAATTATGCGCAAAATTTTCTATTTAGTATTTATTAGCTTGGTTGTTGCCGCATGCAACACCGAAGAGCCCGTTAAAAAAATTATTGATGAACAATATGAAGACGGCACACCAAAAAAGGTTTCCTATGAACATGAAAAAGGAACAGATTCAACTGATGCTAAGTTTAAAGAAGAAACTTACTACAAAAACGGACAGATAAGACATCAAGGTGAATTAAAAAATGGGCTTAAGCACGGTCACTGGATTTTTTATTATGAAAACGGAAACGTTTGGAGCGAAGGAGATTTTATTGAAGGAGTAAGAAACGGACCGTCAGTAGCTTATCATAAAAACGGAAATAAAAGAATGGAAGGAGCCTATAAAGATGGAAAGCAAATTGGAGAATGGAAGTTTTATAATGACAAAGGTGAATACATAAAATCAGAAACTTTCAACTAAATCTGTGATTACCCGCCAAACCATAGAAAAAATTTTTGATGCCGTTCGAATAGAAGAAGTGATTGGTGATTTTGTTAATCTAAAAAAATCCGGATCAAATTATAAAGGATTAAGTCCTTTTGCAAATGAAAAAACACCATCATTTATGGTGTCGCCTGTAAAGCAAATTTTTAAAGATTTTAGTTCGGGAAAAGGCGGAAACGCAGTTACTTTTTTAATGGAGCATGAACATCTTACTTATCCCGATGCGCTTAGATATCTTGCGAAAAAATACAATATTGAAATTGAGGAAGAGGCAGTAACCCCTGAAGCTCAGCAAGAAGCAAGTGAGCGAGAAAGCCTTTACATCGTAAATGATTTTGCTGAAAATTATTTTATCGACCAACTTTTAAATACCGATGAAGGAAAAAACATTGGGTTAAGCTATTTTAAAGAAAGAGGCTTTACGGATGAAACTATTAAATTATTTAAGTTAGGCTATTCACCCAATGGCAGAGATGCTTTCACACAAGCGGCTTTATCAAAAGGACACAAACTTCAGTTTCTTGAAAAAACAGGATTAACCATTGTAAAAGAAGAAAGGAAGTACGATAGATTTTGGGGAAGAGTAATGTTTCCCATCCACAATTTAAGCGGAAGAGTGTTGGGTTTTGGTGGAAGGGTTTTAAAGAAAGATGAAAAAACTGCAAAATACCTCAACTCTCCAGAAAGCGATATTTATCATAAAAGCAAGGTTTTATATGGAATGTATCAGGCCAAAAAAGCTATTGTTAAGGAAGATAATTGTTTGTTGGTAGAGGGCTATACAGATGTTATTTCACTTTTTCAAAACGGAATTGAGAATGTGGTGGCGTCCAGTGGAACGGCTTTAACGGAAGATCAGGTACGGCTGATTAAGCGATTCACCTCTAACATTACTATTTTGTATGATGGTGACCCGGCCGGTATTAAAGCATCTTTTAGAGGTATAAATCTGATTTTGGAACAAGGCATGAATGTAAAAGTTCTACTTTTCCCTGAAGGCGATGACCCGGATTCTTTTGCCAGAAAAAATGATACTGAAACCACCAAAAAATACTTAGAAAAAAACGCTAAAGACTTTATTCGATTTAAGATTAGTGTTTTGTTTGATGAAGCAAAAGATGACCCAATTAAGCGTTCAGAGTTTATACATGATATTGCCGAAAGCGTTGCTTTAATTCCTGACCATATTAAGCGTTCTGTTTACATTAGTGAGTGTAGCAAACTGCTTGAAATTTCTGAGCAAGCCGTTTTAGCTGAAGTAAACAAATTGCGTAAAGACATACGAACTAAAAAGGCCAGAGACCAAAGAAATTACGAAGAAGCTCCACTACAAATTCAATCACCACAAAAACAAGCCGAAGAAATTCAGGTCGATAAATTAAATTATCGTGAAAGTGAGTTGCTCAGAATTATGCTTACATACGGTGATAAAACATTTATACATGAAACCAAAAATGAAGAAGGAAATCCTGTAAAAGAAGATGTTCCTGTTTTAGAGTTTTTGTTAGGCGATATTCACCATGACGGAATTGAGTTTAAAAATGAAATTCATCAAAAAGTACTGAATGAAATTATGACTCAATTTCAGCACCAAGAAATTTTTGGGCAACAATTTTTCTTTAATCACCCGGACCAAAGTATAGCGCAATTTTGCATTGACTTAGTGACTTCAAAATATTCGTTGAGCGAAAATTGGGAAAAACACAACATTTGGGTAACTACCGAAGAAATGAATTTATCAAAAGCCGTTTTAGAAACCTTGTACTTGTTTAAACTTCATAAACTAGAAGAAAGAGCAATAGCTCAAAAAGAAAAGTTAAAGTCTGCTAATGATGAAGAAAGCACTTTACTTTTACAAGAGATAAAAATCATGGAGAGCATTAAACGCCAACTTTGTGATTATTTGGGAATTGTGGTGTTAGGATAACAAATTATTCTTAATCAAGTTTATCTAAGAAAGGTAAGTTGTATTGGATAATAAATAAGGAAATAATAAACATAATCCCAATAGTTAATAGCAATGAAAAGATAATTACTTCAATTTGTTGCTCTCGTTTCTTTCTACTAACTAGCCTAACTTTAAGCCTTTTTAAATTTTCTTTTGGAAGCCTTTTTTCCAATAACTTTTTAAGGTTATCGCTTTTCTTAGTTACAAAAGGTTGAAGCTTCTTGTCAAAAATCACTTTTTTCTTCGGTCTCTTATTGTTTTTGAGACTGATATTCATTGCATTTATAGAACCTCCGCCACCCATAGGTTTAATTACGAAAAGCTTCTAAACTAGTTTCAAATCCTTTAGTTTTAGTTGAATGGTAGTATTTCCGTTCCAATGATTTTCTTCAATAGTATAAGCAATATCAAATGGAACGCCTTCTGAAATTTCATTGATATAGTGCCCCATTCCCCAACCAATCACATCAAATTTTATACGATTGTCAGTTGGCTCAAACACTTTTAATTTTAGATGGTCTTCTCCAATCAATCTATATTCAGAGGCTAATACTTCTTTGGTTGTAAAAACAGGTCGCATATTGGCAGGACCAAATGGAGCCATTTGTTTTAAAATACTAACAAATCTGTCGTCTATTTGAGCAAAAGAAATTTCTTCATCAATTTGTAAAGATGGGGTTAGCAATTCATCTGTAATGTTTTCGCAAACTGCTTTTTCAAAGGCTTCGGCAAAGGCTTCCACATTTTCGGGTAACATAGTTAATCCTGCCGCATATTTATGTCCACCAAATTTTTCCAGTAAATGAGCACATTTTTCAATGGCTTCATGCACATTATAACCTCTCACCGAGCGAGCAGAACCAGCTACTTTTCCTTCCGAACCACACAAAATTATAGTTGGTTTGTAGTGAGTCTCAATCACTCTTGAAGCCACAATTCCTACTACTCCTTTATGCCAATGTTCTTGGTATAAAACAGTCGACTTTTTGTTTTGAAGAACTTCTGATTCTTCAATCATTTTTAAGGCTTCTTCACAAATTTGTCGGTCTATTTCTTTTCTATCTGTATTATGCGATTGTATTAAATTGCCTATTTCATTTGCCTGTTCTTCCGTTTTTGCCATTAATACTTTTACAGCATCTTTGGCATCATCCATACGGCCGGCTGCATTTATTCTGGGAGCAATTAAAAAAACTAAGTCGGTAACGGTTACTGTTCTCTTTTTAAAGTCAAAACCTGCTAACTCCAACAAAGCTTTAATTCCTGCTCTGGGTTGTTGGTTAATTATTTCTAAACCAAAATAAGTAAGTACTCTGTTTTCGTCAATTATTGGAACAATGTCCGCAGCAATACTAATGGCCAAGTATTCCAATAAATGCTGAATTTCTGCAAAAGGAATTTGCTTTTTTTCACAAACTGCCTGCACTAATTTAAAGCCAACTCCACACCCTGAAAGTTCTTTAAAAGGATACAAACAATCTTTTCGCTTTGGGTCTAGAACTGCGTAGGCGTTTGGTAATTCTTCACCCGGAAGATGATGGTCACATATAATTAAATCAATTCCTTTTTCTTTTGTATAGTTGGCTTTGTCAATTGCTTTAATTCCACAATCTAGAGCCACCATCACTTTACAACTATTTTCTAACGCAAAGTCTATTCCTTCGTTTGAAATTCCATAGCCTTCTGAATATCTATTCGGAATATAAAAAAGAAAGTCTGCATTTTGGCTTTCCAAAAAAGTAGAAAACATGGCAACAGAAGTTGTTCCGTCCACATCATAATCACCAAAAACTAAAATCTTTTCATTCTTTTCAATGGCAGCAATTATTCTATCGCTTGCTTTATCCATATCTTTCATTAGAAATGGATTGTATAAATTTTCTAAACTTGGTCTGAAAAACTGTTTTGCTTTTTCGTAATCTGTAATTCCTCTCTTTATTAATATTGAAGAAAGGCTTTTATCTAAATCATTTAGTTCAGCAGAAAGTTGATTGATAAGTTCAATATTATTATTGGCATTAACATCCCATCTTATATTTTTCGTCCTTCCTATTTGCATGTTAGTCCTTAATAATTAATTGTTTATCGAAATTTTTGCTATATTTGCACTCTAACTGCAAAACTACAAATTATGAGAAAAATTACTTTATTTTGCGCTTTGGCATTTACTTACAATTTTGTTTTCTCTCAAAATATTTCAGAGAACGAAATAACGGTAAAATCTAATATTTACCAAAACGCAACTGCTACCCTAAAAGTAGAAAAATTTAATGCTGCGACTCACGAAGGTGGAGTTGTTTATTCTGCTGAAAATAAAAGTACTACTAAAGATGTTTCTTTAAGTTCTTTAATTCAACCTAACAATAGCATGTTAAAGGCGAATGGCTGTGACACTGTAACTAACCTTGTTCCTGCAACTGATACTGTATTATATACATGGAACTTTGGAACTTTGGGTTACTTTGGTGGAACAATGAGTTATACCAATAAAACTCCAAAATTTGCTGAGCATTTCACTAAAACAGGAACTTCAACTCACATACAAAATGTAGAACTTACTTTTACTGAAGGTTACTCTCCTTCTTCTACAAAAACATTTAAAGTTACTGTATGGAATGATAATGGTCCAAGCGGTGCTCCTGGAACTGTTTATGATTCTTATAATATTCCTTATAAGTCAATTGAAAACTGGATTAAACAATTTCAAGGTGCAGTTAAAGTAACTCTATCATTTAATAATCCAATTAACATTTCTTTAGACCCAACTTTCTTTGTAGGTGTTGAGTGTGATACATTCGTACCGGATACATTGGCCATGGCTTATACTAAAAATCTATTTGGAATTCCAGGAAGGTCAAACAAAGTATGGACAAATATCGCAGGGGCATGGAATCAAGCAACAATTTTTGTTGAACAATCATCTGGTAATCCATTAACATTAAATGGTTTCACAAGAGTGGGAGTTACTCAGTTTCCTATTAATGCTAGACCTACTCCACTAACTGACACTATTTGCCAGGGAGATATTATTTCATATACATCTTTAAATACATTGAATGTTTCCAGCTATCAGTGGGTCTTCACTCAGGGTAGCCCTGGAAATGGTACAACAGCAAACATGAATGTTTTGTATAATACACCCGGTGTTCATTCATATCAATACAGAGCATACAATCAATGTGGTATGGCCAATGCCTATGTGGGGCAAATTACCGTAAATCCTAAACCTACTTCTGTTATTACCGGGCCAACTTTTGTATGTCCGGGTAATTCTGCTACACTTGTTGGAGCAGGAGGCGGAACCTATCTATGGATTGGTGGTGGTGCAACAGGAAATACTAACCAAACAGTAGTCGTATCTCCTACATCAACCACAAATTATCAGTTAGTTGCTACAAACTCTTTTGGGTGTAAAGATACTGCTACAAAAACATTAACTGTACCTTCAGCAGTTACTGCTAGTTATAACTATTCTCCGAGCACGCTTTGTATTAATTCGGTGATTAACTTTACTTCTACTTCATCTAATGCTACAACTTATCAGTGGACAATACCTAGTTCATCTAATCCAAGCCCAACAGTTGCTAATCCAATTGCTAGTTGGACGACTCCCGGAGTATACAATGTGAAACTAAGAGCGTCTAATCAATGCTTTACTGACTCAACGACTCAAGCCCTAACATTAATAAATTGTAGTGTTGGAGTTAATGAAGTAGGAAAAGAGTCTAAAGTTACTTTATCATTTGCTAACCAAGGATTAATCATTAATTCTAATGGGGTAAATGGAAATTACACTATTAGATTATTTGACGCTTCTAGTAAAATAATTCTTAACGAAAATATTTTTATCAATGAAGGAGTTCAGACAGTTTCTTTGGTTAATAATGTAGCTAAAGGAATTTATGTTATTCAGCTTCAAAATGAAGAAAACCTATTTAGCTCTAAGCTTATAAAGTAAGTAATTAAAACATATCTGTTAAAAGGGTGCGAAGTATTCGTACCCTTTTCTTTTTTCTTTAAATGAAAGCCTATAAATTTTAGTTTTGCAACATGGATATTTTACCAATAAAAGATAAAATACAACAATATAAGTCTGAAGGGAAAAAATTATTTGCAACTTCTTCTTTTCAAACACATAGCTTACCAATGCTTCACATCATTAGTAAAATTGATAATAGCATACCCGTTTATTATACCAATACCGGTTTTTTATTCCCGGAAACCTTAGCCTTTAAAGACCAACTGGCAAAAGACTTTGGATTAACTATTATAGGCTTAAACCCATCGGTTCCAAAAAGCCAACAAAAAGACATTAATGGAAATCTCCTTTTTACATCAGACCCTGACTACTGTTGCCATATAAATAAGATACAACCTCTTGAGCCAATACTTGCAGAATTTGATGTTTGGATAAATGGTATAAGAGCTGACCAAAGTTCTGTTAGAAAAAACATGAAAGAAGAACAACCCGCTCCCTTTGGTTGTTTGCGCTACCATCCTATGTTAAATTGGGATAATAAAATGATATATACTTATATTCATGAAAACAAGCTTCCCTCACATCCTTTGGAAGCAAAAGGTTATTTAAGTATAGGTTGCGAACCCTGTACCAGAAAATTTATTCAAGGAGACGACAGGTCTGCAAGGTGGTTTGGCCTTAATAAAACAGAATGTGGGCTACATACTGATTTAGTAACTAAATAGTAAGACAAAAGAAATTTATGAAAGTATTAATTACCGGTGGAGCAGGTTATATAGGAAATGAAGTTGTTTATAAATTAGCCGTAAACAAAAACATAGAGCAAATTGTAATTTATGACAACTTACATAAAGGAAATTACAATCTATTTACAGGCCTAAGAAAAGTCCCAAAAAACAATATTAAATTTATACATGGAGATATATTAGACAGTAGATTACTACGAAAGTCTCTTCATGGAATAGATACAGTAATTCATCTAGCTGCCAATGTAACTACACCGTTTTCGGATAATAACCCTCATTATTTAGAGCAGGTAAATCATTGGGGAACTGCTGAGTTAGTTTACGCAATTGAAGAAAGTGATGTAAAGAATTTAGTTTATATGAGTAGCGCGTCTGTTTATGGAGCCAGAGAAAATGAAGCTGAAATTACCACCCTGCTGAATCCCAGAACACATTATGGCATCTCAAAAATGAGGGGAGAAGAACATGTTGCCAGAATGTTTGAGAAACTTAACACCTATATCGTAAGGTGTGCCAATGTTTACGGTTATAGCAAAAACCTAAGAGTAGATGCTGTAATTAATAAATTTATGTTAGAGGCTCATTATGAAGGAAGAATAAAAATTAACGGTGATGGAAATCAATCTCGTTCATTTATCTACATTAATAGAGTAACTGACTTTTTAGAAAAGCTTTTAGAAAGCAACTTAGACTCTGCCTACTTCAATTTAGTAGATAGAAATATGAGCGTGTTGGATATTGTAGAAGCTATTAAAGAAATTTATCCTGCTACCGAAATGATTTTTGTGAATCACCACATGAAAATGAAAGAACTAAAAGTGAAGGCTGATGAACAAACCAAAACGTTATTAGGAGAAAACCCTATGACTTTAGTAGAAGAACTACAAGAGTTTAAAAAAATGTTTACGTTTTAGAAAAACCATCTACTACTACTACAAATTCTCCTTTAGGCTCTTTTTCGGTAAAATGTGATAGCAATTCTTGTGCTGTTCCCCTTAGTGTTTCTTCATAAATTTTAGTTAACTCTCTTGATACGGAAACCTTTCTGTCAGCACCAAAAATTTCAACTAATTCCTCCATTAACTTCTTAATTCTATATGGAGATTCATAAAAAACGATAGTTCTTTGCTCTTCTTTCAATTCATTTAGGCGTTTATTTCTTCCTTTTTTATGAGGTAAAAAACCTTCAAAACAAAATTTATCGCAAGGAAAGCCTGAGTTTACCAGTGCGGGAACAAATGCTGTTGCGCCCGGTAGGCATTCTACCTTAATATCTTGAGCAATACTCTCTCTCACCAATAAAAAGCCTGGATCGGATATTGCCGGAGTTCCGGCATCACTAATTAAACCAACTATAGTAGAGGATTTTATCCGCTCAACAATATTATCCAACACCTTATGCTCATTATGTTGATGAAAAGACACTAAAGGTGTTTTAATATCTAAATGCTTCATTAATTTACCTGATTGGCGAGTATCTTCAGCTAAAACAAAATCACATTCTTTCAATATTCTTATAGCTCTTAGCGTTATATCTTCTAAGTTGCCAATTGGAGTGGGTATAATTACTAGTTTAGACATCTGCCAAAAATAGCTTTTGAGCAGCTAAATTGTTAATTTTATCTAAATTTTTTAGGTGCGTGCAACCTTTTAATACAAATAAACATCTATAAGCTGTCGATGCAATTATGAGAGATGAGAAAGAAATCTTAGAAAAATGCAGAAAAAATGATCGCATCGGACAAAAAGCGTTATTTGACAAGTATGCCCCTAGAATGATGAGTGTTTGTATTCGCTACACAAACAGTAGCGATGATGCAAAAGATGTTTTACAAGAGGGATTCATTAAAGTTTTTGAAAAAATTGAAATGTATTCAGGTAGTGGTTCTTTAGAAGGATGGATAAGAAAAATAATGGTTAACACTGCCCTTGACCGAATTAGGAAGTATAAACACGAACAAAATAAAGCGTCTATTGATGATGTTAGCTTTATGCTTGGCAAAGCAGAAAGCACCACTTCAAAACTAGCAGCTAAAGACCTAATGGCCTTGGTAAATAGCTTACCCGGTGGATATAAAACCGTTTTTAATCTATTTGCAATTGAAGGTTATACTCACGCTGAAATTGGAGAAATGCTAAACATTTCAGAAAATACTTCTAAATCACAATATTCTAGAGCCAGGGCTCACTTACAAAAAATGCTTGAACAAATTGAAGAAAATGTTGAACAACAATAACATAGAAGAACTTTTTAAATCAGGGTTAGAAAACCTTGAGTCCCCTGTTCCTACCGATGTGTGGACCGGAATTGAAACAAACTTACCTGCTTCAGGTGGAGCTTCTGCAACAACCGGTATTGCTAAATCTCTTTTAACTAAAGTAGCTATTGGCGTAATTAGTGTTGGAGCAATTAGCTATGGAGTTTATCATTTTACAAATTCAACTGGTAGTAGTAATGAAAGTATAACAGAGGTAACTACTGTTAGTGAAAATGATTTAAACATACTAGAAGAAAGTAGTTCCGAAGAAAATAACACTCTACCTAATAATAGCGACAACCCTAACTTAACTGCTGAAGCAACTGAGAAAGCAGGAGAAACAGAAAAATCTTCAGACACAAAAACTTACCCTAAAAATCATATTAACAAGCCTAACACATATATTCCTACCTCTACTGAAAACAATACCTCTAACAATAATTCAGGAGAAAAAAACGATAATAACATTAGTGCTAATGACAACAATAAAAAGAACGAAACGTCAACCAATAATAACCCAACTTCGGAAAAACCAAAGGAAATAGAAACTCCTTTAGCGGTTGAAATTATAGCTAATGAAACAGAAGGAAAAATTCCTTTTGAGGTTTCATTAAAGTTAGACAAACAAGTTAATCATGTAATTTGGATATTACCTGGTGGAAAAGAAATATCTTCTGCTGAACTTAACCATACATTTGAAAAGCTTGGAAAGCATACCGTTAAGGTTAAAGCTACTGATAGCAAAGGAAAAACAGCAATCAATGAAATTACTGTAAATGTCTTACCGACAGCATTCATTAAATTACCTAAACCTGTTGGAAACAGTGGGGTTCGTCAATTCTACGCAAATGGAAATAATACATTTAATGTTGAGTTTGAAAACGTTGCGGAAGTAGATGGAGCAATTTGGGACTTAAAAGGAAGTGAAGTATATAAATTTAATACTATTGAAGGCGCCAAGTGGGACGGCAAAAATATGATAGGTAATATTTGCGAACCTGGCGTTTACTTTATGCTAATTAAAGCCACTGGCTTTGATGGTTATCCTGCTAAACCGGAAAGAATTTCTATCAATCTGACTAGATAAACAATTACTTTATTAACAAAGTATTTCTTAGTATATTAGCTTTACCTAAAACTAATAACTATGAAAAAATCTAAAGTAACTGTATTACTTGTAGGCTTACTTTTTCTTTCATTGATTGGGTGCATGTCCTATAAAAAAATTAGTGTAGGAAATGCAGAGCCATTTACCAATCATGACATCAGAGAAAATTTTCAGAACTATAATATATATATTCATGATGATAATGGGATTTATGAACTCCAAAACCCTGAGATAGGAGAAAAATTGATAGCCGGAACTCCTAAAAAAATCACCAATCAACAACAGCTTAGCGAAATAACGGACACCAACAACGTTAAAGGTAAAGACATTAATAAATATAATTTAACTCTCCACACAAAAAAACCCATCATAGAAAATGATGGAGTTGCTCAAAGCGGTAATGAAATAATTTTAGATTATAATCCTACGACTAGAATTGAAATTAAAGCGGATGATATTGAAAAAGTAGAAATGTATGCCAATGATGAAAAGGTAATTGGCATTATAGCGCTTTATATTATACTTTGCTTTATTGCTTTAGGTCTATTAATCTGGCTGATGATTGTTTTGTTAAATCAAGCAGGAAACAGCAGTGCTAATGCTAGTGCAAATTCCAGCGGAAATTCAAATAGCAATAGTGGCGGAAGTAACAGCGGTGGTTCCTGCTATGTCGCAACAATGGTTTATGGAAGTTACGATGCACCAGAGGTTTTAGTTCTCAGAAGATTTCGCGATAATTTTTTACAAAAGTTTTACTTAGGTAGACTATTTATCAAGACATATTACAAATATTCTCCTCATTTTGTGAAGAGATTTCAAAATCACGAAAACGTTCATAAACCAATTCGGTTTCTACTGAATCAGTTTGTAAAACTTCTTTCCAATTAAAACAAGGTGTTTAAACGCTTTTACATATTTTTCTTAATATTTGGCTTTGTGATAGTGGCTTCAAGTAGCTTTTCACAAAGTAATTTGTCTCTAAAATATTTTGGTTTAACCGTGCATCCGTTTGGAGATTATTCTGCCTCTATTCAGCCTAATAAGCTTGATAAAAATGCATTTTTTGTTCTGAACTTTGGTGGCTATGCCAGCTATGAAAAATTTGTATGGTATGACTTTATTTCTATAAAATTAAAGCAAGGAATTTTTACCGATTGTTCTGCCGGCATGATGGGAGTTTCACATTTTGGGGCTCAGTTAAAGTTATTAGAAAACCAAAAAAATAGATTAAGTTTTGGAATAGGTCCAACATTTATTTACAGAGAATCATGGAAAAGGTTTGAAGTATATGAAGATTCAGGTTTTTGGAAAACCTATACCTCTAAAAAATATGGTGAAATTCAATATACTTTTATTCCGTATGGTTGTGAGTTTGAATATGACTATAAGTTATCTGATAAAACCGATTTATCTGTTGACTTTACTCCGGGTTTCCCATTTGCCTTTACTTTTTCGGTGGGCATTAAACATTGGTTAACTAAAGACTTTAAGAAAAGAGTAAAACTAGTAGTTCCTAAAAATAAAAAGGCTAAAGTGCCTCAATAAACTTAATAATCAGTTTAGACAAATCTTCAAATTCAGTAAGAGGAAGTGTTTCGGGCTTGTCGTAAATATCGTGATACGCCTTAATGCCTCCCAAAGTATAAATATAAAAGCCTGGAACTCCTTGTTCAGTAAAAAAGTAATGGTCTGAAATAGCCGCCTTTCCTCTCTTTTCAATTTTGGGTAATAAATTAAGTGTTGAATTTATCTTTTGAAGTTGAGCATATTCTTTTTCAAAAACAGCTCCGTTCACTACTTTTATTCCTTCATCTCCTGTCCCAAGAATGTCAAAATTTAAAAAGAACTTTGTATTTCTAACATCCAACAATGGGTTTTTAGCAAGATAAGCCGAACCTAATAAACCTGCTTCTTCACCTGCAAAAGCTATAAAAACAACTGTATAGTCAGGCGGATTTTTAGTGTAGTAATTAGCTAAATGTAATAACATTGCTATTCCGCTAGCATTGTCATTAGCACCATAAAAACATGCTTCTTCTCCCATCATGCCCAAATGGTCGTAATGTCCCATAAAAACAATTGAACTATCCGGTTGCTTTTTTCCTAAAACATAGCCCAATACATTTTGTGTTTGATGGTCATAATTAAAAACCTGCTCTATATCTACAAAAATCTCCTTTGCATCGTTAATAAAGTTTTCTTTTAAGATTTGGATGGTTGTGTATTCATCCAGCTTTGTAGATACAGACCAAGTTAATTTTTCCGGTTCCAGACTAACTAGCAACGGTATTCCAAAGTGATTGTATTTAATTCCTTCAAATGCTTTATCATTAGCTAAAACAGACTCATCAATGACTACTGCTTTATTGTGAAAAAAGTTGCGCTTAGCTGCTTTCATCAAACTCTTTTCACTTGGTAAATTTGTTTCGGTATATCTTATCACGGAAAACTTGCCCGTTAAGCCTTTTGAGGATGGTTTAACAATATAATCTTTTCCCGGAATTAGTAGTTTTCCATCAATTCTAACTTCCATTCTTCCCGGAAATGTATTAACAGGAAATGAAAATTTTTGAAAGTAATTTTCGGTTAGTGTCTTCACTCCAAGTTGCTCAAATTCATTAGCAATATATGTAGCAGCAAGCATATCTCCTTTAGCTACGTACCCTCTACCGTACATGTGTTTTGATGCTAGCGTATCTACTACCTTTTTGGCATAAGATATATCCGATTGACCATTACCTAAAAAAACTAAGGATGAAAAAAGTATAAGCAGTAAGTTCCTCATGCTAACTAAGAAAACCTCCTTTTTACGAGTAATTCAAATTCTTTGTAAAAACTATTTTTCTTATCCCAATTATATTTTTTTGATAAATCATTGAGCTTTTGTTGGGCATCACTAAACGACTTGAAATTATTTAAGGTTTTTAAGGTTTCTGCCATTTCAGATGAATTGCCATTAAATAATTCATTGCTAAAAAGGTATTTTTCATTTATCCCCAATGATTTTGTTAGGTCTGATATCGGTCGATATTTGAGCTTAGCAGCTAAACTGTTATCATCTTCCACATCTTTTTGTTCTTCTTTAGTTAGAACAGATTTTTTTGCTTCCTCTACAGCAGGAGGAAGTGCTAACTCTTCATCTTTATTCTCCTGAATTTTTTCGATAACGATTTTTGATTTTGAAGTATCTTTTTGCGGAATACCTGCATTTTCTGACCGCTCTATCATTTCTCGTAAAACAATTGCTTTTTCATAAAGCTTACTTATTTTACCAATTACCACATTCATTTCAAGAACAGGTATCCTATCCCAATCCGTTAATCTATCAGAATGTTCTTTAATATTATCTGTAAGTTCTGTGAGAGCCTCTCTTAGTTTTTTGATTTCCTTGCTATCTATCATAATCGAAAATTTAACTCCAAACTACTATTATTTATTACATTTACGGTCAATAACTGTGCCTAAATTACTAAAAAAATGATTCCTGAAAATCCATTAGAAAAAAAACCGGGAAGCGGCTGGATTGAAGTTGTTTGTGGCTCTATGTTTTCAGGAAAAACAGAAGAATTAATTCGTAGAATAAAGCGTGCACAGTTTGCTAATCAAAAAGTTGAAATATTTAAGCCACTGGTTGATATTAGATATGATGAGGAAAGTGTAGTTTCTCACGACAAAAATGAAATTTCTTCTACTCCCGTAGAGTCATCAGAAACCATTTTATTGCTTGCCAATGATGTGGATGTAGTGGGAATTGATGAAGCACAGTTTTTTGATGATAACATTGTGGATGTATGTAATGAATTAGCAAATAGAGGAATCAGAGTAATTGTAGCCGGTTTGGATATGGATTTTAAAGGAAAACCATTTGGTCCTATGCCTAACTTAATGGCTATAGCAGAATACGTAACAAAAGTTCATGCTGTTTGCATGAGAACCGGAAAACCTGCACAGTTTTCTTTTAAAAAGTTGAATAGTGAAAAACTTGTTGAGTTGGGTGAAAAAAATATATACGAGCCGCTTTCACGTGAAGCTTATTTAGCTGCTATGAAAGAAAAATCGAAATTTTCCAAAGAATGAATTTTACCATAAATGAAATAGCAACTATTACTTCAGGTAAAATTATTCATGATTCAACTAATGCGATTGAGCATATATTTATTGATAGCAGAAATGCTTTTAAGCCAAGCAAAAGTCTTTTTATAGCTATTAAAGGCGAACATCATGACGGTCATCATTTCATTGACAAATTGAGCAAACTCAACTGCCTGACTTTTTTAGTTTCCAATGAACACTTTAATTTTAATGATTATCCAAATTGCTCCTTTATACTAGTCGAAAATACGTTGGATGCGCTGCAAAAAATCGCTGCTTTTCATCGGAAAAAATTTACACTACCTGTTGTTGCAATTGCAGGTTCTTATGGCAAAACCATTGTAAAGGAGTGGATGTATGAACTTTTAAAGGACAACTATAACATCATTCGTTCTCCTAAAAGCTACAACTCACAAATTGGAGTTGCATTATCAATTTTACAATTAAGTGAGGAGCATAATCTTGCCATTTTTGAAGCAGGGATTTCTATGCCAAATGAAATGGAAAAATTAAAAGAAATGATACTTCCAACTCATGGTATTTTTACTTCTTTTGGCGAAGCTCATCAGCAAAATTTTAACTCTCCTGAAGAAAAATTATCAGAAAAACTAAAGTTATTTGAAGGAATAGATTTTATATACAATCAGGATATAACTCCACTTTCGACAATTAAAAAAAGTAAATATAGCTACGGGAAAAATGCTAGTTTTTTAAAACTAATAGAAGTTCAAAAATTAGATTCATTTAGTGTATGTAAAATTGAATTTAAAGGAATTAGAGATGAGCTTGAAATTCCTTTTACTGATGATGCTTCCATTCAAAATTGTCTAACTTCCGTAACTGCTTCTTTAATGTTTGGGCTAGAACTTGAAGATCTTAAAGAAAAAGTATTTAATCTTCACCCAATTGCCTTGCGGCTTGAAATAACAAATGGTATAAATAATTGTAGCTTACTTCATGATTATTATACTTCCGATATTGAATCACTTCAAATAGCATTAAATAAACTCAGTGAGCAAAAGTTAAAAAACAAAACACTTATTATATCTGATTTTGCAGACAATACCACAAATCAATACATAGAACAAATAGCGGCTTTACTTCAAAATCATAATATTAATAAGCTAATTACGGTTGGAAAATCAATGGTAAAACTAACTCAGTTTTTTGATGGAGAAGTTTATTCTTATGATGATACTGAAGGTTTATTAGATTGCATGGAAATTCTGGAGTTTAAAAATGAAGCTATTTTAATAAAGGGCTCACGCAATTTTAAGTTTGAAAAAATTGGTAACTATTTATCAGAAAAAAGTCATATCACTTATTTAGAGATTAACCTTAAACAGGTTGAGAGAAATATCACTTATTTTAAAACACTTCTTCAACAAAACACTAAATTATTACTAATGATAAAGGCTTCGGGTTACGGGTCCGGAGCAATTGAAATAGCAAAAAAAGCTGAAAGCATTGGAGTAAATAATTTTGGAGTTGCTTACGCTGATGAGGGAGTTGAACTACGAAAAGCAGGAATTGAAGGCAGGATTATAGTTATGAATCCTGAGCCACAAGCCTTCAATGATATCTTAATTTATAATTTAGAACCTTCTGTTTACAGTTTTAAATTATTAGATGATTGGACAAGGTTTTTAATTTTAAATAAGCGACAATCTTATCCCATTCATATAAAAATAGATTCAGGAATGAATCGGCTAGGATTTGTTCAATCACAAATTAACCAACTGACTCAGTACTTTTTATCACAACCGGAAATAAAAATTACTTCTGTTTTTTCTCACCTTGCAACTGCTGATGATGCTTCTCAAGATGATTTTTCCAACTCCCAATTTTTGTTGTTTGAAGAAATATGTAGTAAAATATCAAAAGTACTTCCTTATGAATTTGATAGGCATATTTTAAACACATCCGGCATCCTTCGTTTTCCTGAAAAGCAATTTGAAATGGTTCGCTTAGGGCTTGGCATGTATGGTGTTTCTCCCATTGATAATGAAAATAGCATTTCTCCCATTGCAAAACTTTTTTCAAAGATTTCTCAAATAAAAGCAGTGAAAAAAGGCGAAAGTATTGGTTATGGAAGAAATTTTATTGCCAAAAATAACATAACAATAGCCATCGTTCCTTTGGGTTATGCCGATGGTTATAGTCGGCTTTTAAGCAATGGCATTGGCAAAGTAAATATTAACGGTAAGCTATGTAAAACCGTTGGTAATATATGTATGGACATGTTTATGATTGACGTTAGTGATATAAATTGTCATGAGGGAGATGTTGTTGAAATATTTGGAAATAACCCAACCATAGAAGAGTTGGCAAAGTGGCAAAATACCATTCCTTATGAAATTCTTTCTAGGCTTTCACACCGTATTTATAGAAAATTTATAGAAGAATAGATTTAGAAAAACGCTCTAAGTTGAACACCGCCTGTGTGAATAGTTTTAGCGTTTAATGCGGCTCTACCATTATAATTTAATGATAACTGAAGATGATTTGACAACAGCCTTTGATAACCTACTGTCCAGGTATAATTTTTTCCATTTATCAATCCCTCTAACATTTCAAAACCAACAGAAGAATTTGGGTTACCGTTAAATTTAATCTCAACGTAATTAACCGTTAAATTAAAGCTTCCTTTATTTGCTTGATTAAGTCGCATTTCAGTTCCTATCTTTGAATTATAAGAAGTTTCTGAGCCATAATTTTCATCATTTAATTTTTCCTGATAATTGAAAAATAAATTTACCCTGAATTTTACATTGGGTTGAAAAGTAATTTTTGGTTCAACTTCAATAAAATCAAACTCATAATTACGTTGTGTAAAAAAGCCAGAAAGATTTGATTTAACTCCTTCTTTGTAAAGGAAATTCCAAAATAGTTTTCTGGTCATATTCCATCGCAAACGAGCCGCATAAAATTCTTGTGTTCTGGTTTCAAACCCGTTTGTTAAAAGTGTTTTATTTGAGTTGTTGTAATAGTCAATTTCCGCACCGTACTTACTGCTTATCCTATTAAAATAAAAGGTGTTTTGAATTCCAGAAGATTGTGAAACCAACGCAGAATCATCTATATTTAATATAAACGGATTATATCTATCTTTTTCTAATCCGGTTTTTCTGTTGGTTTGAAAGCCCAGTTTATTACTAAATAACGAAATGAATTTTCGAATTCCCTTTTTGTTTGACCAGACTACATCCGGCCGCACAAAAACTAATTGATTAAATTGATTGGTAAATGTTTTTACATATTCTGACGTAGGCACAAAAACTTTAATATAATTGGCCTGGTCTTGAAAAGCTGCTAACTCAAATTCATTTAATTCTTTAATTCCATTGTCGTTATAATCTATCCATTGATAGTAACCTTGTCCCGGATTTACTTCTAAAAACACAAAATCTCTCTTCAACTCCAGACCACTTCCCACTTCATAATATGTATTTGAGGTAATGGTTCCTTTTATTAAGTTTAAACCATAGTTAATTTTCCCTACAACATTATCTTCCGGCTTCAAATTAACAAAAGCCGAGTCCAACACACTTACTCTTCTGTAAGTGGCATTTCCGCTTAATTTTTGCCATTTAAATTGGTTTACTTTAAAGCCAACTTCAATATCTTCTCCTAAAGTTGATTTAATTAATTCATTGTTTAATGGGGCTTTATCTTCTCGTTGCTGATAGCTAAGATTAAAGCCATTTTGTAATGAGTCTTGTGTTTTTAAATAGGCTTTCCACAATATATAATTAAAACTATTATTAGAAATTCCCTGGTTACTATTTAGCTGTAAAGTATTACTTTCTTCTTCTTCAATAACACCCACTTGCAGCCAAGATATATCTTTACTCAACAAGGCGTTGTGTTTATAAAAGGTAGTTTTAGATAAAGCTGTTCCGTCTGTTTCTAAGTAACTTCCGTTTGCCTTGAAATTAAATCCTTTTTTAGTAAATCCTGCATTTGCTTCATGTCGTAGTCCATCATAAACACTTCCACTAATAAAAGTGGCTAGTGTATATTTTAGTAAAAATTCATTTGGTTTTGCTAGACCTGCATAAGCTTCCATCCATTGCTGGTCATCAACAAAATCAATAGTTCTAACACTCCAGTCTCTATAAAATTCTACTGAACGATATCTTTCTATTTCTTTAAACTGCTTTGTAATATATTCAAACTTTCCGCCTCCTAATATTCTCCATGCATTTTTTTCTTTGGAAAATGGAATTGCATTATCAGAAATTAATTTAAACCCATAACCTGCGTTATCTCCGTTACTTATTTTAGAAAAAGTATTTGCGTCATAATTACTAACTGCGCCTTCCACATAAAGTTTAGAAAGTTTAGAAAAATTATATTCTCCTCCAACTGTAAAAAGTTGACGCTTTTTTGGAGTGACCAATAAAATTACCGGTTCATAATTTCCTTGTGGAATCCCGGAAACAGGAGCTACCCATTGATATACTTTTCCGTTTGCAGTAGAATTTACTTGAATGTAATTACCATTATTGTTTCCAACTAAAGAAAAGGCTAAACTGTAAAATGCGCTATCAGGATTAGTAGAATACACGAATACCGAATCATATAAAACACTTCCAACCAAAGTGTCTATTTTTTTGTAGAGCACCCTATCATTTTCAAATGGAACGCTATCAATGCTATAATAGAGTGCCTCTTGAATACTGTCGCCCACCGTTCCTAAAAACTTTTTTTGCTCATCATCCAGCTCTTGTTGTAACGGCTGGTTTTTTGCATCTTGCTCTGAATACATGTTTAAGTCTAACTTCCATTTATTTTTTTCAAAACCAGTAGAAGCTTGCAGTACAGAACGAGCGTAGTTTTTATCCGAGTACTGAAATTCAACTACAATTCTGGAGTATTGAGTAATAATTCTGTTTGCGGTAAAAGTAATTTCAGCAGTGTTGTAGTCAATAATATAGTCAAAATCCTGACCTCTTTCCATTTGTTCACCATCTAAAAACACTTTCTCCGTTCCAGATAAAACAATAATGAAAGTTTCATTTTCTGAGCCTGTTAAACGGTAAGGACCTTGATTTCCCTCTACACCTAAAATTACATTTCTTGAGAATTTTCCTTTTGAAACCGCCATCCCAACAGAAACATCTGCTATTACGCTGTTTGAATCTAAATTATTAAGAGCAAATCGACTGGAAAAATTTCCTCCCTGAGCTCTTTTGTAATATTTTAAAAAATAAGAATCTCCATTTTGCATTTGAAAATCTCCTGCCACAAGTTTTGATTTATCGTCATATAATTGAATATAAACCTGGTCAAAGTCTTGCAATTGTTGGGTGTTTCCCTCCGGCTGAATAGGTATATTATCATCCGTAATTGATGCCAAAACATTGATTTTCTCCGTTACTTTTCCTGATAACTGTAGATTTAAATTAGAGTTTACTGACAAGTTTTGATTATTTCCAACTGTCAATCCTCTGGAAATTGTTCCACTTCTATTCACTTCACCTAAGCTAAATATTTCATCGGTGGTATTATTGGTAGGCGTGTAGCTAAATTGATTGTAAAGTCCAACATCTTGCTGTTCTAATAATTTAGCATTTTTATGTGAGTACTGCCTTGAAAAACTAAGTGGGAAAACTCTAAATTTTATGAAACTCTTTTTTCCAAAATTTTTCTTAGAAAATATAATTGTGGATTTAGCATAGTCAATATTATAGTCTCCTGTGTCCGCAAAAACACCCTCTATCATAATAATTTCAGACTCAGGAACAATGCTCAATGAGTCTAACTGAATAGTGTCTTGCGATGCTATTATTTCCAACGAACGAAAATTATGCTGGGCAAAAGACGTTGATGTAATAAATAACATTACTACAAAAAGAAATATATATTTAGTCTGCTGTTGCACTAAGTAGTATGAAACTCTCAAAGGTAAACATCCTTAGAAACTTTAAACGATGCTTTTTATTTTGTTTGAATTAATACTTTTGGGTCATGAAAATCATCTCTTACAATGTAAATGGCATTAGAGCCGCCATGAGTAAAGGTTTATTAGACTGGATAAAAGCTGCCAATCCCGATGTTTTTTGTATTCAAGAAACAAAAGCTACTAAAGACCAGGTAGATATTATCTCAATTGAAAGTTTAGGATATCACCATTATTGGTTTTCTGCACAAAAAAAGGGATACAGCGGAGTTAGTATTTGGTGCAAAAACAAACCTTTAAATATTGAATATGGCTGTGGAATTGACAGGTACGACAATGAAGGCCGAGTTCTTCGAGCAGATTTTGATGATGTTTCAGTAATTAGCGTGTACATGCCTTCAGGGTCTAGCGGAGATGACAGACAAGCCTTTAAAATGAAGTGGCTAAATGACTTTCAAGAATACATTAACAATTTAAAAAAAAGCACTCCAAACCTAGTAATATCAGGTGATTATAATATTTGCCATAAAGCCATTGACATACATGACCCGATACGAAATGCAACCGTTTCCGGTTTCCTGCCCGAAGAGCGAGAATGGATGACTGAGTTTATTGAAAGCGGCTTTATAGATACTTTTAGGCATTTTAACCAAAATCCACATAATTATAGCTGGTGGAGCTATAGAGCAAATGCCAGAAATAATAACAAAGGCTGGAGGATTGACTATAATATGGCTAGTAAAAACCTTGAAAACAGGCTTAAATTTGCTACAATTTTACCCAATGCAAAACACTCAGACCACTGCCCTGTTGTTCTAGAATTGAAATAAATGATATTTAGAGATTGATTGTATCGGTATTTATTTATATTTGTCATTACTTAAATTTTTAACCCTAACTTAGTTGTGATGAAAAGAATCTTTGTAATTAGCGCACTTGTTGGTTTAGGTTTACTTTCAGGATGTGGTGGTAACGGAAAGTCTGGAGGTGGAGAAACCAAAGAAGGAAAAGGCGGAGTTGTTTACGGTGGTGTATTTAAAATGAATGAAGTTGAAGACTTTAAAAGTCTTTACCCACTTGATATTACAGAGGTTGGAAGCCACCGAATTGGTAATCAGGTTTATGAAGGAATAGTAAAATTAAATCAAGAAGATTTATCTGTTGAGCCTTGTTTAGCTGAAAAATGGGATGTAAATGAAGATGCTACTCAATTTACTTTCTATTTAAGAAAAGGTATAAAGTTTCATGATGACCCTTGCTTTCCTGAAGGAAAGGGAAGAGAAGTTAAAGCACAAGACATTAAATATTGCTTAGACAAAATTTGTGAGTCACACCCACAAAATCAAATGTTTTGGCTATTTAAAGACAAAGTAAAAGGAGCTGTTGATTACTATGAAGCCAGTAAATCAGGCACTTTACCAGCCAACGGTGTTGAAGGAATTAAAATTATTGATGATTATACCATTCAGATTGATTTAACATACCCATTTGCAGGTTTTTTAAACATATTAAGTCACTCTGCTGGTTGGATTTATCCTAAAGAAGCTTATGATAAATATGGCATTGAACTTAGCAGGCATGCTGTTGGAACAGGTGCTTTTAGAGTAAAAGCCGTTAAACAAGGTGAGGCTGTGGTTTTAGAAAAAAACCCAGATTACTGGGGAATTGACCAGTATGGTAACAAATTACCTTACTTAGATGGTATCAAAGTAACGTTTATCAAGGAAAAGAAAACTGAATTAATGGAATTCAGAAAGGGTAATTTAGATATGATTTTTAGATTACCGCTAGAAATGATTGAAGATGTAGTTGGAGAGTTAGATGAAGCAAAAAAAGGTGGAAACAAACCTTTTGTAATGCAAGTTGTTCCTGCGATGAGCTTATTTTACTACGGATTTCAAAATAAAACTGCTCCTTTTGATAATAAAAAACTTCGTCAAGCATTAAATTATGCTATTGATAGAGATGCTATTGTAACATACACTTTACAAGGAGAAGGAGAAGCAGCTATTCATGGGGTTGTTCCACCATTTAAAGGATATCCTTATGAAACAGTTAAAGGGTTTGAATTTAATCCTGAACTAGCAAGACAACTTTTAAGTGAAGCAGGTTTCCCTGGCGGAAAAGGATTAGGTAAAATCACACTACATATTAATAGTGGTGGTGGTGACAGAAACGTTCACACAGCTGAAGTTATTCAAAAAATGTTGAAAGAAAACATCAATGTGGATGTGGATATTGAAATTTTACAATGGGCACAGCACTTAGACAATTACGAAACAGGAAAGTCTGTATTTTGGAGAACAGGATGGATTGCCGATTATCCGGATCCGGAAAACTTCCTAAACTTGTTTTACGGAAAACACGTTCCTGCTGAAATGAGCGACCGTTCTTTCATTAACTCTGTTCGATTCCAAAATGCAAAGTTTGATTCTATTTTTGAAGTTGCTTTAAGAATAGTAGATACAAAAGAACGTTATGAGTTATTTGCTCAGGCAGATCAAATTATTGTGGACGAAGCAGCTTGTATGCCTATTTTTTATGATGAGAATACTAGGTTGATTCAGGTAAAGGTTAAAAATTTCCCTGCAAACGCAATGGAATACAGAGACCTTAGTGAAGTTTACTTCAAAGAGGAAGAGCAAAAATAAATACTATTTTTTACAATATTTTCTTAAAAACGGTGGTTAATTTTAGCCACCGTTTTTGTTTAACTTTGTCTTGTGCGTAATCTATTACTCTATATCATTCTTATTACTTTTTCCTTTTCGCTTTTTTCTCAAGAAAATATGGGAATTGAAAATAGCAATTACGCTCCCACTAATTCCCTTTGGCTAAACCCGTCTTCAATTGCTGACAACAAAGCATTTTTAGATATCAATATTGCAGGCGCTTCAGCTTTTATGGGAAATAATTTGGCTTATGTAAAAGGTGGGATGCCCTATTCTGCGAGTGCTTTTCAAAGTTTATCTTTTAATCTTGAAGGAAACAAGAAGAGTTTATATGTAGATGCCGGAATTCATGGCCCTTCTGCATCATTATCCATTGGTGACCATGGTTTTGCATTAAGCACTTCTTTAAGAAACTATCAAAGAGCCAAAAAAATTCCGGGAGAGTTAATGGATTTATTATTTAGAGAATTAGAATACGACCCTGAATATGGCGTTAAAAAATCATACAATAATATTTCACTGAACTCTCTAAGTTGGATGGAAGTTGGATTCAGCTATGCCTACTTGTTTAAAAAATTTGACAGAGAAATATGGCAAGGAGGTATTACCGTTAAAAGAATGTGGGGATTAGCATCCTTTTCTTCTATATTTAACACCATAGAATATACTCTTGTTGACCCAGAAGTGGTAACCGTTCATGATTTTGAATCTCAATATGCAACTGCTTCCGGGTTTGGTTCCGGAACAGGCTGGGGAATAGATTTAGGTTTTACATACAAATACACTACTGACCCTGTAATGTCATATACTCCACATAATAGACTTTGCAGAAAAATGGATTATTATCATAAAATCGGAGTTTCATTATTGGATTGGGGAAGTATTAAATTTACTGATAATGCACTTTTAAATACTATTGACATTTCCGAAGAACCTCATACCGAAAACTCAACAGAAGGATTAGACGAAAATGATGTTATTTATAACTTACAAAACAATAATTTTGATAATACTACCAATACATTTAAAGCAAAATTACCATTGGCTTTATCTGTTCAATACGACTATAATTTTGGATACAACATTTACTTAAATGCAACCGCTATTCATCCGCTAAGAGGTTCAGGAAAAATAGGAATTCAGCGCCCTCCTCTATTTGCATTTACTCCCAGATATGAAAGGAAAAGATTTGAAGCGTCTTTACCCATAACTTTGTGGGATTATAAATATCCTTCTATTGGTTTTGCTGTTAGGCTAAACAGTATTGTTATTGGCACTGATAGGCTCATTCCATACATCTTGCCTATAGATACGTATAGGGCTGACATTTATTTTAACCTTAAGATAACCATTTTTGATAGAAAAAAATGTCGTCCTGCAAAGCCCAGAAGGGCAAGTGATAAAGTTAGGTGTCCCAGCTATCACTAGATAAATGTTAACAATACTGTTGATACTAGAATAAACACCACTTTTTTATCTTATCTTTAATCCATTAACTTTGCCTTTTACTATACTATTGATAGTTTTTGACTACAGATTATAACATATCAAATAAAACCATTCAAGGAGGTAAGACACTTTGTATAAATGATTTAAAAGAAATATTTTACAAAGCCCCTTCTTCACTTAGCAATGAACAGCTAGAAGCCATTAAAACTTTTGACAACTTAAGATTAAATACCCTTAAAAAAATTACCGATGAATCGGTTTACCATAAAACATACCTTGATTTTCAAGTAAAAGCTAATCTTTCTCCCTACCAAGAATTTTTAAAAAAATAAATTATGAAATCAATTTTTACACTCTTCATTTCAGCTTTTATCTCACTTACAATTACTGCGCAGCCACAGCTTAGCTTAGGTGAAATTACACCGGTTGTAGGAGACGTTTATAATGTTTACCAAGCAGATTCGGCTTATTCTCCCGGAGTTGGAGGCTCTGCCAATATGACTTGGGATTTCAGAAATTTAAACGGCTATGGGCAAGCTTATGATTATACCGTAAACTATGTTACGCCTTCTTCTACCCCTGATGCAAGCTACTTTCCTACGTCAACAGTTGCAGAATCATATCCAAGTACTAAAGGAGGAACTACATATTATAAAACAAATGGCAATGACGTTTACATGGATGGGTTTACTATTACTGTTAGCGGATTAGGAAGCGTATTAGTTGATATTAACGCTGACAATGAATTAATCATGACTTATCCTTTCACTCAAGGCTCTAATGTAGCCGATGCTACTATAACCGGTACAGCGTATTTCTTTTTTGTAGGGCCACAAACTGCATCAATAAGTGGAAACGCAAATACTGTTGCAGACGGCTATGGTACTTTATTAATGCCGTATGGAGATACTATTAAAGATGTTATTCGTGTTTTAAGGAACGAAAGCTATACTGCCACTTCCACTTTAGGAACAACAACTATAAACAGAACCAATATCTTTTTTTATGCAACTAGCTCAAGTACAACTACAGCTAACAAAAAATTTCCGTTGGTTGCTTTCTATGAAACCAATATTAATGGAAGCTCTACTAAATGGGTAACTTCACAGCTTAAAATGATTACTGGACTTGACGAGTTGGCAAATACTTTAGAGTACATTAAAGTATTCCCTAATCCTGTTAAAGAAAGAATTAATATCAGTTTTTCTTTAGCTAATGAAGCCAAGGTAAGTATTACTCTAAAAAACAATTTAGGTCAAAATGTAAGCACTTTACTAGCAACTCAACAATTAAACAATGGCTCACATAACTATAGTATTGATAATACATTTGCCAGTGGAGTTTACTTTTTAGAAATTGATGTTGATGGTAGAAAAAAAGTAGAGAAAATTATTCTTGAGTAATTACTCTTCTTTATCCTTTAGCTCAATACTCACCTTTTTATCATCCGGAATTATTTTCTCCCAATCCGGGTCTAATGTTAAATCGTTAAGTCCCGGAACCAATACAACAGCAAAACTTGCTACTGGTTTATATAATAAGGAAGATTCTTTATACTCTTTATTCATAATAGAATAATGTTGGTCTAGTCGGTCAAAAATAAAGAGCACAACGCTTAAAATAAATCCAAAAAACATCAAGCCGAAAAGTAAGCCGGCCAATTTATTTACAAAACCCAAGCTTGCTTTTTTTAACACCCCTTGAATAAATTTACCAAGCATAAACACAAGCAACACAATACATATAAATAATACGACAAAAGAGATGAATTCAATCCAATTTTGTTCAAGATTAAATGCTGTTTCTAAATACTTTCCTAAGACATCTGAAAACTTAAATGCTCCCCAAACACCAAGCCCCAAAGCCGCAAAAGAAGCAATTTCAGTTACAAGCCCTTTTTTAAACCCTCTTACAGCTCCCCATGCCAATGGCACAACTAATATAATATCTATTGCATTCATTTGTGTTTGTAAAAATAAAGTGCATTTAAGCTTTGGATAGATTCAAATTGTATTTTTGTTAACATGTTAGATGAGGATAACTTCGAAAAAAGATGGGGAAATTTGCTTGTAGAAAAATCTAAACAAATAGATTTTGAAGTAGATTTTGAAGGGCTTTTATTTTTGATTGGCTTGCAAGAGCTAGGTAAAACAAGGATTAACCCTGATAAAAATCAAAAGTTAGATATTATGCACATTGCCGTTTGCAAGTTGCTGGAGCCTTATGGCTTTTATGAATACAAAGGAATTGATGCAGATGGTTGGCCTCATTGGGAAAGATTAAAAAAGATTCCTAGTTTAGATAAAAAAGAACAAGATAAGCTGATTAGAACCGCTATGTTAGAATACTTTGAAGAATAGTCTAAAGTTTACCGACTATGTAAATAGCTAGTTTTGTATAGGCTTTCAGTAGCGTTTCTTTTTTCAGATGCATGGTTTTAATATCAAGCACATCAGGGTTTTCAAGATTAATATAAAGGTTTCCTTCGCCATAAATTTGTTTTCTGTCTTTTCCTATTACATCAAAATGAATTATATGGTTTGAATATTTATAACTCGTCTTTTTTCCGGCTACCGGAGCACTTTTTTTAGCTTTTTTAATTTGGTACATATTTATAAAAACAAATTCAGCTGCATCATATTTAGTGAGGATTGAATTAAAATATGTATTGTCAACTCTACTTAAATCAACAGCATAATGCGGTGGTTTTTGTTTTTGATATTCATAAAAAACCCTTTTGGAAAAAGTTGAAAAATCTTCTTCTGATAAGGTAATGAACATTATGCTATCATTTTTTAGATTCCAAAATGCATTTTGAAGTGTGCTGGCGTATAGTCCATAGACATCATTAGGGTTTACGTCATTTATTGAAGCAATGGTTTCTATGGCAACGTCAGAATGTAGTTCAAAGCGACTATACGGAATGAGTATTATTTTTTCCTTTTTAATATCACTGGCTAACATTTCGTGTTGAGCACACAAGCTAAGTGATAGAAAAATAAACAAGTATGTTGTAAAAAACCTCAACTATATTACTCTGCTTTTAATATAAAATAATTCTTTTTTCCTCTTTGAAGTAAAATGTATTTTCCGTTGATTAAATCATCCGTATTTATGCTTTTTTCTTCAGCCACTTTTTCCTTATTCACACTTATTGAGTTTTCCTTTAATGCTCTTCTTGCTTCTCCGTTCGATTTTAAGAAAGAACCTTCAGCAACCAAGGCATCAACAATATTTATACCGTTTTGAATTTTTGAAATAGCAATAGAAGCCTGCGGAACCCCTTCAAAAACAGATAAAAAATCGTCCTCAGATAAGTTTTTTAAATCTCCGGAAGTTGAGTTTCCGAACAAAATATTACTAGCAGCAATAGCATTTTTCAACTGTTCCTGCCCATGAACCCTTACTGTAATGTCCTCCGCTAAAGCTTTTTGCAATAGCCTTAAATGAGGTGTTTGGTTATGTTCCGCCTCAATGGATTCAATTTCCTCTTTTGATTTTACGGTAAATATTCTGATATAATTTTTCACATCATCATCAGAAGCATTTAGCCAAAACTGATAAAACTTATAGGGTGAAGTTCGTTTAGCGTCTAACCAAATGTTTCCACCTTCGGTTTTCCCAAACTTAGTTCCGTCAGCTTTTTTAATCAGTGGAGTAGTTAAAGCGTAAGCCTCTCCACTATCTTTCCTTCTTATAAATTCTGTTCCGGTAACAATATTTCCCCATTGGTCAGATCCTCCCATTTGGAGCTTACAATCCATTGTTTTATACAAATGATAAAAATCATAGCCTTGTACTAGCTGATAACTAAACTCTGTAAAAGACATTCCGCTATCTAATCGCTTTTGCACAGAATCTTTGGCTAACATATAGTTAATCGTAATATGCTTCCCTACATCTCTAATAAAATCTAAAAATTTAAAGTCTTTAAACCAATCGTAATTATTTACAATTTGAGCAGAGTTTTCACCACAATTAAAGTCTAAAAATTTTTCAAGTTGAGCTTTTTGACAATCTAGATTGTGCTGTAATTCTTCTTCCGAGAGTAAATTTCTTTCCGCACTTTTTCCGGAGGGGTCTCCAACCATCCCGGTAGCACCGCCAACAAGAGCAATTGGTTTGTGACCACATTGTTGAAAATGAACTAACGTCATCACTTGCACCATGTTTCCAACTCCTAAAGAATCTGCAGTTGGGTCAAAACCGATATATCCTTTAGCCATGCCATTAGAAAGATATTCTTCTGTACCCGGCATAGAATTATGTAACATGTTTCGCCACTTCAGTTCCTCAATAAAATTCTTCATTATTAATCAATTTTGGGTAAAGATAAGAAGCCATTTGATAATATATTTTAAATCGTTTAAAACACTACTTTTACATCGTGAATTTTGTTACAGGAGGAACCGGTTTAATTGGAAGTCATTTGCTTTTTAAGTTAGTAAATGATGGGCAAAATGTTCGCGCTTTATATCGCTCAAAGCAATCTCTAAATGACACTCAACAAATTTTTAACTACTATCAAAAGCCTGAACTTTTTGAAAAAATTGAATGGGTTGAAGGAGATATTTTAGATGTCAACTTAACGTATGAACAAATCAAAGGGTGTAGCAACGTATTTCATTGTGCTGCCATAGTTTCTTTTAACCCAAATCATAGAAAAAAACTATTTAAAGTAAATATTGAAGGAACGGCCAATATTGTAAATGCTTGCATTGAAAATACAGTTGATAAACTTTGTTATGTCAGTTCTGTAACTACACTTGGAACGCCTAATATAAATGGTGTTATAGACGAAAAAAGTAACTGGAAAGAAAAAAAGAAACCTAGCAATTATTCTATTAGTAAATATTATGCCGAACAAGAAGTATGGAGAGGAACTCAAGAAGGGCTTAAATCTATTATTGTTGCTCCTAGTATGGTGATAGGAGCCGGTAATTTTGATAAGGGCAGCTTAGCTGTTTTTAAAAGAATTAAACAAGGCTTAAAGTATTATACCAATGGAACAACAGGAGTAATTGACGTAAGGGATGTTACTGATATCATGCTTAGTTTAATGAAAAAAGATGTTGCTAATGAAAAGTTTTGCCTTGTTTCAGAAAACATTTCATTTAAAGATTATTTTGAAATCATTGCAAAAGAACTTAATGTAGAACCTCCAGCTAAACTGGCAGGTAAAACTGCAACAAAAATTGCCTGGATTACAGAAAAAATAAAGACCATGATTACCGGACAAGAACCTGTAATAACCAAAGAAACCGCTAAAATTGCACACGCAAAAGATGTTTATTCAAACGAAAAAATTAAATCTACGCTAGATTATAATTTCATTCCTGTAAGAGAAAGCATTGCTCAAACAGCCTCTTATTATAAAAGTCAGAAATGATTAGTATATTTGCGTTTCAATGAAAATTAATAATACATATAGGATTATTTTTTCAGTCTTTCTGTTAAGCGTCTTTTCATTGGTAATACTACCTGTAAAGTCTTTACATCATCATGAACATGCGGAAGTTCACAGTGATTATGAAAGTGGTTTTCAAAATGCGGAAGATGAAGATTGTGCTATTTGTAATTTTCATTTTGAAACTTTCTCAATAGATTTTTCCAACCAAAATATTTCCCAAGAAATTACTTCTGTATTACCTGCAAAAAAAGTAGTTTCTTCTCCTCAGCAAAATACGTTTTCCTATAAAAGTTTACGAGCCCCCCCTTTAGTTTAATAATTAGCCTCTCAAAGAGAGAGTTCCCTTGTTATTAAATTAAATCAACAATCAATGAAACGTTTTCTAACGTTGTTTTTGATGCTAATTAGTTTTCTAATAGTAGCTCAAAAACACACAAACTGTAGTTCTTCTTTAAGCGGAAAGGTATTGGATGAGCACAATAGCGAACCACTTGCCTATGCTACAATTTATATTGAAGAAATAAAAAGAGGGACTTCTTCAGATGCGGAAGGAAATTACAGTATTGAAAATCTTTGCGATGGAAAATATAAAGTAATCATTACTCATATTGGTTGTGAACCTGTGGTTCAAAAAGTAGATATAAAAGGACATACAAAAAGAAACTTTTATCCTGAACATCATACGGAAGAACTTAAAGAATTTGAAGTAGCCACTCAAAAAGATGATGATTTGCCATCAACACAAAATGTTTCAAAGCTAAACCAAAAAGAAATCACCCAATTAAAAGGTAAAAATTTAGGTCAAACATTGGAAAGAATACCTGGAGTTACAACCCTTAACACAGGTAATGGAGTTTCTAAACCCGTAATTCATGGGCTACATAGCAATAGGGTATTAATTATTAATAATGGCGTTAGACAAGAAGGACAACAATGGGGAGTTGAACATGCTCCTGAAATTGACCCTTTCACAGCAAATAAATTAAGAGTAATAAAAGGAGCTAATAGCGTAAAATATGGTGCCGATGCAATTGGAGGCGTTATTTTAATTGACCCAAAAGAGTTACGAGATAGTTTAGGAATAGACGGAGAAATAAACTTATCTGCACACTCAAACGGAAAACAGGGAGCAGGCTCAGCAGAGTTACAGGGAAATTCTAAAAAATTAAGTGGATTAAAATGGAGAATACAAGGAAGTGGGAAAAAAGCAGGAAATATCAATACTCCTAACTACTATATGAAAAACACCGGAATAGAGGAGTACAATTTTTCAGGAATATTAAATTACAATAAAACCAAATACGGAGCTGAAATTTATTACAGCCAGTTTAACACAAATTTGGCTGTTTTTTCAGGTTCACACATCGGAAATCTAACTGACTTACAAATTGCATTTAATGCAGCAACTCCTTTTGATTCAAGTGGTTTTAGCTATGATATAAATAGACCTTATCAACATGTAGAACATGAGCTTTTTAATATTAAAGCTTTTTATTTTACCGGAGAAAGTGGAAAACTAAATGTTTCTTATTCCAGACAATATAATTTAAGAAGTGAATACGACAGAAGAAAACCATACAATGATTCTTTGGCAGCGCTAGGCTTACCCGAACTTCAACTTGAAATAACTACACATATAACTGAGGTTAACTGGGAGCATTTTAAACACAAAAAATTAAGTGGAGAAATTGGGGCCTCCCTCATGCAACAAGGAAACACTTATGAAGGTAGGTTTTTTATTCCAAATTATAAAAGCAATACTATCGGGCTTTATTTAATAGAAAAGTATTCTTTAGAAAATTTAATTTTTGAAGGCGGAGTGAGGTTTGACTATAGACACTTACAGTCATTTTATTATGAAAAGGATGTTTTATTAAGTCCAATTAAACAATTTAACAACTTTTCCGGAAGCATTGGCTTTTCTTCAAATTTTAAAGAAGATTTTACCCTCAAATTTAACCTTTCAACTGCATGGCGTTCGCCATCCGTAAATGAATTATATAGTTATGGAGTACACCATGGAGCCGCAAGTTTTGAGATTGGAAACGGGAACCTGGTTTCTGAAAATGCTTATAACATCAATTCAACATTACTTGTAGACAAGAAAAAAATTCAACTGGAAGTATCTCCATACGTTAACTACATCAAAAACTTTATTTACTTAAAACCAACGCTTCAACCTGTGTTAACAATAAGAGGAGCATTTCCCGGCTTTGAATACACACAAACCGATGCCTTATTGTACGGAAGCGATTTATACCTAAAATGGAATGTCATCGGTAAACTTTCTTTAGTAAATAAAACTGCTTTATTACGCGCATTAAACATAACTACAAACGAGTACTTAGTTCAAATGCCTTCAGACCGAACGTCTTTCTCATTAGAGTATGATTTTAATTCATGGAAAGTATTTAATGACAGTTATCTCTCCTTAACGCTAAGTCATGTAACCAAACAAATAAGAGTTCCTGAAAATTCTGACTATGTTGACCCTCCGGGTGCATATACTTTAATTGGTGTAGAAGCATTTACAAAAATTAAAAAAGTAGAGCTAGGAGTTGGAGTTGAAAACCTTACTAATGCTATATATAGAAATTATCTAAACAGATTCAGATACTACTCAAATGAGATTGGAAGAAACATATCCGTTAAACTAAAAATACCTATTAATCAATAAAAACAAGAAAATGAAAAAACTAAATTTTAATTACCTAATACTTGCAGGGTCATTAACAATACTGGCTCTTCAAGGATGTAAAAAAGACAAGGACCTTGTTCCTGTGCCACAGCCAACAGTAAACGAACAAGAGAATATTACAACCTTACGGTTAAAATTTACAGAGCAAGGCACAACTAATACTTTTACTGTAAACTATGCTGACCCTGACGGAGCAGGAGGAAATCCTCCCACATCAGACACTATAAAAGTGGTAAACGGAAAAATGTATGATGTAGAAGCTATGTTTTTAGATGAATCGAAAAGTCCAGCAGAAGATTTAACACCTGAAATTTTAGAAGAAAAAAATGACCATATAGTGTGTTTCAATGTTGTTTCTGGTGCAGTAACAATTGCAAGAACTGATTTGGATGATAACAATTATGAAATAGGTCTTACCTCAACATGGACCATTGGTTCTACAACAGGAATGGGACACATGGATATAACATTAAAACATCAGCCAGAAGTAAAAGACGGTACTTGTACTCCGGGCGAAACAGATGTTGAAGCACATTTTGATATATTAATTCAATAAACACTATTAATCATGAAAAAGATAATTACAAATACATTAATACTAGCTATAGCAGTAGGGTTTGCTGCTTGTAACAAAAGCAAAATAAACTCTAAACGCTTTATGAAAGCCGGAGAATGGAAAGTAACTGAACTTTCTGTTGACGGAACAAATGAAGATGAATTACCTCACTGGCACGTTGAAGACTGTGATATATACAAAGAATCATGTGAAGCTCATTGGGAAAACGAAGAAGGTGGTGAAGCTCATTTTGTATGGCAATATCGTGATAAAGGAAAGACCTATGAAATTTCTTATCAAAAGGAAGAAGACAGTGGCGGTCACTCCCACTCACATGACCATGCAACTGAAGAAGCAGAAGCTCAGGCTTATAATTTTAGCGGTGTTTATGAAGTGGTTTCTGCTAAGAAAAAAAGTATGGAATTTAAATCTACATCCACATTAGGTTTTTCTGGACAAACTGTGGTTATTAAAATAGAAAAAATGTAGTATCTCTTTTTGGTTTTTACTACCCACCTTTTCAGGTGGGTAGTTTTTAATCAACCTTTTCTAGTATAGGGTTTTCGTTTAGTTTAGCTTGTGCTTCGGTCATCTGAGCTATGGCCTTTTCATAAATCAATTCCATTTCTTCAGGTCGCTGTGTGTAGTATTTCAAGTTTTTATCCAACAGCTCTTCGGTAAGATGGTGCTTTTCCAAAACTGATTCAAAAAAAGCATTGGTTTTTATTGAATCAATATTATGACGGTTTGCTTTTATTGCTCCGTCAATTAAGTTTAAATCAATTATAATTTCTGTCATTATTTCCTCAGAAACGATATCGTCATCTTTAGGCATGTTTTTTTCTAAAGGTTCAGAATCGCACGAAAAAAATAGGCTTATTAAAAGCAATAAAAAAAAGTCAATTCTAAATGATTTACTAAATAGCATACACAAAGCTAAAGTAATTTTTTAGGTTTTCCTGCTATAAAATCTTTTAAATAGTGAGGTTCAAAATAAGCTACATCTTCAAACTCTTTTTTTAGAAATTTTTCTGTAGCCATTTCTATCATGTATTTCGCTGAGGGCTCAATACCTTCTACAAAGATTGAATTATTAAAAGTAGATAAGATTTCTTTACACTTTATCATTCCATTTCCAAAAAAACAAACCGAGTTTTCTCTTAAAAACTCACTATACGTATTTTCATCTACAATGTCTGCATTTACCGACCTAACTAGATTTAATTTTCTATCAACTATTTCTGCATAAACCTCCATTCTTCTAGCATCAATCATGGGGCAAAAGAGGTCAGCCTCAATTTGATTTAATAATACTCCTTTCGTCATGCTCTTGAGTGTATCAACAGCAATTAATGGAATTTCTAATGCAAAACAAATTCCTTTAGCCGTTGAAACTCCTATTCTAAGACCTGTATAAGAACCCGGTCCTTTACTCACAGAAACCGCATCTAGCTGTTTAAAATTAAGGTTAGCTTCTTCTAAAACTTGTTGTATAAAAACGGTGAGGTTTTCTGCATGAGTATAGTTTCCCGTTTGTTCTTTAAAAGCTAGTAGCTTTCCATTTTCCGATAGGCTAACAGAACAGTTTTGTGTGGCAGTTTCTATGTGAAGAATTCGTGACAAAAAAATGAGTTAATCTTCCTTATCGTAAAACTTATCTTTTTCTCTGACTTCAAGATGCTTGCTGTGTTCTATCTTTTTTGATACTGCAGCATACGGACCGGCTACAATTTCCTCTCCTTCTTCCACTCCCTCTATTACTTCAATATATTCCGTATCCTGAATACCTGTTTTGATATACCTGATTTTTGCCATTCCGTCTTCTACCACAAAAATACATTCTTTCATCTCCGCTTCATTTTGTTTTGATTTTTCTACAGCAGTATCTACCCGCATAGTAACCGCTTGAATAGGGATAGATGGAATGCCCTTTTTAAAATCTGTTTTTATATCAACAGTTGCTGACATTCCGGGCCTGAATGGTGACAGGTGAGGCTTTTCTTTATCAATTAAATCTTCATAAGAAGAAGGTAAAACACTAATTTTTACTTCAAAGTTGGTCACTTGATCCATATTCATTCCATCTGTTTTAGCAGAGTTTGCTATTTCAGTTACCACACCAAAAAACTGTCTGCTTAAATATGCATCTACCTCAATAATTGCTGTATCACCAATAGAAACTTTTACAATATCATTTTCATTTACCTCAACATTAGACTCCATGTTTTGTAAATCGGCAATTCGCAATAGTTCAGTTCCTGCCATTTGCAATGTTCCTACTACTCTTTCACCCACTTCAATATCTAGTTTTGAAATAGTTCCATCGCTTGGGGCATAAATAACCGTTTTACCAAGATTCTCTTTTGCTTCCTTTAGCGTAGCATACGCACTTTGCACGCTATATTCTGCTGCAATAACCGTTTGTTCTGCTGCTTCAAATTCTGCTTTTGAAGAATTAAAACTAGCTAACGCATTATCAAATTCGGCATCGGAAATGGCCTTTTTTTCATGAAGTACTTTGTTTCTATCAAATGACTTTTTTGCATTGTCGTATTGAGCTTTTACCTGAATCAGTCTTGCCTTACTGTTAGCTAAATTAGCTTTAATGTTATTTAAGTTTGCCTCTGCTCTTTCCACTGCTGACTCATAAACATCCGGTCTAATTTTAAGCAACAAATCACCTTTTTTTACTTTTTGCCCTTCCTTTACATGAATTTCTATTACTTCTCCGGAAACATCTGAACTAATTTTTACTTCTGTTACAGGTTCTATTTTACCGCTAGCAGAAATGGTTTCTGTAATGCTTCTCTTGTTTACTTTTTCTGTATAAACAGGTATTTTTTCTTTAGAAGTACTTTTCTTAATTATGGAAATTAGAATTAGCAAGGCAACTACTCCAACCAAAATCCATATAACTTTTTTTCCTTTCATAGTTTTAAAACTTTAACTCTTTACCTTGGTAAAATTCTAGTATTTTGGTTTTAAAAATAAAATCATACTTAGATTGCAAGCGTTCGCTTTTAGCCATGTTTAATTGATTCAACGCATTAGCATAATCGACAGCATTAACCAAACCTTCCTGAAATCTAATCTCGGTGTATTTAAATGCTTCTTCAGATGCGTTAATTGATTTCTGTGTGGCTTTATATTTTTTTAAGGATGCCATAGCATCATTATAAGCCTTTTGAATATCCTGTTGTAACTGGTTTTTTGCTTGCTGTAGTTCCAGTGCTCTTATTTCTGTATTTATTTTAGCTATTTTATAATTTGTTTTTGTTTGCCAGCCATTAAAAATAGGAAGGTTTAAAGTTACTCCTATAGATTGATTAAAATTATTGTCTAACTGGTCTTGAAATGCAATATTTCTTTGTACAACATCATAAGATGGTGTTACCACAGATTCAAAAGTTGTTTGAGTAAACCCAATAGTATCGTATCCATTAAATGTAATACTTTCTATTTCTTTTGCCAGACCCGAATAACCGGTACCAACTGATGCATTTAAGCTAATTCTGGGGGCAAACCCTCCTTTTGCCGACTGCATAGCTTTTTCTGAAGCAGCCAACTTATTTTCTGAACTTTTAATTTGCGGCAAGCTAACCAAAGCATTTTCATAAATTTTTGTAGTTGATATAGATTCGAAATTAGCTTCTATCAACTCAAAATTAGGGCTGGCTATTTTAAATTCATTTCCACTTTCTAACTGTAAAAGCTGAATTAAATCTAAATAAGCTAAGTTTAGTTGGTTTTCAGCATTAATGAGGTTTACTTCATCATTGGCGAGCTGAGCTTCTAAATTAAGTAATTCTCCTTTAGCCAAAGTTCCAACCGCAACTAATTCAATTGTCCGCTCTACCTGCTTTTTTGACAACTCCACCTGCTGTTTGCTAAGGCCTAACTGTTCCTCTGCAAACAATACATTCATATAGGAAATTACAATATTCATAGAAATGTCATTCTTCATTTTCTCAATATCATACATTGATGCCAGGTAATTATATTGATTTTGTTTTAGGTTATTAAGGTTTTGAAAGCCATTAAAAAGAATCCAATTAGCTTGAAGAGCAAAATTATTTGACTGAACTCGGGAGGAGGCAAATTGATTGGTAAATGGGTCTATGGTCTGTCCAAAATTGTACGTATGAGAAGCAAATCCATTTACACTTGGCAATAAAACAGCTTTAGACCTTGAAAAATTTTCTTTAGAAATATCCCCTGCAAAAACAGTTTGCTTCAGAGTAAGATTGTTCTCTAAAGCATAATCAATACATTTCTGCAATGTCCACTCTGCTTGACCAATTCCTAAAAACGGAATTATCATCAATAACAACAAAAAGCTCTTTTTCTTTAGTGCAGACATTTTCACTTTACAAAGATAACAGCCTAATATAAAATAAACTAACTGTTTAATTAAATGGTAACATATAAATATAAAAGGCTATAAGACAAACTGAATGGTATAAATTAGGAATTCAATTGCTAAGTCAATTTAATCTTTAAATCTATAAACTAATCGTAACTTTGGTTGTTATTTAAATTATGAAGAAAATATTTTTTACAGCTTTTATTGCAATCAGCTCATTTGGTTTTTCGCAGCATTTGTGTGGAACTGATGAGATGGTAGATAGGTCGCTTCAGCTTGACCCCTCAAAAAAAATAATATTAGAAAACTTAGAAAAATTTACTGCCGAGTATATAAAAAACAATCCGAATGCTGAAAAGCAAGGAGTTACATATATTATCCCTGTTGTGGTTCATGTTATTCATAACTATGGTCCTGAAAATATTTCTAAAGCTCAGGTGGATAATGCCATTAGTATTTTAAATGAAGACTTTCAAAGATTAAATGCAGATACAAATCAGGTAGTTTCTTCTTTTAAGAATATTATTGCTGATAGTGAAGTAGAGTTCAGATTAGCAAGAAAGGACCCTAACGGCCTTTGTACTGAGGGTATAACCCGAACTGCATCAGAATTAACATTTAATGCTGACGACAATGTTAAAAGCTTAATCAGCTGGCCTACTAATAAGTACTATAATATTTGGGTGGTATCAAAAATTTCTTTTGGTGCAGGCGGATATGCTTATTATCCGGGTTCTGCGCCTCAACAAAGCTTTGAAGGAGTTGTATGTCTTAACACTCAATTTGGTGGAATTGGTCAATCCGGTGGAAGTAATTTTGCTAAAAGAACAATGACACATGAAACTGGCCACTGGCTTAATTTGCCTCATACATGGGGTAGTTCTAATAGTTGTGGGGCTTCTGGAAACTGTGGTTCTGATGATGGTGTTGGCGATACCCCAAATACGCTTGGAAACTGCCAGACTTGTGATTTAAACAGAGTTTCATGCGGATCTTTGGATAACGTCCAAAATTATATGGACTATACCACTTGCTCTAAAATGTTTACAAATGGTCAAAAAAATAGAATGCACGCAGCGCTTAACTCTAGTGCCGGCTCTAGAAATCAGCTTTGGACAAATTCAAATCTAATTGCCACCGGTACTAATAATGGATTTACAGCCAATTGTCAGCCAATAGCCGATTTTAAATCAGATAGAAGTACCACTTGTGCAAATGACAGCGTTCAGTTTTTTGATATGAGTTACAATGCCTCTATTGATAGTACTTGGACATGGTCTTGGAGCTTTCCTGGAGCAAGCCCTTCATCTTCTTCTCTTCAAAATCCAAAAGTTATTTACCCATCTCCTGGAAAATATAATGTAACACTTCTTGTTAGTAATTCCAATGGCTCAGACAGCTATACAAGAAATCAAATTATTGAAGTTCTTGCCGATGGAAACGGGCATGTAGCACCTTTTTGGAATGGTATAGAATCAAGTACTTTTCCATTACACCCATCTGATTCTGATAAAGATTGGATTATAGAAAGTTCTGCTAGTACATCTTGGCATCGAACTACAGTTGCTTCGTATGATAGCGCTGCTTCATTTAGGATTTTTCCTGACCCACTTCCCGATGGAACTACTCACTCTTTTATTTCCCCTAGTATTGATTTTGCTAATCCAAATAATGGCTACTTGATTTTTAAATATGCTTACGCTCAAAAAGACACTAACTCAAAATGTATTTTTAGAGTTTATGTTTCCACAGACTGTGGAAATACTTGGTATTTAAGATACGGGAAATTAGCAAAATATTTGGCAACTGTCAGTTCATTTAGAAATCACCCTTTTATTCCTGGAGGGCAATGGGATTGGGGCGAAGTTCAGTGTAATGTTGCAAACTATATCGGCAACGACAACTTACGTTTTAAGTTTGAACTAACTGCCCAAGGAAATGATAATTACTTATACATTGATAATATAAATATAGGAGGGCATCCGCTTTCCATTAATAAAATAGAAACTAATGAAGATTTTGTTTCCGTATTTCCAAATCCTTCGAAAACCGGAGCGTTTGATTTGAAATATATTTTAGCTAATGATGAATTGGTTGAATACAGAATATATAACGTATTAGGAGAAATTGTCTATCACTCTTCGGAAAGTGAAAAATCAGGAAACATTTCTAAACACTTTAACCTAACCTTAGATAAGGGAAATTATGTGTTATGTGTTTTCAGTAAAACAATTAGCGTAAACAAAAAGCTTATCATCTTGGATTAATTATCTTCTAAAAGAAGTTTTAATTTTAAAAGTAGTTGGTCATTTTCTACCTTTTTTAGAGCTAGTTTTTTATTTGCTTCTTTCTTTTTCGAATGTACTTCCTGATAAAAAGTAAGTCTTGTCTTCTTGTTATTCATTCTTTCTAATAGATATGTAACTATTGAGTTATCGGCTGTTAATTCCTTTAAAACAATTGATCTATAAGGAACTATAGAAACAACCTCAAATCTTGAATCTTCTTTGTCTGTTTTAAAAACTATTTCATTGCCTACTTTAAACTCGTTGGAAATCTCAGGTTCTAGCCATTTTTTTTGAAAAGTAGTATCTATAAACTTCTTCCATACATAAATTGTTTCTTTATTAATAATTATTTCTTGAGATAATGAGAATCTATTATCTTCAGTTGTAGAAAATTTAGATACTATATAGTTAATTGGGCTTGGAATTTGTTTGACTTTTTGATTAAACCAAATACTCTCAGATATTTTAGAGTATTTTTTTGAAGTATCTGATATGTAGCTTTTTGTAAAAAATCGTGAAGGTGATTTAAGCCATGTCGTATCAATATAAGACTGTTTTGGATTATCATTGCTTAGCATTTCTAAAGCGATAATGTATATTGAGTCGTTCTCAATAAACCCACTGCCTAATCCATAAACTCCAAAGCTACTTTCATTAATAATTTGAAGTTGGTTTCCATCATAATCAGGAATAGTTTTGCCTTTCCAATATGGTTTAATATTACCATTTTCATCCACTCCGGAAATTTCTACAAGCATTACTTTTTCTTCTTCATCCCAAATAAATTGATAGGCATGAAATGGAGTTTGGCCATTTCCCTTTTTATAGTTTTGATTTTCACTCCACCAACTTCCGCCATCGGTTGTAAAAAAATTAATCCACTTATCAATTGAATTAGTTTGAGAAAATCCCACAGAATAAAGAAATAGAAAAAAAGTCAGATGAATATATTTCAAGGCAAAATTATTGACCTAAGGACTCTATTAAAAGGTTCATTTCTTCAACACTTATGCTTTCAACAGTTCTCTTTTCAACCTTTTCTATTATATCCTGAACTTCAACAGCAGCAGTGACGTTTAATGGCTCTCTGTTATAAAATGCTTTTATTTCTGAAAGCTTATAACCCATTTTAGCAAGTTTTTTTTGAGCAGCTTCTGCGTCATCGTATTTTTTATATGCTCCAATTCTATAAGTATCTAAGCCACCTTTATCTTTTTCAACGTAAACCTCTCCCACAGCCTCCATATTTTTTGTAACTAAAATACCTCCTTGATAAGAACCAATTTCAACAGTATAAATTAAACCCATTGGAAATTCTTTTTCCCCTAATGAAAAAGAAAAAAGAAAAACAGATAGTATGATTAAAAATAAGCTTCTCATTTTTAGAGTTTAGCAAATATAAACAAAAAATGTGCCTTAGTAAGCTCGCTCATTTTTTCCTTCAATATAATTTATGTAGGAAGTATTAACTACTTTATTTCCTCCCGGTGTTGGATAATTTCCGGTAAAATACCAGTCGCCTATATGGTCAGGACATGCATTATGCAATCCTTCTATTGTTTGATAAACTATTTTAACTTCTGCATTTACATCCTTTGGAGTAAGTAGGTTGGTAATTTTGGAAGAAATTTCGTCCGCACTAAAAGGTTCATAAATTTCTTTTACAAAGTTTCTTATTTGATTGTTTGGCAACCCTTGTTGAGTCTTGCATTTTTCGTAAACCTCCGTTATCAATTTCTCTTTTCCGGTTTCTTTTAATAAAGAGATGGCTGCCTGAAAGGCAATAAAATCTCCCAGTTTAGCCATATCTATTCCATAACAATCAGGATAGCGAATTTGTGGAGCAGATGAGGCAATAACTATTTTTTTAGGTTCGAGCCTATCTAAAATTCTAATGATAGAATTTTTCAAAGTGGTTCCCCTCACAATTGAATCGTCTATAACTACAAGATTATCAGTTGATTTAACCGAACCGTATGTAATATCATAAACATGTGCTACCAGATCATCTCTATTGCTATCTTGCGTTATAAACGTTCTAAGTTTAGCATCTTTAATGGCTACTTTTTCAAATCTAGGTCTAATGTTTAATATCTCTTTCAGACTTTCGTCTGTTATATCATTACCTAACTTTTTAATTTTCTTAATTTGAACCTCTTTTAGGTGATTGGTCATCCCTTCAATTAAACCATAAAAAGCAACTTCGGCAGTATTAGGTATATAAGAAAATACAGAGTTTTTAATATCTGCATCTATTGCATTTAGAATAACTGGTGTTAGTTGAAACCCTAATTTTTTTCTTTCGGTATATATATCCACATCGCTACCCCTGCTAAAATAAATTCGTTCAAATGAGCATGATGTTTTGGGTAATGGTTCTCTAACTTGTTCTTCAGAACATACACCATCCCGCTTTATAATTAGCGCATTTCCTGGAGTAATTTCTTTTACCTGACCTGCTTTTAAATTAAAAGCCGTTTGTATTGCAGGTCGCTCTGATGCAACAACCACAATTTCATCATCGGCATAATAAAAGGCCGGACGAATTCCTGAAGGATCTCTTAATACAAAAGCATCGCCATGCCCCATGATGCCTGCCATTGCGTAACCTCCGTCCCAAGATTCTGCAGCATTTTGAAGAATGTTTTGGACATCAATATTTTCCGCTATCAAATCTGAAATTTCAATGTTATTATAACCTAGCGCTTTATATTTTTGAAATAAGTTTTCATTTTCTACATCCAAAAAATGACCTATTTTTTCCATTACTGTAACAGTATCCGCTTTTTCTTTCGGGTGTTGGCCAATGTTAACCAATAAATCAAAAAGCTCATCTACATTAGTAAGGTTAAAATTACCCGCAACCACTAAATTTCTTGTTCGCCAGTTGTTTTGTCGCAAAAAAGGATGACACTGCTCTATGCTATTTCCTCCATAAGTTCCATAACGCAGATGTCCCAATAAAACTTCACCTGTAAAAGCAACGTTTTCTTGCAGCCATTCAGCATTATTGATATTTTGCTGAACCTCTTCTCTGTCAAACTTTTGGCCGATTTTTTCAAAAATATCTTTAATTGCATTCGTTCGGTTGGAGCGATATCTACTAATATATTTTTTCCCGGGCTGAACTTTTAATTTGATATTTCCAACACCCGCCCCATCTTGACCTCTGTTATGCTCCTTTTGCATTAACAAATACAATTTATTTAGCCCGTAAGCAAAGCTTCCATATTTGTCTATGTAGTACTGAAGGGGTTTAAGAAGGCGAATCATTGCGATTCCGCACTCATGTTTGATGTTATCACTCATTCATGTTGCCTTTTTGTAAAAGGAGTGTAAAAATAGTTTTATTTTTTGAACTATTAAAAACCATCTATAATAATAAATTAATGTTTTAAACATATCAACACAACCTTAAGCCCTTGATTTTCGTCTATATGATGTAATTTGTCGATAAAATGGTAATTTAGTTCTCTTAATTGTGATCAAGTTTGCAAACATATTGTTTTTTGTCCTAGCCTTTTCATTGGTCTATGGGCATTCTCATGACCATAACTTAAAGTTTGAACAAAATAAAGGACAATGGGGCGAAAACATTCTCTTTAAAACCAATATTGTTTCAGGAAAGGCTTATTTTGAAAAAAACTGTGTTACTTATAATTTACTTAAAGCGGAAGATTTAGCTCACCTCCATGATGTCAGGCACGGATATTTTCCTAATGAAAATTTGAATGATGTGTTAATAAGAGGTCATGCCTTTAAAACCTTTTTTTTGAACGCCAACCCAAACCCTGTAACTATTGGTTCTGAAAAGTTTGAAGACTACGTTAATTACTTTTTAGGAAATGATGAAAGCAAATGGGCCGGAGGCGTTGAACAGTATGCAGAAATAAAGTATCAAAATATTTATCCAGGTATTGACCTTGTTTACTATAGCTCACAAAACTCTTTAAAATACGATTATGTTGTAAAACCTCTAGCTAATGCATTTGCCATAAATATGCTTTATGAAGGAGTTGATAAACTTTCTATATCAAAAAGGAACTTGGTTATAAAAACTTCTATTGGAGATATTGTTGAACTAAAGCCTTATGCTTATCAACTAATAGATGGAGTAGAAAAAGAAGTGAAATGTAAGTTTCAAATTAAAGGGAACTCCGTTAGTTTTTCTTTTCCTAAAGGATACGACCAAAATCTTGAGCTAATTATTGACCCGCAGCTTATTTTTTCCAGTTTTACAGGAGCTACTTCAGATAATTGGGGCTTTACAGCAACTTACGATAATGCAGGAAATACTTATGCCGGAGGAATTGTCTTTGGAACGGGATATCCTAAAACCACAGGTGCTTATCAAACTACGTTTGGAGGAGGAACTATTGATATTGGTATAACAAAATTTAACACCCAAGGCAATGGACTGATTTATTCTACCTTACTAGGAGGAAATAGTGCTGACAGCCCACACAGCTTAGTGGTGAATCAATCTACAGATGAGCTATATGTATTGGGTACTACTTCGTCAAATAATTTTCCTACTACAGTAGGTTGTTTTGACAATACGTTTAACGGTGGCGTTAACATTACAACAACCGGAACTACCGTTAACTATCCTAACGGAAGCGATATTTTTGTTACTAAATTTAGTGCTGCAGGAAATACACTAATAGGCTCAACATACATTGGAGGGAGCGGCAATGACGGACTAAATATAAGTCCGCAAACTGAGTATAACTATGGTGATTCTTATAGAGGAGAAATCATAGTTGATAATACCGGTGATTGTTATATTTCTTCTTGTACATTTTCAACTAATTTCCCTACTGTATTGCCTTTTCAAGCAGCCAGTGGCGGAAATCTTGATGGCTGTGTCTTCAAACTCTCCTCTAATTTAAATACATTAGTATTTAGTAGCTATATTGGTGGAAGCGGAAACGATGCCGCTTATTCAGTTGAGAGAGATAATGCTGGAAATGTATTTATTGCGGGAGGAACAGCCAGCAATAATTTTCCTACTACACCCGGAGCACATAAAACCACTTTAACTGGCGGAACAGATGGTTTTGTTTCTAAAATTCATCTTTCCGGAAGTGTTTTACTTGCATCTACATACAACGGAACTTCTTCTTATGATCAAAACTTTTTTGTTCAATTAGATAATAATGATGATGCTTTTGTGGTAGGTCAAACCAGAGGAACTTATCCTATTGTTCCCGGCCCGACCACTAAAATTTACAGCAATCCAAACAGTGGGCAATTTATACAGAAGTTCAATAACAACCTGACTACTTCGCTTCTTTCTACTTCTATTGGCAGAAGCTCAAATAATGTAGATATTTCAATCTCTGCTTTTTTGGTTAATCAGTGCGACCAAATATATATTTCCGGTTGGGGTGGAACCGTTAATTCACAATATAGCCAAGCAACATCAAGTACTACAACCGGATTACCTACCACTCCCGGAGCGCATCAAACAAGTACCAACGGAAGTGATTTCTATTTGATGGTTTTAGGACAAGATTGTGATACACTTCTTTATGGAACTTTTTTTGGAAGCACAAATGGAGCCGAACATGTAGATGGCGGAACCAGTAGATTTGATAAAAAAGGAATTGTTTACCAAGCCGTTTGCGGTGGTTGCGGAACATCTAACTTAACGGGTTCTACCGGTTCCTATGCTGTTAGCAAAGGAAGCAGTAATTGTAATTTATATGCTATTAAATTTGATTTATCTCAACTAACCGCAGACATTGGTTTTACTGCATCTCCTTACTATTGCTCTCCTTCTACTATTACATTTACTAATACTTCAAATGGTGGTACTAATTATTTTTGGAACTTTGGTGATGGTAATACTTCTACCTTATTTCAGCCCACACATACTTATACCAATCCGGGAACTTATCAAGTATCACTTATCGTTAGTGACTCTCTTTCATGCGTTAAAACTGATACTGCTTATATGAGTATTCATGTTGTTGCGCCTCCTGTTGCTGTGGCAAATCCTGTAAATGCGATTTGTCCGGGAGACTCTGTACAATTAAATGCTTCAGGCGGCACTACATACCAATGGATACCATCTACCGGGTTAAGCAATCCAAATATTCCAAACCCAAAAGCTTCTCCTGCAGCTTCTACTACCTATCAAGTTATTGTAACCGATAGCTGTGGTGCAGATACAACACAACTTAATGTAGTTGTTCATACTGATGGTACGACTGTTAGTTCAGACACTACTATTTGCAGAGGTCAATCCGTTACGTTAAGTGCTTCCGGTGGAGTTTCATATAGTTGGGCTCCTTCTACATATTTAAACAATCCTAACATTTCAAATCCACAAAGCACTCCTTTTAATAGCATAACTTATGTTGTTAGTATTACTGATGCCAATGGATGTACATGGGTTAAAAACATTAAAATAACCGTTGACACACTTTTGCCTATTCCAATTGTTTCAAACGATACTACTATTTGTCCTTTAACATCGGCACAGTTAAGTGTTAGTGGTGGAAATATTTATCAATGGTCACCACCCGGTTCATTAGACAATCCTTTTTCTGCTACACCTATTGCATCACCAACTTCATCTACAACCTATGTTGTTGCCGCTACAAATGGATGTGGAACAAGATATGATAGCGTTGTTGTTACAGTAAGAAATATGAATATCTCTGTTCCTGATACCTTATGGGTGTGTAAAAATATTCCTTTTGAAATGTATGCAAGTGGAAATGCCGTAAAAAGTTATTTATGGTCTCCTTCAAGTTATTTAGATGATGCTACCATTTCAAACCCAACAGCAACAATAGACAAAGATGTAAACTTTAATGTGCAAATTACAGATTCATTTGGTTGTGTTTGGAATGCAACTGTTGTTGCAAAGTTATATCCTCCATTGTTTGTTGATGTCGGTCCTGATCAAATTATTGATTATCGTTCTAATATTCAGCTTTTTGCAACAAGCAATACCGACTCTATTCTTTGGACACCCGGAAGTTTTTTAAGCTGTATAAGATGTATTAATCCAAAGGCAAACCCAAAAGAAACTACCACCTATTATGTTTGGGTTTTTGATAAAAACGGATGTTATGTTTACGATACTATTACCATTTACATTAACACAGACTTATACGTTCCAAATACCTTTACTCCTGATGAAGATGGGAAAAACGAATTTTTTGCACCAGTAAGCGAAGAGGTTGGTGAATTTGAAATGTGGATATTTAACCGATGGGGAGAAGAAATTTTTTATACTGATAATATAACTATTGGCTGGGACGGAAGGTACAAAGGTAACATGGCAAAGACAGATACTTACGTTTGGAAAATTAGATATACAGACCTAATTGGCAAAGAGTTTTTTAGGTATGGCCATGTAAACTTGTTAAAGTAATTTATCTGCAATTACTCGGTCATTAGCTAATCTAGGAACTTTATTTTGACCACCTAATTTACCTATGCTTTTCATATAACTCTGAAAAGCATTCTTTGAAAGAGGTTTTATTTTAAGTGGTTGCAATATATTTCCGGTAATTAAATCTTTATAATAAGTGTTTTTTTGTTGGAGTTGCTCATCAAGATAAAGTGCAATTTTTTCCAATTCATTTGGTTGTTCCGAAAACTCAATAAACCATTCATGATATGGTAATTCTTCACCTTCTGGGTTTACTTGTGGTGCTACATGAAATTCTTTCACTTTCAATCCAAATTTTTCTGCAGCTAATTTCATTACTGCATCTACTTCCTCCGCAATCACATGTTCACCAAAGGCCGATGTAAAATGTTTTATTCTGCCGGTTACAACTATTCTATATGGTTTTTTTGAGACAAATTTTACAGTATCTCCAATGTTATAACCCCAAAGCCCGGCATTTGTATTTAGTATAATTACATAATTAGTGTTTAGCTCAACATCTTTCAAAGAAATTCTGGTTGGGTTTTCATCAAAGAATTCATTAGCCGGAATAAATTCATAAAAAATTCCCCCATCGGGAATTAACATCAGTCCCTCTTGTTTTTGAGAATCCTGATAGGCAATAAAGCCTTCTGATGCAGGATATACTTCAATTGAATCTACTTTTTTTCCAATAGTTTCTTCAAACTTTTTTCTGTAAGGCTCAAAGTTTACCCCTCCGTAAATAAAAAGAGAAAAATGTGGGAAAATTTCTTGAATAGTCTTTTTATCTGCCTTTTCTAATAAAACATCAAAATACATTTGAACCCAAGGAGGAATTCCACTTATTAATGTCATTTTCTTAGAGAGAGTTTCATCTGCAATTGCATTTACTTTTTCTTCCCAGTCTTCAATACAATTCACTTCATAAGAAGGCATTCTATTTTTTTGCAAATATCCCGGAACATGATGCGCAACTATTCCTGATAAGCGTCCTAAAGGAATTTTGCCTGAATTATCTAATTCAGGAGAGCCTTGTAAAAAAATCATCTTTCCATCCACAAAATCAGATTTTCCTGTTTCTGCCATGTAAGATAAAATAGCATTTCTGGCACCCGAAATATGATAACCAATTGATTCTTTAGATATGGGAATATATTTCACGCCTGAAGTGGTTCCTGATGTTTTACAAAAATAAATAGGTAATCCCGGCCATAAAATATTTTCTTTTCCCTTTTTTATTTCTTCAACATAATCTTTAAGCCCTTCATAATCTCTTATCGGCACTTGTTTTTTAAAATCTTCATACGATGTTATTCCCGAAAAATTATGGTCTTTGCCAAACTGAGTTAGCTTTGCTGAAGAAACTAAATTTTGAAAAACTTTTTGTTGTTCTTCTATAGCGTTAAGCGATGCTTTTTGAATTCGCTTATAAACGATTTTTGCAAAAATTTTTCCTATAAAAGATTTGAAAGACATCAGCTTAACTTAAATAAGTTATTAGCATTTTTTGTAGTTATTTCAGCTATTTTAGCCAAAGGCAAATCGTAAATTTCCGAAAGCTTTTTAGCTACTATATTTACATAAGCGCTTTCATTCCTTTGCCCTCTGTGAGGAACAGGTGTTAAATATGGAGAGTCGGTTTCTAAAATTAAATGCTCTACATCTATTTGCTCAATTATTTTGTCTACTCCTGAGTTTTTAAAAGTAACGACACCGCCAACACCAAGCTTAAATCCTCCATAAGAAAGAATATGGTCGGCCTGTTCTTTAGTTCCGGTAAAACAATGAAAAACACCTGTTAAATTATTGTCATTTAACTTATCTATTACCTCAAAAGTCTCATCAAAAGAATCTCTGACATGAATTACAATAGGAAGTTGAAATTCTTTAGCCCAATCTATTTGTTGGGCTAATGCTTCCTTTTGTTGATTAATATATGTTTTATCCCAGTATAAATCAGTCCCTATTTCTCCTACAGCTACCCAGTTCATCGTTTTATTCTTTAGATTAGCATAAACTAAGTCTAACTCCTTTTCAAAGTTATCATCTACTGAACAAGGATGTAATCCTGTCATTGGAAAACAGTTGTCAGGAAAAGCTTCACAAAGCTTTTTGATAGCAGGATATGATTTACTTTCTATGGCCGGAAGCAGCATCTTGGTTACATTTTGGTCAATTGCCCTTTGAATAACCTCTTGCCAATCATTTTCAAACTGTTCTAAAAAAAGATGCGTATGTGTGTCTATTAAATTCAAGATATCTTCTTTCTAAGGTGCGAAATTACAAAATACCTTTACTTTTGTGTGATTGAAGGTAAAGATTAAAATATTAGTTATTCGATTTAGTTCTATCGGAGATATTGTTTTAACAACTCCTATTGTTAGGTGTTTAAAAAACAAAGAAGATGCTGAAGTAGAAATCCACTACTTAACCAAAAAACAATATGAGTCTATTTTATCTTCAAACCCATATATTTCTAAGGTTTATACTATTGAGAAAAGTACAGCCGAAGTAATAGAAGAATTGAAAAAAGAACAATACGATTACATTGTAGATTTACATAAAAACATACGTTCTTCTCAAGTAAAAAGGAAATTAAAGCTAGTAGATTTTACTTACAATAAAAGAAATGTAGAAAAATGGTTGTTGGTGAATTTTGGCATAAACAAACTTCCTGATAATCATATTGTAGATAGGTATTTTGAAGCTATTCAGCCACTTGATGTTACAAATGACAATAAAGGCTTAGACTTTTTTATTCCAAAAGAAGACGAAGTAGAACTTTCTCAGTTTGGAATAAATGATAAATACATTGCCATTACCGTTGGAGCAAAACAAACCGGGAAAAAGATTTCTCCTAAAAAATGGATTGAAATTTTAGAAAGAATTGAAATGAAAGCTGTTTTATTGGGTGGAAATGAAGATAGTGAGGCAGCAAAACAAATAGAAGAAATGCTTGGAAATAAAGCCATTAATTTGTGTGGCAAATTAAGTTTAAACCAATCTGCTTCTGTTATTCGGCAAAGTGAATTAGTGATTTGTCATGATACAGGTTTAATGCATATCGCTTCAGCATTTAAGAAAAAAATAATTTCTGTTTGGTGTTGTACTCGCCCTGTTTTAGGAATGTCTGCTTATCAATCGCACCCTGATTCCATAATGATTTTACCTGAGGATGTAAAGCCTCAACCTTGTAGTAAATTGGGCGATAATTGTAAGAATAACCCAAGTTGTTCGGAAAGAATTTCAACCCAAGAAGTAGTGAATTCTGTAAACCGACTTTTAAGTAAATAAAGCTTTTAGTTCGGTAGCATCGTTAGCTTTCATTTTACCTGCTAAAACTAAACTCAGTTGCCTTCTTCTTAGCGCACCATCATAACGTTGCTTCTCTTCTTCAGTTTCTGGAACTAGCTCCGGAACTTCAATAGGATTGCCTCTTTGGTCAACAGCCACAAACGTATAAATTGCACTATTGGATTGTTTTCTTTTTCCATTTGTTTCAATAAAAACATCTACAAAAATTTCCATGGAAGAAGTAAATGCTCTAGAAACTCTTGCTTCTAATATCACTAAATCTCCTAAGCGAATAGGATCTCCAAAATGCACATTATTAACAGAAGCAGTAACACAAATTCTATTGGAATGACGATGGGCGCATATTGCTGCGGCAATATCTATCCAATGGAGTAACTTTCCTCCCATTAGATTGTCTAACATGTTAGTATCATTTGGAAGAACTAACTCTGTTTTAATAGTAAATGAATCTTTCGGTGTTTTAGCTTTCATAGATTAATTGATTTCTTTCTCTTCAAATTTAATTCCGAAACTCTCTAATTCTCTTAAAATTGGTAAATAAATTTCCGGTGTAATTGGCAAATGAACTCCGGGTGTTTTTATTTCTCCTCTATGAACCATTTTTAAGGCTATGCCTAATGGTAAGCCAACTGTTTTTGCCATTGCGGTGTAAGGTCTTTCTTCGCCTATGCAAACCATAGAAGAGTGTCTTTCTTTTCGTTCTCCATCTTTTTCGTAAACAAACTTATGCCACATTACAATCATATCTTTGTCCCTTTGTTCCAGCTTCCACTTCTTTTCTAAAATATGTTGTAAAACTTGAGCAGGAGTAGCCTCTTTTAAACCTATTTTTGTTTTCTCAAATAAGCCAAGCCATTCTAATTTTTCCCATAAATCCACATCATCTTGGTCAATTTTTAAATACTGTCTAAGTTTTATTTCTACAGAGTCATTAGGGTTGTAAGCCAAAAAGGTATTAATAAATTCACGATGAGTCATTTCTTCTGTATTGGGCAAAATATAAGTATCATCTGTTACCCCAAGTTGAACAAATAAGTTCCAGGCTTTACAAAATCCCGGTCGTCTTAACGTTCCCCTAAACATTGTTTTAACATTATCTAGCCCATATACTGAACGGTACTTTAATGAATCTCTGTTTGCATAACCCTCAAATTTTCCATATCCATCAATAGAAATAATTTCGGTTCGTCTGAATAATTTGTGGTAAGGAATAAACTTATACTGTCCCTCCTGAATAAATTTTACCGCACCTCCTTGTCCGGCTATAATCACGTTTCTTGGGTTCCATGTAAATTTATAATTCCATGGATTGTTATCTGATTCCGGAGCTACTAAGCCTCCCGTAAAGCTTTCAAAATCCCTCATTACTCCGCCTTCTTCTTTGATGTCGTGAATAACTTTCATGGCAGACATATGGTCAATTCCAGGGTCAACTCCCATTTCATTTAAAAAGATTACTCCTGAGGATTTTGCATCATCAGAAAGCTCTCTCATTTCATCAGAAATATATGAGGCAGTTAGTAAGTGTTTGCAATGTTTTAAACATGCTTTTGCAACCGGAACGTGCATGTGGGCTGGAAGCATAGAAATAACATAATTAGCCTCTCGCACAAAAAGTTCCATTTGGAATTCATTCGTTGCATCAAATTGTTCTGCTGAGGCTACATCTTCATAATAATCAATTGCCTTTTCGGCAGACTTTAAATCCTGGTCAACAACTTTAACCTTCCAACCTTCGTTTTCTGCATTATCACATAAATATTTGATTAATGAAACAGATGAGCGACCAGCTCCAATTACTAAAACGTTTTTCATAGTCGAAATAAAAACCCAAAGCTAAAAGCTTTGGGCGAGATATAAAATAATATTTTTATTTTTTGAAAATGAGAGAGGATAATTAATCCATTTTAAAATCTTCTAAAAACTTAGTGTTGTAATTCCCTTTTCTGAAGTTTTTATCTTTCATCAATTTTTGATGAAAAGGAATTGTGGTTTTAACACCCTCTATGATATACTCATCTAAAGCTCTTTCCATTTTAGTAATGGCTTCCTCTCTGGTTTGAGCAACAGTAATCAGTTTACCAATCATAGAATCATAGTTTGGCGGAATAGTATAACCAGAATAAACGTGAGTATCTATTCGTATACCATGACCACCTGGTGAGTGATATGAAGTTATTTTTCCAGGACTAGGAGCAAAATTTCTGTAAGGGTCTTCGGCATTAATTCTACACTGAATAGAATGCATGTTTGGCGTATAGTTTTTTCCGGATATTTTTTCACCGGCAGCAATTTTAATTTGCTCTTTTACTAAATCATAATCAATTACTTCTTCAGTAATGGTATGCTCAACCTGAATACGAGTATTCATTTCCATAAAGTAGAAGTTTCTGTGTTTATCCACTAAAAACTCAATAGTACCCACTCCTTCATATTTAATCGCCATGGCGCCTTTAATAGCCGCCTCACCCATTTCTTTACGAAGTTTGTCTGTCATAAAAGGAGATGGTGTTTCCTCTACTAATTTTTGATGACGTCTTTGAATAGAGCAATCTCTTTCAGAAAGATGACAAGCTTTTTTCCCGTCTCCGGCAATTTGAATTTCAATATGTCTAGGCTCTTCAATAAACTTTTCCATGTACATTCCGTCATTGCCAAAAGCCGCCTTTGCTTCTTTACGAGCACTTTCCCATGCATCTTCCAATTCTTCCTCTTTCCAAAGAACCCTCATTCCTTTACCACCACCACCGGCAGTTGCTTTCATCATTACAGGATAGCCTATTTTTTTAGCCACTTTTTTTGCATCCGCTAAATCCTTTAACAGACCGGGAGAACCAGGAACGCAAGGCACTCCTGCTTTTAACATGGTAGCTTTGGCAGATGCTTTATCTCCCATAGCATTAATCATCTTTGGAGAAGCACCGATAAACTTAATACCATTTTCTTGGCATATTTTTGAAAATTTAGCGTTTTCAGATAAAAAACCGTAACCCGGATGAATGGCATCGGCATTTGTGATTTCAGCCGCTGCAATTATTCTAGGCATATTTAAATAAGACTCCGAGCTTTGAGCCGGACCTATACAAACAGCTTCATCTGCAAAGCGAACATGTAAACTATCTTTATCTGCTGTAGAGTAAACTGCTACAGTTTTTATTCCCATCTCTTTGCAAGAGCGAATAATTCTAAGAGCTATTTCACCTCTGTTGGCAATAAGAATTTTCTTAAACATAGTAAGAATTTAAAAAGTGAACTTTTTAGGTTTATGCTGCTACTAAGCAGGCTCAACTAAAAATAAAGGTTGGTCGTACTCAACAGGCTGTCCGTCTTCTGCCAGTACTTTAACAACTTTACCACCTAATTCAGCTTCTATTTCATTAAACAATTTCATCGCTTCGATAACACAAATAGTGTCGCCTTTCTTAATCGAATCACCTACATTAACAAAAGCATCTTTTTCAGGAGATGGCTTTCTGTAAAAAGTACCAATCATGGGTGATTTAATTGTGATTAGATTAGAATCGGCAGCCGGAGCGGCTTCTTTAGTCTGAGGTTGTGGAGCTGCTGCCTGAACTTGAGGTTGAGGAGCCGCTTGAACCTGTTGCTGCTGAGGCATCATTTGCATTTGAGGCATAGCATAAATAGGCTGTTGCTGTTGTTCTTTTTCTTTCTTTGAATTGCAGGTTTTAATATTGATTTTAAAATCTTTAATCTCCAATTCTACTTCGCTAACACCTGACTTAGCTACAAATTTTATAAGGTCTTGAATTTCATTAAGCTTCATAAGAAAACTAATTTAATTAAGGGATAAAAGTATAAATAATTATGAATTTGAAAATTGATTATTGGCTATTATATGCCCATTTTATATAAATAGCTCCCCAGGTAAACCCACCACCAAAAGCAGATAAAATAATATTATCGCCTTTTTTAAGTTTTTTCTCCCATTCCCATAAACAAAGAGGTATGGTTCCTGATGTTGTGTTACCGTATTTTTCTATATTAATCATTACTTTTTCTGTGCCTAATCCCATTCTTCTGGCTGTTGCATCTATAATTCTAAGGTTTGCTTGATGAGGGACTAACCATGCTACATCATCACTACTCAAATTATTTTTCTCCATTATTTCCGCTGAAACATCAGCCATGCTTTTTACTGCGGCTTTAAATACGGGCTGTCCATCTTGAAAAATAAAGTGTTCTCTATTTTTTACTGTTTCTAAGGTTGGTGGATAAGCTGACCCTCCTGCTTTTTGGTGCAAATAAACTCTTCCTGATCCATCACTTCTTAGTATAGCATCCATAATACCGTAGCCTTCATTATTTGGCTCTAATAAAACCGCTCCACAGCCATCTCCAAAAATTACACAAGTTGTTCTGTCTTCATAATCAACAATTGCAGACATTTTATCTACCCCAACCACAACTACTTTTTTATGAGTTCCGGACTCCACAAATTTTGACCCTGTAGCAAGTGCGTATAAAAAGCCTGAGCAAGCGGCATTAATATCAAATCCAAAAGCATTAGTTGCCCCTATTTTGTCACAAATAATATTTGCGGTAGCAGGAAAAATCATATCTGCGGTAACAGTAGCGCAAATCAATAAGTCTATTTCTTCAGGAGATATTCCTCTCTTTTTACATAATTCTAACACAGCAGGCGCTCCCATGTCGGAAGCTCCTTTACCTTCGCCTTTTAAAATTCTTCTCTCTTTTATCCCTGTTCTTGAAGTAATCCACTCGTCATTGGTATCCACCATTGTTTCTAACTCTTTATTAGTTAGAACATAATCAGGTAAATATCCTCCTACGGCAGTAATTGCAGCTCTAATCATTAAATGCTTTTTTTATTTTTTCAGTTAACTGGGCTTTCACCACATCTCGGCACAATAATAACATATTTTTAATTGCTAATGAACTAGATATACCATGACCAATCAACACATTTCCGTTAACACCCAATACAGGTGTACCTCCATAGATTTCGTAATTAAATTTATCAAAGAATTCATCTGAGCGTTTTCGCTTCATAATTTGAGCATAAAATGCTTCGGTGTATTTTAACAAAACATTTCCGGTAAACCCGTCACATACTATTACGTCAACTTTCGGGTCAAACACGTCTCTTCCTTCTACATTTCCAATGAAGTTAAATTCATTGGTTTCTTTCATCATTTTATGAGCAGAAAGAGTAAGCATGTTACCTTTTTCTTCTTCTTCGCCAATATTCAACAAGCCTACCTTTGGATTTTCTATACCATAGACTGATTTAGCAAAAATAGAACCTAAAATCCCGAATTGGTATAAAACATCAGGCTTACAGTCAGCATTAATTCCTACATCTAAAATAATACAAACACCTCCATCTTCTCTAGGCATGGCTGTTGTAATACATGGCCGTATAACACCGGCAACTGTTTTAACCGTGTACATACTACCCACAAGCATAGCTCCGCTGTTGCCTACACTTGCAAAGACATCAATTTCACCATTTTTAAGCATACCAAAACCAACTGAAATACTTGAGTTTGGTTTTTGCGTAAAAGCTTTGGTTGGATGTTCTCCCATTTCAATTACATCGGGAGCGTTAATAAATTCAAAGTCTGATATACTTCCTTCGTTTTTTGAAAAATAATCTTCTGCTATAGGCTTTTGTCCTATCAACACTATTTTTTCATCAGAAGACAATTCGGATAAGGCTAAGTGAGCTCCGCCACAAGTTGATTGTGGAGCAAAATCTCCGCCCATAATATCGAGTCCAATTTTCATTGGCTTAGAAGAACTTTAATTAGTTCTTTTCCATTACCACTTGGCCTTTGTAGTACAATTTTCCTTCGTACCAGTAAGCTCTGTGGAATAAGTGTGGTTCGCCAGTTGTAGGACAAGTAACGATATTAGGAACACTAGCTTTGTAGGTAGTTCTTCTTTTTCTACCTCTAGACTTGGATATTTTTCGCTTAGGATGTGCCATTTTATCTAGTTTTTAAGCTTCTCCAGATCTTTCCATCTCGGATCAATCTCAGTTGCTTTGTTATTTACATTAATATATTTTTCAACTTCCTTATTACATTTTCCTTCCTCATGAGCTTTTTTATGTGGCAAGCTTATCATGATATACTCATAAAACAAATCTGCCAAAAATAGCTGATGTTCTTGATGAGGAATAGTAAGTATTTCGTCAGTAATTTCTTCTTTCTTTTCTCCAAACTTAACCACCAACATAAATTGGTTATTAACCGGAATATCAAGGTTATCTAAACATCTATCACATGGAACAGTAACTTTTCCATTAACTTTAGTGATTAACTCCATAAAGTTAGCATGCTTAGTAAAGTCAATCTCAATAGAGATTTTGCCTTCTTTTACTTCTGAATACTCAATGCAATCAAAGAACTTATTACCTACTTCAAATACAAAGTTATGATTTCCAATACTTAACCCTGAAAAAGGGATTCTAAACTCTTCTAAATATCCCAACTCAAAAATTTTGAAGTCCGCAAAGGTATTAATTTATTTATTTCTACAAAAAACTGATGTTGTAATTTAACTAATTAACTGTACCTATTTAATATTTAATACGTATTTATCGTTATGGAATAAATTTTGATGTTATCTTTAGCTGTTGATATGGGTAGATTTTTGGGAATAATATTATTTGTTTTGGTGGCTTGTGGAGCTACAAACAACAACAATTCGTCTGATAATGAGCGATTTATAAAATCAGAAAATGAGTCGTTTTATGAAATTGTGCTGCAAGCAGATACTGCTTCACACTTTATTTTAATGGATTCTTCTATTTATAAAGAAGGATGGCATTTGCTTGCCCAACCTATTTTTTGGAAAAAAATCATGCAAATGGACAAAGATTCCGGTTTGCTTAATATTGCTTCTAATAGAAAAGTGATTTCAGAGTATTTAATTAAAGAATGGGATAAAAAAAGTGATGCGGAAAAAGACCTTTATAGAGATAGTATAAAAATGGCTCACGGATTAGAAGAGTCTGATAGAGTTTATATCACTTCCGGTAAAAATCATTTTTATGCCTTTGATAAAGTCCTTCCTTCTATTAGCAGAGGAATTGAAGCTTTTATGAAAGAAGGCGTTGACCCTTTTTATGCTCAATCTATCTTATTAATAGAAAGCCCGAATAAATTGCAATACTCATCCGCAAGTGCCTACGGTCCTTTTCAATTGATGAAAGGTGTAGCGAGAGAAATGGGGCTTACCGTTAACCGATACACTGATGAAAGAGAGGATTTTGACAAATCTGCCATGGCTGCAGCTAGGTTAATAAAACGTATTTGTATTCCTGAAGCTGAGCGTATTCTTGGTAAACATGGGGTAACTTATGACAAAAAAGATTTATGGTTTAGGTTGTTTGTAATGCATATATATCATGCAGGTGCAGGAAATGTTGAAGGAGTAATAGGAGAATTTTGCCCTGAAGCAGGAAACGGAGATATGGGAATTATCATCAATATGTGGTTACACCAATGGGGTGGATTTAAAAACGCATCACAAAATTATAGTCAAGTGGCACTAGCTTCGTTATTAACCTTATACGAAATAGCCGCAGAAGCTAACTACCGATATGACTGTACAGATTATTGCGGGCAATTATATCTAAGTAATAACTAGTGACAGAAAATCTTCACATTACTGCTATTCAGACTTCTTTGTGTTGGGAAAATGCTGAAAAAAACCAACAGCATTTCGATAAAATTATTTCGGCCATTAAAAATACCGATGTCATTATTTTGCCTGAAATGTTTACGACAGGCTTTACGATGAACACAGCTAATGTGTATGAAGAAATGAAAGGTATTTCAGTAGATTGGATAAGACAAAAAGCCAAAGAAAAAAATGCTTGCGTTACAGGAAGCCTAATCATTAAGGAAAATAACTCTTATTACAACAGAATGATTTGGGCTGAGCCGAATGGAAAAATTACGCATTACGATAAAAGGCATTTATTTAGAATGGCAGAAGAGCATCAATCATTTTCTGGAGGAAAAGAAAGAGTGATTGTTAACTATAAAGGTTGGCGAATTTTACTGCAGGTATGCTATGATTTAAGGTTTCCTGTTTTCAGCAGAAACAAAAATGATTACGACATAACTATTTATGTTGCTAACTGGCCCATGGCCAGAAATTCTGCATGGAAAACACTTTTACAAGCGCGAGCCATTGAAAATTTGAGCTATGTTGTAGGTGTAAACAGAATCGGAGAAGACGGCAAGTCTATCCCTTACTCTGGAGATTCGGCAATTATAGATTTTAAAGGAAACTATCTTCAACAAGCAAAAGCACAAGAAGAAACAGTTATCTCAACTCAACTATCTCACCAAGAATTAGTTGATTTTAGGGAAAAGTTTCCTGCTCATTTAGATGCCGATAATTTTACCATTCATTAATTCCCACATTAGGTTTAGATTTTTACCTTTGCATGAGTGAACCTAATATCTGTCATAGAAACATTGTTGCTTGAACACGATTGTGTGATTATACCCAATTTTGGAGGAATTATAGGAAATGAAGCTCCTGCAAAATATAATGAATTAAATCACACCTTTTACCCACCTTCTAAGCAACTAAGCTTTAATCATAAGTTGACGCAAAATGACGGTTTGCTGGCCAATACCATAGTACAGCTTTATAAAAAATCTTATGTTGAAGCCGTTGATATAATTACCCAACAAGCATTAAAATGGAAAGAACAGCTTAAAAAGGAAAGCCATTTGCCGTTTGGAAATATTGGCGTTTTTCACATTAATTCTAGTCAATCTATTGTTTTTGAACCAACTAATAAGCTTAATTTCTTAAAATCATCTTATGGTTTGTTTCCGGTAAGTCTTATTCCTGTTGAAAAAGAAAAAATTACTCCGGTTATTCCTATTACTTCTCCTGAAAAGAGAAGAAGTAAAGTGGTTTGGGCTGCTGCCGTACTACCAATTGCCGCTCTTCTTGGGTACAGCTATTTATACTTTACCGGAAAGGTTGAACCACTTAATGTTGGATATGCAGGTATTGGAAAGTTTTGGAATGAAAGAGTTTACGAAAATAGGACTAGCGTTGAAGAAAACATTTCCTTTGAAGAAGCTAAAAGTTTTAAAGACATAGCTTCCGAAAACGAGAGTACCGAAACCATCTCTTATAGTTTTGTAGAAAATGCTCAACCACTAATTATCAAGCTAAACGAAGCAGAGGCAAATAAATCTGCTATTGCCGACAATACAAATGTTCACAGTAAAAACAAAAGCTTTAGATTTCATGTAATAGGCGGATGTTTCTCAATATTTGCAAATGCTGAAAAAATGGTGGAAGAACTAAAACAAGCAGGCTATAATGCTTCCATTATAGGAAAGCATAAAGACCTTTATGCCGTAAGCTACAACAGCTTTACTACACGAGAAGAAGCCCTTGAAGAACTATTTAAAGTGAAAAACAATCACAATCAAAAAGCTTGGTTGCTGAATAAATAGCACTTTACTTAACATTCTTCCATTACCTTTGCTCCATGACATTTTCTAAAATCAATCAAAAAAGTATTATTGCTAGCTTAGGTTTTGAACAGCTAAACGAAGTTCAAAAAACAACCTTAAAGGCTGCTGAAAAAAATCAACAACTTTTATTGGTTGCCCCAACAGGAAGTGGTAAAACGGCTGCTTACCTATTAAGCGTTATTTCAAAGATACAAGATAAGCCGGGTGTGCAGGTTTTGATTTTAGCTCCTACCAGAGAGCTAGTAATACAAATAGAAAATGTGCTAAAACAAATGAAGCTGCCATTTAAGGTAAACTCTTGTTACGGTGGACATAAGTTTAGTATTGAACGTCAAAATTTTACTTCTCCACCTACTATTTTAGTGGGTACACCGGGAAGGATTCAAGACCATATTCAACGGGAAACGTTTGACACAACTAACATTACTCAGTTGGTTTTTGATGAGTTTGACAAATCGTTAGAGTTCGGCTTCTCCAATCAAATGGAATATATCTTTAAACGATTACCAAATGTTAAACAACAGATATTGGTTTCTGCTACACAATCTATCACTATTCCCAGTTATTTAAATATAAATTCTCCTTACAAGATTAGCTTTGAAGAAAACACTACCACTCAGCTTGATTTAAGAAAAGTAATTGTAAAAAAAGACGAAAAACCTGAGGGTTTATTAGCAATAGTCAACACCTTTGAGAAAGGACAAAATGCCATTGTATTTGTAAACCACAGAGATGCCTGCAACAGAATTAGTGAATATTTTGACATCAAAAAAATTCCCTATTCAATTTTTCATGGAGGGCTAGAACAGGACCAAAGAGAATTAGAGTTACTTAAATTTAGAAACGGCACCACTCAAGTTTTAATAGCTACCGACATTGCTTCCAGAGGAATTGATATTCCCGATTTAGATTACGTAATTCATTACCAACTTCCTTTACAAGAAAGTGTGTTTACACACCGTAACGGACGAACGGCCAGAATGAAAGCTAACGGAACAAGTATTTTAATTTTAACTCAAACCGATCATTTACCTTCTTTTTTAAATGAAAAACCAAAACCATTTGAATTTAAGGAAAAACAAAAAACAAAAACTACCGACTGGGCTACTCTTTCCATTGGAAAAGGGAAAAAAGATAAAGTCAATAAAATTGATTTGGTTGGATTTTTTCTTCAGTTTAACTTTATGGAAAAAGATGATTTAGGACTGATTGAAGTTAAAGACCATTCGGCATTTGTAGCGGTAAAAAGAGAAAAAGTTAAAACGCTTTTAGATGCCGCCAAAAACAAAACCATCAAAAACAAAAACCCAAAAATAAAGTTGGTTTCGTAATTTTGAAAAGCACCAATGGGAGAAAAAGAACTCATACGAATTAATAAATACTTAACCGAAATTGGTTTTTGTTCCAGACGTGCTGCCGATAAATTAATTGAAGAAGGAAGAGTGACCATCAACGGAAACGTTCCTGAACTAGGAACAAAAATCACCAGAGATGATGAAGTAAGAGTGGATGGAAAATTAGTAAAAGACAATGAAGAAAAACCCGTTTACATTGCACTAAACAAACCTCCCGGAATTGTTTGCACCACCGACACCGAAAAAGAACCTGACAACATTATCGATTTTATCAATTACCCTACTCGCATTTTTCCTATCGGCAGATTAGATAAATTTAGTGAAGGCCTTATTTTGCTTACCAATGACGGTGATATTGTAAACAAAATATTACGAGCCAGAAATCATCATGAAAAGGAATATTTGGTTACCGTAAATCAACCTATAACAGATGATTTTATAGAAAAAATGAGCAACGGAATTCCTATCTTAGATACCGTTACCCGTAAATGTAAAGTAGAAAAAATAGGCGATAAAAAGTTTAAAATAGTATTGACCCAAGGGCTAAACCGACAAATACGTAGAATGTGCGAATATTTAGATTATAAAGTAGTAAAGCTAAAACGCATACGCATCATGCATATTGGTTTGGATGTGCCTACCGGAAAATGGAGGCATTTAACCGAAAAAGAATTAGAGTTAATTCATTCTTCTGTTTCTGATTCTGCTAAAACTTTTGATTGATGAAAACCATAAAGCTTATTTTATACTGTTTGGTTTTAGTTTCACTATTTTCTTGTAAAAAGAAAAAAGAAATTCCAGAGGAATTTTCTTTTATAGAGGGGAAGTGGAAGCACAATTATACCCTTATTAGTTACCAAGATGTAAATTGGGACTTAATCACTGATACAGTATATCCTAAAGTTGATTATTTTATTGAGTTTCGACAAAAAGGCTATATTGATTTCATTCTTAATGAAGAAATAATAAATAAAAGTAAGCTAAAATCATACTCAAAAATTCCATCTGGCATTCAGGGTATTGATGGTTATATAATAGATTTACATAAGGGTCTTTTTTATCAGTTAAGTTTTTATCACTTTCCTAATGGTAGTATTAATATGGGAAATTACCCTTTTCCACATTTTGATAGTGGTCACCCGCACCCTAGCCCTAATGGTATTGCCAACTACTTTGTTAAAATAAATTAGTCTTTACTCAAAACTACTTTTCTGGTAACAACCTCTTTTTCTGAGATAATAGATATCGTATATATTCCATTAGGTTGATGTGCTATGTCTAACGCTACTCTATCAAACTTAGTAGTTAACTTTTTAGACAGTATAATTTCTCCTAACATATTTGTAATTACAAGTTCAATTTGTGATGTCTCCTTTAAATCAAAGTCAACATAATATTTTCCATTTGAAGGGTTGGGAAATACAGAAAAGGTACTTGCTATATTTAGTTCATTAACAGCTGTATTGGGTGTATATAGGTCTGATTCCCACATACCTCTTCCGTAAGTGGCGGCTCTAATTTTACTTGAACCATAATGTATTTCCAATTCGTTTACTATTACTGGCGGTAATCCTGTATTATAAAACACCCAATCACTTAAAGAGTTATCTTTATAATAAACACCAATATCAGTTCCAATATACAATGCATCATTAGTTGAGTTATCATCATACTCAATACAGTTTACAGGTATGTTGGGAAGCGTTCCTGAAATATTGGTCCAGCTTTGCCCTGCATTGGTTGTTTTATATACTTTCTGGCCGGCTGAAAATCCTGAAAAAACTATCCAGGCAGTATTAGGGTCTGTTGCTGAAATTGCAATATAGGAAATAGATAAGCTAGGTAATCCGCTAGAAACATTAGTCCATGTACTTCCGCCATTGGTGGTAACATTAACGGTATTGTAACTTGAGGCAACATAAATATAGTTAGGATTTGACTTAGAAATATCCATAGAATAAGTGGTTGGTAAAGCGGTTGAAATATCATTCCAAGTTAATCCACCATCAATTGACTTTCTTACTTCTTGTCCACCATAGTATAAGATTCTATGATTAGTAGGATGCATAACCATTGGTGCCATCCAATAACCCATACCGGGATTAATAGGAGTAAAACTAGCTCCTCCATTAACTGATTTTGCATAATTTCCGTATTGATAAGAAGCGTAAACAGTATCTTCACTAGTATAATCTACAATAGCTTCTGTTCCGTCATTGCTGTATACTTTAGACCAAGGAGATACGCTTCCTGAATACTTTAATGTGCCACCATCTTGTCTTCCTCCATAAATAATATTTGCATTGGTTGCCGATGCCCCCATTCTATAAAATTGAATTAGTTGAAGTCCATTATTCATTGAAACGGTAAATGGTATTTTTTTATAAACTCCACCATCATTTGCTCCAATGTAATTTACTCCATTGGGTAAAAAAGTAACTGCATGTTGGTCAACATAATTGTTGGTTGCTGTTGCCCAATTTGCACCTTCGTCTGTGGTTATGGCGTTTGATGTCCCGCCCACAATTATAAGATTGGTGTCGGTTGGCGAAACTTCCAGTACACCTGTCCAATACCCCAAAAAGTTATTTACCTGAGATGAAGTTGGACAATTTAAAGCATTAAAAGTAGTTCCTGTATTGGTGCTTTTGTAAAGCAGTCCAGGATTATTTAATTCAGAATAAAGAACATACATATTATTTGGAGCTTTAGGAGTAACAGCTAACGAGACTCTTCTATATTTATAATTTATGGTTGAATTAAAAATAGGTGACCCTACCACATGATTCCATGTTACTCCTCCGTCAATTGATTTGAAAATACTATCCGTAACAGCATACACTATGTTTTTATTAGTAGGATGATATTCCACATCAGTTACACTACCTTCCTTTGTTTTAGTCCAGGTAGTTCCTCCATCAGTAGTTCTATAAATTCCTTTGCTGGTTCCGGCAATTAAAGTAGCGGGAGCATTGGTATTCATAATAAGCCTTCTAAATGTTAGTCCTTGGTCTAAACTCCATGAAAACCCAGTTGGGTTCCATGTGTTACCGCCATTTGTCGATTTCAATACACCCATAGTATAGCCGTAAAATGTATTTGAATAAGCCCAGCCAAAGTTATCTCCTGTTGCTACATAAATTTCATTGCTATTGGTAGGATTTATTACAATATCCGCAACATTTATCACAGGCATATTGTTCGACATATCCGTCCATAACCCACCGCCATTGGTTGTTTTCCATACTCCGCTAGTTGCTCCTCCTAACCAGTAAGTATTAGTATCGTTTGGATCAATGATGATACAGTTTACTCTACCCGCATAATTTCCCGCTCCCAAGTAATTCCAATTTCCGGTTGATAATACACCTTTTGAGTTTTTGTTTCTCTCCACTTCGTCTGAATATGCTTGCCAAGTTGCACTTGGGTTTGGAAAATATCCTGATGGGAAAACTCTTGGTTCCATAAATGCTTCCCATCTTTTAAAGTGTTTCCAGTCGGTATCTTCACTAAAGTCAATTTTCTTATTAGAAAAATACTGGTTCATTTCATCTCTTATTTCAAAAAAGTTTTTGTCTTCCTGAGTAAAAGAAAATTTATTAAATGATAAAAAGAAGAATGCAAGAAGAAGTATTTTTAAAAGTCCCATAGTGTAATTGTTTGTCTTTAACAAACTTACTTAAAATAAGTCGTTGCTACAATAATTTTGACGCTTAGGTAAAATATTCTATCTTAGGATTAAAATTAGTGCATGCCCAAATATCTTTTTTCCTCAATTACTTCCCTTTTTCTTTTTATTGTTTTAAGTAGCTTTACCTCATCTGAAAACAAGATGGCGCTTACGATTTGCGAAAAAATGTTTTTTCAAACTAAAAAGATTAACTCCATTTCTTTTGAAATAAAAAAGACCGAAAGAATAGAAGGAAAGCTCATTACGCAAAAAGCAAAAATTGATTTTAATAAAAAGCCTTTTCAGGTATATGTAAAACAAGAATTTCCGACAAAAGGAATGGAAGTTTTATATAATGCTGAAACCAATAAAAATGAAGCGTTGGTAAACACTAACGGTTTTCCTTGGGTGAATTTGAAGCTTGACCCTATGGGGAAAACCATGAGAAACAATCAGCATCATACGATTTTTGAATCGGGATATGATTACGTGATTAGTATTTTAGAATTTTTGGTGCAGAAACATTATGCAGAAATACATTCATTGGTATTGAAAAAAGAAGATGTGGTTTACAATGGTTATGACTGCTCTCATATTCAGTTTATTAACCCTTATTTTAAATACATAAAATATACGGCTGAAAAAGAAGAGAGCATACTTGACATTGCTAAAAGATATAGAATTAGCGAATACATGATTTTGGAAAAAAATAAAGGGCTTTCGTTTCATGAAAATTTAAAAGTAGGTCAAGAGATTGTTATTCCTAATGAATACTCTCCTAAAATGATATTATATGTTTGTAAGCAAAATCATGTGCCTATTTTAATGAAGGTTTATGATGAAAAAGGCTTGTACGAGCAGTACGAATACTCTAACATTAGCATTAACCCCAATTTTGCTACTAATGAGTTTACCGAAGATTTTGAAGAATATGGGTTTTAGTAAACTTATACTACTACTATGTATTTCTTTTTCAATAATGTCTTGCAAAAAGAAACAAGAACTTGAAGGAAATTATAAAGTTCTTGAAGGTAAATGGAAATATCAATTTACTGTTGTATCATATCAAGATGCTATGTGGGATTATCATATAGATACAGTAAATAGCAGTAGTATTTATTACATGGAGTTTTTTCATAAAGGAAATTTGAATTATCTAAGTAATGATGAGATTGTTCATGAACATTGTATAATAGATGGGATTACTAAAGAAGATAACTTAGACATCATATATAGCATTTCCACAAAAAAGGGACATTTGAATTTTGTTCTAAGCAATAACCAATATTTAATCTCTCAGTCTTTTCCATTTAATTACTTTGAGCCCGACTTTAGTGTTTCTGGAAAAAACATTTCTTACAATAACTACTTTGTCAAAATAAATTAGCTTTTATAATTTTTTGTAAATAAAAAAAGCCCCACAAGCGTGAGGCTTTTTTTGCTCCCCCTCTTGGGCTCGAACCAAGGACCCCATGATTAACAGTCATGTGCTCTAACCAGCTGAGCTAAGGAGGAATGTTATCGTAAGAACGATTTTGGGAGTGCAAATATATAATTATTTCAAAAAAGTGAGCAAATTATTCAGATTTTCTACTTTCTGTATATCCAGTATTCTGGATTGAGCTTGGTAACGCCTTGCCATATTTCTAAATGCAATTCTCCGCTATTGGCACCGGGTTCTGCCAAAAGTTTACCTAAGCTTTGTTTGGTGGTTACTTTGTCGCCTTTATTCACATATACTTCACTCAAATAAGTATATACGCTTAAATATTCTCCGTGACGCACAAAAACGGCTTTACCTTCACCGGGTATAATCACCACAGAAGTTACTTCTCCGTCAAAAATAGAACGAGCAATGGCTTTACTGGAGGTGCTTATGTCTATTCCGTTATTTTTAAGCATAACTTGTTTTAACACAGGGTGAGGGTGTTCTCCATATTTTCCGGTAATTACACCTTGTTCTACCGGCCAGGGTAGTTTTCCTTTGTTGGCGGTAAATGAATTTGAGATAAGTTTAGCTTCAGGAGTTAGCGGAAATTCATCTTTTGGTGTGGTAGATGAAGGATTTTTCTTTTTGGCTGCTTCTCTAGCCTTTCTTATTTCTTCTTCTATAATTTTCTTAATGGCATCATCCAGCTTTTTAGCGGCTAATTGCTGCTCTTTTAATTCGTCTCTCAATTCTTTTTCTTTTGAGCTAAGCGTATTTACCACCGACTGTTGTTTCTGCTTGTCATCTGACAGTTTTGAGTTTTCCTTTTTCTGCTCATCAGCTAATTTTTGCTTTTCTTCTTTTTTAGCCTTTAAGGTTAATATTTCATTTTCCAGCTTTTCTTTGGTAGACAAAATAATATCTGCTTGCTGGTGTCTGTAATTGGTATATTGTTGCAGGTATTTTAGCCTTTTATAGGCTTGGTTAAAATCATCTGATGAAAACACAAACATAACACGGTTATAAGCGTTTCTATTTTTATAAGCATAATAGATAAGCTTTGCGTATTCTTGTTTTAAAATTTCAATGTCTTTTTCCATAGCAGCTATAATGTCTTGCTGCCCTTTTATTTGACTATCTAAAAGACTAAGTTCTTTATTAATGGTTTTAATAAGCTCATTACGAGTTTCAATTTTTTTATTGAGTTGATTAAGCTCTTGTAGGTTGGCCTCTTTCGTTTTTTGAGTTTTTTCGAGCAGCTTATTAGTATAACTAATATCTTTTTGCAGCTTCGACTTCTTTTTTTCTAAATCCTTTTTAGATTGGGCAAAGCCGTTTCCTGCAAATAAAAATAAGCAACAAAAAAAGAGAATAATATTATTGGAAAGTAATTTGCTCATATTTTTCCGGTATCCTAAACGAGAAATTAGACGGCTCGTTTAGGGTTACTTTTGTTATTTCAAGGTCTAAGTTAGCGGTTTTTTCCGATTCAATCGTAATGTCAATCTTATGAGTTATTAACTGGCCACCTTCATCAGTAAAGTTAGAATACACTGCTTCTAAAGACTGGTTTTTAACTAAATCAAGTAATTTAAGTTTTTCTATTTTGTAAGTTTCTGCATTTAACCAAAGCGCCTGAACAAAGTCTGACTTGGCTTTATCTTTGTTTTCTGCCTTACGCAACTTCCTCTTTTTAATAGTGCTGAGATAATATTTGTCTTCTTCTGTTTTACACCAAATTTTGTCTTGTTCAAACTCTAGCGCATTGCCTAACAATATTTGTTGAAAGGTTTGATACTCAGCCTCTACTTGTAGTATTTGCTCAATGTATTCGTAAGTTCCGGTAAAGTATTTTTTATTTATTTTATCCATAAAGAAAATGGAATCTTTGGTAAGCATTACTCTGGCTCCTTCTATTCTGAGTGCTTTGGGAGTAATTGAAATCCATATTACACTGTCCTTTTTTATGTTTATAAATGCTTTAAAGCCGTTAGACTTGCCATCTGTTTCAAACTCTACATTTGATTTTAAGGAAAGCCAATCAAATTTGAATTCGCTTTGGTGGGCTAGCTCTATTAGCGACTCACATTCTTTGGCAACAGCTTGTTTTTTTTGAATTTCTTTTTGGGCTTTACACGAAAACAGAAATGTGATGCCCAGATAAACAAAATATTTAGCTGCAAACAATTTACTCATACAGCTTTTTATCATTTATTTTCTTGTCAATTAAATCGGATGCGCCACCGGCAGGTTTTGCTTTCTTCCAATATTCTAAAGCTTTTGAGGTGTCTCCGTTTTGGTAATATGCATCTCCGATGTGCTCTAACACTTCTCCACTGGTTGCCCCACCGTTTTGTTCGGCTTTCAAGAGCCATTCAATTGATTCATTATATCTTTTAAGCTTATACAACACCCAGCCATAAGTGTCTAAAAATGTAGCTAAGTTCGGCTCAAGCTCAATTGACTTGGCAGACATTTCCAATGCCTTCTCTAATTTCTCTCCTCTTATAGATAAGTAGTAAGCATAGTTATTTAATACAAACGCATTTTTAGGGTTTGTTTTTAAGCATTTATCAAATGCGACATCAGACTTTTCATGCATTTGTAAATTATGATAAGCTTCTCCCAGATTAGAGTAAAACTCACTTGCCATTATCGGGTTATCTAAAACTAAATCTTTTCCTGCTTCAAGGCTTTCAACTGCATTTTCATAGTTTTTTGTTTGATTATTTCCTATCCCGCTCATTAAGTAAGGAAGCGGTTGTAATGGAAAAAGCTCCATTGCCTTATCACTTTCTTCTACCAATGATTTAAAGTCGTTTAACTCTGAGTTTAATAATAGAACTTGTCCCCAAATCGGAAATTTATCTTTTTCAATCTCTAATGCTTTTCGGTAGTTTTCTCTTGCTTCTTCTAATTTTTCTTCTCTATATAAAAAGTCTGCATATACAGTATATGATTTCGCATCCTCAGGGTGAACTTCAATTAACTTTTTACTAAGGCTAAAAGCTTGTTGTTTTAACTCAGGGTAATACTCCGTAATTTGATAATACGAAAGTAAGATTTGTACTTTGGCATCTACTTCCAGTGCAGGGCTTTCAAAGGCAATACTTAAATGGTCAAACGACTTTTCATTTTCCTTTTTGGCTTTGTAATAATCGGCTAAAGAAAGATGAGTGTATGGGTCGTTAGGATCTTTTTTTAAAATTTCATTTAAAATTTCAAGCGCTTCTTCTTCTCTTTCATTGGTTAAATAAAGGTCTGCTAAAACGCCCAAATACCTTGTTTCATCCGGGTAGGTCTTAATTAATTTTTTTAACTCTGCTGCTGCTTTGTCCACATCATTCATTCTGATGTAAGCTTTTTGTTTTTGTAATGAAACTTCTTCAGTAACACCCACCTTTTGCTCAAGCTTGTTATAAGTTTCAATTGCTCCTTTGTAATCAGTTTGATATAGTTGCAGATTGGCTAACTCAAAGTATAAATCATAATTAGATGGGTTGTTATCCACCAAAATTTGATATTGCTTAATAGCCTCAGGAATATTGGAGGTTTTTTGGAGGCAATCTGCATACAGTAACCTATACCAAAAATTATCTCCGTCTAAATCAACTGCTCTTTGAACAACAGGTAGTGCCATATCTGTTCTTCCCACCATACTAAAAATATTAGCCATTTCGTAGTAAGGCGCAGGTTCTTTAGGGTCTATTTTAGTACATTCTTTGTACATAGCAGCAGCCGTTTCATAATTTCCAAGCATTTTTTCTTTGCTGGCATTAATATACATATAGGTAAATTCGGCATGCTGTCTGGAGCTAAGCTCCTTTCCCTGCGGAGGCGAAGAAGACGCAACATCTTTTGTTTTTTTACATGAAGAGAACAAGAGTAGCGTTGCAAATATGACGATTAAATATCTCAATTAATTATTTGATTAAAGTCTCCCACACTTAACTCTTCTGATTTTTTAGAAAGCTCGGCATTATTGCCAATCATAGAGTTTTTCATTACCACATTGCTCAATTTTGAACTTTTTTGAATAATAGAATTTTCTATTACACTATTCTCAACAATAGTGCCATCACCTATTGAAACATGAGGTCCGATTACTGAGTTAGTTAAATGTACGTTTTTGCCAATAAAGCAAGGAGGAATAATAATAGAATTAACACTTTTTAACGAATCATCAACTATTTTTTGGTCTTTGATGTGTTCTAATACTCTACTATTAGTATAAACTGTTGCGTCTTTATTTCCACAGTCTAGCCACTCTTTTACTTCACCGGTAGTAAATTTGCTTCCTTTTGCTTTCATATTTTCCAACGCATTTGTCAGTTGAAACTCGCCTTTCTCCTTAATATTGTTATCAATAAGAAACTGCAATTCGTTTTTTAAATACTCTCCATCTCTGAAATAATAAATCCCAATAATGGCTAAATCAGAAACAAAAGTTTCAGGTTTTTCTACAAAGTCTGTAATAACTCCTTCGTCATCTAACTTAACTACACCAAAAGCTCTGGGGTCATCAATTTGTTTTACCCAAATAATTCCGTCCTGGCTATCATCTAATTTAAAATCTGCTCTGAATAAAGTATCAGCAAATGCCACCACTACTTTACCCGATAAGCTTTCTTTTGCACAAAGAATAGCATGAGCAGTTCCTAAGGCTTCTTCCTGATGATAAATTTTTCCAACTGCTCCAAGGTCTTTGGCCACTTCTAACAAATGTTGTTCTACTTCCTTTCCAAAATCACCAATGATAAAAGCTATTTCGTCCACTTTTTCGTTACATACTTCCGTTATGTCTTCCACTAATCTTTGTACAATTGGTTTTCCGGCAACAGGAATTAATGGCTTGGGAACCGTTAACGTGTGCGGTCTCATTCTTTTTCCTATTCCAGCCATTGGTACTATAATCTTCATTTTTACTTTTATTAGATGTTTTTAAATTAAATCTCCATATTACTTTACTCCGGTACTTCCAAAACCTCCTGCACCTCTCTCCGTTTCTTCTAAACTATTTACTTCATTCCATTCAATGGTTTCATGTTTTGCAATTACCAATTGTGCCACTCTTTCTCCGTCTTCAATTAAAAAATTTTCATTTGAAAGATTCACCAAAATTACTCCTATTTCTCCTCTGTAATCTGCATCAATCGTTCCTGGTGAGTTTAATACTGTAATTCCTTTTTTAAATGCTAATCCACTTCTCGGACGAACCTGAGCCTCATATCCAACAGGCAATTCTATAAACAAACCTGTCTTTACTAAAGTTCGTTCAAGTGGTTTAAGTATGATGCTTTCATCCAGATTTGCTCGTAAATCCATTCCTGCCGAAGATGCCGTAGCATATTGCGGAGTGGCATGTTTAGACTGATTAACTATTTTAACTTGCATGTACTGATTTTTTTGGCTTTTCTATGATATACACAAATGTTACAAACAATACGAGATATAGAGAATGGACTATTAATCGTAAAGTTTGATTTTCTATATTTATCAAAACAGTGAGCAAATATAGGAAAAGCGAAAATGTTATGTAGAATATAATTTTCTTGAGGTTATATGGAACAGGGTAATGCTTCTTTCCCCAGTTGTAAGATACTATAGCCATAATTAAATAACAAGATAAAGTAGCCCAGGCTGAACCGTAATATCCAAGCCATGGAATTAATGCAAAGTTTAATGACAATGTTATAAATGCGCCCAACAATGATATAATTGCTCCGAAATACGTTTTTCCGCTTAATTTATACCAAATGGATAAATTAAAGTAAATCCCTAGAAAAATATTCGCCACCAATAAAATAGGAACTACACCAAGTCCCACTCTAAACTCTTCTCCTATAAAATATTGAATGATGTCCATATAACACATAATTGCCAAAAAGATTCCGCTACACACCGCCACAAAGTAATTCATGATTTTAGCGAATGTTTTTGCGCTATCCTTTTTATCGGAATGAGAAAAGAAAAACGGTTCTGATGCAAATCGAAATGCTTGAATACTAATCGTCATTAAAATAGCTACTTTATAACAAGCACCATAAATACCTAACTCACTTAACGCAACATCTTCCGGCAACAAGTATTTTAAAATAATTCTGTCTAAAGTTTCATTAATCATTCCCGCAAAACCTGCCACTACTAAGGGCATTGCATAAAGCATCATACTCTTCCAAAGTGTTTTGTCAAAAACGTACTTCTGTAAAATAACTTTTGGCATTAGTAATAAAATAACTGCCGCACTCGCCACTAAATTGGCAATGAAAATATAGCCCACACCAACCTCCGGGTTATATATTTTCTCAATCAATTCTTTCATTTGACCCGAATCCTTTTCTAAAACATACGGGCAGTAAACAATAAAAAACAAGTTGAGCGCAATGTTGATTAATATTCCAAATACTTTAATGAGGGCAAACCTCTCCGCCTGATTTTCTTCTCTCAATTTTGCAAACGGCAAAGCGGTAATGGCGTCCAAACCAATAATAAAAGCAAACCAAACAATATATTCAGAGTGGTCGCCATATCCCATCCATCCTGATAATGAATCAGAAAAAATGCTACAAAAGGCAATAAAAACAGAGGAGGAAATAAGTAGTGAAATGAGTGCCGTGCTATAAACCTTTTGTTTATCGTTTTGATATTGCTTAGAAAACTTAAACAAAGCGGTCTCCATTCCATAAGTTAGCAGAACAATAAAAAATGCTACATAAGCATACATCTCTGTTACCACACCATATTCTGACGTGCTAAAAACTCTGGTATAAAGCGGCACTAAAAAGTAATTAAGCAGCCTTCCTATGATGCTGCTTAATCCGTAAATAGCGGTTTGTCCTAAAAGTTTTTTTAATGGGTTCAAGTGATGTTTTTATTTTCCCGGAAAGTTGGGTTTTCTTTTTGCCATAAAAGCAGTTGTTCCTTCTTTAAAATCTTCGGTACCAAAGCATTTTCCAAATTCTTCAATTTCTACAGCCAGTCCGTCAACTCCTACTTGAAATCCCGCATTTACAGCTCTAATTGCTGCCGCAATGGCTACTGAAGAGTTTTTAATAATTTTTGATGCCAACTCTTTGCAAGCGTTGATTAATTCTTCTTGTGAAGTAACGCTATTCACCAAACCATATTGTTCTGCTTTTTGAGCGCCAATCATTTGAGCAGAAGTAATCATTTCTAAGGCTCTGCCCTTTCCGATTAATTGAGTTAAACGTTGTGTTCCTCCATAACCGGGAATAACACCCAAACTAACTTCCGGCAACCCCATTTTAGCATTATCACTAGCAATACGCATGTGGCAAGACATGGCTAACTCCAAGCCACCTCCCAAAGCAAAACCATTCACGGCTGCAATAACAGGTGTGTTCAAGTTTTCTACTTTATTAAATAAAATTTCGTGCCCTTTTTCGCTTAGCTCTTTTCCTTCTTTTGTAGAAAATTGATAAAACTCTGAAATGTCAGCTCCGGCCACAAAAGCCTTAGTTCCTGAGCCGGTTACAATAATGCACTTCACTTCTTTATTTTTATCTGCATCGCCAAAAGCATTACTAAGCTCACTTATCGTTTCACGATTTAAAGCATTCAACTTATCGGGTCTGTTAATAGTAATTAAACAAATGTTGTTTTCTGTTTCAACTAGCAAGTTTTTGTATTCCATTTCAATATAAATTTATAGAGGGGTAAAGTTAATATTTGTGAATGACTGTGTAAGAAACATTTGTTGAAGTTATTAAATACAGTTGTTTGATATTTCCCAAAACACACATTTTTAGTAAATTCGCCCCTCAATTTTAGAGATGGCTGAAAAATACAGGGAATACAAACAATTAGACCTTCCGGCATTTGCCGATGAAGTACTTGATTTTTGGAAAAAGGAAAATATTTTCCAGAAAAGTATTTCCTCACGCCCTGAAAACAAGCCTTTTGTGTTTTTTGAAGGGCCTCCATCAGCCAACGGAATGCCCGGTATTCACCATGTAATGGCACGTACTATCAAAGATATCTTTTGCAGGTACAAAACCTTACAAGGCTACAGAGTTGAGCGTAAAGCCGGTTGGGACACGCATGGTTTACCTGTAGAGTTAGGTGTAGAAAAAGAATTAGGCATTACCAAAGAAGACATTGGTAAAAAAATAAGCGTAGAAGAATATAATGCCGCTTGTAGAAAAGCGGTAATGAAATATACCGATGTATGGAACGACCTTACCGAAAAAATGGGCTATTGGGTGGATATGGAAAACCCATACGTTACCTATGAAAATAAATACATTGAATCGGTTTGGTGGTTGTTACAACAAATTTTTAACAAAAACTTACTTTACAAAGGCTATACTATTCAGCCTTATTCTCCTGCGGCAGGAACAGGGTTAAGCTCACATGAATTGAACCAGCCCGGTTGTTACAGAGATGTAAAAGACACTACCGTTACTGCACAGTTTAAGTTAAAAGATGCTTCAAAGTTAGGTGTAGATGAAGCTTATTTTTTAGCCTGGACGACCACTCCTTGGACATTGCCTTCCAATACTGCATTGGCAATAGGTCCTAAGATTGATTATGTTTTGGTTGATACTTTTAATAGATATACCAGAAAGCGAATAAATGTACTTATCGCTAAAGACTTATATAATAAGCACTTTTTTGATAATGAAGTTGTTAAAATTGATTTTGGGAAAGGTGAAAAAGAATATAACCTATTTGATTTTTATTCTGCCAACGTAGAAGCATTTGAAAAGGGAAGTGATCCATATATTCATCATGGGATTTTTGATAGTAATTACTTGACAAAAGACAAAGTTCTAGGAAAAATAATCAAAGAATTCAAAGGCTCAGACTTAGTAGGTTTAAAATACGAACAACTATTGCCTTATGCATTGCCTTATGAAAATGCAGAAAATGCTTTTCAAGTAATTCCCGGAGATTTTGTTACTACTGAAGATGGAACTGGTATCGTTCATATTGCTCCTACTTTTGGTGCAGATGATGCCAAAGTGGCAAAAGATGCAGGCGTTCCGCCAATGTTAGTGCTAGATGAAAACGGCAACCCTGTTCCGCTAGTTGATTTACAAGGGAAATTTAGAAGCGAATTGCCTGAAATTGGCGGGAAATATGTGAAGAGTGAATATTACGAAGAAGGAAAAGCTCCTGAGAAATCAGTTGATGTAGAAATTGCCATTAAACTAAAAGAAGAAAACAAAGCCTTTAAAGTAGAAAAATACGAACACAGCTACCCACATTGTTGGCGAACGGATAAACCTGTTTTATATTACCCGCTTGACTCCTGGTTTATAAAAGTCACCGCTTTTAAGGACAGAATGGTGGAGCTAAACAAAACCATTAACTGGAAACCAAAAGCAACAGGTGAAGGAAGATTTGGAAACTGGCTGGAAAATGCAAATGACTGGAATCTATCTCGCTCAAGGTTTTGGGGAATTCCTTTGCCAATATGGCGAACGGAAGATGCTACTGAAGTAATTTGCATTGGTTCTGTAGAACAACTGAAAGCCGAATGTGATAAAGCCGTTGCAGCAGGATTAATGGAAAAAAATCCTTTGGCAGATTTTGAAGTGGGCAATATGTCAAAAGAAAATTACGACACTTTTGACTTACACAAAAATGTGGTAGATAAAATTATTTTGGTTTCTGAATCTGGGAAACCAATGCACCGTGAAGCAGATTTGATAGATGTATGGTTTGACTCAGGCTCAATGCCTTATGCACAATGGCATTATCCGTTTGAACGATCTGAATTAGACGAAACAAACGGTAGAGTGGCTGACTACATAGCAGAAGGCGTTGATCAAACAAGAGGTTGGTTTTATACCCTTCACGCTATTGCAACGGTTTGTTTTGATTCTGTCGCTTACAAAAATGTTATTTCCAATGGTCTGGTACTTGACAAAAACGGACAAAAAATGTCTAAGCGATTAGGCAATGCCGTTGACCCATTTGAAACATTAAAAAAATACGGTCCTGACGCCACCAGGTGGTATATGATTACCAATGCTCAGCCTTGGGACAATCTAAAGTTTGACTTAGATGGAATTGTAGAAAGTCAGCGAAAGTTTTTCGGAACGCTTTACAACACTTATTCTTTCTTTGCGCTCTACTCAAACATTGATTCTTTTAAGTATAAAGAGGAAGAAATTGCGTTAGAAAAAAGACAAGAAATAGACAGGTGGATTATTTCCAAGCTTAATTCACTCATCAAAAATGTAGAATCAGCTTTAAATGATTATGAACCGACAAAAGCCGGAAGATTAATTGAAGATTTTGTTACCGACCATTTAAGTAACTGGTATGTTCGATTATGTAGAAGAAGATTCTGGAAAGGAGACTATACTGAAGATAAAATAGCTGCCTATCAAACATTATACACTTGCCTTGAAACGGTTGCTAAATTGGCTGCACCAATTTCTCCGTTCTTTATGGATAAGCTTTATCAAGATTTGAATAATTGCAGTGGAAAAGAAACTCACCAGTCGGTTCATTTGGCTGAATTTCCAAAGTATGATGACGCTTTTATTGATGCCGAACTAGAACAAAAGATGGATTGGGCTCAACAAATATCATCAATGGTATTGAGCTTAAGGAAAAAAGAACAGATAAAAGTTCGTCAGCCACTTCAAAAAATAATGATTCCTATTCTTAACAAAAGTTTTGCAGATAAAGTAACGGCTGTAAAGGATGTTATTTTATCGGAAGTAAATGTGAAAGAATTAGAGCTATTGACCGATACTGCCGGAGTTTTAGTAAAGAAAATTAAACCTAATTTTAAAACAATAGGCCCAAAATATGGCAAGCAAATGAAAGCCATAGCAGCAATGGTAAATGGCTGGGGACAAGAAGAAATTTCTTCCGTTGAGCAAAATAACGGTTGGAAAGGCGACATTAATGGTGATACGATAGAACTAACCATGGAAGATTTTGATATCCAGACAGATGATATTCCGGGATGGCTGGTTCAAACAGAGAAAGGCATTACCGTTGCACTTGATATCACTCTTTCTGATGAGTTAAAAGAAGAGGGAATAGCAAGAGAGTTTGTTAATAGAATTCAAAACTTTAGAAAAGACAAGGGATTTGAGGTAACCGATAAAATTTTATTAACAATTCAAGAACATCAAGGCATTAATAATGCGTTAAAAAACAATAAAAATTATATTTGTACTGAAACCTTGGCTACTGAACTTCAATTAGTTGATAATATTGAAGCTAATGATAAATTAGAAGTGGCTTTGGAAAACGATGTAAAAACTTACATTAGTATTAGCAAATTAAACTAACCGAGATGGCAAAAAAAACCAAAACCAAAAAAGTAACTGCAAAAAAAACAGCAGCGAAAAAAGCTACTCCAAAAAAGAAAGTTGTAAAAAAAGCAACGCCTAAGAAAAAAGTAGCAGCTAAAAAGAAACCTACTACAAAGAAAACAGTCGCAAAAAAGGCTACACCTAAAAAAGCAGTAGCCAAAAAGAAAACAACTGCTAAGAAGGCTACGCCTAAAAAAGCTGCACCTAAGAAAAAGACTGTTGCTAAAAAGAAGGCAGCACCTAAAAAAAAGACAACCACCAAAAAAGTAGTTAAAAAAGCTGCGCCTAAAAAGAAAGTTGTAAAAAAAGCTGCGCCTAAGAAGAAGGTTGTGAAGAAAACCACTCCTAAGAAAGCTACACCGAAAAAAACAGTTAAAAAGGCTGCGCCTAAGAAGAAAGTGGTTACTAAGAAAAAAGCTACCGCTAAAAAGCCGGCTCCAAAAGCAGCACCAAAAAAAGAAGTAGTAAAACAAGAAAAGAAAACTAAAAGAAGAAGACCTGCTCCGGTAAAACAACAGGTAGAGAAAAAACCGGTAGTAGAAGTTTCTAAAGAAGAAATAAAAGCATTTGAACCGAAAATAAATTTACCAAGAACTCCCGAGAGAAAGCCGGGCGCAAAAAGAAAAGCTATGAAGCAAGATGATAGAGCAAGATACAGTGATGAAGAGCTGGATGAGTTCAAAGAATTAATCACCGACAAATTAGATGAAGCTAAAAGTTATTTAGACTCTCTTCAGGGAAGTTTATCTAACAGAGATAATAACGGAACTGACGATACAGCCAACACATTCAAAATGATGGAAGATGGTTCTGAAACATTAACTCGTGAAGAAGTTGCACAGTTAGCCGCACGTCAAGAGAAGTTTATTACTCACTTAAAGAATGCGCTTATTCGTATTCAAAACAAAACATACGGAATATGCAGAGTTACAGGGAAATTAATTCCTAAAGAAAGACTTAAAGCCGTTCCGCATGCAACCTTAAGTATTGAAGCAAAAGAAGGGAAAGTAGGTTAAACCAAAACTTCTAATGCAAAAAATTCTTAACGTATTAAAGCACCCGATTTTTGTCATATTGGCAGTATTAACCATTGATCAATGTGTGAAAATTTGGATAAAACTCAACATGGTTATCGGTGATGAATTCAATGTTTTTGGAGACTGGTTTATCATTCATTTTACTGAAAATCCGGGAATGGCATTTGGGCTTGAATTTGGCGGAGAGTGGGGAAAATTAGCCCTTACCCTATTTAGAATTTTAGCAGTTACCGGTATTGGTTATTTCCTTTACAAAATAAGTAAAAGTGCTACTACTTTACTTAAAATAAGTGTAGCACTAATTTTTGCAGGAGCAGTTGGAAATATTATTGACAGTATTTTTTACGGTGTATTTTTCAGCGATAGTTACTATGAAGTAGCTACACTTTTTCCGGAAGAAGGCTACGCCTCATGGTTTCATGGCCATGTAGTAGATATGCTTTACTTTCCTATTTATGAAGGTTATTTACCGGAGTGGATGCCTTTTTGGGGCGGAGATTATATGGTTTTCTTTAGACCTGTTTTTAATATTGCAGACACAGCCATAAGTGTTGGAATTGGTTTAGTTTTGGTTTTTGAAAGAGGTGTATTTTTCCAAAAGGAAGAAAAGAAAGAGGAAGAAAAATCTCAAGAAGAAGGCGGAGAAATTCTACCTGAATAAACCCACTTAAAATAAACCTTTTTTGCTTCTCTTTCAATAATTTGCCTTGCTAGCAATTCGTAATGATTTTTAGCATCCGAAAGCGAAATTTCCTGTTTTGTTTTTACTTCACTTAAATCTATTCTGTATAAAATGTTTTTAAGTGTGTCAGGATTTTCAGCCATCAACCGTTCAAGCGTTTTAGATAAAAAAGAAATAACTTCTTCAGAAGAAATACCCATTACTTCTATCTCCTCATTAAAAAAAGTAAAATCCTTTTCGAGCTGTTCTTTAACAGCCATAAAAAAATCAGCGGATAAATGATTAGGAATTTTTTGGGGAAGAAAATGATTAATGCTAAACGAATCTTTCATCAGTTTCCATCACATGACCACAGTTTTTGCAAGTTCTCATGTCTTCAGAAGTGTAAAACTCTTTAAACCTTGGCAAAAAATCTTTCTCAATATTTGTTAGCTCAAAATAAGTTTCGTGCAACTTGGTATTACATTTATCACAAAACCAAAGCAAACCATCCTTCATATCTCTATCTTTTCTAACCGCCTCAATTACTAAACCTACCGAACCTTCAGAACGCATTGGGCTGTGAGGAACTTTGGCAGGCAACAAAAACATTTCTCCGGCTTTAATAGGAATATCAACCGCTTTACCTTCCTCTTGAATTCTTACATTAATGTCTCCTTCAAGTTGATAAAATAACTCTTCCGTTTCGTTATAATGATAATCTTTTCTGGCATTCGGCCCGCCTACAATCATTACAATAAAATCTCCCGCTTCAACATAAAGATTTTTATTTCCTACCGGAGGTTTTAATAAATCCCTGTTTTCTGTAATCCACTGCTGTAAGTTAAAAGGTCGTTTAATTGCCATAAATTTTTGATTTAGTCTGCTAAAAGTACCAATAAATTAGATTTTTTCAAGTATTTTTCGCTTTCAAAATTTTACAAATGGACTTATCTTTAATAGGAAAAAATGCTGTTGTTTGTGGTAGTACACAGGGCATCGGTTTTGCTTCAGCCAGTGAATTAGCAAAGCTTGGAGCCAACGTAACTCTTGTTGCAAGAAATGAAGAAAAGTTAAAAGATGCCTTACAACAATTAGACACTTCGAGTAAACAAGTACATAACTACCTAACAGCAGATTTCTCTAATCCAACTGAATTAAAAAGCAAAATTGAAGAGGCGGCTAACCAAAAAAACTTTCATATTTTGGTAAATAACACCGGTGGACCTCCTGCCGGACAAGCTATTGATGCTAACACAGATGAATTTTTGCAAGCATTTAACAATCACCTAATTTGCAATCAAATTATGGTTCAGGCTATGGTGGGAGGAATGAAAAAAGAAGGTTATGGCAGAATTATTAATATTATTTCTACCTCTGTAAAAATGCCCTTAAAAGGGTTAGGCGTATCTAATACCATTAGAGGTGCAGTGGCTAACTGGTCTAAAACTTTAGCCAACGAATTAGGACAATTTAACATTACCGTAAACAATGTCTTGCCGGGTGCTACAAATACTATTCGATTACAAAGCATCATTGAAAACAAAGCCTCTAAAACAGGAAAAACAGTTTCAGATATTGAAGCAGAAATGCAAAAAGAAGTTCCCATGAAACGCTTTGCCAAACCTGAAGAAATTGCAAATGCTGTAGCCTTTTTAGCTTCTCCTGCAGCATCTTACATCAATGGAATAAATGTTCCGGTTGATGGTGGCAGAACAGGATGCCTCTAATTAACTAGCTTTTTTTACCACTATAGTTGAACATTTCATAAAAAGGGTTGTTTAAGCTTTTTTAACAGTTTTGTTTTCAATATTAAAAGTATTACTATTATTTTTGCGTGCAATAATTTAGTAAGTGAAAAGGTTTATCTCACAAATAAAAATTCAGGTTAACGAGAAAACATTCTTGAAAGACCCCTATTCGTCTGAACTGGGGAAAAGAATAATAGAAAAAGGAATTGAGTTGATAGACAGAATAGGACTAGAAGCATTCACATTTAAAAAGTTGGCAACAATATTAAACACCAACGAAAGCTCTATTTACAGGTATTTTGAAAGTAAGCAAAAACTACTTGTTTATTTAATATCATGGTATTGGAGTTGGTTAGAATATCATTTAATTTTTTCGACTGCAAATATCACAGACCCAAAAGAAAAGCTACAAATTGCAATACGCCTAATAACAAAAGACGTAAGCAAAAAAGAATCGCATGATTTTATAAAGCTTGAACTTCTAAGTAGAATTGTAGTTTCAGAATCATCAAAAGCATATCTAACCAAAGAAGTTGATGCCGCCAATAAAGTTGGTTTTTATTCAAGTTATAAGTCTTTTATTGAAAGAATTAGTAGTATTGTACTTGAGTTGAATCCAAAATTTAAACATCCGCATACCTTAGTTTCAACAATAGTAGAAGGCGTTCATCACCAAAAGTTTTTTTCAAGCCATCTCCCTTCATTAACAGATGTTAAAAAAAATGACACTGATGAATTAGCTAACTTTTATACTAATATGGCAACAGCCACTATTTTAAATTTCGAAAAATGAATAAGTATAGCCTTACACCATTAAAAAGATTTTTTAGGCTGCTTCAAGTAGATAAAAAAGAAATTACCAGTATATACGTTTTTGCATTGTTTAACGGTATCATAGTTTTATCGCTACCGTTAGGGATTCAGGCAATTATAAATTTGATAAGTACAGGACAAGTTTCTACTTCCTGGATAGTTTTAGTAGTTTTTGTTATTCTAGGCATTGCTTTTTCAGGAATTATTCAAATAATGCAGCTGGTGCTTGCAGAAAACATTCAACAAAAAATATTTGCTAGATCTGCATTTGAGTTTGCCTACCGAATTCCAAGACTAAGGCTAGAGGTTATTGACAAACACTATATCCCTGAGTTAGTAAACAGGTTTTTTGATACTTTATCAGTTCAAAAAGGGCTTTCCAAAATTTTACTTGATTTTTCAAGTGCTTCATTACAAGTAGTTTTTGGGCTAATATTACTCTGCTTGTACCACCCATTTTTTATACTATTTAGTACCATGCTGGTAATCATTTTATATTTTATATTTAGGTTAACAGCTCCCAAAGGTCTAAGTACAAGCATTAAAGAATCTGCAAACAAATACGAAGTTGCGCATTGGCTTGAAGAGTTGGCAAGAAATATTGGCACTTTTAAACTAGCCGGAAAAACTACTCTTCCTCTACAAAAAACAGATGATGTAGTTTTAGAATACCTCAACTCAAGGAAGTTGCATTTTAAAACTCTTTTGGCGCAGTACATAAATTTAGTAGGATTTAAAGTTTTAATTGCCTTGGGGCTTTTGTTAATAGGTGGGCTATTGGTTATTAATCAACAAATGAATATTGGACAATTTGTTGCCTCAGAAATCATTATCATTCTTGTACTGGCATCAATTGAAAAACTCATTTTAAGTATGGAAACGATATATGATGTGTTAACATCATTGGAAAAAATTGGAAATGTAGTTGATATAGAGCTTGAAAAATCAGAAAGTAATTATAGTCCTCCGGTAGGCGACAACGGTTTAACCATTGAACTCAAAAACCTTAGTTATAAGTTTCCTGATTCAGAAAACTACATTCTACAAAATATAAACTTACAAGTTTCAGCCGGTGAAAAACTTTGCTTAACGGGTTTTAATGGCTCAGGAAAATCTTTCTTGCTTCAAGTAGTTGCCGGGTTGTATTATGATTTTAAAGGGTCTATATTATATAATGATATTCCTTTTGCAAATTGGGATAAAGAATATTTAAGAAATCATATTGGAAACTGTTTAACCAAAGAAGATATTTTTAAAGGTTCTATAATAGAAAATATAACATTAGGCAGAGAGTCAATTTCGTTTGAACAAGTGAGAGAGGCATGCAAAATAGTGGGGCTTGTAGATTATATAAAAAATGTGGAGGGCGGATACGAAAATATTCTCATTCCGGAAGGAAAGAATTTATCTAAAACTACCCGAACAAAAATATTACTTGCAAGAAGTATTGCTCATAACTCCAAGCTAATACTTATAGAAGACAGCTTTATTGAACTTGATAAAATTGAAAGAGACAGGTTTCTTAATCATTTATTGTCACTCAAATCTACCGTTATTATTATTTCCAGCAATATAGAAGTGGCTAGTATGTTTGAAAGAGTAGTTGTACTTGAAAAAGGGAATATAATTGCTGACGATAAATTTATAAATATTAAAAACAACAACTGGTTTAACCAAGTATTTCAAAAAAAGTAAACATGCTAAACATCACTGAAAACAGCATAAAAGGAAAGGTAAACACAAGCCAGTATTTATCATTTAAAGGCTTTAAAGAATACAGCTCAATAAAAATTCTTAAGCGAATTTTGCTAGTTGCTTTTTCTCTATTCATAATTATTCTTTTTATTCCTTGGACTCAAAATGTTAGGTCAAGAGGCTTCATAACAACATTAAAACCAGACCAAAGACCTCAAACCATTAACTCCATAATAGCAGGTAAAATTGAAAAATGGCATGTTAAAGAAGGTGATTTAGTGAATAAAGGAGATACTATTTTGTTCTTGTCCGAAATAAAAGACGAGTATTTTGACCCCAACCTTTTAGACAGAACTGAAGAACAAATTCAGTCTAAAGAGCTTACCGTTCAATCTTATATGGAAAAAGTAAAGTCGTTGGATAATCAAGCTGATGCTTTAATAAAAACCAAGAGGTTGAAAATTGAACAAGCAAAAAACTACATTATTCAGGCTAAACTAAAAATTACCTCTGACAGTATTGATTTAGTGGCCGCAAAAACCAACTACACCATTGCTCAAAAACAGTTTGAAAGAATGGAAGAGTTATATAAAGAAGGTTTGAAGTCTTTAACTGAAATGGAAACCAGAAAGTTGAAATTACAAGAAACAGAATCAAAAATGATTAGTGCCGAAAACAAATTAATTTCTTCTAAAAATGAGTTAATAAACGCACAGGTTGAATTAAGCTCCATAGAAAATCAATATGCTGATAAACTTTCTAAAACAGAATCAGAGAAGTATGCCGCACTTTCAAGTATGTATGATGCAGAGGCTGTTGTTACAAAAATGCAAAATCAGTATATGAATTATTCCGTTAGAAGCGGGATGTACTACGTAACAGCTTCACAAAAAGGTTATGTTACAAAAGCATTGCGGGCAGGTATTGGAGAAACTATTAAAGAAGGAGAAGAAATTGTGAGTATAATGCCCGTAGATTATGAGTTAGCAGTAGAAATGTATGTCGCTCCGGTTGATTTACCCTTGATGCGTATAGGGAAAAAAGTAAGGTTTATTTTTGACGGATGGCCTTCAGTTGCATTTTCCGGTTGGCCTGATATATCTTTTGGTACGTTTGGCGGAGAGGTGTTGGCCATAGACAATTTTATAAGCGATAACGGAAAATTTAGAGTGCTTGTAATTCCTGACAAAAATGACGTTAAATGGCCTCCCGGATTAAGAGTAGGTTCCGGAGCAACAGGAATGTCCTTGCTTGAAGACGTGCCTATTTGGTATGAGATATGGAGAAAACTAAACGGCTTCCCACCAGATTATTATAAACCAGAAGAGTCCCCTAATAACATTAAAAATAAATGAAATTAGTTTTTATATCTATATTATTTTTCATTATTAGCTTTTCGGGAGTTTCACAAAGCAAGGTATTTAATTTGGAAAGTTTTCTTCAGCTAGTTGAAGAACAACATCCTCTAGCAAAGCAAGCTAAACTTCAAATTGACAAAGGAAGCGCTACTCTCAGAATGTCAAGAGGTGGTTTTGACCCTTATTTAAATGGAAATATAAACCAAAAATATTTTGACGACAAGCAGTATTATAGCTTAATAGGCGGTGGTTTAAAAATTCCTACATGGTATGGATTAGAGTTAAAGGCAGGGTATGAGCAAAACCAGGGTTTATTTTTAAATCCCGAAGATGTAAACCCAAGCAATGGCTTAGTATATTCTGGCATTTCCGCTTCGCTTGCACAAGGCCTTTTTATTGACAAAAGAAGAGCTATACTTCAACAGGCAAAATTGTTTAACGAGTACTCTACCTTTGAGCAACAAAAACTTTTAAATAATTTATTTTATGACGCTATAAATCAATACTGGCAATGGGTTAGCGCCTGGAACAAATATCAAATCTTTGAAGAAACCGTTCAGTTATCAAGAGAGCGATTAAATGCCGTTAAACGAAATTTCGAATTAGGGGAAGAACCCGCTATAGATACTTTAGAAGCTTATATTCAGGTACAAAATCAGCAGTTAAGTAAAGAACAATACTTACTATTATATCAAAATGAAACCTTAACACTGTCTAATTACCTTTGGTTTGAAAACAACATTCCTTTAGAAATTACAGACAGTCTGGTTCCTCCAAGCATTTCTACAATGGATTTTTCCAACGCTCCAAATAACGATTCACTAAATGCAATAATCAATAATATAGAAGATATTCACCCTGAATTAAAACTATATGAATTTAAGTTAAACTATTTAGATATTGAAAGAAAGCTAAAAGCAGAAGCATTAAAACCTACGTTAAACGTCAACTATAACTTCTTAACCGAACCAATAGGCACTAATGTTTTAGGAAACATAAATACAGAAGATTATAAGTGGGGTGTTAATTTTAGTTTTCCTATATTTTTAAGAGAAGAAAGGGGGAATTTAAAACTAACTCAGCTAAAAATTCAAGAAACTAATTTTGAATTTGAAGTAAAAAAATTAGAGTTTAAAAATAAATTGAGGCAATACATTAATGAACAAAGTAATTATCAAAAACAAATAGAGCTTTACAACCAAATAATACAAAACTACACCAAGCTTTATGAAGCTGAAAAGCAAAAGTTTACTGTAGGAGAAAGCTCTTTATTTATTATAAATACCCGAGAAACATTTTTGGCTAATGCCAAAATAAAGCAAGTAGATTTATACAACTCCTATTTTAAATCAATCAATAATTTAAACTGGACCTCTAACCAATACAACTTTAAAAATAACCCTTAATCTTTTTCTATGATTTTAATACATATTGTAACCGACAGCAAACAACAAGCCGATGAAGTTTCTGAGCTTTTAATAAATGAAAAGTTGATTTTAAGCGCATTTATTACTGAAGAAATAATTCATAGAAAAAAAGTAAATGATGTGGTAACCAGCTTTAAAAACATATTATTAACAGGCAAAACTAAAGCCTTATTGTTCAACTCCATTGATGAACTTTTAAGAGAAAAATATCCCAATAACATGCCCACACTTTTTTCAGTGCCTATTGTTCATATGGATTGGGAACAAGCTGATGAATTGGTAAAAGAAACTGCTAAAATTTAAGCGTTTGATTTTGTACGCTTTCTTTTATGTATATCACCATTATTCTTATCAGTAAATAGATAATTGGTTTTTAGAAGAGAATAATTTATGAAAAACTTTTTTTTAGGCATCTCCTATTAAGCCTAACAAAATGTTGAATGAAAATTAATCTCGCAATTCTTTTATTTTTTGTCTTTTTAAACCTAGTAAAATCCCAAAACTATACGTTTACTAAAAAAGTTGTTGTCGGTAATTTAGGCTGTAACATTAGTACTTCCACAGCCATATCACATGACGGACAGTTTGATAATATTGATTTACCATTTGCGAAAGGTATAAATGTGTATAATTTAAATTGTGAAAATTGTGTTACTGATTCCACTAGCTTTGAATACAACAACCTACAAGTAAAAAGCAATTTTGTTTCTTTTGATTTAAAGACAAACTGTGAAGAAACATTTACCAAGCAATACATTTCCGAAGACAGCATTTTTACATTGACTAACTCACACAAAGAAACCAATTGGTTTGAAGATTATGATAAAATAAAAGGCTACGGCTCAAACAATCCGTTTACTCATTTTGAGTTTACCATTTCTGTACATCCCGATTTTGAAATTATCTCTGTAAAAGAAAATTCCAGCGATTATGATTTTACATTTAACGGTAATGAAATTACCTTTAAAGCAAAAGATATTTCTGATTTTATGTATCAGGTTCAATTCAGAAGAAAACCATTAAACCTCACCTATAAAAAAGAAAAAATAAAAGTTAATTCCGATTCGATTTATATTGATATTTATGATGCTTCGTTAGAAGATGGTGATATCATCAATCTTTTTTACGGCAAAAAAATAATCCTACAAAACTATTTTGCCAGAAACGAAAAAAAGAGAATTTATTTAAAACTGCTAGAAGGAGAAACCCTAACCATTGAAAATGTTGACGAAGGAAAAATCATCCCGAACACAGTAGTTTTAATTATTAACGATGGAGTAAAAAAACAAAAACTAGAAATTTCAACTTCTAAAACTACGGCTCAAGTGCTTTACTTTGTGGTTAGAAAATAGCAACTATTAATTTTCTAAAACTATAGCCTCCCTTTGTTCCTCATTCCCGTGAAAACGGGAATCCATACACCGGTTCTCATCCTTGTGATTAACACAAAAGTGCACCCGGAAGGATTCGAACCCTCAACCCTCAGAGCCGAAATCTGATATTCTATCCAGTTGAACTACGGGTGCAATTGGTTTGCAAAGATATAAGAAGCCAAGAAACTTTCTAATCACGAATAACTATTAACTACACACTATTTCCTACCTTAGCGGCTCAAAATTTTTATCATGTACAGAACGCATAATAACGGTGCTTTAAGAATTGAAAACGTAAATGAAACGGTTACCCTTTGTGGCTGGGTTCAGAAAACCAGAAAACTGGGCGGAATGAGCTTTGTAGATTTGCGAGACCGTTATGGTATTACACAGCTGGTGTTCAATGATGAAAAAAATGCAGCTTTGGCAGCAGAGGCCGAAAAGCTGGGAAGAGAATTTGTGATACAAATTGAAGGAACTGTAGCCGAAAGAGAAAGCAAAAACAAAAATATTCCTACCGGTGATGTAGAGATTATTGTAAATCAATTAACGGTGCTTAATTCAAGCAAAACACCTCCATTTACCATTGAAGATGAAACAGACGGTGGTGAAGAATTGAGAATGAAATTCAGGTATCTTGACCTCAGAAGAAATCCGGTAAAAAAGAATTTATTGCTCCGCCACAAATTAGGTTTTTTAACCAGAAAGTATTTAGACGCTCAGCAATTTATAGAAGTAGAAACGCCTTATCTCATTAAATCTACTCCTGAAGGCGCAAGAGATTTTGTGGTGCCAAGCAGAATGAATCCGGGTGAATTTTATGCATTACCACAATCTCCGCAAACCTTTAAACAATTGCTTATGGTAAGCGGGTATGACCGCTATTTCCAAATTGTAAAATGTTTTAGAGATGAAGATTTAAGGGCTGACAGACAGCCTGAGTTTACACAGATAGACTGTGAAATGGCATTTGTAGAGCAAGAAGATATACTAAACACATTTGAAGGGTTGACAAAATATTTATTTAAAGAAATTAAAGGAATTGAATTAGACGACTTTCCAAGAATGACTTTTGCCGATGCCATGCACAATTTCGGAAACGACAAGCCGGATATTCGTTTTGGAATGACCTTCAATTATATTGATGACGTAGCAAAAGAAAAAGGGTTTAATGTATTTGATGCCGCTGAAAGTGTAATTGCGATAAGAGTAGAAGGCTGTTCGGAATATACCAGAAAACAATTAGACTCTTTAATCGATTGGGTGAAACGACCGCAAATTGGAGCAAAAGGTTTGATTTATGTAAAGTGCAATACTGATGGCACTTTTAAATCTTCCGTAGATAAGTTTTTTGATGAAGCAGCATTAAAACAATGGGCAGAAAAATGTGGCGCACAATCAGGAGATTTATTATTGGTATTATCGGGTGATAAAAAAACGACACAAAAACAAATGAGTGAATTGCGTTTGCACATGGCAAATGAATTAGGTCTTAGAAAACCTGACGAATACGCACCGCTTTGGGTAGTTGATTTTCCTTTGTTGGAATGGGACGAAGAAACTAATCGTTACCATGCCATGCACCATCCATTTACTTCGCCTAAAAAAGAAGATGTGGAATTGCTTAACACTGAACCCGGAAAAGTAAGAGCCAATGCTTACGATTTAGTGTTAAACGGAGTAGAAATTGGCGGTGGTTCCATTAGAATTCATAACAGAACATTACAAGAAAAAATGTTTGAAGTACTTGGCTTTACTAAAGAAAAAGCACAAGAACAATTTGGATTTTTAATGGGAGCATTTGAATACGGAGCTCCTCCACATGGCGGTATTGCCTTTGGCTTTGACCGACTTTGTGCTTTATTTGGCGGGCAAGAGACTATCAGAGATTTTATTGCTTTCCCGAAAAATAATAGCGGTAGAGATTTAATGATTGATGCTCCTTCGGCTATTGACCAAGAACAATTGGACGAATTGAATTTGAAGCTTGGGGAAATAGAAAGGTAAACTAAGCCTCCACTTTAGTAAACCACTCTTGTTTTACCAAAAATTCAGCTGTTTGCACCGCATTAGTTGCCGCACCTTTACGTAAATTGTCAGCAACAATCCAAAGGTTTAAGGTATTAGGCTGTGATTCGTCTCTTCTTATTCTTCCCACAAACACATCATCTTTGTCATGCGCAAAGAGCGGCATAGGATATACATTCATTTCAGGGTTGTCTTGTAAGGTAATGCCATCTGATTCGGCCAACATTTTTTTCACTTCTTGCAAATCAAAATCCTTTTCAAACTCAATGTTTACTGACTCACTGTGCCCTCCCATAGTAGGAATACGAACAGCCGTAGCGGTAACTTTTATGTTGTCATCGCTCATGATTTTATTCGTTTCCTTAATCATTTTCATTTCTTCTTTGGTGTAGCCATTTTCTTGAAAAACATCAATATGAGGCAACACATTCATATCAATTTTATACGGATAGGCCATTTCTCCTTGCTCGCCATTTCTTTCGTTCATCATTTGGTCAACCGCTTTTTTTCCGGTTCCCGTTACACTTTGATAGGTAGAAACAACCACTCTTTTTATTCCGTATTTTTTGTGAAGCGGGTTTAACACCAACACCATTTGAATAGTGGAACAATTTGGATTAGCAATAATTTTATCCTCAGGAGTTAATTCATGTGCATTAATTTCAGGAACTACTAACTTTTTTGTTGGGTCCATTCTCCAGGCCGAAGAATTATCAATTACCGTTGTTCCTACTTCCGCAAATTTTGGAGCCCACTCTAATGAAGTATTTCCTCCTGCAGAAAAAATGGCAATCTCTGGTTTTTGATTGACCGCATCTTGCATGCTCACTACTGTAAACTCTTTTCCCTTATAAGAGATTTTACTGCCCACAGACTTTTCTGATGCCACCGGCAACAATTCATCAATCGGAAAATTTCTTTCCTCCAATACTTTTAACATTACTGAGCCAACCAAACCCGTAGCTCCTACAACTGCAACTTTCATTTTTATTTTTGTGTTATTTAATTAAAAAGTGTGTCGAATTATTTAATAAATAGATAATATTTGCTCAAACAAAAAACACACTAAGTGTGTGCAAAAGTAGTATATTTACTTTCTTATTTTTCAAATTAATGCAAGTATTTAAGCTTTTTTTTAGCCTGGTATTAGTTAGCTGTTTTTCTTTTTCCTATGGGCAGTTTTCTGATAACTTTAGTGATGGAGACTTTACGGCAAACCCCACTTGGAGTGGTGATAATGCCAAGTTTACGGTAAACGGAGCTTTTGAACTTTGGCAAAATGCTCCTGTTGTTGCAGACACCGCTTATCTTTCAACTCCTTCGCAAGCTATTAATAATGCCACTTGGGAATTTTTGGTAAGAATGGATTTTAATCCATCCAGCTCTAATTTTAGCAGAGTGTATTTAGTTTCTGATGTGGCCAATTTAAAATATACACTTAACGGCTACTATGTGATGTTGGGTAATACAGACGATGAAGTGAGCCTCTACAAACAAACCGGAACAAGCGTTAGTAAAATTATTGACGGAAGAAACGGCAGCTTAAATGCGTCCTTCCCGATTGTGAGAGTTAGGGTTACCAGAGATTCCATTGGAAACTGGGATTTACAAAACGACACAACAGGTGGAACAACTTTTATTTCAGAAGGAACGGTAAATGATGTTACACATATAAAGTCCAGTTACTTTGGCGTAAGAAATTCATATACTTCCACTCGTTCTGATAAATTCTTTTTTGATGATTTTAATGTAACAGGTCAGGCATTTGTAGATACCGTTAAACCAACCGTTACCAATGTATCCGTAATTTCGAATAATCAGTTGGATGTACAGTTTTCAGAATTTGTAACACTATCTTCTGCACAAACTCTAACGAATTATTCTGCTAATAACAGTTTGGGAAATCCTTCCATAGCAATTAGAGACGCTAGTGATTCTACCTTGGTTCACCTTACTTTTTCGGGAACTTTTGTCAACGGGCAACAAAATATTTTAACCGTATCAAATGTTGTTGATTTAGCCTCCAACACCATGATTTCAAGCAATCATAATTTTATGTATTTCGTTCCTGATGTTCCGGCTGCCAGAGAAGTAGTGATTAATGAATTTATGGCCGACCAAACGCCCGTAGTAAATTTACCCGAAGCAGAATTTGTAGAACTTCACAATCCTACCAATAAAAATTTCGACTTGTTTGGCTGGACTTTATCTGACGGAAGCTCCACTGCAACCTTGCCTTCTTATCCGCTTTTAGCAGGCGAATACGTTATTTTAATTGCAAGAACAGATACGGCTGCCTTTAGCGGTTATTCCAAAATTATTCCGTTAACTTCTTTTCCGTCTTTAAATAATTCTGGAGACATTATTACACTTACAGACAGCTCAGGTTTATTGATTGATAGATTAAATTATAGCGATTCTTGGTATCAGGATGCTACCAAAAAAGCAGGTGGCTGGACGCTTGAACAAATTAATCCAACACTACCATGTTCGGGAAAAAACAACTGGATTGCGTCTAACAATAATAATGGCGGAACTCCGGGAGTACAAAACTCTGTGTATAGCTTAACGCCCGACACCAAAGGTCCGAGCATTACTAAAGTTGAAGTGATAACTCCTGCAAGAATAGACGTTCACTTTGATGAAAAGCTAGACAGTAACGCTGTTTTAACGGCTAATTATAGTGTAAACAACGGTATCGGAATTAATTTTCCGGTAAACATTCCGCCTGATTATGATAAGCTAACGCTATTTTTCACCAATGCTATTTCTGCAGGCACGCTTTATACGTTGACAATTTCAGGTTTGACGGATTGCTCGGGTAATAACATTTTTGGAAACAAAGGAGAGTTTGTTTTGCCACAACAAGGAACCATTGGAGATGTAGTAATTAACGAAGTATTATTTGACCCTAAAACAGGTGGAGTAGATTTTGTAGAATTGTACAATATTTCTTCAAAGTATATCGGTTTAAAAGACTGGAAATTGGCTAACTATGACAGTAATAAAGATACACTTGCCAGCTTTAAGTCTTTTCCGGAGCAATACATTTTATACCCCAATGAATATGTGGTTATTACTACTGATAGTAGCATTGTTAAAAAGGAATATCCAAACGCTAAAAAAGGAAAATTCATTCAGCTTTCTTCTTTGCCTACTTATAGTAACGATAAAGGAAACGTAATTGTAATTAATAATAACGACACCTTAATTGAGCGATTTGATTATACCGATGACATGCATTTCCCATTGCTGAATAACAAAGAAGGCGTTACGTTAGAAAGAATTGACCCTGCCCGACCGGTGGATGATATCACCAACTGGCACTCTGCTTCAGAAGATGTGGGCTTTGCGACTCCCGGATTTTTAAACTCACAATTTTACTTAGGAACTGCTGAGGGCGAAATTACGGTTGAACCTGAAATTTTTTCGCCTGATAACGATGGCTACAATGACATTTTAAACATTCATTATGATTTTGGACAAGGCGGATATGTGGGCACCATTATTATTTATGACGACAAAGGAAGAAAAATAAGAAGCTTAATGAATAATGAAACGCTGGCAGCAACAGGAACCATTTCCTGGGATGGCATAAACGACAATGCCGAAAAAGCCCGAATAGGCATTTATATTATTTACATGGAAGCTTTTGACATTGAAGGCAACATTCAAAAACACAAAAAGACAGCCGTACTTGCCGGGAAGTTGTAGAACATGAAAACTAGACTCCTCTTTTTTATTATTCTCCTATTTACAGGATGCATTTCTAATAAAAGAAAATTTACTGAAATTGGATATTTCGATATCTCGAAAAGTGACTCGACTATCCTATTTTCTTATGCAAGTAGTAAAGAGATTCCTTCCTCAATATTAGAAATAAATATTCATAATCTCAAAGTGAAAAGGGTATTGGCTGCAAGTAATAAGTTTGAATTTACCAACCCTATTTATTCTCAAGATGAAAAAAAAATCTTTTTTATAGCTAGAAATATCCAGAATGTGAATGATGATAAAATAGGGATGTGTGACCTTGACGGAAATAACGTTAAATACCTAACAAATAATCACGATGATATAATTAGGATTATTACTTCAAAATACTCTAATGAAATTATTTATATTAAACTTAATAAAGAAAATAAACCTATTGGGATGGATATTTTTTCCTTAGATATCGGCTCTAGAGTTTCTAAAAATATAACTGAATCAAATTTATTTGGATTTTTTCATTTACATGAACTAGACAGTGTTCATTTATTAACCCATATTGTAGATGGTGAAAATGGTGGGATGTTTTTAATTAACAAACAACAATCTCCTGCTACTAAAACTAGGATTGTTCCAGTTAATAACCCTAGACAACTTCCTGAGCTATATAATAATGCTGTATTTCATAAAAAAAGTAATACTTTAATATTTGATGCTCCATATGAGATTTTTAGTATGGATTTAGATGAAAAATATGCCAAAAAAATATACCGCAATGATAATGGAATATACTTTTTCACTTTAAAAAATAATTCACCTAGAATTCTATTTGTTGTTAATGGCGAAAGTAATATTTATAGTATGAATCTTGACGGAACTGATTTAAAAACAATTCCCGTTAACATTCCAAGTGAAAATAAATAGCACGTTACAGTTTCCCAACAATACCTATATTTGCCCTCTGAACTGAATTATGCGCATAGTTGTTGTAGGTGCCGGAGATGTTGGTTTTCATTTAGCCAACCTTCTTTCTAAAGAAAGTCACGATATTGTAGTGATAGATTTCGATAACGAAAAACTTCATGCTTGTCAAACTAAACTGGATGTTTTAACCATTAAAGGTAATGCTACTTCCATTAAAATTTTAAAGCAAGCCAACGTGCCAAAAGCAGATTTATTAATCTGCGCTACCTCATCAGAAAGTGATAACATTACCATTGCTCTTTTAGGAAAACAGTTGGGTGCTAAAAAAACCATTGCACGTATTCAAAACAATGAGTTTTTAGAAAACAAAAAAGAAATAGATTTTCAACGCTTTGGAATAGATGAGTTGGTTTGCCCGCAAGATTTAGCCGCAGAAGAAATTATTAAGGTGATAAAAAACAATTCGTTTTCTGAAATTTATGAATTCGAAAGCGGAAAACTTTTCTTAATAGGTATTCACATCAATTCTAAAAACAAAGATTTATCAAAAATTTCTTTGGGAAGAATTGCCGCTAATTACGAGCATCTTAACTTTTTGCCGTTTGCCATTAAACGAAGTGAGGACATCATATTACCTAAAAGTAGTTCGCACTTAAAGTCGGGCGACCAAGTGTATATGATTAGCAAGCCGGAAGGGCTTGACCAGATAAAAGAAATTTGCTCAATACAAGATGTAAAGCTTAAAAACTTAATGATTGTTGGCGGAAGCAGGGTGGGAAAAACCATTGCTGGAAAACTCGCCAAATCACATGATGTTAAGTTAATTGACATTAATGAAGATAAATGCATTCAGATAGCCGAGCGAATTCCTGACATTATGGTGTTGAATGCCGATGCCAGAAACTTAGAGTTTTTAGAACAGGAAAACTTAGAAGGAACAGATGCATTTATTGCTGTTACCAATGATTCTGAAACCAATGTAATGCTTTGCCTTGCGGCTAAATCATTTGGCGTAAAAAAAGTAATTGCTTTAGTTGAAAATGTAGATTACATTGACTTGAGCGATAAAATTGGAATAGATACGGTTATCAATAAAAAGATTTTAGCGGCAAGTTCTATTTTCAGATTTATTAGAAAAGGTAATGTATATATGACGTCAGGGCTCGGTGTAGATGATGCTGAGGTATTAGTATTACAAGCTACCTCAAATTCTAAAATTACTTCTAATATTATTTCAAAAGTAGGGTTACCTGAAGGAACGTTTGTTGTGGGCTATGTTAGAAATAATGTAGGAAATATTATTACAAGTGAAACTCAATTACAAGAAGGAGATAGCGTAGTGGTATTTGCTTTGCATGAACAAATCAACAAAATTCAAGAGTTTTTCTAATGCGTACTATTAACTTTTCTACCATAGTACACCTTCTTTCCTGGCTCTTAATTTATAACGGAATATTTCAGCTTACAGCATTAATTGTAGCGTTTATTTATGATGAATCTATAAAAGAATTTATCTATTCTGCTCTACTTTCCATTTCTATAGGCTTGCTATTTGTGTTTTTAACTCGCAAAAGATATAAGCGACAATTAAACCGAAAAGACAGCTTTATGATTGTTAGTATGGGTTGGATAATACTGGGGATATTTGGTGCGTTTCCGTATTACATTGGTGGTTTTGTTCCGGATTTTTCGTCAGCCATTTTTGAATCTATCAGTGGTTTTACTACAACCGGAGCTTCCATTTTCAAAGATGTAGAAAGTTTACCTAAACACATTTTGTTCTGGAGAAGTTTAACACAATGGATTGGCGGATTAGGAATAATTGTGTTGTCTGTTGCCATTCTGCCCATTTTAGGAATTGGAGGAACAGAATTGTTTAATGCCGAATCTCCCGGAGTAAAAGTGGAAAAAGTTCATCCGAGAATTCAAGAAACAGCTCAGCGTTTGTGGATTATTTACATCCTAGTAACTCTCGTTGAAATTGTTACATTTAATCTATTGGGTATGGATTTGTTTGACTCCATTAATCATTCGTTTACTACTATTTCTACCGGTGGATTTTCTACTAAAAATTTAAGCATTGGCGCTTATGCAAGTCCGGCTTTAGAGTATGCCGTTTCTTTCTTTATGTTTTTAGGCGGAATTAACTTTATTCTTATTTACTTCTTATTCAAGTTTAAGTTTAGCAAAGTAGCTTTTGACGAAGAGTTAAAATATTATGTGAGGATTTTATTAGGGCTAACATTAATAGTTGCTCTTTATTTATTTTTTAACTCACACTTTATTTCTTATGAAGAGGCATTTAGGAAATCCTTGTTTCAGGTCTTAACAATAGTTACCACTACGGGCTTTGCCACTTCAGATTATATTACATGGGGCGTTTTTATTAATCTTTTGTTTTTAATATTAATGTTTGCAGGAGGTTGTTCAGGCTCTACCAGTGGCGGTATAAAAGTTATAAGACAGGTGATTATGTTTAAGCATTGTTCCTTAGAATTTAAAAGGTCTTTGCACCCAAGAGGTATTTTTCCTGTTCGTTTTAATAACAAAATTGTTTCCAAAGAAACCGTATTTAACGTATTGGTTTTCTTTTTAATCATTATTTTACTTTTTGTAGTTACTTCTCTTTCGCTCACGGTTATGGGGGTTGATTTAGAATCTTCTGTGGGTGCCGCTGCTGCTTGCTTGGGTAATGTTGGGCCGGGTATTAGCTTGGTTGGCCCAATGGGAAATTATGCTTTTATTCCCGGAGTGGGAAAATGGATGTTATGTCTTTTGATGTTGTTAGGAAGGCTGGAAGTGTTTACACTTTTGATTTTATTTACTCCATATTTCTGGAAGAGTAATTAGTTTTTTATAATTAGATTTTTCTCCTGAAATTTATCAATGAATAGTATGTAGGCTCCCGAAGAAAGTCCCTGCGTATCTATCTCAACACGATTAATATGGTTAACATTCTTAGAAATAAGAAGTTTCCCTGAAAGGTCGTAAATCATTATTTCTGTAGTAACCTCATCGTTAAACTCTATCGAAAGTTTGTCGCGTAAAGGGTTAGGATAAAATTTATAGTATGTGTTGTTTTCTATGATTTCTTTTGATATTGAAGTTACAGGATACTTTTTAGAAACAGGAAACTCAATATAATTAGGGAATGCTTGAGTAAAGTCATAAGTTATTGTGCTTGTTGAGGCTGACAAATTATTTCCTTGGAAATTATGAGTTGCTGTACTGCCTGGCCACCATCTAAAAAATTGGTTTGATTCAATAGGAATTTGAGGATTTGACTGATATTTTGGGAAATTACTACTGCTAAGTAGTATTTTTATTTTATGATTTTTACCAAACGTATGCGCCAGCGGTAGCATCTCAAATTGTAAATAATAATATTGATTGTTTAAAATGTTAGTTAGTACACTTGCATTATTTTCGTTTCCATTATAAATACTTCTTGCATAATCTCTAGCTCTTGCATTTACCACACCCTCTGTAATAAACATTTCCCTCCCATCAGGATAAACATCTAAAACTCTTATCATCACATCAAAGTCGGTTTGAGAAACTGTTGTTACAGAAGAGTTAGACTTCACATAGATACTTGCCTTAGGCATTCCAATAATCGTAAGAGTATCCGTGAGTAAATTAGATTCAAATTTAAGCACATCAGGTCTGTTCATTGTAACAGAACTATACAAAGCATCTGCTAAATTCATTGAGCCTTGAGATTTTTTTCCTTGTGGTGTTTTTACAATCATATTGTTTCCACCTATTGTAATTACCGGATTACTTGGGTCGCTAACATAACTTAAAGTTCCCTCATTTGAGCTAGGATAAATAGTATCAAATGTTGAGTTTTGATGAATATAGTATCGTTTCATTTTAATTCCTTTTTTAAATGGTAATGAGTCCAAACTAATCCAGTGATTTCCAACACCTATATTTTGAGCATCGTTGGTTGGTCCTGAGACATATGCTCTTATGTCTGATTTTTTATAAAAATGATTTGCATCAAAAGCAGTTAAAGGAGAGATTAAGTTAATTGCGGGAGGCGATGGGGCAGGTATAGAGTACAAAACCGGAGTGGTAGTAGTTCCTGATTTAATTTCAATAGGAACATTTGTAAGGTTATTGTACCCACCTAAGAAATTTAAAAATTCTGTGTAGGGTAAAAAATAATTCTTTGCTGGAACTCTTATCTGACTTGAGCCTATGGTTTGCCACACATTAGATTCCGGAATAAAAAAGAAAGGTTCTCCACCAAGGTGAGTTCTGTACCATCCTAAAAGTTCAGAAGAAAACAAGTTATTTATTGCTGTAGAATCAGATAAAAAGTTTTTTCCAAAGCTACCAACATCAATCCCAAGAATATCTTTTACATTTTGAGGATAAATCATATCACCCACAGTATCTGAACCAATAGTTTGATGTGTCCATGGGCCAATAACCATTTTTTGCATTACAGACGGATTTTGATTTTTGGTACGGTTAAACGTTTCTATTTGTCCGTTAATAAAAATGTCCCACCAACCTGTTAAGTGATAAATCGGTAGGTTTAAGTTTTTATACCTAGATAAATTCCCTGTAGAATCGGATTCGCCAATGGTATTAATTTTGGAAACAGATGCGTCTAATATGTGTCTGTGTAGAGAAGACGGATGTGCTCCCGATGGCTTTCCACCTATGGGGTCAGCTACAAACCAATCTATCATATCTTCTGTGAGTGTAGTCTTTGTAGTATATCCGTAATCTCTTGGAGTATGAATATTATTAAACAAACTTGAGTCTTTATAATTTAGTGAATCTTGAATGTCATACATCTGCCCTCTTAACCAGCCATTTGCCAATGAATTTCGATAAACTCCATTATGGAACAATGTAGAATTATAATGCTCATTGGCTGCTACAATTGGCATCAGACATTTCAATGGACTAACTTTTGTAAAAGGTATATTGCTTACCGCTTGATATTGAGAGTTTCCAAGAGCGGAAGCCCCATACATACCAATTTTATTATTACAATACTTGAAGGTGTCTAGAGTCCCATTTAAGTCATAATCAAAAACACGATAAAGACTATCTGATAAGAAAAAAACAGACTCACTACCATCAGAATGAAATAAAGCGTTAGATGTAGAACTTGTTGGAAACAAATCCATCGGGATTGGATTGTTTGGCATATATTTTTTCTTTTGCCATGAGTCACTAAACATAGGAAAATATACTCCCTCACTTTCGTACCTTCCTCTCATGTCTTGAATAGCATATCCATAACCTAAAAATGGGAAAATAGTTCCACCTAAGTCATCACCGGTTTTATCATATGGAGTTCTGACAAAAACTATTGGTAAGCGTAAATTATTTTTATTGAAGTTGGTTGTGTCGTAAACTATGTATTGCGTATTTTTTGGGATAAGTTGAATAGGATAGTTTACGCTAGAAATAGTAACAGTTGTAATTACACAATCTTGAAAAACAGGAACATAGATGTCTGTAGCAAGTTTAATTCCGTCTTTAGTTTTAATATAAACAGTTTCTTTTTTAGAGTATTCTGAGGCATCATCTATTTTACCGTTATTGTTAGGCTGGCTAAGTAAGGTTAAAGAAAAAAAGAAAAAAACAGTAATTAGAGTATTTGTAGCGTTCATAAACCCAAATTTAGGGTTTCTTTTTTTTAAAAAACTTGAATCAAGAAAAAAAATGGCTAAAATTTACCTTTCAAAGCGATGAATAGAGACTTCTGAATTTAGTTTTCTGCCTAAAAAAAGGTGTTTAAAAAAATGCTCTGCAAAATAAGGGGCAATCATCACTGCTTTGGGTCCAAAGCCATTAAATATTCCAATATTTTTATATTCCGGATGAAGTCCAATAAATGGTCTTCTGTCTTTTGACGTTGGTCTAACTCCCGCAACATGATTTTTTACTTTTAACGCTCCCTTATAAATCTTGCTTATCTTTTCCAAGATTTCATTTTTACCTTTTTCGGTAGGAATATCATCTAAGTCATCCCAATCATAAGTAGAACCCGCTTTAAAAACTCCTTCCCTATTTTTAAATAAAAAAGCATTTTTATTTAGTACATCTTCCATTTGTAGTTGGCTTATCTCTAAATCTAACACCTCTCCTTTTGTGTTTTTAAATGGCAACCATGAAAAGTATGGATTTGATATGGCCTGCGTGCCTTCACAAAAAATAATTTTTTCTGCTTGGATATCTTTCCATAAAACTCCTGTTTCCGTAATTTTTAAATCAGAAAAAACGAACTTTTCTTCAATGAGCAATTTGTTTGACAAGAGTATTTCTCTGAACTTATTAATGAAGAGTTTAATATCTAACCAACCACTTTGCAAAACTTCTCCCGCCCCAAAATCATTTTTAATATTTTCGTCTTCAAAGTGTTTTATGTCTGATGATAAAAACTGCTTTAAATTTTCTTCTTGCGATTTCTTTAGCCAAAATTTTTGATCTTCTTCATTTGCAAAAATTCTATAAATAGGTTTTTTATGATGAATTTTTACTCCTAAATTATTTTCAACTTCTGAATAAATTTTTTCAAGCGATGGAATTAATTCTTCCGCCATCCAACTTTGAGTAAGCCTTTTAAACACAATAGGATTATATAATCCTGCAGCTACTTTAGAAGCAGATTGATGATGGTAATTATCAATTACTAAAACACTTTTTCCTTCCCTCAATAAAACATGTGAAAGCAAGCTTCCCGCTATTCCCTGACCAACAATTATAACATCAACTTTTTGCACTTCTAAAAATTTTTTGTGGAATTTTTTAATGGATTCATCTCAACTGCAAAACCATTTAAAATGACAACATTCGCACTAAAATTAGAAAAAACCAATTTCCTAACTAGAATCTGGGACTTTTTAAAAAATGACGGTCGTCATTTCCAGATATTGTTTCAAACCGTTTTTGTCCTTTTCGGGATATATACGCTAGGATGGATGGAGTACATTAACCATTACTTTTTCATTTTTTTCTTTACACTTTTATTTCAGGCAATTGCCATTTATTTAACCGATAAAAATTTTACCAGACTAAAAAGTGGCTTTATTTCCAGCCTAAGTCTTTGTTTAATGTTTAAAGCAGGAGGAATTTCTGCTGTTATTATTTGTGCCTTCTTTACAATTGCTAGCAAATATTTAATAAAGTTTAAAGGAAAGCACATTTTTAATCCAACCAACTTTGGAATTATTGCCACCATATTCATTACCCAAAATGCCTGGATTTCTCCGGGTCAGTGGGGAAGCAGTATGTTATTTTTAATACTAATCACCATTGCAGGATTTTCTGTTTTATTTAACGTTGGTAGATTAGATACTGCAATTTCTTTTCTAGTTGCATATAGCGGATTACACTTTATTCGACAAGTTGTTTACATGGGCTGGGAAATGGATTTTTTTCTTCACCATTTGTCTAGCGGCACGCTTTTAATTTTCACTTTCTTTATGATTACCGACCCAGTTACTTCTCCAAATCATAAGGTAGGTAGAATCATTTGGGCTTCGGCTGTTGGCATTCTCGCTTTCATTATGACAGCCTGGTTCGAAGTTTATACAGCACCTTTGTGGGCTCTTTTTATCATCTCACCATTTACTCCACTAATTGATAAACTTTTTAAAGCAAAGAAGTTTACCTGGAAACCAACTCACTAATTTTTTAAAAACCTAAAACCAAAATAAAATGAAAACACTAAAAAAAATAAGAATGGCGATAGTAGCATTAAGTTGCTTATTGATTGCCAATAGCGCTAATTCCTTTTGCGGATTTTATGTAGCTAAAGCTGATGCTAGTTTGTTTAACGAGTCTTCTAAAATAATTATGGTGCGGGACGGTAACAAAACAGTTATCACCATGAGTAATGATTATCAAGGTGCACTTACAGAGTTCGCCATGGTAATTCCGGTACCGGAAGTATTAAAAAAAGAACACATCAGAATTGCAAAACAACTCATCTTTGATAAACTGGATGCATATTCTACTCCAAGAATAGCTGAGTATTATGACAACAATCCTTGTTATGATTACAATAAACTTTACCCATCATCTGTAGCGACCGGTAATGCCGTTCGAAAAAACAGAAGTGTAGCTGATGAGGAAAAAGCTGAATCGCCAAAAGTAGTCATAGAAGCAGAGTATACCATTGGTGAATATGATATTTTGATTCTCTCTTCTAAGGAGTCCGATGCACTTGAGTCTTGGCTTATTGAGAATGGATATAAAATTCCTAATAAAGCAAAAGAAGTGCTTGAACCT
>Ga0070726_10000165_pt1 | contig 105888 bp, 104 predicted proteins | sample tdAd471_FD_67275 | JGI IMG/M metagenome (GOLD analysis project Ga0070726, IMG submission 67275) | Marine sediment microbial communities from the Atlantic coast under amendment with organic carbon and nitrate - tdAd47.1 | ecosystem: Environmental > Aquatic > Marine > Coastal > Sediment...
GCATCTCGTCTGATCTGAGGGCGACGCTCCAGACAAACCCCGTTGGCGCAGCCAGCACCTGGTCTGCGGTCATTTGTAAATAAGGATCATTCGGGGACGCCCCAAGGCTGAAGTCGCCGACCATTGAAATGCGTGCGACCGTGCGAAGCTGGGTCCCCGGCGCGATGGCGTGCAGGAAAAAGCGCTGCGCGACGCTGGGAAGGTCGGCAACCATCGCCGGTGAGAATACGACTGGTTGTGACGGTTGGGTCTTCAAAAGCGCCCGACGGGCTTTTGCATCGGCCCGCAGGTCAATGCCCCGCATCACCACAAGCCCGGCAATCGCAACAATCAGAATCGCCGCCATCCAGCATGCAAACCTCAGCATTGGCCCCCCCGCATGATGCACCGGTTGATCCGGTTCCTCGGCAGGAACCGGCACCCTTAGAAAGGCATGCTTTGCTGTGGGTGGCCTTGATCGAAATCAGGGCAAATTTGATTGACCCACCTCAATTGCGGGGCAGTCGCAGCCGGTAAATTCAGGGCAGACATTCGCAAAGGACCAAAGAAATGGAAAATGCGACAGACCTGATTATCATCGACAGGGATTGCACTGAAAACGATCTGGGCCCGACGCTTGAACGCGTCAGCCGATCAAACGGACATCTGACGATACTGCTTGTGGCGGCAATCCCGCCGTTTCCGGTCTACTCGATGTCAGGCACGCCGTCCGGGGCCTTTTCGGTTCCGCAGCATTGGCAGGAGTCCTGGAAATCCACCTGTGAAGAGCTTGAGGCCAAAGCAATCGAAATGCGTGAGATCCTGCAGCGAAACGGCGTCTCTGGTGATGTCAAAACCGCCTGCTGCGAACCCGCAATGCTGGATGAGGTTGTCGCGCGGCACGCGATGGTCTGTGACCGGGCCATCATTTCCAGCCGCCTGCGCGAAGACGAGGCGATCTTTCGCAACGTCCTTTACGGTCTTCTGTTCAAGTCGCCGGTCGGTGTGATGCTGAATTCAGCGCAAGGGTTGAGTGGCGCTGGGCCGCGCAAGATCTTTGTCGGTTGGAACACCGGCCTGCCCGCCGCGCGCGCGCTGCACCGCGCCTTGCCCATGTTGCGCACGGCGCAAGAGGTTGTGATCGCCATATTCGACCCGGTGATGACCGAGTATGCCGATGGCGAGGACCCCGGCGCGGATGTGGCCCGCTGGCTCAGCCATCACGGCTGCAAGGTTCTGGTTCAACAACTGCCCAGCGGCGGCAAGGATATCGGTGAGGCGATGATATTGCGCGCCAGAGAGGTTGGAGCCGACCTGATCGTCATGGGTGCCTACGGGCGTTCGCGGCTGCGTCAGAATATCCTTGGCGGCACAACAACCCGCCTGATTGACCAGACCGAACTGCCGGTGTTTATGGCGCATTAGCAACTGTATCATCGAATTTGCAGCGCAGCCCAATTCTGTCGGGATTTGTTGCGCCAAGATCTGCGGCAATCGACAACCAGTTGGTATCGCGAATTGGCCGCGTTCACTGCCCGTGCCATTGTCGGCAATCCACGTTGATCCGCCAGTCGGCGACCGGCAGCCATCAGGTCTGGGCGATTCTGTGCGCGAATTCATCGCCATTGCCTGAAAAATTGACGCATAGAATCGGCTCAAATCGCTAGATTGCAAGAATGCGCGCAGGGATTCGGGACATGGATGATTTTCACACAAGGCTGATCGGGTTGCGGCACGCATTCCACCGTGACCCCGAACTCGGGTTTGCCGAACAGCGCACCAAGGCCCGGATCGGCGCCCACTTGCGACAGCTCGGGCTGGAAGTTCACGAGGGCGCCGGCGTTGTCGGCATTCTGCGATCCGGCAAGGGCAACCGCGCCATCGGCCTGCGCGCTGACATGGATGCGCTTCCGATTGCCGAGGTTGGCACGCACGACCATGCCTCGCAAAACCCCGGCGTGATGCATGCCTGTGGCCACGACGGGCATATGACAATGCTGCTTGGTGCGGCCGAACTTCTGGCAGGCGCGACCGCTTTTGACGGCACCGTGGTGTTTATCTTCCAGCCGAACGAGGAACACGGGCTTGGCGCGCAGGCGATGATTTCCGAAGGCATTCTAGAGCGGTTCCCGATTGACGAGATTTATGCGATCCACAACCTCCCCGGCGCGCCGCTTGGTCAGGTGTCCACCCGCGTCGGCCAGATCTGCAACAGCGAAAGCCTGTTCGAGATCGCGATAACCGGCAAGGGTGGCCATGCCTCGATGCCGCAGGTCGGTGTGGATGCGATCACCGTCGGCGCAGAACTGGTCCTTGCGCTTCAGACCATCGTGTCGCGCAAACTTGCGCCGGGTGCGGGGGCGGTTGTGTCGGTTACCGAATTCCTGACCGATGGCCAGCGCAACGTGCTGCCGGGCAATGCCACGCTAAAAGGTGACGTTCGCGCGCGCCTGCCCAAAGACCGGCTGGCTGTCGAACGCTTCATGCGCCAGATCGTCGACGGCGTGGCGGCGACCCACGGCATCACCGCAGACATGACCTTCACGACCGAATTCATCGAAACCAGCAACGCAGCGGATCCCACCGCCGCAGTAGTCCGCACCGCAATTGCCGCCGGGCTTGAGACGATCGCCGATCGTCCACCGATGAGCTTTTCCGAAGACTTCGCCCATTTCTGTGCCGCCGTTCCGGGTTGCTTTATGTTGCTTGGCAACGGAGAGAGCGGCGCGCACGCACAACCGCTGCACGCCGCGGATTACGATTTCAACGACGCTTTGTTGCCTGTCGGGGCCGCCCTTTGGGCGGACTTGGTTCGTGACCGCCTTCCAGCCAGAAAGACCGCACCATGACCAAGCTGCTTCCCGACGTCGAAATTGGCCATGTCGCCGCCACGCGCAGATCGGGCGACGCCGCATTTCGGGTGTTGTCAGAAGGCGATTTTGAAACCGCCCGAGATGAGATCACCGAATGGCCGGGTTATCAGCCCACGCCGCTGGTTTCGCTTGCGCACCTCGCCAAGGCGATCAACCTGTCCGAGCTGCGCTACAAAGACGAAGGGCCGCGTTTCGGGCTTGGCAGCTTCAAGGCATTGGGCGGGGCCTATGCGGCGCTGCGCGTACTGCAGCGTCAGATATCGGCGCGGGTGGCGCATGACGTAACCCTGGCTGACATCCGTGCGGGTCGATACGCCGATGAATGTGCCGCAATCACGCTGGTGTCGGCCACAGATGGCAACCACGGACGCTCCCTCGCCTGGGGGTGTCAGCGCTTTGGATCACCTTGCCGGATTTACGTCCACGCCGAGGTGAGCGAGGGCCGCGCCCAGGCGATCCGCGATCAGGGCGCGACGGTGATTCGAACCAACGGCGACTATGATGCCTCGGTCGCGCAGGCCCGTGCCGACGCCGAAGCAAACGGCTGGTTTGTCGTTTCGGATACATCCTGGCCCGGTTATTCCCTACCGCCGCGCGACGTGATGGCCGGATACGGCGTGATGACCACCGAGGTCTGCAAGGCCTACGCGACACCGCCAACGCATGTGTTTTTGCAAGGCGGTGTCGGCGGTCTGGCCGCTGCCGTCGCCGCGGGTTTGCGCCAGTATTGGGGCGATGCATCGCCCCGCGTTATCGTCGTCGAACCGGAACTTGCCGCCTGCCTGATCGAAAGCGCACGAACCGGCGCGGCAACGAAAGTGCCGATCGCCGAAGAAACCCTGATGGCGGGCCTGTCTTGCGGTGAGCCATCGCCCTTGGCCTGGGAAATCCTGACTGAAGAAGCAAGCGATTTCCTGACCATACCAGAGGAACTGGTCGCGCCGACGGTCCAGCTTCTGGCCCGGCCATTGGCAGGCGATCCGCCGATCGAGGCTGGGGAAAGCGCCATCGCCGGATTGGCCGCGCTGATCGCGGCGCGCCAGGACCCTGGATTGTCCGAACGGCTGGACCTTGACGCAAACTCCCGCGTTTTGCTGATCGGATCGGAAGGCGTAACCGACGCGGCGGTATTCGCGACAATCATGACGGGGCAGGTCTGTGCCTGACCGTCTGACCTAAGAGGGGCCAACACGTCATCAGGGATCATGCGATCCCTGATGGCCAGTTCAGCCCTTGATCAGCGACTTAAATTGTCGAGCACTTCGGGTTTGAAATGCAACCTGCCGTGCTTGAGATCAGATTGGCGAACACTTTGGCCGTTGGCTTGACATAGGTCTTTTTCATATCCGATTTTCCCTTTTGCGCGGCGCCTTTTTGGATCGACCGAAGCGTCCAGTCAAGCCAGCGGATACCGGATGCGGCTGAATAACCGGAACTTGAGGCCCTCTGCGGGGCGTCTCCCGCGTCACGAACCCGGCCATTTGACCGGCCGTGTGGGTGGCAAACCCAGGTCCACCATCAAACGCCCGATGACGGGATGCTGATGCGCGGACCGGATCATCACCGGGATTCGCTTGAATTCCAAAGTGCGCCGTCCGGTTCGGACGAATACCGGTTTGGCGGTCACATGATGCACCCTGCACATCCATCGGCGTGACGGTCCCGCGCAACCCATTGGTGCGATTTCAAGGCGCTTTGGCCGATCCGAAGGATCGCCATCTTTGTTCAGGTGTTGGAGTGGTGGCGTGGGGGGGACTTGAACCCCCGACCTAACGATTATGAGTCGTTCGCTCTAACCAACTGAGCTACCGCGCCACGAGCGCTGCGGATACGGCAGCGCCGTTTTGGTGTCAACTGATGGATCGTGGAAGTTGTTGCACAGTCTGCGCATCGCTGAATTTCCCGGCAACTATCGGCAGCTCATTCGCCCGCGCGCAGTACCCTGGCCGGGCTGGCCGACAGGGCGCGCCAGGCAAATGCCAGACCCGCCAGCGTTGTCACCAACGCACCGCCGACAACGATCATTAGCGCAGACCCGGGCGCGAATCGAAACGTCGCCTCCATCACGAACTGGCTGACCGCCCAGCCTGCAACGCCACCTGCCAGAACCGCCACAGCCCCGGCAACCAGCCCCAGCATGGCCGAACGCAAGGCAAAATTCGCTAGAATGCGCGCCCGGCTGAATCCCAGCGTCTTGAGGATCGCCGCCTCATAGGTGCGCGAACGCTCTCCGGCGGCGGCGGCACCGATCAGCACGGCCACTCCGGTCAGCAGCGTCGCCAATGCACCGTATGTGATTGCGGCAGCGACGGTCCCCAGAACCTCGGTCACGCGGTCGATGGCGTCCCGCACCCGGATCGCCGTGACATTGGGATAGCTGCGCGACAGATCGCGCAGAATCGCCGCCTCGGCCTGGGGTTCTGCATAGACGGTCGCGATCGAGGTATGGGGCGCCCCGGCAAGGGCGGCGGGATTCATCGCCATCACGAATCCAATACCAGCGGTCGAAAAATCCACGACGCGCAGGCTGGTCAGGGTGGCCTTGATGTCGCGCCCCAGAATATTCACCGTCAGGCGATCCCCCAGTTCAAGGCCCATTTCACCGGCTTCTTCGGCTGCAAAGGAAACCTGTGGCGCGCCGGCGTAATCCTCGGGCCACCACTCGCCTGTGGTGATCTCGGTTCCGTCGGGCGGCGCGGCCGAATAGGTTACGCCCCGGTCGCCGCGCAAAACCCAGTGGTCCCCGGCAACCTCGGCCGCCGGGCGGTCATTGATCCGGGTGATGACCCCGCGCAGCATTGGCGCGGTCTGTATTCTGCTGACGCCAGTGTCTTCTTCCAGGCGGGCGAGGATCTGCGGCAGTTGGTCGGGCTGAATGTCGATCACAAAATAAGATGGCGCGACCTGCGGCAGATCACGTGCAATAGCGCCGCGAATATTGGTGTCGATCTGGCCCACTGCGGCAAGAACCGACAGGCCAAGCCCAAGTGACAGGATCACCGGCATCGCCTGCCCGCCCGGCCCGCCGATGGCACCAAGCGCCTGACGCAGCCCCGGGCGGCGGCGCAGTAGGGGTCGTTGCGCGACCCGGCGCGCGCCACTACGGGTCAGCATCGCCATACCGACCAACGTCCCGAACGCCACCAAAAGCCCACCAGCCGCCCAGACCGACAGGCGCGGCAGACCCGACAGCCACGCCGCCGATGCGACCTGCGCCAACAGTATCAGAACCGTCAGGCCAACCCAGCGCAAACGCGGCCACCCGCGCCCGTCAGACACACGGTAGAGCGCCGCCGGGCGAATACGCTCGGCCCGCGCCAGCGGCCAGAGTGTGAACATCAGGGCGGTCAGCACACCATAAAGCGCGGCTTCTGCCAGCGGTCCGGGTGCCAGACGAAATGCGGCTGGCATGGGCAGGCGCGCCTCGATCATCGGGGCCGCCAGCAGCGGCAGAACAGCCCCCAGCACCAGCCCCGCGAAAATTCCCAGCAAAGCCAGTACGCCGATCTGGATCATGTAGATCGCAAACAATGTTCGACCCGATGCGCCCAGCGTCTTCAGCGTCGCAATCACCGGCACCTTTGTGTCGAGGTAGGCACGCACCGCTGCCGAAACCCCAACGCCGCCCACCGCAAGCCCGGCCAGCCCGACCAGCACCAGAAACGCCGACAGGCGATCCACAAAGCGCGCCAGACCCGGCGCGCCATTGCGCCGATCGCGCCAACGCACACCGCTGTCGGCAAACCGCGCCTCGGTGGCCCGCTCCAGCGCCGCGAGGTCCGCGCCATCCGGCAAGGTCATGCGATAACGCGATTCAAACAGGCTGCCGGGCGTGATCAGGCCCGACGCCGCCAGCGCCTCGGTCCGAACAATCGTGCGTGGGCCAAGGCTGAACCGCGACCCGGCGGCGTCCGGTTGCAGGGTAATGCGGGCGGCCAGCGTGAATACCTGCTCTCCCAGACGGAACCGATCTCCGATGGCCAGCCCCAGCCTATCGGCCAGCACCGGATCCATCACTGCGCCAGGCGCAGCCTCTGGCCCGGAAGCATCGCCCAGCGCCTGATCAATCGGCATCGGCGGGTCCAGTTCCAACGCGCCGGTCAACGGATAGCCCCCGTCAACCGCCAGCACCTGCGTCAGCGCCTGATCCGGCACATCCCCGTCGATGCGCACCAGAGAGCGGAAGTCGATCACCTCGGATAATGCAGCGGCCTGTGAACCCATCCAGGCGCGCTCGTCCTCGGTTGCGGTGCGATAGGTAAAGCGCAATTCGGCATCGCCGCCCAACAGAACGGCCCCTTCGCGCGCCAACCCGCCGCTGATGCCGTCGCGCACGGTGCCGACGGCGGCAATCGCCGCAACGCCCAGCATCAGGCAAATCAGGAACACCCAGAAACCTTGCAAGCCGGTCTTCAGACCGCCGCGCAACTCTCGCGCAGCGAACCGCCCGGCGACGCGCCAATCAGCAGATCGGCTCACTCTGCCGCCGCGCGGGCTTGCGCCAGTTGCCCGTCTTCCAGCGCCAGCACCCGGTCGCAGCGCGCCGCCAGTTCCGGCGCATGCGTGACCAGCACCAGCGTTGAACCATGGCGGTCACGCAGATCAAACAGCAGCTCCATAATCTCGGCCCCGGTCGCGGAATCGAGGTTTCCTGTCGGTTCATCTGCCAACAAAACAGCCGGGCGCGGGGCCGAGGCACGTGCCAACGCCGTGCGCTGTTGTTCCCCGCCGGAAAGCTCGGATGGGTAATGCCCGCCCCGCGCAGCCAGTCCCACGCTGGCCAATTCTGCCTCAGCACGCGGGAACGCATCGCTGACCCCGGCCAGTTCCAGCGGCACCGCAACGTTTTCCAATGCGGTCATTGTCGGAATCAGATGAAACGACTGGAACACCACGCCGATGTTGTCGCGCCGCAAACAGGCCAGCGCGTCCTCGCCCAGCGGTCCGATATCCTGGCCCAGCACCTTGACCCTGCCGCCGGTTGCACGCTCAAGTCCCCCCATGAGCATCAGCAGCGACGACTTGCCCGACCCCGACGGCCCGACCAGGCCCAAAGTCTCACCCTTTGCGACGTCCAGCGAGATGCCGCGCAGGATATCAACGCGCCCAGCATTGCCCTGCAACGACAGGTCCACGTCGCACAGGGACAGGATCGGATCGGTCTTGGGCATGTTCGGCGGCCTTTTTCGGGGCGTGTGCTTGGCAAGATATGGGCTGCGTCGCGCGATACTCAATGGAGTCGTTGCCACAGGTCTGCTGGCAAGCCCTGTTTTGGCAGAACCCGTCACAATCGCGGCACTGGGCGACAGCCTGACCCAGGGCTTTGGCCTGCCGCCCGAAGATGGGCTGGTGCCGCAGCTGCAACGCTGGCTGGACGCGCAGGGGGCCGAGGTGACGCTGATCAACGCGGGTGTTTCGGGCGACACCACCGCGGGGGGGCTGGCCCGCATCGACTGGACCCTGACAGAGGAGGTTGACGCGATCATCCTTGCTCTTGGCGGCAATGACGTGCTGCGCGGAATTGACCCGGCCGAAGTGCGCGGAAATCTCGACAGTATTCTTACGAAAATCACGCCGTCCGGCCGACCGGTCCTGCTAGTCGGGACCCAAGCGCCGCAGAATTACGGCCCTGCGTATAAGGCGGCGTTTGATATGCTGTTTTCCGACCTGGCCGCGGTGCACGACACCCTGTTCCACCCCAACCTGCTGACCCCGCTGCTGGAGGTCGAAGACCGGGCCGCCGCGCGCCGCGACTTCATGCAGGCCGACGGGCTGCACCCGAATGCGGCGGGTGTCGCGTTAATTGTCGAGGCGATTGGACCGGCGGTGGTGGACCTTGTGGCTGCGAGCGAAAGCAACTGAGTTGCTGAGCTCATTACATGTGCCTGGATGACCGGCAAATTCTGGCCGGGAGGGGACGTTGGCGATCATTCGCCAAGCCGGGCGGGCGCCTGACCGGGGGTAGGCGATGCAACCTGAGTGTGTGGCAATTTATGGTTCAGCGTTAACTCCGGACAACGAAGGTTGCGCGACCCATCGAAATCGCCTGCCCGCGGGACGGTCAGGCGATCGCCCGGCGCCCTACGGGCTTGATTCCGGGCGAATAAGCGCGCGCCGCCAACGCCCGCTTCAGGCCAAGAATCCCGGCCCGGCCTGATCCAGCAGATCGCGCGCCAGCGCCTGACCGATTCTGGCCCCGTCGCTGACCGGACCCGACAGTGCGCCGGCAAACACAGCCGCGCCGTCCAGCGCCAGGATTTCCCCTCGCAACGTCAGCGTGCTGCCTGAAACCTCGGCCAGCCCCGCAATCGGTGTCTGGCAGGACCCGTCGAGCGCGGTCAGAAACGCACGCTCGGCCGCCAGTTGATCCCCCGTCGGCGCGTCATGGATCGGGGCCAGCAGGGCGGCCACGCGATCATCATTGTCGCGCCGCTCGATCCCGATGGCGCCCTGCGCGACGGCTGGCAGCATCTCATCCGTGGCCAGCGGAACTGCGCCAACCTGCAACCCTAGCCGGTTCAGCCCGGCACAGGCCAAAAAGGTCGCAGATGCCACGCCATCGGCCAGTTTTTTCAGGCGGGTCTGCACATTGCCCCGAAACTCGACAACCTGCAGATCAGGACGCCGGGCCAGCAGTTGCGCGCGCCGCCGGATCGAGGACGTGCCGACAACCGCGCCGCGGGGCAAATCCGCAATCCGTGCATCCGTTCCCAGCAATGCGTCGCGCGGATCCTCGCGCGGCAGATAGGTATCAAGCCGCAGGCCGCCCGGTTGGGCCACCGGCATGTCCTTCATCGAATGCACCGCAATGTCGATCTGCTCGGCGATCAGCGCCTGCTCGATCTCGCGCGTGAACAATCCCTTGCCGCCCAACTCTTTCAGCGGACGGTCCTGGACGCGATCGCCAGTCGTCGTGATCACCTCGATCCGGAATGCTGCCTCGGGCAGGTCATGCGCTGCCATCAGCCTGCTGCGCGTTTCAACCGCCTGCGCCAGCGCCAGCGGCGATCCGCGTGTGCCAATGCCAAGCGGGCGTTCGGGTGTGGGAAGGTCTGTCATGGCGTTCTGATAAGCGCGCGCCCGGCCCGTGGCAATGCACCCGCTTGACTTCACCGGCCCCGCGCGGGACGACCCTGCCCCGGAGGCATCAACATGACCAAACTTCTGCTGCGCGCCTTGGCGGGCGAGACATTGCCGACACCGCCGATCTGGATGATGCGTCAGGCCGGGCGTTATCTGCCGGAATACATGGCAACCCGGGGCCAGGCGGGCGATTTCCTGTCGCTGTGCTATAGCCCGGATCTGGCGACCGAGGTGACGCTGCAACCAATCCGCCGTTTCGGCTTTGACGCCGCGATCCTGTTTGCCGACATCCTGCTGGTGCCGCAGGCATTAGGCGCCGATCTGTGGTTCGTTCAGGGCGAAGGCCCGCGGCTGAGCACGATCACCGACCAATCCGGGTTCGACGCGCTGAAACCGGTCGAGGCGATCCACGACACGCTGTCCCCGATCTATGAAACCGTCGCGCGCCTATCCCGCGCCTTGCCCCCGGAAACCACCCTGATCGGATTCGCGGGCGCGCCCTGGACCGTCGCCACCTATATGATTGCTGGCCGGGGCACGCCGGATCAGGCCCCCGCGCACGCGCTGAAGCGCGAAGCACCGCTGGCCTTCGACGCGCTGATCGAGCGGTTGACCGAGGCGACCATCGCCTATCTCTCCGCCCAGATCGAGGCCGGGGCCGAGGTCGTCAAACTGTTCGACAGTTGGGCGGGATCGCTGGAAGGCGGCGATTTCGACCGCTATTCGCTGACCCCGATGCGCCGGATCACCTCGGCGCTGAAATCACAGCACCCAAGCATCCCGATCATCGCTTTCCCGCGTGGCGGCGGCCAACGTTACGCCGAGGCACATGCCGCAACCGGGGCCGACTGCATCGCGCTGGATCAATCCGTAGATGCCGACTGGGCCGCCGCGAATGTTCAGATCAATGGCTGCGTGCAGGGCAACCTTGCACCCGAACATATGGTCACTGGCGGCGATGCGCTGGTCGCCGAAACCCGGCGCATCGCGCGCGCCTTTTCCGGCGGGCCGCATATCTTCAACCTGGGCCACGGCATCACGCCCGATGCGAACCCGGAGAATGTGGCGCTGATGATCGATGCGTTACGCAGAGATGATTCCAGCGCGCCGGGTTGAATGCCGACCGCCGTTTTTTTTGGCCAGGAGCGGCCGTTAGCAGCTGCGCCCGGTGCGCGCCGTAAGGCGCAGGGCGCGCGCCGGACCGGTCCCGCCGGTCAGGCGCTGGTCTGATCTTGGCGCGTCCAAGCGAGTTGATGGCCATACCTGAGCCATAAATCATGCAAACTCAATGGCGCTGCGCCAGCCCACCGGTCCGGCGCGCGCCCGGCTTGCTATTCACTGCCATGGTACACTCCCAGCCAAACTTCCTCACCTGCCCGCGAATGCCTCAACCAACCTGCGCAGAACCTGACCCGGCCCTCAAACCCACTTCGCCAGCGGCGGCAAGCTCATCAGCACCGCGTCGGGGTCATGGCCCGTCTCCAGCCCGAACTTCGTGCCACGATCATAGACCAGATTGTACTCAGCATAGAGGCCCCGGTGGATTAGTTGCGCGTCCCGATCAGCTGCGGAGAATGGCATGTCTTTGCGGCGTTCGGCCAACGGCATAAAGGCAGGCAGGAATGCCCGGCCGACATCCTGCGTCAGGGCGAAATCCGCCCCCCAGTCACCACTGTTCAGATCGTCATAAAATACTCCGCCAACACCGCGCGCGCGTTTGCGATGCGGGATAAAGAAATACGTATCCGCCCAGGCCTTGTAGCGGTCATAGACATCCGCCCCATGGGGCGCGCAATGCGCCTGCAGAGTGTCGTGAAAATGCGCTGTGTCTTCCGCGTATTCTATCGCCGGATTCAGGTCCGTCCCGCCGCCAAACCACCAGCCGTGCGGCGTCCAGAACATCCGTGTGTTCATATGCACCGCCGGCGCATGGGGGTTCACCATATGCGCCACCAGCGAGATGCCAGAGGCCCAGAAACGCGGGTCATCGGCCATTCCCGGCAGGTCCTTGCGCGCCGCCATCGCCGCCACCGCGCGTTCGCCCAGGCTGCCGTGAACGGTCGAGATGTTCACCCCGACCTTTTCAAACACACGCCCGCCCCGCATCACCGACATCAGACCACCGCCGGCGTCCTCTCCGGCGTTGCCTGCGCGTTTGGTTTTGCTGACCTCAAACCGCCCGCCACCCTCGCCTTCCAAAGCCTCAAAGGCGGCGACAATCTGATCGCGCAGCGTGCGAAACCACGCAGCCGCCAGCGCCTTGTGATCGTCCATATCGCCTGCCCCGCTCAATGCGCCGACACATTCACCGGATCGACCAGCGTGCGCCCGCCATCCACGGTCAGGATCTGCCCGGTCATGAAGCCTGACCCGTCCGAGGCCAGGAACTGCGCCACCTCGGCAAGTTCCCCTGCCCCGGCGACCCGTGCCAACGGCGTATGATCGACAATTTCATCGCGGAAACTCGGGTGCTCCTTCAAGACGCCTTTCAGGCTTTCCGACATCACGCTGCCAAAGGCGATGGCATTCACCCGGATACGTTCCGGTGCCAGCGCAACCGCCAGCGACCGCGTCATCTGATCCAGCGCGGCCGAGCTGACCGAGAAGGCCATCAGATCAGTCTGTGCCCGCCGCGCCGCGATCGAGCTGAGGTTGATGATCGACCCGACAGGCGCATCTTCGCGCCCGTCCTCGGCGGCTTGCGCGATCATCCGACGCGCGAAAACCTGGCTGAGGCGCAGACTGGGGATCAGGTTCTGGTTCAGCGAATCCACCAGCGCGTCATCGTCCGGGTCCATCGGGTCCGAGGTCAGCACCTGCCGCGATGCGTTCACCAGGATATCGACCCCTTCGAAGGCATCAATGGTGGCGGACAACAGGTTGGCGACGTTCAGTTTTTCGCGAAGATCGCCCGCATAACCGCGCACCGATCCGGTGTCGTCGTCCACCTTGCCAGTGGCATCCGCCAGCGCCTTTTCATCCATATCGGCCATCATCACATTGGCCCCGGCTTCGACGAAATGGCGTGCGATGGCGCGCCCGACCCCGTTGGCGGCACCTGTGACAACAGCCGTCTTACCGGCGATGGAAAAGGACATCAGTATTCCCCAATGACGACCACCCCGGTGGCCAGACTATGCGCGTTTAGCGCCGTTTGCGAACGGCTTTGCGCGCGACCTTGCGGTTTGCCGAAACCGGGCGCGATGCCCTGATGAGCTTGAATCCGGCGTCGCCGCCAACTTCTTCAACCTCGCCGAAACCCTCGGCCAGCGCTGCCTCGTAAGGCAGATGCCGGTTGGCAACCAGCCACAGCGCGCCCTGCGGGGCCAGCAAACGCGCCGCTGTGGCGATGAAAGCACGGCCAAGCGCCGGATCAGCGGCGCGCGCGGTGTGAAATGGCGGATTTGTCACGATGTCATCAAACCGAATGTCGTCGCTAAGCCGGGTCACGTCGGCCCAATGGAACCGGGCGCGCGGGTCGGTCACATTCTGGCGCGCAGCTTGTAGCGCGTCATGCTCGGCCTCGATCAGGTGCACTTCGGCCACGCCGTCCCGGCCCAGCACTGCATGGCTGAGGTATCCCCAGCCCGCCCCAAGGTCGGCGACCAGCGGCCCCATTTTGCCAGGCAGCGCCCCAGCCAACAGTGCCGAAGCCCGATCGACGCCATCGGCGGAAAACGCCCCCGGGGTGGTCACGAACCCCTCAGGAGTGATCTGCGGCGCGGGCCGCCAATCCGACAGATCGGCCTCTTCGACCACCACCAGTTTGCCGTGCGCCATAGACACGACACCGGACACTGACGCGCGCTGTTTCAGCGCCTTCAGCATCGAATCGATCCCGTCGGTTTTTTGCCCGTCCAGGACCAGCGGCCCGTCTGTTACCAAATGCGCCTGCGCCAGCAGCGCGCGCGCATGGTCCTTGCTGCGCGGCAAGCAGACAATCGCCAGCGCAAACTGGCCCGCGATCGTGGCGCTGGTCTCAAACCCTGCTGCGGAAAAATAATCGTGGTCCCGGCGAAACCCCTGCACGATTTGCACACGGTCCTTCGGCAGCGCCGACAGGTCCATACCTGCACTTGGCCGCAGTACCAGAATCCGCCCCACTTCAGGCAGCGCAACTGTACCATCGGCGATGGCGGTGCTCAGGCGGGATCGGGCCATCGGGGCGGGCAGGCGCGGGTGCGCCTACTCTTTCTCCATGGTGCATTGCAGCGGGTGCTGATGGCGCTGCGCAAAATCCATCACCTGCGCGACCTTGGTCTCGGCAATTTCGTGACTGAACACGCCGACCACAGCCAGCCCCTTCTTATGAACGGTCAGCATCAGGTCGAACGCCTGTGCATGGCTGATGCCGAAGAAACGCTCCAACACCAGTACGACAAATTCCATCGGCGTATAGTCATCGTTCAACAGCATCACCTTATACAGCGGGGGTCGCTGCGTCCTGGTCCGGGTCTCAGGCAGGACAGTGGTGTCGCCGTCGTCATCACGGCGGTCTTCCTTATCGGACATGCGAGGCATCGGGCGTTGCAAAATCTGCACTCTTGGATTCGGCTGCAATTTTCGGCTCTGATGGGCTTATATAAGACCATCGACGGCTTAGAAAAGGGTTCACGAAGCATTGGCAAGCGCAAAGATCACAACCGTTGGCTTCGATGCCGACGATACGCTGTGGCATAATGAGCGGTTTTACCGCGGCACACAGCAGGTGTTCACCGATCTGCTGCGCAATCATGCAGACGCCGAAACGCTGGATGCGCGTTTGCTGGCGGCCGAGAAACGCAACATCGGGCGCTATGGATTCGGCATCAAAGGATTTGTCCTGTCGATGATCGAAACCGCGATCGAGGTCACCGAAGATCGTGTGCCTGCAAGTGTGATTCGCCAGATTATCGAGACCGGGCAGGACATGCTGGCGCATCCGGTCGAATTGCTGCCCCATGCACGCACCGCCGTTGACGCGCTGGCCGATGATTTCCGCCTGTTGCTGATCACCAAGGGCGATTTGTTGGATCAGGAGCGCAAACTGGCTCAATCGGGCCTGGGCGACATGTTTGATGGGGTCGAGATTATCTCGGACAAGACAAACACCCACTACGGTCGGATTTTCGATCAGCATGGCGATGGGGCGACGCGCGGGCTTATGGTGGGAAATTCGATGCGTTCGGATGTGTTGCCGATGATTGCCGCAGGCGGTCAGGGCGTGTTCGTGCCCCATGATCTGTCATGGGACCTCGAACATGCCGAAGCGCCAACCGGCCACCCACGATTTCACGAAATCACCGACCTTGGTGCGCTGGACCCCCTTGTTCGGCAGCTCAATCGCTGAATATTGTCGCCTGACAGTTTGAATTTGCCACATCTAGCGGTTTCCTAATGGAAATCCTTGTGTTAGCTTTCAAAGCTGAGGCTGGGCTCTAAGACCCGGTGATAGAGGCAGAATAGGCGGGCGTCGTGCTTTCACGCTCTGGACAGTGGGCCCTTCGGGGGCTTTCCATTATCGTACTTTTGTGCGTTGCAATTTCCATTGGCGGACCGGCCCGTGCGGCCCCCTATGCCGCGATGGTGATGGATGCGCGCACCGGCGAGGTGCTGCATTCGCGCAATGCGGACACACGTCTGCACCCGGCATCCCTGACCAAGATGATGACCCTCTACATCGCGTTCGAGGCGATCCGCCGTGGTGAAATCAGCCTTGATACGCGGGTGAAGATCTCCAAGAAGGCCGCGAACGAGCCGCCTTCGAAGCTGGGCCTGAAATCGGGGCAGAAAATCCAGTTCCGCTATCTGATCCGTGCAGCGGCCGTGAAATCCGCCAATGACGCGGCCACCGCCATTGCCGAGGCGATTTCGGGCTCCGAGGCGGCCTTCGCCCGCCGGATGAACCGCACCGCCAAGGCCATCGGGATGAGCCGGACAACCTTTAAGAACGCCCACGGTTTGACCGAAAGCGGACATATGTCGACAGCGCGCGACATGACCCTGCTGGGGCGGCGCCTGTTCTATGATCACCCGAAATACTACAACCTGTTCTCGCGCAAGACGGCCGACGCGGGCGTGCGCCAGGTGGCCAATACCAACCGGCGCTTTCTGAACGCCTATCGCGGCGCGGACGGGATCAAGACCGGATATACCCGCGCTGCCGGTTTCAATCTGGTGGCCAGTGCGCAGCACGGACAGGAACGCATCATCGCGACAGTCTTTGGCGGGCGATCATCTGCCTGGCGCAACACCAAGATGGGTGAGTTGATGGATCTGGGTTTCCGCCGCGCGCCGTCGCGTGCCAAAACCCGCAAACCCAAACCCCTGACCTATCAGGCGCCCGAGGTTATCGCCTCCAACGCGGCGCCGGGGCACGTACCGGGCACCGCCGGCAAGACAATCCGCCTGATCCGCGCGCCCAAGAAAAGTATCCGCCCCATGGCCCGCCCGACGCAAGCCCCGGACGAAGAGGTGCTGGTCGCCATGGCCGAAGGCATCGAGGGCGCCGTGGCCGAGGTTGGCGCAGAAGCACAGGCCCCCGACAGCGCACAAACCGACGCAGCCGTGACCGCCGCGCTGACCGATGGCGCAATTGAAAAGACTGCAAAACCGGAAGAAGAAGTTGCGGTGGAAACACCCGCCCTTGTCGCTGCCGCGGTTCTGCCAAAGATACGTCCCAAGGCCCGCGTCCTGCGCCCCACCGCCGAACCGGAACCGCCGGTGGTTGCCGCTGTTGCCCAGCCCGCCACCGAACCCGTCACTGTACCCGCGACCAAACCCGCCGCACGTGCAGCCCAGGCAGTTCAGTCCGCCGCGCCTGCCCCGGTTGTTCTGACCAGCATCGCCCCGACCAAACCGGTGCCCGCCGTGCCAGCGGCCAAAGACGCTGCTGCCGAAGATATCGCACTGGAGGTCGTCACCCGGCTTTCCACGTCAGGCGGGCGCGGCTGGGGCATCAATGTCGGGCGCTATGGCTCGCGCTATCAGGCCGAGCGTGTGCTGCTGAAAACCGCCCTGCTTGAGATTGAGACGCTTGATGACGCGCTGCGCAAGGTCGTCGCCCGCAAAGCCGGACACGAAGCGAACTTCGTCGGGATGAGCGAATTTGACGCACAGCTTGCCTGCCGCCGCCTGACCGCGCGCGGCGTGGAATGTTCGACCATCAGTCCGACAGGATAACCATCTGAGTCGATGTCAGCCTGCGGCAGAACAACCGGTCATCGTCGATCTGTTCTGCGATCCTGATTGCGACATCCGCTTCAACGGCGATGGCACCAGCGGCAGCTTCAATCGCTTCGACATGGGGCAGCAGACGTCTGCAATCTGCGTCGGGCGGTAGCCCGGGGCGCTTCTATTCGCCTGGAGTGGTCAGGAAAAAAAAGTGGGCCGGTGGCGTAATTGCCACCGACCCGGTCAGTGATGCCACGTATGGGCCGGCCCATTGAGCGTCGCGGGGAGATTGCCTCGCACGAACCGGATGGCACCACTGAAGGGACCTCGCGGTTGGCTCAGCGGCGCGGCTGGGCCAGGAATTCTGCAAAGCTGGTGGCATCGACATCGGCCTGGGTCAGTCCCATGTCGCGCAGCATATGCGGTTCCAGCGATTTGAACCGGCGGAAGCTGGCGTAGGCGTGAAAGACGTTGCGCAGCTTCTTGGTTGGGCGGTCTACGGTCTGGAAATTGCGGTTGGCGATGTTGATGATCGTGGTCATTGGTGTCCCCTGTCTGTTGTCCCAACCGACGATGTGTCGGCCTTGAACACAGGTTTGAACCAATTGGCGCGCCCGTTCTGTGAAGCAGTTCACACAACCGAAAGAATCTTAATAAAAAGTTTCAGACGCTGCGGTTCGCCTGTCGCAGATCCGCAACCTCGGCCCGCAGGGCACGCACTTCGGCCAGAATGGCCGAGGTTTCGGCGGCCATCGCCTCACGCTCATCATGGGCCTCGGCATTGTGCTGGGTCTGCATCGCATCGACGATCACACCAATAAACAGGTTCAGAACTGCGAAGGCCGTGACGATGATAAACGGCACGAACAGCATCCAGGCCCAGGGGAAAGCCTCCATCACCGGGCGAACAATGCCCATGGACCAGCTTTCCAGGGTCATGACCTGAAACAATGTATAGGCCGATGCGCCAAGGGTGCCGAACCAGTCCGGGAATGCCGCGGCAAACAACTTGGTCGAGATTACCGAGAAGACGAAGAAGATCATCGCCAGCAGCATGATGATCGCCCCCATCCCCGGCAGGGCTGCCAGCAACCCGGCCACCACCCGGCGCATTGCCGGCACGGCCGAGACGAGCCGCAGAACCCGCAGGATCCTGAACGCCCGCAACACCGCAAGCGGCCCGGTGGTCGGGATCAGGGCAATCGCCACCACGCCGAAATCAAACAACCGCCAGGGATCGCGCCAAAACCCGCGAAAGTCGGCGATCAGACGGGCGGCGATCTCGGCCACGAAAATCCCCAGGATCAGCCTGTCCAGAACTTGCAGAACCGGGCCGATTGCCGCCATGACGCGCGGCGATGTCTCCATCGCCAGAATCACCGCATTGATCAGAATCAGTGCAATGATGACCCGCTCGAACACGGGGTGGTTCACGATGCGCGATATTTGCGGGCGAAACATTCTGTCAGAATCCTGTGTCATGTCGTGCGGCACAAATGGAGGATTCTTCCACAGATGCAAGCACCTGCGCCCTTGGGCCGCAGGCCCGCAATACCTTTGGATGACAGGGCGGCGGATTGCAGCCTCCTGCATGCGCGCAGATACGCGGCGCACCTTGAATTTCCTGATCCGAAAGATTCATATCACCACAGGAAACCCAATTCAGCGCAGGATATTCACCCCATGCCCGCCAATACCGCACACCCGTCCCAATTGTCGCAGGACCCCCATCGCCTGAGCGACCCGCGCGAAAATGTGCTGGAAGTGGCGATTGGTCGCGAATTGCGCGCGTTTCGGCGCAGTCAGGGGCTGACGGTCGCGGATCTGGCGCGCAACACCGGACTTTCCATCGGCATGGTGTCGAAGATCGAAAACGGCAATACCTCGCCCTCGCTCACGACGTTGCGGACGCTGGCAAACTCTCTCAGTGTGCCGCTATCTGCGTTCTTCCATGGGTTTGAAGAACACCGCGACGTTGTCCACACAAAAGCCGGTGAAGCCGTCGAGACCGAGCGTGCAGGCACACGCGCGGGCCATCAGTACGATCTGTTGGGTCATATCGGCGAAAACTCCAGCGGCGTTGTGGTGGAACCCTATCTGATCACCCTGACTGCCGAGTCCGACGTGTTTCCGACGTTCCAGCATGACGGGATCGAGCTCCTCTATATGCTGGAAGGGGAAGTCGACTATCGCCATGGCGAACAGGTCTTCACCCTGCGCCCCGGCGACACGTTGTTTTTCGATGCCGATGCGCCGCACGGCCCCGAGCGTCTGATCTCTCTGCCAGCTAGGTATCTGTCGATCATTTCCTACCCGCGATCCCGTTAGGGCGAGGTCAGGCCTCGCTGGCCGCGATCCTTTGTGGCGAGCAGACCAAAATTGTACCAATATATCAAAAATTCGTCGATTTTCGTCGCAAACTCGGCGATTTCGCGCTGCTCACAAACTGAACCAATAGTAATCCAAAAAACCGACTTTTTGTAATTCTGTTTAATTACAGCAGCTTACCAACTCAACTTGGAAATTGACAGGCGGCAACTTCACCGGGCATTTTTCCGTTCAAGGAAACGAATATTCCGCTGAGGGGCAAACTGGCCCCCATACAAGAGGGAGACGGACAGTTGGAAGGCAATCTTAACGCTCTGACGACAGTGTTTACTGAGTTCTATTATTGGGTCACCGTGGTTTTCATGTTCCTGATTCACGTCGGGTTCTGCATGTATGAAGTCGCGGCCAGCCGAAATCGAAACCACATGCACACGCTGATGAAGAACGTAATGATCATCCCGCTGGTCACCGTGACATTCTTCTTCTTTGGCTGGTGGATTTATTGGGCATTCCCCAATTTCCCGATCCTTGGCGGCATCAGTTTCGAATCCGGCGCGCCCTACACCCCATGGTCGGAAAATATGGGTACCCATCTGGGTGACCGGATCACCGGCGTGTTCTGGGCAGCATTCCTGCTGTTTTCCTGGACGGCGGCCTCGATCGTTTCGGGCGCTGTTATCGAGCGTATCCGCTCCTCCGCGCTTTGGGTTCATGCGGTGCTGATCGGCTCGGTCTTCTGGATCATCGACGCGGCCTGGGGCTGGCACTGGGATGGCTGGATGGTCAAGCTGCTGGGCTATCACGATGCTTATGCATCCGGCGTTATCCACGCGATTGCAGGGGGCTATGCGCTGGGTGTGATCCTGGTTCTGGGACCACGCATCGGCAAGTTCGCGCCCGATGGCACGCCGCGCGATATCCCGCCGCATAACCCCTGGCTGCTGACGATCGGGCTGTTCCTGATCTACACCGGCTTCTGGGGCTTCTATGCGGCCTGTAACGTGCCAATCATCGCGCCCGAGGTTATCGACGGACAAATCGTCGGGACAACCTGGGTCACGACAAACATCTACCTGGCTCCGACGACGCTGTCGGCGATCACCTTCAACTTCCTGATGTCACTGTCGGGCGGTCTGATGGCGGCCTATGTCGTTTCGAAAGGCGATGCGTTCTGGACCTTCTCGGGCGGGCTTGCCGGGATCATTACGGCCTCGGCCGGCAATGACCTTTACCATCCGATCCAGGCGATGATCATCGGGGCCGTCGGTGTCGTGATCGTCTACAAGCTGCACTACTGGGTCGAACGCAAGTTCAAGATCGACGACGCGGTCGGCGCAGTGGCAGTCCACGGTTACGCAGGCGTCGTGGGTCTGATCATCGCAGGTTTCGTTCTGTGGGGCGCGCCGTCGTCACCTTACGAAGGCTATGCGACCATCAGCCCCTGGGGCCAGACCATCGGTGCGGTCATAATGTTCTTCGTCCTCGGGTTTTTGCCGGCGTATATCGTCAGCAAGATCCAGGCGAGCTTGGGCATTCTGCGCATCCCGGAAGTGGTGGAAATCCAGGGTTTGGACTACGCCGATCATCAATCCTATGAAGATGCCAAGGCTGCGATCACCGAAGCCCACAAAGCGCATCTTGCAGAAAAAGCCTGAGGAGGGCCTGATATGTCTACAATAGGACTCGACAGCTGGGCCGTTGATCTGGCCGAGGTTGGGGCGGTTTACCCCCTGCAAGGCTGGGAATTTCCGATGGTCATCATCGGCGTCGCCTTCTGGTTGGGCTGGCATGTGATCCAGATGAAACGCGAGAAAGAGCATCTGGCAAAGGCCGAAGCCATGGGCGTGGATGAAAGCGTTCACAAAGCGCTCGACCGGTACTGATCGGGCGAAAACCAACAGGCGGGCGTCCGGTCAAACGGGCGCCCGTTTTTGTGTCAACAACGCGGCTCACCGCGGACCCGCTGGAAGGACTCCGCATGTTCCGCTGACGCAGACTGCGAAACCGGGCTTGCGAAATGTTTTCTGTTGTGAATAATTGTTTCATCTGCGTTTTCGTGCAGATGAGGTGATTCCCGTGGCGGCACCCCCGCCCGACAACTGAAAGGGGCGGCCATGTGTGGCATCGTCGGATTGTTCCTGAAAGACGCAGCGCTGCAACCGCGGCTGGGTGAAATGCTGACCGATATGCTGGTCACAATGACGGACCGTGGGCCCGACAGCGCAGGCATCGCGATCTACGGGCCGGGCGGCGTGAATGGAAAACTGACCGTTCAGTCTGAATCGCCCGACGCAGATTTCGCGACCCTGGCCGCTGATCTGGGCACCGCCATCGACACCGCGATCACGCTGCGCCGCAAGGATACTCATGCGGTCCTGGAAATGCCTGCCGACAAGATCAGCGCCGCACGGCAAGCCCTGGGCGAATTGAACCCGGCCCTGCGCGTGATGAGCGCCGGGGACACCATCGAGATCTACAAAGAGGTCGGCCTGCCCAAGGACGTGGCCGATCGTTTCGCGGTATCGGCAATGACCGGCACCCACGGCATCGGCCACACCCGCATGGCCACCGAAAGTGCGGTCACGACGCTTGGCGCGCATCCGTTTTCGACCGGGGCGGATCAATGCCTGGTCCACAACGGCAGCCTGTCGAACCACAACTCGCTCCGCCGCCACCTGCGCCGCGAGGGGCTGACGTTCGAAACCGACAACGACACCGAGGTTGGCGCCGCCTATCTGACCTGGAAGATGCAGACCGGCAGCACGCTGGGCGAAGCGTTGGAAAGCAGCCTGGAAGACCTCGACGGGTTCTTCACCTTTCTGGTCGGCACCAAGGATGGTTTCGGCGTGGTCCGCGACCCCATCGCCTGCAAGCCCGCCGTGATGGCCGAGACGGATCAATACGTCGCCTTCGGGTCCGAATACCGCGCGCTGGTCAACCTGCCTGGGATCGAGGACGCGCGCGTCTGGGAACCCGAACCCGCCACCGTTTATTTCTGGACCCACTGAGATGCAGACATTCGATCTGGCCGAACAGGGCCTGCGCGCCCTGAACCAAACGCTTCATGCGCAAACAGGCGACACCAACCAGACGGTGTGGGAGGTGGTGAACGCCAAAGGCAGCCACGCGATCGCCGTCGGCCTTGACGCGCCGATCGAGGTGCGCGTGAAGGGCTCCACCGGGTATTACTGCGGCGGCATGAACAAACAGGCGACGGTGCATATCCACGGCTCGGCCGGGCCGGGCGTGGGCGAAAACATGATGTCGGGCACGATCATCGTCGAAGGCGACGCCAGCCAATATGCCGGGGCCACCGGGCGCGGCGGGCTGCTGGTGATCAAGGGCAATGCCTCGTCCCGTTGCGGGATATCCATGAAAGGGATCGATATCGTTGTGCACGGCTCCATCGGCCATATGAGCGCGTTCATGGCGCAATCGGGCAACCTGGTGGTTCTGGGCGATGCGGGCGATGCGCTGGGGGATTCGCTGTACGAAGCGCGATTGTTCGTTCGCGGTTCCGTCAAATCGCTGGGCGCCGATTGCGTGAAGAAAGAGATGCGAACCGAGCATCTGGAGATTCTGGCCGACCTACTGGAACGCTCTGGCGCGGACGCGAAACCGGAAGAGTTCACGCGCTATGGCTCGGCCCGACAGCTATATAATTTCAACATCGACAATGCGTCGGCTTACTGAGGGCGGAACGATGGACGAAACACCAAACACCCTGCCCCGCCAGTCGGCCACCTTCACAAACGAGATTAACTCGGAAATCCGCCGCGCAGCGGCGACCGGCATCTATGACATTCGTGGCGGCGGCGCAAAGCGCCGGGTGCCGCATTTCGACGATCTGCTGTTCCTCGGCGCTTCGATCAGCCGCTATCCGCTAGAGGGGTATCGCGAGACCTGCGACACAAGCGTCACACTGGGCACGCGTTTCGCCAGCAAGCCGATCAAGCTGGATATTCCGGTGACCATCGCCGGGATGAGCTTTGGCGCCCTGTCCGGCCCCGCGAAAGAGGCGTTGGGACGCGGCGCGACGCTGTCGGGAACATCGACCACCACGGGTGACGGTGGCATGACGGAAGAAGAACGCGGCCATTCCAAGATGCTGGTCTATCAGTATCTGCCCAGCCGCTATGGCATGAACCCGGATGATCTGCGCCGCGCTGACGCCATCGAAATCGTCGTCGGCCAGGGCGCAAAGCCCGGCGGCGGTGGCATGCTGCTGGGTCAGAAGATATCCGACCGGGTTGCCGAAATGCGCAACCTTCCCAAGGGTATCGACCAACGCTCGGCCTGTCGTCACCCGGACTGGACCGGGCCGGATGATCTGGAAATCAAGATCCTGGAACTGCGAGAGATCACAAATTGGGAAAAGCCGATCTATATCAAGATCGGCGGTGCGCGGCCCTATTTCGACACCACGCTGGCGATCAAGGCCGGGGCCGATGTTGTGGTGCTGGACGGGATGCAGGGCGGCACGGCGGCGACACAGGATGTCTTCATCGAACATGTGGGTCAGCCAACCCTCGCCTGTATCCGCCCCGCCGTTCAGGCGCTGCAGGATCTGGGCATGCACCGGAAGGTACAACTGGTCGTCTCGGGCGGGATCCGCCACGGGGCCGATGTGGCCAAGGCACTGGCATTGGGCGCGGATGCGGTGGCCATCGGCACGGCAGCACTTGTCGCACTGGGCGACAATGATCCGCGCTGGGAGGATGAGTATCAAAAGCTCGGCACCACAACCGGGGCCTATGACGACTGGCACGAAGGGCGCGATCCGGCGGGCATCACCACGCAAGACCCGGAGCTTGCCGCACGCTTTGATCCCATCGCGGGCGGACGGCGGCTGGCGAATTACCTGAAGGTGATGACTTTGGAGGCGCAGACAATCGCACGCGCCTGTGGCAAGAACCATCTGCATAACCTGGAACCCGAAGACCTGTGCGCGCTGACGCTGGAGGCGTCGGCGATGACGGGCGTACCTTTGACCGGCACCAACTGGGTGCCCGGCCAAGGTGGGTTCTGAACGATAATGAGGGAGAGAGACTGATGCCAAAAGACCTGGCCGCATGGGGCAAGAAGAACGGGGTAAAATACTTCATGGTGTCTTTCACCGATCTGTTCGGTGGGCAGCGCGCCAAGCTGGTGCCAACGCAAGCCATCAAGGACATGCAGGAAGACGGCGCAGGATTTGCTGGCTTCGCCACATGGCTGGATATGACACCTGCGCACCCCGATATGCTGGCCGTGCCTGACCCGGACTCGGTCATCCAGCTGCCATGGAAACCCGATGTTGCCTGGGTTGCCGCCAATTGCGTTATGGAAGGCCAAGACGTCGCCCAGGCACCCCGCAACGTTCTGCGCCGCCTGATTGATGAGGCCGCTGCCGAGGGCATGCGCGTCAAGACCGGGATCGAGGCGGAATTCTTCCTTCTGACCCCGGATGGCAGCGCGATTTCAGATGAATACGATACCGCCGCCAAGCCCTGTTATGACCAGCAGGCGGTGATGCGCCGCTATGACGTGATCGCCGAGATTTGCGACCATATGCTGGCGCTCGGCTGGGGCCCGTACCAGAACGACCATGAAGACGCGAATGGCCAGTTCGAGATGAACTTCGAATTCGACGACGCGCTGGCGACCGCCGACAAGCATTCGTTCTTCAAGTTCATGACCAAGTCGATTGCTGAAAAGCACGGTCTGCGCGCGACATTCATGCCCAAACCGGTCGAAGGCCTGACGGGCAATGGCTGCCACGCCCATATCTCGGTCTGGGACAAGACGGGCAAGAAGAACGTCTTTGCGACGAAGAAGGGCAAAGGCCAAACGGGTGAGCTCGGTCTGTCCGAAAAAGGCGCAAACTTCCTTGGCGGCATCATGAAGCACGCCAGTGCGCTGGCGGCGATCACCAACCCGACGGTCAACAGCTACAAACGGATCAACGCGCCGAGGACGACCTCGGGCGCGACATGGGCGCCCAATACGGTGACATGGACCGGCAACAACCGCACACATATGGTGCGCGTACCCGGGCCGGGGCGGTTTGAATTGCGCCTGCCGGACGGGGCAGTGAACCCCTATCTGTTGCAGGCCGTGATCATCGCGGCGGGTCTGGACGGGGTACGGACCAAGGCCGATCCGGGCAAACGGCACGACATCGACATGTATGCCGAAGGCCACAAGGTGAAGGGCGCCCCGCGCTTGCCGCTCAACATGCTGGACGCGCTGCGCCTTTATGAGAAGGACAAGGGGCTGATGACGGCGATGGGGGACGAGTTCTCGGCCGCCTACCTGAAATTGAAGCATGCCGAGTGGAATGACTTCACCGCGCATTTCAGCGATTGGGAAAAAGCGAACACGCTGGACATCTAGGGCCGCACGGCCCCAGATGCGCGGCATGACGGACGCGATTCATTCCCTGCGCGCCACGGCCCGGACGATGTTCGAAACGGCGGTGAATGCCGCCGATCCGGCACCGGCATTGCGGCGCCATCTGATCTCGGATCCACTGCCGCCGCTTGCCAGCGGGCGCTATCTGCTGGTCGCCGTGGGCAAAGCCGCAGGCGCAATGATGGCCGAAGCGCTGAGCCATCTGCCGCCCGGTGCCCCGCATACAGCGCTTGTCGTCACCAACTATGAAAACGCGCAGGACATTCCCGGCTGCACTGTTATGGCGGCCGGTCACCCGGTGCCGGACGACAATGGCGCGGCGGCTGGGAAGGCGGTCATCGCAATGCTTAGCGCCGCGACTGCAGACGACCGGGTCATTGCGCTGATTTCGGGCGGCGGGTCGGCGCTGCTGCCTGCCCCAACCGATGGCGTCACGCTTGCTGAAAAGGCCGAGGTCAGTCGGATCCTGCTGGGGGCTGGCGTCGACATCGTGCAGATGAATGCGGTGCGCCAGCATCTGTCGCGCCTGAAAGGCGGCGGCTTGGCGCGGCGGGCGCATCCCGCACCGGTCAGCGCCTATATTCTGTCGGACGTCATTGGCGATGACCTGCGCGCCATCGCCTCTGGACCAACGGTCGGTCCGATCATGTCCAGGGCCGGGGTACGCACACTCCTTGAAGCGCGCGGGTTGCTGGCGCAGATGCCAGCCTCAGTCCGCCGTATTCTGGACGCGCCTGAACGCGGCGGCGCAGACGGCGTGACCGCAACCAACAGGCTGATCGCTTCGAACCGGCAAAGCCTTGACGCGGCCCTTGCCGCCAGTGCATTGCCTGCACGGATTGTCGATGACCACCTGACCGGCGATGTGGCCGACGCCGCGCAGAAAATCCTGACCGCCGCATCGCAAAACCCCGCCCCCTGCGCCCTGATTTTCGGAGGAGAGACGACTGTTTCACTGACCGGAACCGGCGCGGGCGGGCGCAATCAGGAACTGGCCCTGCGCGTCGCCCTGGCGGCGGACCTGCCGTCGCCCTGGGTGTTTCTGTCCGGCGGCACCGACGGGCGCGATGGCCCGACCCAGGCGGCGGGCGGTGTGGTTGATCCCGGAACCGCCGCGCGGATCGGCCCTGCCGCTGCCGGGCTGTTGGCCAACAATGACAGCAACGCCGCACTGGCGCGGGCCGATGATCTGCTGATCACCGGGGCCACCGGCACCAACGTCGCTGACGTGCAGATATTTCTGAAAGGCTGAGATGGGCGAACTGATACTCATCCGGCACGGCCAAGCGAATACCGAGGCGCGGGATGAAGCCTCCTACGACCAGCTCAGCAAGCTTGGCCATCAGCAAGCCGTTTGGCTGGGCCAGCATTTCCGTGACCATGGCGAGGTGTTTGACAGTGTCCTGTGCGGCAGTCTGAACCGGCACCGCGAAACACTGGCCGGGATGGGCGATCTTGGCGTCGAGGCCGACGTTGACGCGCGCCTGAACGAGCTGGATTATTTCAATCTTGCCCGCGCGTTAGAGGATGACCACGCCGTCCCCATGCCGGAAACCTCGGAAGATTTCGCAGCGCATCTGCCACAAGTGATGGCCGCCTGGCACCGGGCCGAGATTCGCGGCAACGAACATTTCGCCGAATTCGAAGCGCGGATCGGCGCGATCCTGAACGCCGTCTCGCAAGAAGGAAAGCGGGTGCTGTGCGTCACCTCGGGCGGGGTGATCGCGATGGCAATCCGGTTGCTGCTAAGGTTGGATACTGACGGGTTCTCGGCCGTGCTGCTGCCGATACGGAACACCTCGGTGCATCGGGTGATGGTCCGGCCTGGTGGGAATATTCTGTTGGGCTTCAACGAGATACCGCATCTGAACGCGCCAGATCGGGCGCATGCGCGCACCACGGTCTAATCCGGGTCGGACCGACCCAATGGCAATGGCGCTTCGTCGTCCGGGGCCAATTCTTCGAAATCGAAGTTGTCCAAACGGTCGGCGCGTTTTCCGGCGCGGGTCGCCGCCGTCAATACGCCGGACACGTCGTCGCCGGCCTGGCGCAGGTGGGTTTCCAGTTTTCCCGCACGCTCTCCGATAATCTCAACATCGCGGTGCAGCTGTTTCAGCGCCTTGCGAATTGCGCCTGCCTGTTCGCGCATCCGGGCATCTTTCAGGATCGCGCGCATGGTGTTCAGCGTCGCCATGCAGGTGGTGGGCGAGACGATCCAGACCCGCGCGGCAAAGCCGTCGCGCACAACCTCGGGCAGGCGCGCGTGGAGTTCTGCATAGACCGCTTCGGAGGGCAGGAACATCAGCGCACCGTCGGCGGTTTCGCCTTCGATCAAATAGCTTTCCGAGATCTTCTTGATGTGCACCCGCACCGCGGCGCCAAGCGCCTTCAAGGCGCGGGCCTGATCCTCGCGCGTTTCAGATTTCACAAGCAACTCATAGGATTCCAGCGGGAATTTCGCGTCAATGACGATTGGCCCCGGTGGATTCGGCAGATCAATCAGACAGTCGGCGCGGGTGCCGTTCGACAGCGTCGTCTGGAAGGAATAGCTGTCCGAGGGCAGCGCCTTGGAGACGATGTCGTTCAGCTGGATTTCCCCGAACGCCCCCCGTGTCTGTTTGTTCGACAGGATATCCTGAAGGCTGAGGACATCACCCGACAGCTTCTCAATATTGGTCTGCGCCCGATCAATGGTGGCCAGCCGTTCCTGCAACTCGGTCAGGGATTTGGTGGTCTTTTCGGACGACCCGTGCAGCGTTTCCTTCATCCCGACCTGCATATCCGATAGCGCGCGCGCCGCCTTCACTGCATTGTCGGCCAGGCGGTCGCTGACTTGCTGGCGCATCTCGGCCAGGCGGGTTTCCATCTGCTGCATCACCTGGGTCTGCCCGGTGGTCTGAGCGTCCGAGACTGAGCGCAGCCCGCCGAACAACTGTTCCTGCCCCTGACCCAGGGTCTGAACGCTTTGCCCCAGCATTCCGACCTGACTGGCGACCTGCTGCACCATTTCAGCCGAACGTCCGGCCTGGCGCACGGCGGTGATCAACAGCACCAGAACCAGCAGCACAACAATGGCCACGATCAGTGCGGCGATAACGCCCGGATCGCTCAACCCGTAGTCCTGATCGCCAATCCGGATCATCGCCGCCCGAACAGCCGTTCAATGTCTGCCAGCTTCAATTCGACATAAGTTGGGCGTCCGTGGTTGCACTGGCCGGAACGGGGCGTGACCTCCATCTCGCGCAGAAGGGCGTTCATTTCTTCGCCCGTCATGCGACGGCCCGACCGAATCGACCCATGGCAGGCCATGCGGGACAGCACGGCGTCGATGCGGGATTTCAGCGTGTCGGTTGTTTCGGCCTCGGCCAACTCGTCAAGGATATCTGCGATCAGCGCCTTCGAATCGACCAGCCCCAGGATTGCCGGTGTCGCGCGCACCGCGATTGCGCCCGGGCCGAAGGGGTCAATCTCAACACCCAGGGAGGCGAGGTCATCGGCCACGTCAAGCAGCTGCGCGGCCTCGGCCTCTCCCAACTCGACAACATCGGGGATCAGAAGCGCCTGTGCGGCAATACCGTTGCGGGCGGCCTGGGCTTTCAGGCGTTCATAGACCAACCGCTCATGGGCGGCGTGCTGGTCAACGATGACAATGCCGTCGGGCGTTTGCGCGACGATCCAGTTTTCGTGCAACTGCGCGCGGGCCGCGCCCAATGGTCCCTGCGCGGCAGCCTCGGGAACCGGTGCTGCTTCTTCGACGCGCGCGGTGGGCTGGGCGGCTTCGGCGAAACCGGATTGCGCGGGCATCGGCGCGCGGGCCGGGCGATCCATCTGATAGACGCGCGGGCTGTCCGGTTCGGCGCGGAATGCGCCAAGGGCGGCGCCGGATACTGTCGTGGCGCTGCGATGGCCCGCCTCGGCCAGTGCGTGACGCAGGCCCGAAACGATCAGGCCGCGCGCAATGCCGGGGTCGCGAAACCGGACCTCGGATTTCGCGGGGTGGACGTTGACATCCACCAGCGTGGGATCGCAGTCGATGAACAGGGCGGCGACGGGGTGACGATCCCGCGCAAGAACGTCCATGTAACCGGCACGCAGCGCACCCAGAAGCAGGCGGTCACGCACCGGGCGGCCATTGACGAACAGGTATTGCGCCGTGGCCGATCCTTTTGAGAAGGTCGGAAGTGCCGCGAATCCCGTCAGATGCAGCCCGTCCCTGACCGTGTCGAGCGCGATGGCATTGTCAGCGAATTCGCAGCCCATGACCTGTGACAAACGCCCCTTCAGCGCCGCAACCGGATCGCCGGATTGCACGTCGGCGCGGAAGATCAACCGCCCCTCGCCGCCATGTTTGGTCGGATCACTGGCGTCGCGCAGGGTGAAGGCAACGAAGGGGTCGGCCATGGCAAGGCGTTTGACAACGTCCGCGACGGCCTGCGCTTCGGCCCGGTCGGTGCGCAGGAACTTCAGGCGCGCGGGGGTGGCGTAAAACAGATCGCGCAGGTTGACGATGGTGCCCTGCCCCAGGGCAGCGGGGCGAACCGCGCTCATGCGGCCGCCTTCAACGCTGATCTGGTGCGCCGCATCCGTCGGGGTGCGCGAGGTTATGGTCAGCCGGCCAACCGCGCCAAGGCTGGGCAGCGCCTCACCCCGGAAACCAAAGGTGTGAATGTTCAGCAGATCGCTGCCGTCGATTTTCGATGTCGCATGCCGCGCCAACGCCAGCGGCAGGTCACCGGGCGCAATGCCGCAGCCGTCATCGGCAACCCGGATCAGCGTCTTGCCGCCGTCGGCGATGGTCACATCAATTCGACCTGCGCCTGCGTCCAGCGCATTTTCCACCAGCTCTTTCACCGCCGAGGCGGGGCGCTCCACAACCTCGCCCGCCGCGATGCGGTTGACGGCGGCTTCGTCCAGTTGCCGGATCGCCGGGCGCGGATCAGCGCTTATGTTGGGGTCTGCAAGGGCCATGCCACAACAGGTAGCATGGGTTCAGGGTGATTCGTAATGGGGCGTAGCCAGATTGTCGCCGTCGCTGCCAAGCAGTTGTCAGTTCACCTCTTCCAGACCCACCGGCTTACCCACCACAACGAAATGCAGATCCTCGGGGCGGTAGATCCGCTTTACCACCCGCGCGATATCTTCCAGCGTCACGGCGTTGACCTTGTCATTGCGGGTCGCGATATAGTCGATGCCCAGATCGTCCATCTGCATGCCCGCCAGAATGCGCGCGATCGTGGCATTGCCGTCAAAGCGCAGCGGATAGGCACCGGTCAGGAATTTCACGGCGGCGTCAAGCTCTTCCTGCGTCACGCCAGCCTCGGAAATCCGCCGCCATTCGTCGCGCACAACCTCGATTGTCTCGGCCATACGCTCATTCGCGGTGGCCGCCTGGCCCAGCACCATCTGCGCCTGGTCGAGGCCGACCATGAAACTGCCGATGCCATAGGTCAGGCCGCGTTTTTCGCGGACCTCCTCGGTCAGGCGCGATCCGAAGCCCGAGCCGCCGAAAATCTCGTTCGCAACGAAAGCGGCGAAGAAGTCGGAGTCGTCACGTTTGATCCCGCTGTGGCCGAAATAGGCGATGGATTGCGGGGTGTCGAAGTCGATGACGGTGACACCTTCGGACAGGGCGAAATTCGTTTCGGGAACCACGGCGTCGCTGGTCGCGGGCAGATCGCCCAACAGGTCATCAAGCAGGCTGCCAAGGGCCTCGGGCGTGATGTCCCCGACCGCGCCGATCACCAGACGATCGCGCGTCAGCAGGCGCGCGTGGGCGTCGGTCAGATCATCGCGGGTCAACGCAGCGACCGACTCGGCAGTGCCGGAACGATCCGCACCATAGGGGTGATCGCCAAAGGCCAGCGCGTCGAACGTGCTGGACGCAATGTGACCGGGATCAGTGCTGTCAGAAGCGATGCCAGACAGCACCTGGGCGCGCACCCGTTCGATGGCATCGGGGTCAAATCTTGGCGCGACCAAAGCCGCACGCAGCAGGGCAATAGCCTCATCGCGATTCTCGGTCAGGAAACGGGCCGAGATTGCCATCGAGTCATCGTAAACGTCGAAACCATAACTGGCGGCCAGCGATTCGCGCGCTTTGGCGAAGGCCTGCGCGTCCATGTTGGCAGCGCCTTCTTCCAGCAGGCCGGTCATCAGGTTGATCGCACCACGTTTTCCGGGTGCCTCAAGCGAGGCCCCGCCTTTGAAGCGCAGCTCCAGCGCGGTGAAGGGAATCGAATGTTCCTCGACCAGCCAGGCCTTGAGCCCTCCGGGAGAGGTCACCTCGACAATATCCACGGCAGCGCGCGCCGGGACGGAGGCCGCCAGCAGAACGGCGAGTGTCAGGGCAAAACGGATCATTGGGAAACCTCCCCGGTTGCGCTGGCCGGTGTCGCGTCGGGCGCTTTCAGCCAGCCGGTGACGGATTGCTTGATGTCGAACACCTCTCGTGCGGCTTCGATGATCTGGTCGCCGGTGACCGCCTGCAGGATGTCAGGCCAGGCCTCGATATCCGAGATGGTCAGGCCCTGCGTCAGGCCCGCGCCATAGCGCCGCGCCAGCCCGTCGATGTTGTCTTCGCCATAGATCTGGCTGGCACGCAGCTGGAACTTGATGCGATCCAGCTGTTCGGGGTCAACGCCGTTCTCGATGAACGCGGCGACGGTGGCATCCAACGCGTCTTCGGCTTCGGCAAGCGACACGCCTTCGGACGGCACGATGATCAGGCCGAATGTCGTGTCGTCCAGCGATTGGCTGGAATAAAACGCCGAGGCGTAGACAGCAGTTTGCGTTTCAAACTGCAACTTCTGCCCCAGAACCGATGTTGCAGCCGATCCACCCAGAACCTCGGCCAGCATCGTCAGGGCGGCGGCATTTTCCTGCGCGCCGGCATCGCGTTCCGGTGCCAGGTAGGTGCGCACCACATAGGGCTGCGCGACGCGCGGGTCTTCGAAGGTCAGGCGGCGCGCGGCAGTCTGGGGTGGTTCATCCACGCGGTCGCGTTCCCCGACCTCCGGGTTGGCCGGGATCGGGCCGTAATGTTCCTCGGCCAGCGCCCGCACCTCCTCCGGGTCCACATCGCCAGAGATTACCAGTACTGCGTTGTTGGGCGCGTAATGCAGCGGATAGAAATCAAGCGCGTCTTCCAGCGTCAGCGCGGAAACTTCGTGCTTCCAGCCGATGATCGGGATTGAATAGGGGTGGTTCAGGTACTGCGCGGCCGTGCGTTGTTCACCGAACAGCGCGCCGGGGTTGTTTTCGGTGCGCTGATTGCGTTCCTCCAGCACAACGTCCAGTTCCGGCGCGGCCAGTTCCTCGGTCAGGATCAGGCCGGTCATCCGGTCGGCCTCCATCTCCATGATCAGATCCAGACGGTCCGAGGCGACCCGCTGGATATAACCAGTGTAGTCCTGGCTGGTGAACGCATTATCGGTGCCGCCATTGGCCGCCACCACGTCGGAAAACTCCCCCGGCCCGTATTTCGCGGTGCCCTTGAACATCAGATGTTCCAGGTAATGCGCGATGCCCGACTTGCCGCGCGGTTCATCGGCTGATCCGACCTTATACCACAAGGTCTGCACCACGACCGGGGCGCGGTGATCTTCCAGCACGACGACCTGAAGCCCGTTGTCGAGCGTGAAATCAGTGATCTCAGCCGCGAATGCGGGAACGGCTGTTGCTAAGGGCAGAACAAAAGCAAGGGGGCGCAGCATGGGCAAACCTTTTTGCGGAACACGAAAAACCTTGGGGGGAACCTACGCTGTTCGCGGCGCGCTTCAAGGACGCCCTCGCAGATGTGAGCGGGGCGTGTGGTGGTTTGCTGCGGTTTATCGGCGTTTGTCAGGCCGGGCTGCGTCGCTCTGACAGGTGGTCTTGGGGTCATGGTCGATTAACCAGGTATCTCTGGCGCACTTCGGATTCGACGGATTTTGCCTGCCATCGCATGCGTTCGCTGAAACAAAGCGTCATTTTATTGATCAGCGATGATGCCTGAAGACGAACGCCACCTACCAAGCCGGGCGCACGCCGGACCGGTGGGCTGGCGCAGCAACGGTCAGAAGGCGCGATTTCGTCAGCCGGAACCTTTGCCAAAAAGAAAATCTGTCAAACCGGCGGTGTCGGATTGATGGGACTGGGCCCTAGTTGAACTGTTCGGGCGGGGCCGCCGGGGTTGCGACACCGGCGCGGCGGAAACGCTCCAATTCGCGGTGCTGATCCAGTTCCATCTTGCGATAAGCCTTGAAATAGACATTCACGTCGAAGGCTTTTTCCAGCAATCGCCCGTCATTCCGCTTGCGCCAGGCCAGATCGTCACGCGCCAGCGTCGGGCGAATGCTGGGATCGACACCCAGCCGGGTGACATAGGCGGTCAGCGACGGATCGTTCACACCCGCCTGCGGATTTCCGCCGAGCGCGATGATCGCCTGCGCGCGCGGGTTCTGATCGGTCAGATTCGACCCACCCGGAGTCGGCTCCGGCAGGCCCGCATAGCTTTCGGGCTGCACCAGCGGCCGATTGGGCAGAACCCCGAATTCGTCCGGTCCGCTGCCGGCTTTGCCACTGGTCAACAGGTCGGGAGTGCCTGAAGAACAAGCCCCAAGCGCCACAACAGCGGCCAACGCGCAACAGGTCATCCGATAAGACATCAACAGCTCCAGCAAACGTGCGGATTTCATATATCGCGTTCGCGCGGGCACGTCACGAGATCTTTCGCCCCTCGGGCTTTCCATGCGGCAAAAGCAGCAGCCCGATCGCCCCGGCAAAGATCGCGATATCGGCGACGTTGAAGGCATAAGGGTTTGAGATACCGCAGCAGGACATGTTGAGGAAATCGGCAACCGCGCCGTAAACCAGCCGGTCGATCACATTGCCCAGCGCGCCGCCGACCAGCAATCCGGCGGCGATCTGCAGGTTCCGCCCCGGTTTATCCCGCGCCATCCAACGCAACACCCAGCCACTGACGGCCAGGGCCACGGCGATCAGCACCCAGCGCATCACGGCGGCATCATTGGCAAACAGGCCGAAATTGACGCCCCGGTTCCAGGCCATGCGGAAATTCAGATAGGGCGGCAGCACGTCGATCGCACGCACTGTCATCAGATCCAGCCAGACCACCACGTAAAGCTTGGTCAGCTGATCGGCCAGAAAGGCCGCAACGGCGGTAAGGAATGTTGTGCGCATGATCAGTGCCGGAAATGTCGCTGGCCGGTGAACACCATCGCCAACCCAAGTGCATCTGCCGCCGCAATGACCGTGTCGTCACGCATCGACCCTCCGGGCTGGATCACCGCTTTCGCACCAGCTTCGGCCAGCGCTTCAACCCCGTCAGCGAAGGGAAAGAACGCGTCCGAGGCAACAGCGGCCCCCTGCGTCAGCGGAGCGGTCAGGCCCATGACCTCGGCCATGTCGGCGGATTTGCGCGCCGCGATGCGGGTCGAATCCACGCGACTCATCTGACCCGCGCCGACGCCGACGGTCCCGCCGTCGCGCGCAAAGACGATGGCGTTGGATTTGACGTGTTTGGCAACGCGCCAGGCGAACAGCATGTCGGAAAGCTCGGCATCTGTTGGCGCGCGTTTGGTGACGATCTTCAGATCATCGCGGGCGATCATGCCGACGTCCTTGTCCTGCACAAGCATCCCGCCCGCGACTTGTTTGTAAGCCGTTACAGGCGTGCGCGCGTCCGGCAGGCCGTCCGTCGTCAGCAGCCGCAGATTCTTCTTTTCGGCGAAAACCGCCTTGGCGGCCTTGTTGGCGCCGGGGGCGATCACAACCTCGGTGAAAATTTCGAGGATGGCGCGCGCCGTCGCCTCATCCAACGGCTGATTCAGGGCGATGATGCCGCCAAACGCGCTGGTGCGGTCACAGTCGAAGGCGCGGGCGTAGGCCTCGGCCAGGGTGTCCCCCGTTGCAACCCCGCAGGGATTGGCGTGTTTGACGATAACGCAGGCGGGTCCATCCTGGGGAGCGAATTCGGCCATCAACTCAAACGCCGCATCCGTGTCGTTGATGTTGTTATAGCTCAGCTCCTTGCCCTGATGCTGGGTCGCCGTGGCCACGCCGGGCCGGGCTGAGCCATCCAGATAGAACGCCGCGCGCTGATGCGGGTTTTCACCGTAGCGCAAATTCTGCGCCAGCTTGCCCGCCACGGTCTTGCGGCGCGGGGTCACATCGCCAAGTTGCCCGGCCATCCAGCCGGACACCGCCGCGTCATAGGCCGCCGTGCGCGCATAGGCCGTTGCCGCCAGCGACTGACGCAAGCCGTATGGCAGCCCGTCATTGCCCAGCGCGTCCAGCACAGGGGCGTAATCCTCGGGGTCCACGACCACCGCCACATGGGCGTGGTTCTTTGCCGCCGCTCGGATCATCGCCGGACCGCCGATATCGATGTTCTCCACCGCCTCGTCATATCCTGCACCGCGCGCCACGGTCGCCTCGAACGGGTAGAGGTTGACCACCAACAGGTCGATTGGCGCGATGTCATGCGCCTCCATCGCGGCCAGGTGATCCGCGTCATCGCGCAGCGCCAGAAGGCCACCGTGCACCGCCGGGTGCAGGGTCTTGACCCGCCCGTCCATCATCTCTGGGTATCCTGTCAGATCAGCCACATCCGTGACTGTCAGCCCAGCGTCGCGAAGTGTGCTGGCGGTGCCGCCGGTCGAGACCAGATCGACCCCAAGCCCCGCCAATGCGGTTGCAAAGTCCACGATTCCGGTCTTGTCCGAAACGCTCAGCAATGCGCGCCGCACCTTGATTGTCTGGCTCATCTGGCAGGTCCCCGGCTGGTTTCAGTCGTCTGACACGACCTCATCCATGACAAGATCGCGAATGCCGCTGGGGGTATCCTGTGGCTTCGCCAAGGTCCAGTCGATCCGGGTGGCAAAATCGACCGCACGATCCTTGAGCACGATCTGCCGCGTACCACGCGGCGCCAGACGCCCCTTTTCAAGGTAGACACTGGGTTCCAGCGAAATTGACGCGCGCCCGGCCGCGCGAAACACCCAGATTTCGCCGCTCCGCAGCGCGAGCGAGACGGCTTTGCCGCCCATGTTCAACTCGGCCTCGACATCCGGGTGCAGGTGGAATCGGATCGAAAATGGCACGCCCTGCATGCGCGAATGATCGAACACGTGGTTGAACTGCGCCTCGCCCGCGTCCGACAACGCGGCCAGCGTATCTTCGCCTTTGATCGTGCGACCATCGACGCCCAGCTTCAGGGTGCGCACATGGGTCAGCCCGTGAGTTTTCGTATACCCGTCATGACCCGCGATCAGCGTGTCAAAATCCTCATCACTGCGCCGCTGAACCCTGACATCGCGGGGCGCATCGACCAGCAACTCGTTCTTGCGCCCGCCGATCATACCGACAACGCCCAACCTGGCCGAGGAAAACCCCTCGATCCCCAGGGTCGAATGGCTGGGGGTCGCGCGACCGGCCCGACGCCATTTCTCACCAAAGCTGGCACCGGACCCACAGTTGACGATCATCGGGCGACGCCCGGATGTGACTTCGAACGCCAGGGTCGAGGCATGGGCGCGCCCGGACAACTCGGTCGCAGGTGGTGGCGCGGCGTCGATCAGGATCGAGGTGCGCCCATGCGACATCCGCGCAAACCCCATCGCCAGGCTGGCGTCGGGCATCTTGCGCACCCCGGCGACGGCCAAAGCCGCGTCCAGCCGTCCCGCCTGCCCGCGCCCGCCGCCGTGAAACCGCGCCAGAGCGCCGTCTGCATGGCGCAGCGCGCGCAGTGTCGGCGCAATCCGGGCTAGCGCCTTGCGGTGATCCGGCGCAATCTCGTGACCATGCTCGCGCAGGGTTTCCGAGGCCCAGGTCAGCAAAGTGAAAACCTCTAGCAATTCTTCCGGGTTGCGCGACGGGATACCGCCTTCGCCGCCGATCCGGTGCGCGCATTCGCGCCCCAAAGCACGAGCGGCGGGGGCGATGCGGCGCTCCATCCCCTCGATCGACAGGGTCGCGCACAACAACCCGACCAGCGCTTCGAACCGAGGCAGACCGGGATCGGCGGCGGACCAGCGGCGTGCCAGAAACGCGGTCTGACGCGACAGAGAGGCAAAGAAAACCGCCTGCTGCGTCGCGTCCTGCCCGTTCAGAAGCGCGACCGAGTTGCTGATCCAGCGCAACACCCGCCGCCCCGTCAGGTCCGGCGTCCAGCCCGGCCCGGTGCCGCGCCCGAAACGCTCGATCCACTCAAACGTCCAGCTGCGCGCGCGTTCAAACGCCGAAAAATCGCCCAGTGCGGCCAGATCGTCGATCCAACCGAAGCCATGAAGCTCTCCGGTGAATGCCGCATCCGGGGCCGGCAGGTCCCACAGGTCAAGGCCGGGCGCTTCGACCAGGTGCCCGGCGAACTGGAAATTCCCGGCAACGATCTGACGGCCCCGCGCGACCCGACCGATGGTCCGGGGCTCGGGCGTGGCCGTGAATCCGGTTGCTGCACGCGACAGCCCGCTGGTCCGGGCATGCAGCCGGTTCAGATAATGCGCCTTGCGCGCGCGCCAGGTTGCCGGTCCGTCCACGCCGATGTGCCTTCTTTGCGTGACCGCCGGGCGATCACATTGTCAGCCAAGGAATAATCCAGTTTGGCGCGCCTGTCAGGTGCCCGTGACCCTGCACCGTATCACTCGGCAGCGCCATGCCTGAGGCAGACCATGTAAAACCCGTCCATACCGCCGGTCTCTGCCATGAAATCCGGGCGCAGACGCGCACCACCCGCGGCATCGATCCACGCCGGATCCAGCCCCGGGATCGCCAGTGCCGCGCGGTCGACCCGCAGATCAGGATGCCGCTCCAAAGCGTCTTTCAGCTGCTCCTCGCCTTCGTCGAATAGCAGCGAGCAGGTGCAATAAACCAGCCGCCCACCTGGCTTCAACCAAGCCAGCGCCCGGTCGATCAACGCCAGTTGCAGCTTGAACAACTCGGGAAAGTCCTCGCCCGTCTTGGCATAGGGCAGATCGGGGTGGCGGCGGATGGTGCCGGTTGCCGAACAGGGCGCGTCCAGCAGGATCGCGTCAAACCGCGCCTCGGGCTGCCAATCCAGCGCGTCTGCGACGACCATATCGGCCACCAACCCGGTGCGCGCCAGATTCTCATGCACCCGCGCCATGCGTTTTTCTGACGAATCAACCGCCGTCACCGTGGCGCCCGTCGCGGCCAATTGCATCGTCTTGCCACCCGGAGCGGCGCAGAGGTCCAGCACCGCCTCGCCCGGTTGCGCCGCCAGCACCCGCGCCGGAAACGCCGCCGCCGCATCCTGAACCCACCAGTCGCCCGCGGCGTAACCATCCAGCGCCGACACCTGCGACCGCGCCGACACCCGCACCGACCCACCTGGAAGCGCCGCGCCGCCCAGCCGCGCCGCCAGGCCTGCCGCATCCCCATCTTTCGGCGTCAGATCCAGCGGGGCGCCCGCCGCATGTGCCACCTCGAACCCCTCAACCACGGCGCGGCCATAATCGGCCAGCAAAGGTTTCCTCAGCCACTTGGGCAGGCGCGGCACCGGAAGCGCGGACCAGCCCGCCGGCCCAGCCTGGGCGATCTTGCGTAGAACCGCGTTCACCAGCCCGGATTGCCGCTTTGTCTCGGCAGAGGCGTTGGCCAGATCGACCGCGTCCGAGACGATGCCATGCGCCCCACCCGGATCATGGGCAAGTTCCACCGCTCCAAGGCGCAGGATGTTCAGCGCCCGATCCGTCGGGCGGCTGCGCAGATAAGGCCCTAACGCACGATCCGCGCGGTCCATCCAGCGCAATGTGTCGCTCGCCAGCCGCTGGGCGCGGGCGCGATCCGCATCGGGCAGATGCTCCACCGCCTTGGGCAGCATCTCGGGCAACAGGCGCCCATGATCGGTCACACCCGAAATCAGGCTCAGCGCCGCAGCGCGCGCAGGCAAACCGGCAGAGGGCATGGCACTTCCTGTCAATTGTCAGTGGCGTCGCAGCCGCCTATATCAAGGCCATGACCCAAGACAAGCAACCCAACCCGCAACCCGATCCTTCATCCGACCTGCCAGAAGCCGCCAAACGCGCCCTGGCCGAGGCGGACGCGCGCCGCAAATCAGCCGCCGCACCCGAATCCGCCCCCGAATTCGGCGGCCGCAACGGCCCCGAACCCACCCGCTATGGCGATTGGGAAAAGAAAGGCATCGCCGTCGATTTCTGATCGCGACCCAAGACACCATCATTGACCCACAAATATCCCGGGGGGTCTGGGGGGCAGGCCCCCCAGCCACCGCCCGCGGCCACGATCCGACGGATTTTATATCCGGAGGCCCCGCTCAGCCAAGCCCAAGCACATCCATCATATCGTACTCACCCGGCTTCTGGCCTTGCCCCCACAGCGCGGCCGTCAACGCGCCGCGCGCAAAGATGGCGCGGTCGGTGGCCAGGTGGCGCAGGACGATGCGCTCTCCGTCGGCGGCAAATATCACGTCATGCTCGCCCACCACATCGCCGCCCCGGATCGCGGTGAACCCGATGGCACCATCGCGGCGTGGGCCGGTAATCCCATCACGGCCCCGGTCGGCGACGTTTTCCAGCGCCACACCGCGGCCTTCTGCAGCGGCTTCGCCCAGCATCAGCGCGGTGCCGGACGGCGCGTCGACCTTGTGGCGATGATGCGCCTCGACAACCTCGATATCGAAATCAGTGTCCAGCGCGGCCGCAACCCGGCGGGTCAGGCCGACCAGCAGGTTGACGCCAAGGCTCATGTTGCCGGCGCGAATGATCACCGCGTGACGCGCAGCGGGCTTCAGCTTGGCAATGTCTTCGGGCTGCAACCCGGTTGTGCCGATCACATGAACCGCGCGGGCCTGGGCGGCGAGTGCGGCAAATTCAACACTGGCCGCAGGGGCGGTGAAGTCGATGACGGCCTGGGCCTTCGCGAAAGCCTCGACCGGGTCGTCACCGACGATGATCCCGTTTTCGGCCCCACCCATCGCGGCCCCAAGATCGCGCTCGATCCAGTCGTGACCGGGCCGTTCCAGCGCGCCGACCAGACGCGCCTTGTCGCTGGCCAAAACAGTCTGGACCAGCATCTGGCCCATCCGGCCACTGACGCCTGTTATCACGATGCCTGGCAAATCACTCATCTTCACATCCTCCGCTGTCCTTCCCCTACCCTTGACTTACGCGAATGGCAAAGGTTGCAGTGGCGCGCGCGCGGGCTTAGATCGCGAGGATGGCAAAGAACCGATACTCCGACCAATCCGGCCCGACCCAGCGCCAGCTGCGCGTGGGAGAGTTGGTGCGCCGTCGCCTAGCCGAAGTGCTCAGCCGGGGTGAGGTGCATGATCCCGAGCTGAACGCGATCCCGATCACCGTGGGCGAGGTGCGCACCACGCCTGACCTGAAGGTCGCCACCGCGCATGTTCTGCCGCTTGGCGGCGACAACCGGGACGAAGCGCTCAGCATCCTGCGTCGCAACCGGGTCGAGATCCGTCGCGCTGTCAGCAAAGGGCTGAACCTGAAATTCGCACCCGAGGTCCGATTCGAGATTGACGAGACATTCGACCGCATGGACGCCACCCGGCGCCTGTTCGGCCAGGACAACGTCAAGCGCGATCTGGCGGGCGACGAGGATGCGTAACGGCATCCTGGCTGGCGTTGCCTTGGCCCTGAGCGCCGGGGCCGCCGATGCTGGATGTGAAAGCCATGACTTCGAAGGCACGCCTATCACCGCCTGCATCGTTGACCCCGTCGCCGACGATCTGCGCCTGTTTCTGAACGATGCAGACGGCACCCCCTTCGGCAGCTTCGATGCGCTGAATGACGCGCTCGGCGCACAGGGGCTGCAACTGGATATCGCGATGAATGGCGGCATGTTTCACACCGACCGCGCGCCGGTGGGCCACTATGTCGAAGACGGGGTCGAGGTTGTGCCCGTCATCACGTCGGAAGGGCCGGGCAATTTCGGGCTTCTTCCGAACGGCGTTTTTTGCCTGGCGGGCGGGCAGGCTTCGATCACCGAAAGCCGCGCATTTGCGGCGAACCGCCCGGAGTGCCGTTTCGCCACTCAATCCGGGCCGATGCTGGTGATCGACGGCGCGTTGCATCCGAAATTTCTGGCGGATTCGCAGTCGCAGAAAATTCGCAATGGCGTCGGGGTCCGCGCCGATGGGATCGTGGTGTTCGCAATCTCGGATCGGACGATCAACTTCCATTCCTTCGCGCGGTTCTTTCGCGACCGGATGAACACGTCTGATGCGTTGTTCCTGGATGGCAGCGTCTCGCGGCTGTTCGACCGGGCCACGGGGCGGTCGGACTTCGGTTCGCGCCTTGGGCCAATCATCGCGACGGTGTCATCGGCCGATTGACCTCTGCGGGGTCGCGGGCTAGGGCCGGGCCGCGAAAACAGGCGGGCAGATCATGGCAAGACGCAAAAAGGGGCGGGATATTTCCGGCTGGCTGGTGGTGGACAAACCCGCCGGACCAACCTCGACCGCTGTGGTCAACAAGGTGCGCTGGGCGCTGGACGCCAGGAAGGCGGGTCATGCGGGCACGCTGGACCCCGCTGCGACCGGCGTTCTGGCGGTGGCCCTAGGTGAGGCGACGAAAACCGTTCCGTTCATCACCGAGGCGCTGAAATGCTATCGATTTCAGGTGCGGTTCGGGCAGGCGACGAACACGGATGACGCGGAAGGCGCGGTGATCGACACCTCGGAAACGCGCCCAACGGATGATCAGATTACCGAGGCGCTAACCGCGCTCAAAGGCCAGATCGAACAGGTCCCACCCCAGTTTTCGGCCGTGAAGGTCGACGGCGAGCGCGCCTATGCCCTGGCACGTGCGGGCGAAGACCTTGACCTGGCGGCGCGGCCCTTGTGGGTTGACAGCCTCGACCTGGTCGCGCGCACGGATGCGGATCATGCGGTTCTGGAAATGGTCTGCGGCAAAGGCGGCTATGTGCGGGCCATAGCCCGCGATCTGGGCGCGGCGCTGGGGTGTTTCGGGCACGTTACATGGCTGCGTCGCACCTGGTCCGGTCCCTTTGAAGCCGAGGGCGCGATCACGCTGGAACAGGTCGAAGACCTGGCGCGGACCGAGGCGCTGGACTCTCATCTTTTGCCACTTGAAATCGGCCTCGACGATCTGCCAGAGGTCCGCGTTGTTGCCGAAAGTGCGTCGCGGCTGCGCAATGGCAACCCCGGATCGGTCATCGCGCCTGCGGGTGTGGGCTATGGCGATACGGTCTGGGCCTCGGATCAAGGGCGCGCCGTGGCGGTGGGGATCTATCGCGGCGGAGAGCTGCACCCGAACCGGGTCTTCGTGGGGGACTGAGCGATGATCGAGCGCAGCCACCAAAAAGGCGATGCCGCCAGCGTGGCGCTTTATTCTGAGTGCGAACGCTACCGCTATGCCCTGACCCGGATCTGGGACGCGGGTGGCCAGCGGGCGCTGTTCATCATGCTCAACCCCTCAACCGCGACCGAGGTGCAGAACGACCCGACCGTGGAACGCTGCGAACGCCGCGCCCGTGCGTTGGGTTTTGGGGCGTTCCGGGTCTGCAACATTTTCGCCTGGCGCGACACGGATCCGCGCGCGATGCGGGCCGCCGAAGATCCCGTCGGGCCCGGCAATGATGCGGCGATCCTTGAAGGGTGCGACTGGGCCGACCGGATCATCTGCGCCTGGGGCACTCATGGCGCGCATCTGGATCGCGGCCCGGCAGTTGCATCGCTGCTGCGCGCCACTGACAAGCCGCTGTGGCACCTGGGGCTAAGCAAGGCTGGGCACCCGAAACACCCACTCTATATAAGTTATTCCATGCAGCCGGTGGAGTGGGCGGAATAGGTTGATGCCTCCGGCGGGAGTATTTTCTGCGAAAAGACGAGTCGGGAGATTGGCCCTTCCCAAGCCCGAGCATATCCCCTATACGCCCGCATCCGCATCTTGCGGATACCCTCCAAGGGCCTTGCTGGACGACATCCCGGCCTGCGCCATAACCCTTAACCAAGGAGACCCCGATGTCGATCACACCCGAGGCGAAAGCCCAGATTATCAAAGATTTCGGCACCAAAGACGGCGACACCGGTTCGCCCGAAGTGCAGGTTGCGATCCTGTCCAGCCGGATTGCCACGCTGACCGAGCACTTCAAGACCCACAAGAAAGACAATCACGGTCGCCGCGGCCTGCTGAAAATGGTCGCCCTGCGCCGCAAGCTGCTGGATTACACCCGCGCCAAGGACGAGGCCCGCTATCAGGACCTGATCAAGCGGCTGGGTCTGCGCCGCTAACCTGCGCTGCCGTCAAATCGAGATATTGAAACGCCCGCCACCCGGTGGGCGTTTTTTCTTGCCCGGCTCAGTCTTCACGATCCCTCGGCGCGGACGCACCGATTGACGCGGCAAGTCCGCAGGCAACGTCATAATCGTTGGGCATTGGGTCCGGGGCCGGAACCTTAATTCAAGAAATCTTCGAATTTGACGTTGTCGATTTCGGCCTGGGTAACACCGACATCCTGCATCAGATAGGGGTCGAGTTGCTTGAACTTGCGGAAACGCTCATAGGCTCTGAAATATTCGCCCAGTCGAAACGGCGCGGTGAATGCGTTCTTGAAGACTTGGGTGCTGATTGAGATCACTGCGGCGGTCATGGTGGTATCCTTCCCGGTGTTGGCGGCCGATCCGACGTCAGCCTTGAACACAGGAATGCCACCGGGTGCCGCACCGGTCTGTGAACTTGGTCACACAGGCGTCAGATAATGTCCGAATTCGTCAGATCGCGCAGCGCGACGCGGTCTTTGAGCGTGATCCGACCGCGCCCAAGGTCCACAATTCCGGCGTTGCGCCAATCCGACAGCGTCTTGGACACGGCTTCACGGGTGACGCCAATATAGTCGGCAAGCTGCGCTTGCGACATGCGGACCTCGTTGCTGTCGCCGACCAGATAGAGAAGCCGCGCGGCCAGCCGCGTGGGTTGTGACAGAAACACCTGTTGTTCAAGCTGCAAGCTCATCCAGCGCAGACGACGCCCGGCGATCTGCACCAATTCAAACGCCAGGTCAGGTGCCGCGTTGATCGCGCCCATCAGGGCCGGACGCCGGATCGAGCGCAGCTGGCAATGCTCCAACGCCTCAACCCGTGCGGTACGCGGGCCGGGATCAAACAGCGCGATCTCTCCGAAAATATCGCCGGGGCGCAGCAGGTTCAGCGACAATTTGCGCCCCTGAGCGGCCAGAACGCTGACTTCAAGCAGACCCTGATCAAGGACATAGAGGCGATCATCCTCATCCCCCTGATCGAACAGCGCCTGACCACGGGCCAGATTGAGCGGGGTGAACGCGTCGTCAAGCAATGCCAGCAGGCGCGGCGACGCCCCCGCCAGCAGCGGAGATTGCGCAAGGTTATGATCCGGTTCCGACACAAGGCGCAGGCTATGCCACGGCGCGCGCGCCGCCAAGGCGCAGACGGCGGATTTCACCCGGTGGTTGCAGCATTAGGCGGGCGGATTGCCACATGGCGGTCAATCGGTCGGGGCAGTCAGGAAATCAGTCAGGGTTATCGCAAGCGCGTCCCAGTCGGTGAATTCATGATCACCTTTGGTCGGGTCATAGTCGCGGTCCCCCAACACCACATGGCGCACCACCTGAGAGGCAAAATAGTCATAGCTGCCGGTCTTGACCGCACCAGCGACCAGCGCGTCGCCGGTTGGCGTGAACCCCGTGCGCATTTCCATCTCGGTCAGGTAATCGCGCGCTTCTTCAAGCCCGTCCGCGAATGCGGCACTCAGGCTGATCGACAGCAGCAGCGTCTGACGGTCGCCAAGAATGTCCCGGTGGCCGGTAAGGAAAACCTCAAACGGTTCGGGGTGGCGCCGTTCATGCACCGGCGCGGCCAGCACGATCTTTTCAAAGCCATCGAAATCCACAATCGCCATCTTGTTTCCGACGTCGACAAGTTCGGGTTCATGGCCCGCCGCTGTCGCCTGATCGCCAAGGAACGCGGCAACCTTCCCGGTCTGGCCTTCAATCGTCGCGTATAGGATCAGAACTCTCATACTCACTCCGCAGTCTGGCATCCGGCTTGAACCGCGCAAATTTCTCAGCGCCTTTATGCAATCGGCCCTTTGGCATCAGTGTCGGGGATTCCCGCAATCGGGAAATTGATCGGAATCAATTCAAAGAACTCAGAACGCGCCGCCCGCAGCCGCGATGGTACGGGTTTGCGCGACTCGCGCGCACCACGACCCCCCTTCCCAAACACCGCAAAACCCTCTAAACGCGGCAAATCTGAGACGTGGCGCCCTGACCCCGGCGCCCGGATAAGGACAGGGGTTGGCGGCAATGGGGCCGCAATCAACGGAAGACCCGGGGTTCGCCCGGGAGAGCTTCCACATAGGAAACGATACATGTTCAAAGAAACGAAAAAATCCATCCAGTGGGGTGAAGAAACCCTGACTCTGGAAACCGGCAAGGTCGCCCGTCAGGCTGACGGCAGCGTTATCGCCACCTACGGCGAAACCAGCGTCATGGCCAACGTGACCTTCGCGAAAAGCCAGAAACCGGGGCAGGATTTCTTCCCGCTGACGGTTCACTACAATGAAAAATACTATGCCGCGGGCAAGGTTCCCGGCGGCTTCTTCAAGCGCGAGGCGCGCCCGACCGAGAAAGAAACCCTGACCAGCCGCCTGATCGACCGTCCGATCCGCCCGCTGTTCGTCGAGGGTTTCAAGAACGAAGTTCTGGTGATCTGCACCGTGCTGTCCCATGATCTGGTCAACGACCCCGACATTGTCGCACTGATCGCAGCCTCTGCCGCGCTGACCATTTCCGGCGCGCCGTTCATGGGGCCAATCGCGGCCTGCCGTGTCGGATTCGAGGGCGGCGATTATGTGCTGAACCCCGAACTCGACGACATGCACGACCTGAAAAACAAGCCCGAACAGCGGCTTGACCTTGTTGTCGCGGGCACAAAAGACGCCGTGATGATGGTGGAATCGGAGGCCTATGAGCTGTCCGAGGCCGAGATGCTGGGCGCCGTGAACTTCGCGCACGAGCAGGTTCAGCCTGTCATCGACATGATCATCGACCTGGCCGAGGACTGCGCCAAGGAACCGTTCGACTTTGCCGCACCTGATTACAGCGACCTTTATAAAGCTGTGAAAAAGGCTGGTGAGAAGGACATGCGCAAAGCCTTCGCGATCACCGACAAACAGGAACGCACCGGTGCCGTTGCCGCCGCGCGCGAAACGGTGAAGGCCGCGCTCAGCGATGAGCAGTTGGAAGATGCGAACCTCGGGTCCGCCATGAAGAAGCTGGAAGCCAGCATTCTGCGCGGCGATGTGGTCAAGACCGGCAAGCGGATCGACGGTCGGGCAACCGACACCATTCGTCCGATTGTTGCGGAAACCGGGCTGCTGCCACGGACCCATGGTTCGGCGCTGTTTACGCGCGGTGAGACGCAAGGTCTGGTCGTGACCACGCTGGGCACCGGCGACGACGAACAGATGATCGACGCGCTGCACGGCACCTACAAATCCAACTTCATGCTGCACTATAACTTCCCGCCCTATTCGGTCGGCGAAGTTGGCCGCTTTGGCTTCACCGGTCGGCGCGAGATTGGTCACGGCAAGCTGGCATGGCGCGCGCTTCAGGCGGTTCTGCCTGCGGCGACGGACTTCCCCTATACGGTTCGGGTTGTGTCCGAGATCACGGAATCCAACGGCTCATCCTCGATGGCGTCGGTCTGTGGTGGTTCCTTGTCGATGATGGACGCGGGCGTTCCACTGAAGGCCCCGGTGGCCGGTGTGGCCATGGGTCTGATCCTTGAGGAAAGCGGCGATTACGCCATCCTGTCGGACATTCTGGGTGACGAAGACCACCTGGGCGACATGGACTTCAAGGTCGCTGGCACCGAAAACGGCATCACGTCGTTGCAGATGGACATCAAGATCGCCGGCATCACGCCCGAGATCATGGAGAAAGCCCTGGCGCAAGCCAAAGAGGGGCGTCTGCACATCCTGGGTGAGATGAACAAGGCGCTGTCCTCGACCTCCGAATTCTCGGTCCACGCGCCGCGCATCGAAACGATGCAGGTGCCGACCGATAAAATCCGCGAAGTCATCGGCACCGGCGGCAAGGTCATCCGCGAGATCGTGGAAGTCTCAGGTGCGAAGGTCGACATCAACGACGACGGCATCATCAAGATCGCCAGCCCCAACGGTGACGCGATCAAGAAGGCTTATGAGATGATCCACTCGATCGTCGCCGAGCCGGAAGAGGGCGTGATCTATAAAGGTACGGTCGTGAAGATCGTCGACTTCGGCGCCTTCGTGAACTTCTTTGGCAAGCGCGACGGTCTGGTCCATGTCAGCCAGATCGAAAACCGCCGCCTGAACCATCCTTCGGACGTTCTGAAGGAAGGTCAGGAGGTTTGGGTCAAGCTGCTTGGCTTTGACGATCGCGGCAAGGTGCGCCTGGCCATGAAGATGGTCGATCAGGCCACCGGTGAAGAGCTCAAGAAAGAAGAAGCCGCTGAATAAGCGCTGCTGACAGATTGAGATTGTTTGGCCCCGGTGGAAACGCCGGGGCCTTTCATATTTCGGCCTCGGCTTGGTTTTCATCACGCGCCGCTCTGGTTACACTCGGCACCGGCGCGCCTGCGATTTCATCGCCTAACAGACTGCTGACACCGTGACAGACCCAAGCGTATTCTTGCAGGTGATCAACCTGGATCGCAGCCCGGACCGGCTGGACTGGATGACGACCGCCCTGGGGCAACAGGGCATCGCCTTTAACCGCCTGCCTGCGGTCGACGGAAAAGACCGCCCGCCAGAGGCACTCGGAGACTATGATCCCAAACGCTCACGCAAGTTATTCGGCCGCGAATTGCTGACGGGCGAAGTTGGCTGCTTTCAAAGCCACCTCAACGCGGCGCGGGCGTTTCTTGACGGTTCGAACGACATCGGGCTGGTGCTGGAAGACGATGTGATCGTGCCCGATGGCTTTGCAGGCATGATCGAAACCCTGCAGCGACTGGCGGGGCAGATCGGGCTGGAAAACTGGGATGTCATGCAGATTGGCCGCCCGACAACGAAGTTTTTCACTCCGTTGCAGATCACCGGCTTGCCCGAAGGCTTTCCCGCGCCGCTTCGGGCAAGTTATCTGCCGGTGACCACCCATGCGATTGTCTGGTCACGTCAGGGCGCACAGCGGTTTCTGGACCAACGCTCGTGCATCATTATGCCGGTGGACAACACACTGAAATCGCATATCTGCCGGGTCGGCGGCGGGATCGGCTTTGACAAGGCGCTGGTGCGGCCCCTCAATCAGGGAAGCCTGATCAACGATGGCGACCCACGCGCGCGCAAAGGGCGGCGCAGCAAAATCAGCCGGTTTCACGTCATCTCGACCCGGCGCAGATTTGTGAATTACTGGCTGGCGGCACGGCAGAATCGTCGCGCGACCGGGTGACGTGTCACCTGTTGCGCCATCCCTATTATCTGAACCGCGTCGGAATAACCTGCGCCCGGTGCGCGCCGCAGGCGCAGGGCGCACGCCAGACCGGCCCCACCGGTCTGGCGTCGGGTCGGGGTGGGCACATCCGGGATAGTTGACGGCTAACACCTCTCTATAAATCATGCCAATTCACCGTTGCTGCGCCAGCCCGCCGGTCCGGCGCGCGCCCCGCTAACGGCGGGCGTTTAATTTCGAGCATCGTTGCAGACTAAACGGAAGATGCTTTCGCCGGGTCGATATGGCCCCAGCGCGCCATATCCGCAAGCGCATCCCGGATCATCGCACGTGGATCGCCATAGTCGATACCAAGCGCGCGCTGACTTTTCGTGTTGTCCAGCTTCGGCATCCGCCCCAGATGCGTGCGCAGATAACTGCCCGACCCCTTGGGCTGGGTATGGCTGACCAGTTTGATCAGCGACGTGGCCAGCCCGCCTGACAGGTTCAGGCGGCGCATGTTTGCGCCGTACCCAAGGTCCGCAATGATCTCGCATACTTTGGACATCGGGATCGGCTGGGCGGCGAGGATGTGGCGCCCCTCGACCTCGGGACGCCGCATCGCCTCGACGTGGGCGTCGGCAACACTGCGCACATCGACGAACCCCCAGGCCAGATCCAGCACGCCGGGGAAACCACCATTCACGATCCGCGCCAGAATGGCGTTCGACGGGTTGAGCGTCGCCGTATGCGATGGTCCGATCACGATGAACGGATTTAACACCACCAGATCGAAACTCTGCGCCCCGGCTGACATGAAGTCCCACGCCGCCCGCTCAGCAAGTGTTTTCGCGTAGTAATACGGATTGCGGGTCAGCGACGAACTGGTGTTCCAAGTATCCTCGGCGATAGTCTGATCGCCCGGTTCATCCATGATCGCCGCCATGGAGGATGTCAGCACAACCCGGCGCACACGCGGGTTGCTAGCAGCAGCACGCATCATGGCAAGGGTGCCGTCAACTGCCGGATCAACCAGATCGCGCTGCGGGTCATCCACATCCACGGCAAAGGGACTGGCCATGTGGAAGATGACGTCGACATCCGCATGCGCAGTGAACGGGTCGGGCGCGCCAAGGTCCGCCGCGACCAGCGACAATCGCGCCCCGGCCCCGGGCATTGCCCGCAAGGGGGCGGTCTTGGCCGCATCGTCGGGGTCGCGCACCGTGCCGACAACAATGTGACCGGCGGCCAGCAGGCGCTTGATCGTATGCATCGCGATAAAGCCGGTGGCACCGCTGATCAGGATTTTTTCCGGCACAGGTTGCCCCTGTTCAAATCGTTACAATACTTGGCTGCCAGCGCCCGAATTCAGGCGCTGGCGGATCGAAGGTCAGCGGCGGTTTCGCCGCCGGTTTATCCCGGCTGCTTCGTCGTCCTGAGGTAGGGCAGCTTCTTGTCGAACCCGCCAAAGCGCGCCTTGGCGTCTTCATCGCTGACGGCGGCGGTGACGATCACATCCTCGCCCTGTTGCCAGCCCGCCGGGGTCGCAACCTGATGCTGCGCGGTCAGCCGGATCGAATCCAGCGCGCGCAGAATTTCATCAAAATTCCGGCCCGTGGTCATCGGATAGGTCAGGTTCAGTTTCACCTTCTTGTCGGGCCCGACAATGAAGACCGTGCGCACGGTCTGATTGTCCGCCGGGGTGCGGCCTTCGGTACGGGTCTCTTCGGCGGGCATCATTCCGTAAAGCTTGGCGACTTTCATCTCGGGATCACCAATCATCGGATAGCCGACGGCGTTGCCCGTATAGGCCTTGATGTCATCCTTCCAGCGATGGTGATCTTCGACCGGATCAACCGAGATGCCGATGATCTTGGCATCGCGCGCGGCGAATTCGTCGGCCATCCCGGCCATCATACCCAGTTCGGTCGTGCAGACCGGCGTGAAATCCTTGGGGTGGCTGAACAAAACGGCATAACCGTCGCCAACCCAATCGTGAAAGCTGATCGGGCCATCGGTCGTGTCAGCGGTGAAATCGGGGGCTGTGTCATTAATGCGTAGGGACATGCGGTATCTCCATTTTCCTGCGAAGCGCCAGTATAAGCGGATGTCGTCAGACAGGAAGAGGTGGCTTTCGGTTCTGTTGATCCAGGCCAGGCGCTGTCTGATTGGTGCGGTTTCGCAAATTTCTATGCCATCTGTGCGTTTTTGCGGGATTACCCGGTGGATCAACAGGTCTAGGTAACACTCGTGTACAAAAACGGAGACACCCATGTTGACCCAGATCAAAGGCCTGCACCACGTCACCTCGCTTGCGAGCAGTGCGCAGGCGAACAATGCATTCTTCACCGGCGCGATGGGGCTGCGGCGGGTCAAGAAGACCGTAAACTTCGATGCGCCGGATGTGTATCACCTGTATTATGGCGACGGTGCGGGCACGCCGGGGTCGGTGATGACCTATTTCCCGTTTCCCAACGCGGCGCGCGGCAAACGTGGCGTGGGCGAGGTGTCCCGCACCGCCTTTGCAGTGCCTCAAGGCAGCCTTGATCACTGGGCGGCGCGACTGAACGCAAGTGGGGCAACGCAGCTTGCCGAAGACAGCTATTTCGGGGCGCCACGGCTGTGTTTTTCGGGGCCGGACGGCGATGAATTCGCCCTGATCGCGGGTGAGGACACGCGCGCGCCCTGGGCCGATGGTGATGTCGACGAGGGCATGGCCGTGCGGGGGTTCCATTCCGCAGCGATGCGCCTGGCCGACGGTGGCGCAACGGCCGAGGTGCTGCGCTTCATGGGCTACGAGGTGTCTGACCGCGATGGTGACACCCAGCGTTTCATCCTGCCCGGCGGTAATGGGGCCGACGCGATTGATGTCGAAACGATCCCCGGTGCAGATGCCGCCACGCAAGGGGCTGGCTCGGTCCACCATATTGCCTTCGCGGTCGAAAACCGAGAGGCGCAACTGGAAGTCCGCAAGGCGCTGTTGGAAACCGGCCATCAGGTCACCCCGGTGATCGACCGCGATTATTTCTGGGCGATCTATTTCCGCACTCCGGGTGGTGTGTTGTTCGAAGTTGCAACGAATGAGCCGGGATTTGACGTGGATGAGGATACCGCCCATCTGGGCGAGGCTCTGAAGCTGCCCAAGCAGCACGCGCATCTGCGCGACCGGTTAGAGGCGACGTTAGAGCCAATCGGCTAGCGCATGCAGTTTTTTTCAAGCCGTAGTTGGTAAGACGGGGACGTTAGCACTCCTAACCCAAGCAGGGCGCGCGCCGAACCGCTGGGCTGGCGCTGCACCAGTGCATTGGCATGATTTATTCTTCAGGTTTGGCCGTCAACTCGGTTGAAGGCGCGTGCCTCTGACCAGCGCCTGACCGGCCGGACCGGTCTGGCGCGCGCCCTGCGCCTTGCGGCGCGCATCGGGCGCAAGGAAGGCCGCCAACATCCACTCCCGGCCAGAACCGACGCGGGTGGCGCGACCTGTCCAACGTAACACGTTCAGAACGGACATGGCGCGGTAATTGACACCCCCTGCCCGCCGTCCGGGTGGCGCACCCGCAGGTTCTGCGCGTGCAGCATCATCCGGGAATGCGTGGCACAAGTCTCGGGCGCGTAAAGCGGATCACCCAGGATCGGATGGCCCAGCGCCAGCATATGCACGCGAAGCTGATGGCTGCGCCCGGTTTTCGGCATCAGGCGCACCCGGCTTTCCACCTCCGACGCGCGCAACACCCGCCAATCGGTCAATGCCTCGCGCCCATTCTCAGCATCAACATGCTGGCGGGGCCGGTTCGGCCAATCGACGGCCAGCGGCAGATCAACTGTCCCGCTGGTCGGTTCCAACCGCCCCGCCACCCGTGCGACATAGGTTTTCTTGGTCTGCCGCTTCTCAAACTGTAGCCCCAGATGCCGCTGCGCATGGGGCGTCAGCCCAAAGACCATCACGCCCGAGGTATCGCGATCCAGCCGATGCACCAGCAGCGCCTGCGGAAATACCGCCTGCACCCGCGCGATCAGACAATCAGCCAGATCCGGGGTTTTGCCGGGAACACTCAGCAGTCCTGCGGGTTTGGCCACGAACAGCAACTCGTGGTCATCATGCAGAATGTCCAGCGGATCGTCGCGGGGATCATAGGCGGATTGGGTCAGACCTTCACCCGTTCACTTTTCGGATCATACATCGGCTTCAACGACGCTGTCGCCGCGACCCGCGTTCCGGCCACGTCGATCTCATAGCGCGACGCCAGAATCGCCGCCGGGTCCTCGCCCTTGCACGGCACCCAGCCCAGGCCGACGGCCGCGCCCAGCGTATGGCCGTAGCTGCCGGTGCAAAGATACCCGACTGTCTGACCGTCCCGCAGGATCGGTTCGTTGTGATACAGCAGCGGTTCGGGGTCGTTCAGCAGGAATTGCACCAAACGTTGCTCCATCCCCGCGGCGCGTTTGGCGGCCACGGCGTTAGCACCGATATATCCCGTCTTATCCTTCGGAACCGCGAAACCCAGCCCGGCCTCGATCACGTGATCCTCGGGCGTGATGTCATGGCCGAAATGGCGGAAGGCCTTTTCGGTCCGGCAAGTATCCATCGCGTGCAGCCCGCAAAGCTGCAATCCATGATCCGTCCCCGCCTCGATCAGCGTCTCGCAAACGTGGGCGGCCATATCCGAGGGGATGCAAACTTCCCACCCCAGCTCACCGACATAGGAAATGCGGTGAACCCGGGCCAGGCCCATGCCAACCTCAACCTCACGCGCCGACCCGAAGGGCATCGCGTCGTTCGAGAAGTCATCGGGTGAGACTGCCTGCATCAGATCGCGCGCCTTCGGCCCCATCACGGCCAGGATCGCCTCTCCGGCGGTGACATCGGTGATCACCGCACGGTCATCGCCCAGATGACGGCGCAGATGCGCTTCGACCATGACGCGGGCTGCGCCGCCGGTGGTCACCAGGAATGCGGTGTCAGAATGACGGATCACGGTCACGTCTGCCTCGATCCCGCCGCGCGCGTTCAGGAACTGCGTATAGATGATCCGCCCCGGCGGCACATCGATCTGGTTGGCCGCGACCCGGTTCAGGAAGGCGCAGGCATCCGGGCCTTCGACGCGGATTTTCCCGAAGCTGGACATGTCGTACATGCCCAGCCCGGTGCGCATGGCGGTATGTTCGCGCGCGACATTGTCGAACCACGGCTGGCGCGGCCAGCCAGCGGGATAGTCGCGGCTGGCCCCCGTTTCCGCGAACCAGTTCGCCCGTTCCCAGCCGCACGCCTCGCCAAAGACCGCGCCATGCGCTTCCAGCACGTGATGCACCGGGCTGCGGCGCACACCGCGCGCGGTCGCCTTCTGGCGGAACGGAAAGTGGTCGGCATAAAGCAGGCCGAGGCTTTCAGACACGCGGGTTTGAAGATAGTGGCGATTGCGCTGAAACGGCTCGACCCGCGCGATGTCGACATCGCCCAGATCGAAGGGCATCAGCCCCTCTTCCATCCACTGCGCCAGCGCCATCCCGGCACCGCCCGCCGATTGAATCCCGATGGAGTTGAACCCGGCGGCGACCCACAGGTTATCGCACTCCGGCTGGGGCCCGAGGTAATAGGCATTGTCGGGCGTGAAGCTTTCAGGACCGTTGAAGAAGGTGTGAATCCCCGCTTCGGCCAGCATCGGCATGCGTTCGATGGCGCGTTCCAGGATCGGTTCGAAATGGTCGAAATCGGCCGGAAGCTGGTCGAATTCAAAATCCGCCGGAATGCCATCCATGGCCCAGGGTTTCGAGTTGGGTTCGAACGCCCCCAGCAGGATTTTCCCGGCATCTTCCTTGTAATAGGCGCATTCATCGGGCACGCGCAGCACCGGTAGGGCGGTCAGATCGGGGATCGCCTCGGTCACGATATAGAAGTGTTCGCAGGCGTGCAGCGGCACAGTGACACCCGCCATCCGGCCAATGTCACGCGCCCACATGCCACCGCAGTTGACCACATGGTCGGCGGCGATATGGCCGGTTGCGCCATCCTCGGCCTGCCAATCCACCCTGGTGACGCGCCGCCCGTCCCGCGCGATGCCGGTTACCGCCACGCCCTCGCGGATCATGGCGCCGTTCATCCGCGCGCCCTTGGCCAGCGCCAGCGCGATGTTCGCCGGATCGCCCTGCCCGTCCTTGGCAAGGTAGACCCCGCCCAGAACATCCTCGGTATTCAGGTGGTCGTATTTGGCCTTGATCTCGTCCGGGCTGATTTCTTCAACCTCAACGTCAAACGCGCTGGCCATCGCCGCCTGTCGGCGCAGCTCTTCATGGCGCGCACCGGTCAGGGCGACGGTCATCGAGCCGTTGCGGCGCATCCCCGTGGCCACCCCGGTTTCCGCCTCAAGCCCGTAATAAAGCTCCTGCGAGTATTTCGCGAGCCGGGTCATGTTGGACGAGGGGCGCAGCTGCGCGATCAGCCCGGCGGCGTGCCAGGTGGTGCCGCTGGTCAGGCGTTTGCGTTCCAGCAGGACGATATCTTTCCAGCCCTGTTTGGCCAGATGATAGGCGGTTGAACAGCCGATGATACCGCCGCCGATGATGACGACGCGGGCGTGGGCGGGCAGAGTCATGGATAGATCCCAGCATACTTCTGTTGGTAAATGGTGATCATTTCAGCCTCGGTCGCGCCGTCGTCATAGGGCGGCGTGGACAGGGGCAGACAGCGGGTCACGTCGATCTGAACAAGCGCCTTGATCCGGTCGGCAAGGCCGCCCCAGGTGGCGTGCCACCGCGGCCAGAGGGCATCGAATTCGGCGCTGCCGCGCGCCAGGATGCGCGCGCTGCCAGCCAGCCGCGCGCCCTTGCGGGTGAACGGATCGACGAAATTAACCTCGACCGCCGGGTTCGCGGCCAAGTTGGCCAGTGTGCCGGGCGAGCGGATGTCGCCGAACCCGATTGTCCTGTCATCAATCACCAGAAACGTCCCCTTGGGTGAGGCTGCCGGCGCGCCCTCTGGCGTGACGGTTGCCACGATCCCAAGCGGGAAATTGGCGATCAGGGTCTTCGTGCTTTCAGGGATCATGTCGCCCCCCTGAGTGCTGTTCAAGGCAAGCCCGGGCACCATCCTGACCGCCGCGCGATAATAGCGGTGTCACATCAGCACCCACCCCGGCCCCGGCAGAGCCCGCCCAGCCAGGCGACCGGTTCAGATCGCGCGCAGCTTTCATGCCCGTATCCGTTCGTTCGCCGGATCCCACAACGGCTGATCGGCCTGCACGACGGCGCGGCACCGCTGGCCGAAGATATCAACCTCAACCTCCGTCCCCTCAACCGCCAGATCAGCCCGGATCATGCCGAGCGCGATGGAGGCACCGACGCGGTGGCCATATGCGCCCGAAGTCGTCTCGCCCACAACCTGCCCATCGTGCCAGATCGTCGCCATATAGGGCGCGTCTTGATCGCCTGCCTCGACGATCAGCGTGGCGAAGCGCTTCGTCACACCCTGCTGCTTTTCGGCCAATGTGGCGGCCTTCCCGGGGAAGTCCTGCGGCTTGTCGAGCTTGACGAACCGGTCCAACCCGCCTTGCAGCAACGTGTAGTCGGTGGACAGATCGCCCTTCCACGCGCGATAGCCCTTTTCGATCCGAAGGCTGTTCAGCGCGTACATCCCGAACGGCGTGGCCCCGGCGGCGCGCAAAGCGTCGTAAATGTCGGGCATCGCAGCTGGCTTGGCGTGGACTTCCCAGCCAAGCTCTCCGGCAAAGCTGACCCGCGCCAACGCGGCTTGATGACCCGCAACATTCGCATATTGCAGGCTAAGCCACGGTAGGCTGAGGTCGCCATCGGTCAGCCCGGACAGCACATCGCGGGACGTTGGACCACTGACGATCAGGGTCGCATAGTCACCCGTGGCGTCGCGCAGGCTGAGACCCTTTGGCATACTGTCGCGCAACACCTCAAAGTCATGCCATTGCGCGGCGGCGGCGGTGATCAGGGTGAAGTCGTCGTCGTCGTGCCGCATCACCGACATCTCGGTCAGGATCCGGCCCCGTTCGTCGGCGAAATAGGCAAGGTTCATTCGACCCACTTTGGGCAGTCCCCCGGCGATCCGGCCCCGCAAGAACTCGGACGCGCCTTCCCCTTGCAGATAGAACCGAGAGAACCCCGGCAGGTCGAGCACTCCACAGCCATCACGCACGGCCTCGCATTCTTCGCGGATCCGTGCCTCCCACGGGCCAGCGCGGTCCCATGTCTGGGTCGCTTCATGCCCAGTGTCGTCGCCCGGCTTGGCAAACCAGTTCGCCCGCTCCCAGCCGTTGTAGGCGCCGAACACGGCCCCGGCTTCCTTCAGACGGCTGTGCAGCGGCGACAGCTTGCGGTCGCGCCCGGCGGGCCATTCGTGGTGCGGGAAATGCATGGCATATTCGTGGCCGTAGACCTCGACCGCCTTGTCGATGCAATACTGCTGGTCAGTGTAATCGGTATAACGCCGCGGATCGACGGCCCACATGTCCCATTCCGTCTGACCCTCGGTGACCCATTCGGCCAGCACCTTGCCAGCCCCACCGCCCTGGGTGATCCCAAACGTGAACACGCAAGCCTCATAGGCGTTTTTCACCCCCGGCATCGGCCCGATCAGCGGCAGACCATCGGGCGCATAGGGGATCGGGCCATTGATGACCTTGCCAACCCCGGCGGTGCCAAGGATCGGCACACGGGCCATGGCGTCTTCCATGTACCACTCCAACCGCTCCAGATCGTCGGGGTAGAGCTGAAAGGAAAAATCCTCAGGCATCTGATCGTCGGGGGTGATCCAATGCGCCTTACAGTTCCGTTCGTACGGGCCAAGGTTCAGGCCGTATTTTTCCTGCCGCAGGTAATAGGACGAATCCACGTCACGCAGCAGCGGCAGCTTGGCGTTGTTCTCGTCCGACCATTGCTTCAGCTCTGGAATTTCATCGGTCAGGAAATACTGGTGGCTCATCACCGCCATTGGCACGGTGCGCCCGCCGTAGGGCTTGAACCATTCGCCGACACGCTGCGCGTAGTATCCGGCGGCGTTCACCACCTTCTCACACCGGATATCGCCCTTGTCGGTGTGGACGATCCATTCGTCGCCCTCACGCGACACTCCGGTCGCCGGGCAGAACCTTTCGATCCGCGCGCCCATTTGCCGTGCGCCCTTGGCCAGCGCCTGGGTCAGCTGTGCCGGGTCAATGTCGCCGTCATCGGGATCATAAAGCGCGCCTGCCAGATCATGAGTTTCGATGAACGGATAGCGCGCCTTGATGTCATCGACCGCCATCATTTCCAGATCAAGGCCCTGATACCGGCCCATGCCACGGGCACGCTCAAACTCCTGCATGCGCTGTTTCGAATGCGCCAGCCGGACCGACCCTGTGACGTGATAGTTCATCGGATAGTCGACCTCTTCGGCCAGGCCGCGATACAGCTCCAACGAGTAACGCTGCATGTTCATCACCGCCCAGCTGGTCGAGAATGACGGGCAGTTACCGGCGGCGTGCCAGGTGGACCCGGCCGTCAGTTCGTTCTTTTCCAGCAGAACGCAGTCGGTCCAGCCCGCTTTGGCCAGATGATAAAGGCACGAGGCCCCGACAGCGCCGCCGCCGATGATGACCACGCGGGCCGTTGTTGGGAAGTCAGCCATTTGAATGCTCCGTCAGTCAAGGATCAGGCGCGCCGCAAGGCCGCCGAAAAGGATTGCGGTGAGTTTGTTGAGGATGCGCACGCGGGCACGCAGAAGGTCGGCGAACAGGCCCGCCGCCGCGCCCAGGCACATCGCGAAGATGAAGCCGTTGAATGTGAAGATCGCGCCAAGGATCAGGATCTGCACCCAGACCGGGCCGATGGCCGGATCGGTGAATTGCGGGATGAAGGCAAAGATGAACAGGGCGGTTTTTGGGTTCAGGACGTTGGTGATAAAGCCACGCCGGATCGCCGCGCGCACCCCGGGCGCAGCGCGGCCTTCGGCCAGATCACCGCTGGCGCGCCACATCTGGACCGCCAGCCACAGCAGATAGGCAGCGCCTGCGAAGCGGATCACGTCATAGGCCGCAGGCACCGCAAGCAGAAAGGCCGACACCCCGGCGGCGGCGGCAACGACATGAACGACGACACCGCATAGCACGCCAACCCCCGCCGCCATGCCAATGCGCGGCCCACCGGCGATGCCGCTGGCGGTGATAAAGACGAAATCCGCACCGGGGGTGAAGTTCAGCAACAGCCCCGCGACGACAAATGTCGCCAGTACGGCAGGGTCGAATCCGGTCAGAACCTCCCACAGCATCAGGAACGCCTCACCTGGGGTAGCCCGTCAGCGATGTCATAGTAATCGCCCTTGTCGGCAACGAAGATATGGCGCTCCAACTGCAACCCGGTTGACCCGTCAATCGCCCCAAGCGCGAAACTTATGGTGCTTTCGCTGTGGGCCTTCCAGAACAGGAATGACCCGCAATTCGGGCAGAACCCACGCACCGCCTCGGCACTGGCGGCGAACCATTTCACCGGCCCCTCGATCGTCAGCGCCTGCGCATCCACCTGGGCCGAAGCCCAGATATGTCCGGATTGCTTGCGGCATTGCGTGCAATGGCAGACCGACGCCCCTTTGGGCGCGCCAGAAGCGGCAAAAGTCGTCGCCCCGCACAGACATGACCCGGTCAACATCAGCGAACCTCCATATTCGGTTGCGCCAGTCCCAGCGCCAGACCGTAAAGAATGAAGCATACGGCCATGCCCCGGCGCAGCCAGACGTTGAACACCACCCCAAGGGCGCTGCGCCCAAGCCCGGCACCCAGCGCCGTATAGGTCACGTAACTCAGCCCGGTCAGGGTCAGCGCGGTTGGCACGATCACCTGCATCTGGGTCCAGATCGGCACGCCCGGCTGCGCGAATTGCGAAAATGCGGCCAGGTAACCGGCAACGGTCTTGGCGTTGAACACCGCGATCAGAAACGCCCGCATGTAGATCCTGCCCCCGCCCACCGGCGAGGGGTTCACCGGGCGGCGTGCGTTCATCCAGCCGCGAATGCCCAGCCAGATCAGAAACCCGGCCCCGGCCAGTTTCACCCAGAAAAACAGCCACGGCACGGCCAGGATCAGCGCGGTGACCCCCGCCGCGCTGAGGCATAGGAACAGCAGCGCCTGGGTCAGTATACCCAACACCCCCCAAAGCGAGCGGCGAAACCCATAGGTCATACCGTTGGCAATGCAGTTCACCGCATTCGGCCCCGGCGTGGTGACAAACAGTGCCCAGAAGGCGGCGAATATCAGCCAGGCTTGCAAGGACATCGCGCTAATACACCGGCGGGGCGATGACCCAGATCACCACGGCCGGATCGTCATAGGGGTTTGCCCAGGCATGCGCCTCTCCCCGGATGCGGAAACTGTCGCCGGCGCCAAGGTTGTGACACGTCCCGGCGATGGTCAGGTCCAGCTTGCCGCTGACGACATAGCCGACCTCCTGCGTGGCGCGGACGACCGGTTGGCCGATCGCAGATCCGGGTGCGAAGGTGGAATGCACCACCTCGAAATCATCTGTCAGGTCGGGGGACAGCAGCTCTTCGACCAGACCCGCCTCGCCCGAGCCGATGGCCCGGCGCGCACCGGCGCGAACGATAAAGCCATCCTCATGCGCCGGGGCTTCGGGCTGCCCGAACAGCGTCGACAGCGGAACGTCGAACAGCGCTGCAATCTGGCGCAAGTCGTCGATACCGGGGGCCGAAAGATCGCGTTCCACCTGACTGGCCCAACCAACCGAACGGCCAAGCCGGGCGGCCACATCCGTCAGCGTCAAACCACGCGCGCGGCGCAAGGCGCGGATATCTGCGCCAAGGGTACGTGTGGTTGCGGGATCGTGGTGCATGTCAGGCGCTTCGTGAAATTCTTGCGTCGAATTTCATGGTTACACGGTTTTTTCCGCATGGCAACTGGGAAAGTCGCGCGGCGGATGATGAGTGCACCAAGTAGAAGCGGGCAAAGGACATGACCAATGACCAAGTGCGCGAGATCAACGCCATGGTCCATGTGATGAACGAGATCGTCGATGAAGCCATCGGCAACGTTTTGCCGGTTCGCGAAAGTGAAGCGTGAGAGTTCATTATTTGCGAATGGGAACAAGAACATAACGGCAAGACCATTGCGCTGACCTCGATCGTGAACAGGGACTTCATTTGCACCTGCTACGACATCACCGACAAATACCCCGATGGCACCGGTGAGCTTTACAGCTATGCCGATGACCCTTTGCAAATGCGCAACCTCTGGGACAACGACGTCTACCTGTTGGTGCGCGACCGTTTGCTGAAAACACTGGATGACAACATGCCGCCCCGGCGCGCGGAAAGACTGACCCGCGCGTTCGGAGCTTGATCAACAAGGGTGAAGGACATGAAACACATCACTGGAACGCTTACCGCATTTTTGCTGAGTGCAGGAGCAGCCCATGCAGGCTGCGCCTTCGAAAACACGATCCCGACGTCCTATCTGGGTAACTCGTTTGCCGCCGTCAAAGCCGAAGCTGCGGCGATGGAGGAATGCGGCAATGCGACCGCTGAACTGAACTCGGACTTTCAGGACAAGATCAACGAAGCCCTGAAGGCCGATCCGGCGCTTTATCAGATTGTGATGGTCACCAATGGCGGCATCGTTTCGCTGTTGAACGACGGCACGTTGCGCCCCTTGAACGATCTGGTCGAATAATTCGGCGGATCCCTGGGGGACAATCAGTTCGTCGCCTATGACGGCCAGATCATGGCCATCGCCACGCGGGTGAACAACCTGCACCTGATGTACAGAAAGGACATTCTGGCCGATCTCGGCATTGACGTGCCCAAGACCTATGACGAGGTTCTGGCCGCGGCTGAAAAGATCAAGGCTGCTGGTGTGGTCGACTATCCCTTGGGTGGCACCTTCAAGTTGGGTTGGAACGTTGCCGAGGAATTCGTGAAAATGTACCTCGGCTTCAAAGGTGACTTCATCGACGACGCCAATATGCCGACGATCAACAAAGAAAACGGTGTTGCAGCGTTGGAGACCATGAAGGCGCTGGCGGCGTATATGGACCCCAAATACCTGATCTCGGACTCCACCCATATTCAGCAACAGTTCCAGCAGGGCAAGATCGCTATGGCGAACCTCTGGGCGACGCGCGCTACGGCAATTGATGACGAGGCTGAAAGCCAGGTCGCCGGCAATGTCGCGATGGCGGGCGCGCCGGTGCCTGTCGACGGCGGCATTCCCGCCTTCCTGATTGGCGAGAAAACGGCCGAAGAGGCACTTGCCGATATCGAAGCTGCCTATCTGGTTTCGGCCAAGGAAAAGGGCCTGGTAAACTAACCGGTTCTGACTGCCCGCATGCGTAACTTTCGGGCAAGTGTCCGGGCTCCACTCCCGAGCCCGGGCACATCAAAAGGGATAGAAAGCCATGAAGTTCAAGGTATTTGCGGCCTTCGTTGCGCCTTCGATCTTCATGATGCTGATTTTCATCGCCTTTCCGCTGATCTCGGTAATCAAGCAAAGCTTTTACGTCACCCAAACTTTCTATGAGACGGTCGAGGTCGAAAGCTGCACGCCGGCCCTGTTCGGGGCCAAGCAATGCACCACGGAAACGAAAACCCAACCTTTGCGCAACGCCGATGGCTCACCCGTAACGCGGACCGAATATGTCGGGCTGCAGCCAGATGACGCCGGAAACCGCTCCATCAGGCGCGCCTCGGCCAGTGCTATGCTCACCATGATGGGGAACGTCGTGCTGCTGATTCCATTGCTCAAGCGCACTTGGCGCGACCACCGGGATACAATGACTTTCTGGTCACGTCGCTTTTGCTGGACTCGCAGAACCAGCCCATGGTTCCGGCCATCGCAAATATGTTCAACCGCGAGACGACTACCACCGATCAGGTCGTCGCAGTCGCCGCAGCGGTTTCAATCACGGCCCCACTTTTCGTGCTGGTGATGTTCTTCCAGAAACAGATCGTAAGTGGCCTCACCGCTGGCGCTGTGAAGGGATAGCAGATTCATCAGTTGCAGCGCGGGACGTCAGGGTCGGAACTGCTGCATCTGTGAACGTCATCAGGTTACAAGCCGCCATATGCCACGCCTGAAAGGGATGACATATCCTTTTTCCAGGTCGTCAGATCATCCGGATTGAATTTTGAAAGGTGGTCGTGCCCGCATGCCCGCGCCATGACTTGCATCAAGCCAACAGAGGCCTCGAAGAAATTGGCAAGCTGCTTCGCGGATTTATCTGCAACCAGACGGCCTACCAAATGGGGTTTCTGGGTGGCAATTCCAACCGGGCAATTGTTGGTGTGGCACGCGCGCATCGCCAGGCAGCCAATCGCCTGCATAGCCGCGTTAGAGACTGCGATTGCATCCGCACCGAGGGCCAGCGCCTTGATGAAATCCGCCGGTTTGCGCAGGCCGCCAGTGATGACGAGTGTCACGTCCCCGCGCCCCAGCTTGTCCAGATGGCGCCGCGCGCGGGCCAATGCCGGAATGGTCGGAACCGAGATATTGTCGCGGAAAATGATCGGCGCGGCCCCCGTGCCACCGCCCCGGCCATCAAGGATGATATAGTCGACGCCAACCGCAAGCGCCGCGTCGATGTCCTTCTCGATATGTTGGGCCGAAAGCTTGTACCCGATGGGGATACCACCAGTACGGTCGCGCACTTCGTCGGCGAATTCCTTGATCTGGCTGACCTCGGTCCAGTCCGGAAAACGCGGAGGCGACACAGCCGCCGTTCCGGGTTCCAACCCGCGAACCTCTGCAATCTTGCCTTGCACCTTGGCGCCCGGCAGATGCCCGCCGGTTCCGGTTTTCGCGCCTTGCCCGCCTTTGAAATGGAACGCCTGAACTTTGTCCATCTTGTCCCAGCTAAACCCAAACCGGCCCGAGGCCAGTTCGTAGAAATAGCGGCTATTCTCGGCCTGCTCTTCGGGCAACATGCCTCCCTCGCCAGAACAAATGCCGGTTCCGGCCAGCTCAGCGCCCCGGGCCAGCGCGACTTTGGCGGTTTCGGACAAGGCCCCGAAACTCATGTCGGATACGAACAGCGGGATCTTCAGGCGCAAGGGTTTCTGCGCATTGGGGCCAATTACAACGTCGGTCCCGACTTCATCATCGTCCAACAGCGGCGGCGTCGCCAACTGGGCTGTCAGAAGCTGAATGTCGTCCCAATCTGGCAACTCAGCGCGCGGCACGCCCATCGAGTCGACCGCCCCGTGATGGCCGGTTTTGCTGAGCCCACTTTTGGCATAGCGCTGTATCAGGTCATTATAGGGTTCTTCGGTGGCGCCGTGGCTGGGATCAGCATAAAGCCCCAGATAGGCTTTGCGGCTATAGGGTTGCGGGTTGTCATGGCCCCAGGCGTTGATCTCATCCGCGTCCACGCAAATATCATCGCCGTCGACCCAGGATTTGAACTTCGGCAACGCCTCATCATTGGCATAGGCCGACACACCGCTGTCGAGGCGGTAGTCCCAGAAATGGACGCCACAGATCAGGTTGCGACCGCGCACAAATCCATCGGCCATCAAGGCACCACGGTGCAGGCAACGCCCGTAGAAGACCGAGATGTCTTCATCAAAGCGCACGACAACCAGGTCAACCTCACCAACAATGGCGTATTGAGGTTTGCGGTCTTCAAGCTCGGATAATTTGTAGATTGCGGTCTTGTTCATGACGTGTCCTCTATTTCGGTACGGGCCGCTAACGAGTGTGATGACAATGGCGCTTAGCGCGTTTTTGGGCAATCGCCCATTCGGGCGGCGAAGCGCGCGTACTATCTGTTCGGTGGCGTGGCCGAGGTTCCGTGAAACGGCGGGCTGAACCAGACGGCGCTTCCTGCCCTTATTGGCCCGATAAGCGCTGACGTCAGACACCGCCGAAATTAAAACAGAAGTCGATCCAAAACCGCCGATAATATGTACCTCGGATCTCCGGAAACTCTGACATTGGACATATCCGCCGCCCACGCCGGAAAGCATCGTTCCAGTGGACCACAGGCCGACGATGCCCTAACAAATTCCGGCTGGCGCCGGTGGAATCGACGATGTGATTTTCGCGGTTCGGATGTAGATATGAACGGACTCTCGGGACACTTCCTGTAAATTCCCTGATTTGGGATGAAGGAAGTATTCATGACGAACGAAGAACGCGACATTCAGCGTAAGCTTAGAGTACTCCAACACGCCGAGAAGATCGGCAATGCGCGTAAAGCCTGTCGGTATTTTGGGATCGGCAGGTCTCGCTTTTATAGATGGAGGGATGCCTGTCAAAAGCATGGTGAGGCCGGTTTGAAGAACGCCAAGTCAATTCCGAAAAACCCCGCCAATCAAACGCCTGCTGAGATCGTCGAGAAAGTTCTGTATCTACGCCGCAAGTATCACCTCGGGCCAATTAGGATCGTTTGGTATTTGGCGCGCTATCACGGCATCAAAATCTCGGATGCTGGGGTTTATCGCATTCTCAAACGCAACGGCCTCAACCGACTTCCCAGAGGCACGCGGATGCGGAAATTGCACACCAAACGCTATCAGAAACAGGTTCCGGGCCATCATATCCAAGTGGATGTTAAGTTTCTGACATTCAAAGGAAAAGGCGGCGAAAAGATCCGCCGGTTTCAATATACGGCGATCGACGACGCGGCCAGAGTTCGAGCCCTCAAGGTCTATGAGAAACACACGCAGGCAAACGCGATCAACTTCATTGACCACATCATTGAAAGGTTTCCATTCCGCATTCGGGAAGTGCGTAGAGATAATGGTCACGAGTTCCAGGCCAAATTCCATTGGCATGTTGAAGATCTTGGAATCAGGCACGCCTATATCAAGCGCGGCACGCCCCAACTCAATGGAAAAGTGGAACGCTCACACCGATCCGATCAGCAGGAATTCTACCAGCTGCTCAGATACAAAGGCGACGTCGATTTAGAGGTCAAACTCGATGAATGGGAACGGTTCTAAAACTTCGCCAGACCGCACGGCGCACACAACGGCCAGACCCCTTACGAAGCTCTGAGAGACAAGCTACAGTAACAGCATAAGTGTCCCGCGGGTCCATCTAGGCGACACCGCTTCGGTCTTCAGTTTTCCGGAGCCACTCAGCCATCACCGTATTGGATGTCTGGCGGCACGAACGCGGCGATTTGGTCATTTGCTTCAAATCGCTCAATGGCGACCAGGCAGCTATGCGCGATCGGCCCCTGCGCCAATGCGGAAGTGCCACCGTCACGCGTAACAAGGTTTGGGTTTCCGTGGCGGCAAAATAGCGTGCCATCGCTTTGGAGAATGGAATCCAACCAGGCGCCGGTGCTCATTTGCACAACGCCCGGCATCAAATCCGGGCACAATCTTGCGGTTGCAAGACAGGCGCCTCTTGAATTGAATACCCGGACACAGGACCAATCTGATATGCCCATGCGCCGGGCGTCTTCCGGGTTTATCATCAAGGGTGCACGATTATTCGCCTTTGCGGACCGACTGGTTCGCCCGTGATCCAGTTGCGAATGAAGCTTGTCGGCCGGCTGGGAAGAGATCAGATGAAACGGATGCTCTGCCCCCTTTTTCCCTAACCATTCGGTCGGTTCGTACCAGGCCGGGTGCGGTAAAACAGTTGCTTCGCCAAAGGCGGCAATCACTGTCGACGTGATTTCGATCTTGCCACTTGGCGTCCTGAGCGGGCGCGCGGCCGGATCATTTCGAAAGTCGGTGAACGCATCCATTGGCTCGGTCGGCGGCTCTGTCTCGTGCCATCCGGCCACAAGGAAATGATCATACTCCGGCAAGTCAATTCCAGCGTCGCTGGCCAGGGCGCGGCTTTCCTCATAGAGCCATCGCAACCACTCGGCACTGGTTCTGTTGCCTGTGAACTTGTCATCAACGCCCATTTGCGCGGCGACAGCGCGCAGAATGTCGTGATCGTTACGGGCCTCTCCGATGGGAGGGATCGCCGCCTTCATCGCGACGACAAAGCGATCGCGGGGCGTGATCATGATATCGTCGCGTTCAAGGGGCGTCGTGCAGGGAAGAACGATGTCGGCCCGTTTGGCCAGCGCATTCCAGCAGTAATCCTGAACGATCACCGTTTCCGGCTTTTGCCAGGCATCCGACAGGCGAGTCAGATCCTGGTGGTGATGAAAGGGATTGCCTCCGGCCCAATAGACAAGACGGATATCGGGGTATCGACGGGTTTCGCCATTGAAGCGGTAGGTGGCGCCCGGGTTGAGCAACATGTCAGAAATCCGGGCGACCGGGATGAATTCGTCGATCGGGTTTTTCAGTTGCGGCAGGGCGGCATATCGGGCGCTCTGGCGTTCACTGCCCATGGAATTCGCGGCGCCATAGCCAAAGGCGACGCCGCCACCGGGCAGGCCAATCTGGCCCAGCATGGCGGCGAGTGTTGTTGCGATCCAAAACGGCTGCTCGCCGTTTTCCTGCCGGGTCAGGGACCAGCTGGTAGAAATCATGGTGCGCCCATGGGCCATTCGTTTGGCGAGCGCCTGGATCTCCGCTTCGGGAACCGCCGAAAGGGTTGCGGCCCAGGCCGCTGATTTGGCGACGCCATCCGTCTTGCCCGTCAGATAGCCGACAAACTGGTCAAATCCGCTGGTAAAACGCTTCAGGAAATCAACGTCGTGCCAGCCGTTGCGGTGAATTTCGTGCGCCAATCCCAGCATCAACGCCACATCGCTTCCGGGGCGGAGGGGCAGCCACGCAGCGCCCAGCGCAGGCGGCATGTCGCTTCGGTTGGGAGAGACGTTGACGAACGACACACCAGCGTCTTTGGCCTGCCTTAGCCCTTCTTCGGTCCTGTGGTATCCCGTGCCACCGGCGCTGATCTGGCTGTTGCGTGTCGGAATGCCGCCGAAAGCCACCAAGAGTTCGGTATGTTCGACAATCGACTGCCAGGGTTGCGGCGCATGGATGAACGCAGCGGCATCGCCAAGGACATGGGACAGGATCACCTCGCCTGCGGCAAGGGAATAGGAATTGACCGACCGGGTGTAGCCGCCGATGCAGTTGAGGAACCGGTGAAGCTGGCTTTGCGCATGGTGGAAGCGACCCGCCGAGGCCCAACCGTAAGAACCGCCATAGATCGCCTGATTGCCGTGGTCACGGCGCACCCTGTCCAACTCTCCAGCAACCAGTTTCGCGGCGTCGTCCCATGTCACGCTGACAAATGTGTCTTGACCGCTACGCTGTTGCCCCGCGCCGCGTTGGCTTTCCAGCCAGGCTTTGCGCACCATCGGTGTTTTGATCCGCAACGGGCCATCCACCGCGTCCAGATAGCCCTGCCCGATGGGTGAAGGCGCAGGATCACGTTCAAACGGGTGTAGGGCCGTCAACTGGCCGTTTTGCACTTCGGCCCTGTAGACACCCCAATGGGTCGCCGTCAGCGGCAGATGCGTGCGATCGGGCACCTAGGTCAGGCGGCGTTGAAGCGTTCGATCATTCCGTCCCAAACGGGCACGTGGTCCAATAGCCCATCCCAGAACGACTGATCCCGGCGGGGATCGAAGTCTTCCAGGGCCGTGCCTTGTTGCTCGACCCAGGTGTAGTAACCAAGGTTGAAGATGCGGTCGCGGTCGCGACGGGTGAGTTCGATCATGTGATCGGTCGATGCACCAAGAACCGACTGGCCGAAGATTTCGGCGGCCTTCACCGTGTCGAGGCCATTGCTACCGAGTTTCTTCTCGGCAATCTGCAATTCCGTTTCGTACATGGCGGCGCCATCGGTTGCGACGGTCATAACCACGTCGTCCGGCCCAAGGTTCATGTATTTGGCGTATTTGATCGCGCCGGTGATATTGGCAAGCGACGACAGGCCAAAATGCGCAAGGCCCGCGATTTCTTCCTGTGTCACACCACGATAGTTCGCAAGGTAATCGCGGCCCGCGGTCGTGTTCGCCACCATGTTCAGCCCGTCCGAGGCCCGGTCCGACACACCGATCACAAAGTCGGTGTTCATGACGTTATGGATCAGAGGCACGTGCTTGTCGCCGATGCCCTGGATGTTGTGCTCGCCATAGCCATTGTACAGAAGCGTCGGGCACTCTAGCGCTTCAATTGCGCCGATTTGGGTGCCCAGCGTCGCCTTCAGGTGATCCCCCGCCGCGATGGTGCCCGCTGAACCGGTGGCCGAAACGAAGCCGCGGGGCGTCAGATTACCGCCTGCATTCATATAGTTGAAAATACGCTCCATCGCCGGGCCGGTCACCGCGCGGTGGATGATGTAGTTGCCGTATTCGGCGAACTGGTTGAGGATCAGATTTTCCGGGCTTTTGGCCAGCGTGTGACAGGCATCATAGATTTCCTTGACGTTGCTTTCGGTCCCCGGCGTCCGATAAATGTCGTTCGGATCCGACAACCAGCGGTTCAGCCAATCAAAGCGTTCACGGCTCATACCCTCGGGCAGAACGGCGACCGAGCGGCAGCCCAAAAGGTTCGAGATTGCCACACCGCCCCTGCAATAGTTGCCAGTCGAAGGCCAGACGGCCCGGTGACGTGTGGCATCGAAAACGCCCGACATCAGGCGCGGGATAAGACAGCCATAGGCGGCCAGCACCTTGTGGCAATCGATCATCGGGAAGCGATCGCCAAGGGCCACGACAATCTTTGCCTTCACACCGGTAATATTTTCGCCAAGCACGATGTGTTCGGGCACCTCTGCAAGGCCCTTTCGGTCCTGGGCGTTGTGCCAGTGGACGCGGAACAGGTTCCGCGGATCGGCGGCATCCGGGTCCGCGCTGCCTACGTCGTCCATCTTGCCTGTGATGCGGGCCACCGGGTCGGAAAGCTCGGCAATGCGGGGCAGAATGACGCCTGCCGAATGCAACCGCTCTACATTGCGGTCATAGGCGTCCTGATCGACGATCTCGGTTTCCAATCCGGGCGTCATGGCGCTCCCCCCTCGGTTAAGCCGTGCACTTCTGCGCTAAGAATAGTGGCTTTTGAAGAGGCCGGATCGCAAAGACTGGTCGCTATGCGATGAAAAAGATCGCAAGTTCCGTAGTAACCCGAATTTTTACATCACCCGAGCATGGCGGCGTTCTTGGGGTCATAAAAAGGGGTATGGCTGACTTCAGCGCCGATGTCTTTCCCCTCGATCCGGACGGCCCAGGTTCCCGAATGCGCTGTTTCGCGAACCGATGCGCCGGTCGGCGGTGAGATCAGGCAGAGGCCGATGGCGCACCCCGCCGTCGCCGAATAAGCACCGCTGGTCACATAGCCCACGATCTTGCCGTCTCGCAGGACCGGCTCGTTGTGGTGGAGCAAAGGGCCGGGATCACGAAGCCTGACCGAGGCCAGGAATGGACCGCGCCCATCGGCCTTTCGCTCCAGATAGGCGTCGCGCCCGATGAAGGGCGTGGCCTTTTTCGGCTTGCAGGTGAAATTCAGCCCCATCTGATGCGGCGCTTCGGAATAGGCCATTTCGTGGCCCCAGTGGACAAATCCTTTTTCGATGCGAAGCGCGTTCAGTGCCTCGCCGCCGACCAGCTTCAGGCCGAACCTGTGGCCCGCGTCGCAAAGGGTATCAAAGACATGCGCAGCGAAATCAGGGGTGACGAAAACCTCCCAGCCAAGTTCGCCGGTATAGGACAGCCGTTGCGCAAAGACAGGTGCGTGTCCGATGTGGAAATGTTGCAGGCTATTGAACGGGAAGGCGGAATTGGACGTGTCGATATCGGTGACAGCCGCCAGAAGATCGCGCGACTTTGGGCCAGCGATGGCCAGAACGCCGTATGACGCTGTGACGTCGCGCAGGCGCACATCTTCGTCCGGCCGAATATGACCCCGCAGATAGTCGCGGTCGCGGCGGGTGTGCGAGATCGAGCTCATCACCATGAAACTGTCCGCACCGTGGCGCGCGATGGTCACATCGCTTTCGATGCCGCCCCGTTCGTTCAGCATCAACGTATAGGCGACACGGCCCGGCGCCAGCGCCATATCGTTGGTGCACAGGCGCTGCAGGAAAGCTTCGGCATCCGCCCCTTCGACCATCAGCTTGCCCAGCATGGTGTAGTCGATCATGCCGACGGCTTCGCGCACGGCTTTCTGTTCGGCCAGTGCGGCGCCAAACCAGTTCTGGCGACCAAAACTGTATTCGATCTTCGGCTCCAGTCCATCGGTGGCAAAGAACAGCGGACGCTCCCAGCCCTGAACCTCACCAAAGCAGGCCCCGTGGGCCTTCATCGCGTGGAAGAACGGTGATTTCCTCAGGTTGCGGGCAGTCTCGCGCTGGCGGTTTGGCCAGTGCATCGCATAGGTCAGAACCAGCGTTTCGGGGCAGCGTTCGCGCAAGTATGGGTCGCGGGCCTGAAATTCCTCGCAGCGGGCCGGGTCCATTTCTGACAGGTCCATGGGCGGATGGCCCTTCATGATCCAGTCGGCAAGCGCCTTGCCTGCGCCCGACCCCGATTGAATGCCGGTGGAGTTTACCCCGGCCAGAACGAAATACCCTTTCAGATCAGGGGCTTCCCCAAGGGTGAAGCGCCCGTCATAGGAATAGCTTTCCGGCCCGTTGAAGAAGGTGCGAATGCCGCAGTCGAGCGGTACGCGATCCATCGCCAGTTCCAGCACTTCCATCACGTCGTCCTCGACAAATGGCAGGCTGTCGAATTCGAAAGCTTCGGGAATGCCGCCCGTGGCCCAGGGTTTGGCCTGAAAATGCGCAAATCCGAACAGCAGTTTGCCGGCGTCTTCCTTCCAATAGGTGCCGTCGCAATAGGACCGCAGGACGGGCAGATCACTGGGAAGATCCGGGATCGGTTCGGTGACCAGATAGTAATGCTCGCAGGCGTGCAAGGGCACGCCGACGCCGTTTCGCTGACCCAGCTCACGCGCCCACATGCCACCGCAGTTTACGACAAAATCGGCGGTGATGGTGCCCTGATCGGTGCGCACACCGGTGACGCGGCCACCCTCGGTAAGCACCTGTTCGACAATCACGTTTTCGCGGATTGTGGCCCCGTGCATCCGCGCGCCCTTCGCAAGCGCCTGGGTCAGGTCAATCGGATTGGCGGACCCGTCGGACGGCATGTGGATGCCGCCCAAAACGCCCTCAGCATTCATCAGGGGCCAGCGTTCGGCAATCTCAGGCGTGGAAAAATAATGCGCCTCAACATCGAAGAGTGCGGCAAAATCGGCCTTGCGCCGCAGTTCTGCCAGCCGTTCTTCGTTCACCGCGATGGAGATCGATCCGGATTGACGAAACCCGGGGTTCTGGCCGGTTTCGGCCTCGATATCGTGCAACAACTCCATACCGTATTTCGCGAAAGCGGTGGTCGAATGGCTGCCCTGCAACTGGCCGACCAGCCCGGCGGCGTGCCATGTGGTGCCCGAGGTCAGCTGCTTGCGTTCCAACAGAACCACATCCGTCCAGCCTTCGCGCGCAAGGTGATAGGCCACGGAACACCCGTGGATGCCGCCGCCAATGATGACGACCTGCGCCTTGGCAGGAAGAGCCTTTGCCATTGTCGTTCCTTTGAGTTCAGGCAGCGCCTGGCGCCAGTTGTTTCTGAAACAGCCGTCCCGCGCTGGCGATCTCATCCTCGATCCCCGCAAGGCGCAACAGATGCCAGGCCAGCGCGTGGTTGCTGGCCGTCACCGGTTTGCCAAGGGCCTGTTCGGCCTCGGCAATGATTCCGGATGCGCGCAGGCTGGTGCAGGAAACGAAGACCCCGTCCACATCATCGGAACGGCCAACCGCCTTCGTTGCCTCAAGAATCGACGCCTGATCGATCCGCCCGACGACCGCGTCGCTGTTTTCATAGAACGAGCCAACCAGCGTGACCGGAAACCCCGCCGCAATGAATTTCGCCTGCATCGCGGTCGTCACCTCGGGCGTGTAGGGCGTGAGAAGTCCCAATCGTTTCACGCCCAGCGCGGCCAGTGCGGCCTTGGCCGCGGTCAGCGGGTTAGTCGAGGGGATGCCAGGATGCACACCGGCTATGATCTCAGCCACACGGTCTTCGCCGATTATCGTCGAAGCCGACGTGCAGCCGTAACCGATGGCATTCAGCCCCAGATAGTCGGGCAACAGGCCGGCGGCGACGGGAATCTCATCAGCCATCTTGGCCAGAGTGTCCGGCGTGACGGTCACATCATTGGCCAGTCGCGCGTGGTAGACTGCGACGCCCGGCAGATCGGTCAAGGCGCGGAATTCCCATTCCATCGTGTGATCGGATTCCAGCACCAGAAGCCCGATCTTGGCCCGCGCGCCGGCGCCATCATCAACCGAAAACGTCAATCGCTCGATCCGGGCACCGTCCATTTCGTTCTCTCCCCGCATGGATCAACCCGCCTCTTGTTGTGCAAAAAACGAAGTCCCCTTGGGCACTTCGGGCAATTGCATCTGGTACGTCGAACACCGCACCCGCCCCGACGCCTGGCCGCGCACCAGTTCGTGGGTGAAGCGGCTGGGCAGATGGTTCGGGCTAAGCTCAATCGCATCTTCTGCGTAATAGGTCGTGATGTACAACGTGCGCGGGCTGTCCGAAAGGTTGGGGGCAGATCCGTGCAGCAGGTTCGCATGCATCAGGCAGACCGATCCGGCCTTGCCGGTGCATTTGACGACCTCATCTTCGCGCCCTTCCATCACCTCGTCGGCCACTGCACCGGTGAAGACGCCGCCATGCCAGTGGGAATGGATTGGGCCTTTATGAGAACCGGGGATGACCTCTAACGGGCCGTTTTCAAGCGTTACGTCATCGATGAACAAAAGGCAGGTGATCATGTCGTCGTTTGTCATCGGCTCAAACGGGAAGTCCTGATGCCATTTGACCTTGGTCGCGGTGCCCGGAAGTTTGGAGTTGACCTTGCCGTGGTGAAACCGAAGCCCCGGCCCGATCAGCTCGGCACAAAGATCGACGGTGCGTGCGTTGCGCATCGCATCGGCATAGACCTCGGACACTTCTTCGGGTGACTGCACACGGCGGAGGCCCGGAACCTCGGCGCTGTGGCCTGGCTGCAGGTCGAACCGGGGGCGACCGTCGAGGGTTTCACCATAATCAGCAGCATGGGTGCGGCTTTCTTCGACCCAGCTGGCGAACACCTGACGCAACGCGCCAAGCTGATCGGCTGTTACCGCGTCTTCAACCACAAGAACACCATCGCGCCAGAACTGATCATTCTGATCTTTTGTCAGGTGCGCCATGGCCGTCCTCCTCGTCTATTCAGATTGGTATATACCAGTGTTTTTTCTGGTCTATACCAGCATGCGTGATACACAAAGCAAAACTTATCGAAGAGCCGTGAAAATTGCCCCTGACGAAATCCAGCACGCCCCGTTTCAGGCAGATCGTCGACGCATTGCGTCAGGACATCGTCGGCGGCAGCTTGCCACAGCACGCGCCGCTGCCTTCGGAACGGGTGGTTGCCGAACAGCACGACGTCAGCCGGATGACGGCTCGGCGTGCGCTGGAAACCCTGGAACTTGAAGGGCTTGCCTATAACGAACAGCGTCGCGGGCGGTTCGTTTCGCCGCCACGCCTGACCTATGACATCAGCCGCATGGTCAGCTTTGCGGCCGATGCGCAACTGTCGGGCGTGGACCTAGAGATCGAGGTGATCGCCGCGGGCATCTGCCAGGCGACCGAGCGGCTGGCGCAATTGCTCGGCATCCCCGAGGGCGAAGAGCTTTTCGAGTATACGCGGCTGTTCCGAACCGGCGGGCATGCGATCCTCCTCGAAACCGAATATGTGATCGCCAGCCGCTGCCCCGATCTGTTGCGTCACGATCTGCGGCAGTCGACAACGAAGCTGTTAGAGCAGCACTATCAAACCCGTGCCCGCGACGGTGACATCACGATCCGTATGCGCGGCATGAATGCGGCAGAGGCGGAAAAACTTGGCCTGCCGCAGAACCACGCGGGCATCGAGCTTGAGCAGGTGGTCCGCGATGTGAACGGCGATCCGTTCTGCGTCGGCCGCCAGATGTGGCGAGGCGAGTTGGCAGAATTTTCCGCACGCGCAATCGTCAACGCGATGCTCTGATGTGATCCGACACTGAAAGAAAGGATGCCTGACTTGGAACGTGGATTTTCAACCGCCGAATTCGAAGCGCGCATAGAAAAGGCGCAGACCTTGATGGCGCAAGGCGGATTGGCCGGGCTGTTGTTGATGAGCGAACCGGATGTGCGGTATTTCAGCGGGTTTCATACGCTTTTCTGGCAAAGCCCGACTCGACCCTGGTTTCTGTTCGTCCCAGCCAGCGGCAAGCCCATCGCCGTGATCCCCGAAATCGGGGCCGAGCTGATGCACCAGACATGGCTGGATGACATCCGCACCTGGAGCGCGCCCGCCCCGCAAGACGATGGCATCAGCCTGTTGACCGATCTTCTGTCGCCCTTCGCCGCGCGGGGCGACACCATTGGTCTGATGAAAGGGCACGAAACCGCCTTGCGCATGCCCCTGGCCGATTGGGAACGGCTGGTGACGGCGTTGCCGGGATTGCAGATTGGCGATGCCACGGGGCTGGTACAGGGCCTTCGGATGGTCAAATCCGAAGCCGAGATCGAAAAACTGACCCATATCTGCGCCATCGGATCGGCGGCTTTTGCGCGGGTCCCCGGGATCGTCACCGAAGGTATGGCACTGGACGAGGCATTCCGCCAGTTCCGCCGCGAGGCTTTGGCGCAGGGTGCCGATGATGCGCCCTATGTTGTGGGCGGGGCGGCGCCGGGCGGTTACTCTGATGTGATCTCTCCCCCCTCAGGTCGACCGTTGGCCAGGGGCGACGTTCTGATGATCGACACCGGTTGCACCTGGGATGGTTATTTCTGCGACTTCGACCGCAACTGGGCGATTGGCGCAGGTGACGATCTGGCGCAGCGGGCCTATGATGTGCTTTGGCGGGCGACCGAGGCGGGGATCGCCGCTGCACGCCCCGGCAATACCTGCCGCGATCTGTTCCGCGCCATGTCCGCCGTTATCGCCGAAATGGACGACAGCGGCGGCGATATCGGGCGCTTGGGTCACGGGCTGGGCATGCAACTGACCGAGCAGCCGTCCCATGCGGCTTTCGATACGACCGAGTTGAAGGACAACATGGTCCTGACGCTTGAGCCTTCGTTATCTTACGGCGGCGGGCTGATGATGGTGCACGAGGAAAACATCGTCGTAACACCCCAGGGCGGTCGTCTGCTGACCGTGCGCGCCGCGCCCGAACTACCGATTATCTGAGGAGGTAACATGCACAAGTACCAACCCGGAGACGACGTCGGCACGTTAGAGTTCTGGCCATTCGACAACCCCGCCAGCGACTATCGTGTGACGCGGGGCGCGCCCAAGACCTATGGCCGGATTGATCAGGGTGGGCCGGGGCACACCACCCGCTTTGGCATCTGGCGCTGCACCGAAGGCGCGGTGGAGTGTACGGAACAGGGCGACGAATTGATGACTGTCCTGTCCGGGCGCTGCCGTATCATCCGCCACGATGACGGCGCGATCCGCGATCTTTGCCCGGGCGACACACTATTCGTGCAGGACGGCAACCGCGTTACCTGGGACGTATCCGAGGATGTGACCAAAGTCTTCTTCGGGCACAAGGCGGAGGGGTACTAAGCCAATCCTGCTGCCTCCTCGGCGCGGAATTCCGAGCAGCGATCGGCATTCTCAAATTCTTTATCCCGGCAACAGAGAAGTACCGGGGCATGAGAATATCTGACCGAAACCGGTCAATTCATCGGAAATTCCAGCGCGGCGAAGGCAGCTCCAGAATTGCGCCTGGTTCGAGGTGATCACAGGCTTGCCGGTGGCGTCTTCGATCTCGGCGGCGACCTCCAGAGACCGAATGCCACCGCAGCTCAGGAAGACTGCATCGGCCTCTGGTCGGTCGATGGCGATGGCAAAGTCCTTCCAGAAGGCGGGCGTGACCTGACCCATCTCCGTACCCGTGGCAAGGTTCAGGCCCTGGATGTCGAGCACCTCGAAACCCTTGCTCAACAAGTACTCCGCCTCGGCCGTATTCACTTCGTCAAGGTAGGGCGTGCCAACGACCAGCTTTTTCGCGCCCAGCTCGTTCAGCGCGTCGAGCACTCCCTGCACCAGGCACATGGGTCGGGCCCAGGGGGCACCCTTCCGGATCTCATTCATCACGCGATCCACACCGATGACGATGGAACCGGAGGTGCAGGAATAGCTGACCACATCAGGCCTAAGGTCGGTCTGAATGCGGGCTGCGGCCTCGGCCATATGGTCGATGTGACGAGCGAGAGTTTCGTTTGTTGTGTAATCCTCGGTCTTCAGTCGCGTGATATGGACAGCCACGCCGTCGGGGACCATGTCGAAGAAATCGGCCTCGGCGGCGAGATCGGTCGACATCAGGATGAAGCCCAGCCGTGCACGGTGATGTCGCCCCGCATCCAGCACCGGATTCCAGTTTTTCGACGTGACGGTGTCGCCCGACTTGAACATGCGTCAGACCGCTTCTTTGACCGCGCTCAGGAATTGTTGTGTGCGCTCTTTCTGTGGGTTGCCAAAAAGGTCTGCGGGCGCGCCCTGTTCTTCGATCTTGCCATCGTAGAAGAAGCACACCCGGTCCGAAATATCGCGCGCAAAGCCCATCTGATGGGTGACCATCAGCATGGTCAGATTATGCTCGGCCACAAGCTTACGGATGACGTTGGTAACCTCGCCGATGACCTCGGGGTCGAGGGCCGAGGTGACTTCGTCAAACAGCATGACTTTGGGGCGCATGGCCAAAGCGCGGGCGATGGCGACGCGCTGTTGCTGCCCACCCGACAGGCGCGACGGGTGTTGGTCCTTTTTGTCGATCATGCCGACCAATTCCAGCAACTCTTCCGAGCGGTCGCGCGCTTCGGCCTTGGACAGGCCCAGCACCTGCACCGGTCCTTCCATGCAATTCTGCAACGCGGTCATATGCGGAAACAGGTTGAAATGCTGGAAACACATACCGATGTCCACGCGCCGTTTGCGCAGATGTCGTTGGTTCGCCTCGACCAGCGTGCCGCCTTTGGGCATATGGGTCAGCGGATTGCCGTCAACATAGATGACGCCACCGTTGATCTGTTCCAGCGTCATCAGCATCCTGAGCACGGTTGTCTTGCCCGAACCGGATGGCCCGATGACCGTGACCATCTCGCCCGCAGCAACGTCAAGGTCGAGGTCGTCCAGCACGACCAGATCGCCGTAAGCCTTCTTGACCTTCCTGAAGCTGACCATGGGCACGTCGGTGCCGGTAAGTTCCTGCGGATAGGCGGACATGTCTTCCATTCAATTCATTCCCAGTTTGCGGCGGACGAAACCTTCGAAGGCGCGGATAAGACCAGCGGCGGGCAGGGACAGCGCCAGGAAGATGATGCCCACCAGTGTATATGCTTCCAGATACCGCCATGTTTCCGATCCGATTGCGTTGGCGGTGTGGATCAATTCGGCGACGCCGATCACGGACAACATCGGCGTGTCCTTGAAGATACCCACCAGATAGTTGCCCATGCCCGGAATAGCGGGCGGAACGGCCTGGGGGATGATCAGGCGCCGGTAAGTCTGCATCGTTGTCATGTTCAGTGCGGTCGCCGCTTCCCATTGGCCTTTGGGCACACTTTCGATGCCGCCACGATAGACTTCGGAAAGATAGCAGGAATAGTGCAACCCAATCGCGATCATGCCCGACACCCAGGGGCTAAGCGTGATGCCAAATTGAGGGCCGACATAGAAGATGAAGAAGATCTGCAACAGAAGCGGCGTGGAGCGCACGAATTCCACGAACTCGCGCACCACGAAGGTCAACAAACGATTGCCGCTGCGCTGTGCAAGGGCCAGGACCAGGCCCACCACCAGCGCAATTGCGTAACCCGCAGCAGCGGCGATCAGCGTGTTGAGCGTGGCCTCGACAAGACGGGGCAGGATTTCCCAGGTGAAATCCCATCGCCAGTCGAATTTCGGAAACCACTTTTCCGCGAAGAGCCAGTCAAACATGGATCAGGCCCTCCCCAGTTTGCGCGCCATGAAGGCTTCCAACCAGCGCATGAACGGTGTCAGCAGGAAGCGAGCGAGGATGTAATAGATAAGCAGTGCGGTGCCGAATATCTGAGCCGAAAGATAGGTGCTGGCGTTGATTTGCTTGGCCTCGAACATCAGGTCCGTGACCGAGATTAGCGATACCAGCGCAGTCCCCTTCAGAACCTCGATCATCAGGTTGCCCCAGGGTGGCAACATATTGACCAGCGCCTGCGGCAGGATAATCCGCCACATGCGTTTTGCCGGGCTCATGTTGATGGCGGTCGCCGCTTCCCATTGGCCTTTGGGCACCGCCAGAATGCCGCCCCGAACCAGTTCAGCGCCATATGCGCCCGTGTTCAAAGCAATGGCCACATAGCCTGCGGTGAATTTTTCCAGCGTTACGCCGAACAGTGGCAGCACGAAGAAAATCCAGTAGAGCTGGACAAGCAACGACGTGCCGCGAAAAATCTCGATATAGGTGACGGCGACGCCTTTCACCAATCGGTTGGGTGACATTTTCATCAACCCGAAGGCCAACGCAAAAATGACGGCGAAGATCGCAGAGAGGAAGAACTGAGCTACCGTGATGCCGGTGCCCGACAACAGCCGAGGCCAGTAGACGTCAATGAATTCAAGAAAGCTCATGTCCCCGCCCCAGTTCGCTAATACTCAAAGAGCGTGGCAGGCCAATCGGCCTGCCACAAGTCCTTGGTCGTATGTTGCCTTAGCGGTTGGCGCAGGCCCACTCGGTTGTGACATCACCGGGAAGGTGAACACTTGAGTATTCGTGATCCTCAACCTTTGCCATCATCTCTTCCGAGCCGACGTAGTCCTTCAGCGCTGCGTTGAAGGCCACAAGGAAGTCCTTGTCTTCGTGACGGAAACCGATGGCCGCAAAGTTCTTGCTCCACTCTTCCATCTGCGACGCATCGCCAAGTTCGATTTCTTCATGATCCGCAGCAAGATGCTGGGCTTCGAAATCAGTCAGGATTGCTGCATCTGCACGGCCGGCCTTCATTGCCGCAACCATTTCGGTCGGACCAGGCACCTGCATGATGTTATCGTCTGCAATTCCCAGTTTCTTTGCCGCCTCAACAGTGTTGTAACCAGCGCCGGTCACCATAGTATGGCCACCGTCCAGCACGTCAGTGTAGTTGTTGATGCCCTTCGGGTTGCCGGTGGCGACCAGAATGCCATCGCCGGATCTGGCAACAGGTTCCGAGAAGGATACATTCTCGCAGCGCGAGCCAAGAACATACATGCCACCGGTGATCAGGTCGAAACGCTCGGCCTTCAATCCCGGGATCAACCCGCCCCAGTCGGTGACGACCGGTTCAATGTTCGTCAGGCCCATTTTGGCCAGAGTTTCGATGGCAATGTCGTTGGTAAACCCATCCGCGTTGCCGTCTTCATCCGGGTAACCCCAAAGCGGGATGTTCGCAAATCCGATGCGGATCGTCTCACCCGCGTCGATGCGATCCTGTAGCGGGCCGGCAGTGGCCGATACTGCCGTTGTCGCCAGTGCGAAACCCGCAGCAATCAGCGTCTTAGTGAATTTTGTTGGCATGGTGTCCTCCGTGTCGTTTTTCGATTTTCCCTGCACAATTCTGCACAGCGCCGAGGGGGGGTGGCGTTGCATACACACGCCAAATTCTGATGGTTCGATCCCCTCAGTGTGAAAACCATCCTATCGGGCAATTGTGATTTTTTTCGTCATTATTCCAGAAATCCTGACGAAATACGTTGCCATGCGCGGAAACACGGTTATCACTCGCGTCATGGATGACAAAGATCAAGAAATACTTCGCCTTGTGCAGTCAAACTCCAGATTGACCGCAGATGCCATCGGACACGAGATTGGCCTGTCGCCGCCTGCTGTTCAAAAACGCCTGAAAAGACTGCGCGAAACCGGAGTGATCGAAAGCGAAATTGCGGTGCTTTGCCCGGCCAAGGTGGGCCGCGAAATGACTGTGATCGTGCAGGTCATGCTGGAACGGGAAAGCCGCCTGCATCTGGACAGTTTCAAACGCCGCATGAAGATCGCCCCCGGTGTGCAGCAATGCTATTACACGACTGGCGAGGCGGATTTCATACTGGTTGTGATTGTAGAGAACATCAAAGCCTATGAGGCCTTCACCCAGGAATATTTCTTCGACGAATCCAACGTAAGCAAGTTCACCTCGTCAATCGTGATGGACCGCGTCAAGGTTTCCCTTGATATCCTCTGATGTCTTGAGGCGCCCGGTAAGGTATCGCCATGGTTGGTCGAAAACATCGCGCTTTGTCCGGCACGTTCAGACGTCGCACCCCAACCGCCCATATCGGTCGTCAGTTCTGGTGATGGATGCCTCCCAGGCGCAGCCATCGTCCTGTGGTTCCTCAATAGAAAAGGTGCCTTTCGGCAAGCTTTTCAGCCCTGCTCGGGCGCAGCGCTCTCCGGATTCGCAGGCCGAAGGTATCGCGGCTGCAAGCGCGCCGGCCCCATAGCGCTGACATAACCCGCGAATGATCGTTGCCGCACGCCGCCCGGCAGAGACTTGCGCCCAAAGGTCGCCCTGCACAAAGTCAGGCAGGCGCGAATTGGTGCGGATGATGTCAAACACAGCCTCGTTTCGCGCACCACCATCAAACAGGCGCACGATGGGCAGGCGCAGCCCTTCGGCAATGATCTCGGTCGACATCGATCCCGGCGTGCGCCCGCCAATATCGCCCCGCCAATATCGCCCCAATGCGCGATCGAGGCGACCCAGGCGACGATATCCCCTTCAAAGAACACAGGCTTGGCCATGACGTCGAGTGTGAACTGGTCAGTCATGTATCGTACTAAGATCGCGTGGAAGACCGGACAGGATTTCAGGGCCGTCCGTGCGCAAGATCACAATGTCTTCCAGCCGGATACCAAAGCGGCCCGGCAGGTAGATGCCAGGTTCGATTGAGAACACCATGCCCTCCTCCAACACTGTCTGCGAAGCCGCTGTGATATAGGGCGTTTCATGCACTTCGATGCCCATGCCATGACCGGTTCGGTGCATGAAGTAGTCGCCATATCCCGCTTCTGTAATCACGCCGCGTGCCGCGTCGTCGACGACATGCGCGCGCACGCCCGGTTTCGCCGCCGCCATCGCTGCCTGCACGGCGCGTTCGACGATATCATGCACCTCGCTATAGCCTTCCGGTGCCGTCCCCATCACCGCCATACGGGTAATATCGCTGGAATAACCCTCCATCCCGCCACCGATATCCATCACGACGGCATCGCCTGCTTTCAGGATGGTCTCGCCCGTTTGATGGTGCGGGAATGCGCCATTGCCACCGGCGCCGACAATGCAGAACAAGGGTGCCGCACCCTGATCTTTGAACGTTTCGCGCACCACTTCCGCGACCTCATTCTCGCACATACCAACGCGCATCGCAGCCCACGCCGCTTTCATGGCGGTATCTGCGATCAGGGCATTGCGCTTGAGCTTGTCATACTCATCCGCGTCCTTGCGCATCCGCAGCGCGCCGATCGTGCTGGCGGTGAACTGGCGTTTCGCATCCGGCAAAGCGTCCTGCACCAAGGCCGCAAAATCCGCCCGCATGGTTTCATCCAGCACGATGCTTTTGGCACGCGCCGCATCCGCTTCCTTCAAGAGCGCTGCAAAGGCTGCATCCGGCCCCTGATCATCGGCCCATGGGTGGAATGGCAGGTCGGTATGCTGGCGCGCACTTTCCGCCTCTAGCGATGGCATCAAAAAACCCGCGTAATCTTGCGTGACACACATAAGCAACGGGCGTTCATCCGCATGCGGGCGCAAGCCCGTCAGCCACGCCAGATGCGCGCCAGCGCCAAGGGCCACCAGATCCACATCCTGGGCGCGCATCGCCCCTCGCAATCTCTCCAGTCGGGTCATATGCCATATACCTTTGCTGCACGTTCCGGGGTCACATAGCCGTTTTTGATATCCATTTGCACCGCCTCTGGCGCGCGGTTTTTTCGGATCACCATAGCACGCCCCGCTTGAGGTGATCACGCGGATCACATCATCGGCGGTGACGTCAAATCCTGATACGAATGCGGTGCGCTGTGTCTCTCCATCTGCCTTGTCGATCTCGACAAAGTTGCCAGAACCTTCCGCGCGCCCTTCAAGCGACAATGGTTTGACCAGAGATCGTGTATAGCACGCTGTAGAAACCCCTGATCCGCTTCGAAATAGAACCCGATGGCCCCGCGTTTTTGGGCATGAAACACCGAGCCTTCCCGCGTCAATACCTTGAGCAGGCGGAATGAGCCATCATTGGCAGGCGTGTCAGGATCGGTGAGCGATTTGAACACCATCTGCGCGCTGACAATGGTGCCGTCTCGGCGGGTATTGGTCGGGCCATCTTCCTGATCAGGATTGTCGCGCAGATCGACCAGGAATTCGTCATCCGTGATCGTCACCTTGACATTGTAGGTGCGCCCGTCGTCCTGCGGCTCGGACAGTTCAAACGTGCCTTTGGGCAGCTTTCCCAGATCTGCCAACGCTGTTCTCTCGCCAATCTCCATGACGCTGACCATGGCGCGCTTGAATGTTGGTACACCAACTTTGACGGCCATACCTTCCAGCCGCTTGGCGCCGACCCGATCACAGGCATCGCCAGCACCAGATCGTTCAGATGTGTCACCCCACCGTGCCACGGATCATTGGCGATAAAGATGTCGCCAGGCTTTACGTCCGCACCGAATTTCCCAAGGATGAACTGCGCACTTTTTTCGAGCACGCCGACAAAAGCGGGGATATCCGCACCTGAGGACGCGATGCGCCCTTCTGAATCCGTGATGCCGGTGCCCATATCGAGCACCTCGTAGATGATCGAGGATATCGCAGTGTTGCGCATCGCGGCAAACATCTCATCCGCGGCGGCTTGCAATAAATTCTGGATGATCTCCAGCGTGATGGGATCGTCGCTCATTTGCTGGCCTCCAATTCAATATGAATGTTGCGATATGCATCGAGCGTGACACGGTTGCCCGGATCGATCACGATAGTGGTGCCGGGATCTTCGACAACCGCAGGCCCGTCGAATGCCATGCCAGGCATCAGCTTTTCCCATCATAGATTGTGGCGTCGTGTTTGCCTTCCAAAGCGTAATCGGCCTGTCGCATGCCCTTTTTGGCCGCGCCGGCATCTGCATCACCCAAAGCAGCAGGCACCATTTCCAGTTTGCCAACTTCAACACGCGCGACCAGTTGGATACTGACCATCTCAACCAGGGCGTCCAGGCGGTAAGTATATTCCTGCTCATACGCGTTGTGGAAATCCTCGATGATCTTGGTCAGTCCCGCCTCAGTTACGCCGCCTTCCAACAGCACTTCGGTTGTGTGCTCCTGATTCTGATAGCGGAACTTGCCGTAGCGCAGGAAACCGATGCTGCCGGTATCGACACCTTCGCCTTCAAACTTGGTACGGGCGTTGGCTTCGGCCTCGGCAAAGACACGCTCAATCCGCCTGGCTGATCCTGCGCACCGCTTTCCACCATCGAGATCGGCACCGCTGATGTCGCCGCCACTCTGTCCACACCGCAATTGCTTTGCATGATATAGGGGCTTTGCTTAAGGCCCTGACTTTTCAAACCCTCGTCCAGCCTGCCCAAATACCGTGCCGCAACTGGCTGCACATAACCGTTCAGAACGGCCGTATTCGTGCGTTCGTATTCGCGCCATTCGCGGGTGATCTGGTGGCTGGCAACGGTCGAAACTGCAGGTCACAGGCGATTGATTTCAGCCAGAACAGCCTCTTCATGGGCGGTATTCGCATAAGAATGCAGCAAGCAGATCGCCACCGCCGGAACGCCCTCGGACTTGAAGCCATCCAGCACTGCAGGCAAACCGGACAGGTCCAACGGCTCACGCTCGGCACCTTGATAGGTCATTCGCCCCGGCACTTCGGCCCGCAGATAGCGCGGCACAAACGGCGCGGGCTTTTCATAATGCAGGTAAAAGAAATCAGGGCGGTTGCCGCGCGCAATCTCAAGCGTGTCGCGGAAACCCTTGGTGGTGATCAGGCCGACGTTGACGCCTTTGCGTTCGGTCAGCGCATTGATAACCACGGTTGTCCCATGCACCATGAAATCCACGGCAGCCGGTTCAATCCCGCCCTTCTTCATCACGTTTAGAACACCATTTTCGAAATCCGGCGGCGTCGTGTCGGTTTTTGCTGTGGTGATCTTCAGCCCGTCAGGGCCGCTTTCAATAGCGACCAGATCGGTGAACGTGCCGCCCACGTCGGTGGCGATGCGCGTCGTGTTGCCCATGATCAGCCTCCCCTTTTGAGATATTCATTCAGCAGGAACGCGATCGCGCCCGCCTGTTTCAGACTTTCGGCTGCCGCGACCCGTTCCGGCGTGAAATGCCCCGCCACGTTCAGGCAATTGAGCGTGCCCATTACCTTCCCCGCCACGACGATCGGCACATTCATGCAGCTTTCGCACCCCAGCGACTGGATCAGCGGATAGTCGGGAAACACTTCCGCAATCTCTTCGATGGAATTTGCCACAAAGGTCTGATGCGCGCCCTGAACGTGATCGGTCCAACGGTCATGCTGCATCGGTTTTTCGCCGCTTACAGGGTAGGCCTCAGGCATATTCGTGTAATTGCGCCGCGCCACGCCCTTGTCGTGATCAATCTCCATCAGCGTTAACCGGGTCACGCCCACAGTGTCATCCACCAACCGTTTCAGCGCCATCGCGATCATCACGCGCTGGTTCATCCTGCCCGAAAGCTGGAAGGCGCAAGAGGCAATCACCCGCGCCGGATCAGGGATCGCGACATTTGCAAGCAGTTGTGCGGCGCTGGCCTCTGCCTCAGCACAGTGCTGCTTTGGATCGCGGCGGCGCAGGACTTCGGTGACCTGACGGGCGATGGTGAAGACCGGGTTCAGCGAAGATGTGGGGTTTTGTAAATTGTCGACATATCGGTGCCGCGCAGGGCTGCACGGTCCTTGCGCTTCATGGCACCTATGTCGCGCGCGTCGAAAATCACCTCACCGCTGATCCGCGCGCAAAGATCGCCGCGAAGTCGATGAAGCTTCTTGATCTCGGACTTCACGCCCAACTGCGAAAGATTGGTTTGGAACAACAGCGCAAAGCGTTCTTCGTTCGACACCTCGGCGATCCAGCTGACTTCGATATTCATATCTGCCACATCATATTTGCAATCAGCCAGATATTGCTTGGCTTTGTCCATGTCCTGCACCAGCGCGCTGTCAAGCCCGTTTGAAACGAACATGCCGACCGGAATCGCACCGGTTGCCGGGCTGCCTGTGGGCACGTCATCCGTCACAGCGATCATTTGAATCGCTGTTCCATAGTCGAATGCATGGCGCATCGCCAACCGGCAATTCACATCGTCAAGCGGCGCTTTGGTTGTGTTCATCGCGAGGTAGAAGCCACCTGATCCGTTTTCGGTCAGCAGCTGCGCGCCGTCTTCGGCCAGGGCCTTGGTCACCTCGGGCGGCAACCACTGGCTTGCAATATCATGCGCTCCCTGTGCGATCAGGGTGCGCATGGTGGCGCCTTCAAGGCCATAACGCAGGCGTACAGCAGCTGGCGCGCTGTCTGCGACACCAAGGAAATAGTCGCCCCATTTCGACATCACCGTCTCTTCTTGCGGGTTGCGCGACATTACCGAGTAGGCCCCGGAACCGGCCGATGTGCCCGACAGGAATTCTTCGCCTCGGTAACAGATCGGTTCACCGCGAAAACCCGGCGGCTCTTGCACATTGACCGAATGGCGTTGTGAGTCTGCGAATGTGGTTGAAAGACGCGGGTAAGATATCTTCGCACCGGCAACAGAATACGCAGCCCGGCTTGATTTGTGGGTTGCAGAATTCATTTGTTTTGGTTGCTGCAATAACGCGCCGAGCGGCGTTTGCAACACTTCGGCAACAGCGCCCAATTCGCTGGAAACATTGCCTTCAGAATTTTCGCTCTTATTTTTGCACGACTAGCAAGATGGCCGCAATATTGGCAGCTGTCAGCATTATTAGTATTACAATACTTCTATCCGTTATCGAGTGTTTGCGCATGCAAGACACGCGGCTTCGCAGGCGTCCGCAAAGCGGGTTCTTTCTGCGGCAACCGAATAGGATAACATGGTAAGACCAACCACTCTTGGCTAATGTCGCAGGGGGCTGAGCCAATCAAGTAGCAGTGTTGTGCAGATGGACTTTCATAGACGGCACAATCAAGCTCAGCCGGCGTTGACGTTTTCGCTGGTTGGGAATGTCGATCAAAGCGACTTTATGGCGTGGATGGAAAGACAGGCTTCTAAGCTTGGGGTTGTGTTTTCCGTTGTCCAACACTCAGAAAGTGAACTGACGCTGCGGGCTGTCGGTGCGCCCGAAATGACGCAGGCTTTTGCGCTTGCCTGTAGTCTTGGGCCCAAAAGCGTTCGTGTCGACCATCTACGGATTCTTGATGGTGGCGAGAATTTGTAAGACGATGAATTTTCGCGCATTTCGCTTCGTCTTGCACATTCCAGAAGCGATTCCCGGTCCGGCTCCGGGATATCGCTTGAAATATAGGCGCGACAGTTTTTAATGGGCGTCGGAACTGGCTGCGGGGGGTCATGGACTGGATTGCTGTTGGATTGTGCGCCGATGTGCCCGCGCGCACGGTTGTGCCCCGGCGTGTTCTGAACACTGATCTTGCGATCTGGTGCAGCACGGCTGGGGATTTCCACGCATGGGGGGATCGCTGTCCGCACCGCGGGATGCGGTTGTCGCATGGGTTTGTACGTGGCGAGACCTTGTCGTGCATCTATCACGGATGGACCTATGACGGCGACGGGGCCTGCGTTTCGATCCCCGCACACCCCGATTTGGTGCCACCGAAAAGCATCTGTGCGGCCCAATATGCCTGTCAGGTCGCGGACGAGGCGATTTGGGTTGCATTGCAACCAACCCAAGCCCCCGTCCCTGTCCTTGGTGCGCGTCGTGCGATCCGGTCCATGGATGTCGCCCTGCCCGCTCAAACCGTAGCTGCGAAACTCAAACAGCCGTTCGCACCTGTGATCGCGCTGGGTGGGGTGCATGATATATCACTTGCATTGCAGCCCAGTTCCGATGCCGATTGTCTGCTGCACGCGTTTGCGGCCCCGGACCAGGACCGCAAAACGGTGTCGCACGCTTTGGAGCATATGCGCAACGAACTGGAGGCTGCGGCATGAACCAATCCATCAAGGATTACTGGTATCCTGTCGGGCTTTTGTCCGCCATCGATGCGCCGCACCAAACCCTGTTGCTGGGCGCAGATATCACGGTCGGCCGCAAGGGCGGGACGTTTTGGGTCAAAGACGCCGCTGGCAACGCACTTCCGACGATTGAACGGTTCGGCCATCTGTGGACATGCCCGGGCACGCCAAACGGGGATCTGTTTACAATCCCCGAGGCCGATAATCCGGGCCGGCAGCTGGTTGATGTCGGCTCTGTGCGCGTCAAATGCTCGCCTTTGCGGGCGGTGGAAAACTTTCTTGATATTGCGCATTTCCCCTTTGTGCACACGGATATCCTGGGGGCAGAGCCGCATACCGAAGTCGAACGCTATAATGTTAATATCCGCGAAGACGCGAACGAGGTTTGGGCAACGAAGGTGAAGTTTTTCCAGCCGCAAGCCGCGAAATCTGCGGAAGGCGGGATCACGACGGAATACATGTACCGCGTGGCCTCACCAACCTGTGCGGTGCTTTATAAGACATGCCCGCCGCGCCCGGGTGAATGGGATGTCATCACGCTGTTCGTGCAACCTCTGAACGAGGAATGGTGCGAGGTTTGGCCGTGGATGGCACTCTACGACGATGATTCTACAATGGCCGAGATGGTGAGTTTCCAGCAGTTGATCTTTATGCAAGACCGCTCAATCCTTGAAAATCAGATCCCCGCGAAACTGCCCTTGGATCCGGGGATGGAGGCACCGACCCAGGCGGATTTGACGTCGGTTGTGTATCGCAGGTGGCTTAAGAAAATCGGATACTTTTACGGCGCGCAATTGGTGGCGGCATGATCCTGTATAATTACGTGCTGAGCGCGAGCTGCTATAAAGTGCGCCTGATGGCGGCACTTCTTGGTCGGCATTTGACGCTGAAGGCGGTGAATTTTCACCCCGCACGCGAGCACAAATCGCCGGACATGCTGAAGCTCAACCCATATGGCACGCTGCCAGTGCTGCAAGACGGGGACGACATTCTGACCGAGAGTGTTGATATGCTGCGGCATCTGACAGCGGATCACCCTCGATGGCGGGGGGATGATGATCGCTGGCTTGCGCTTGCCGCAGACCTGAACAACAGTCTTGGTATGGCGCGCCTGCATGATATTTTGCAATACGACGTAGATATCGACGCCGCGCGTGCCGCAGGCATCAAACAACTGCGCGCGCTAGAGGCGCATCTGACCGATCAGCGCTTTGATGGTCACATTTTCCTGACAGGTGATCGCCCAACAATTGCGGATATCGCCTGTTTCCCGAACACAGCGCTCGCACCTGACGGTGGGGTCAGCCTTGACACATACCCCTCAATCCGGCTGTGGATGCGGGCGATCCGGTCACTGCCGGGATTTATTGAAATGCCGGGCATCCACCGCCTGCACGAGCTTGAGTTTGCCACTTGACCGCTGTTTTGTTCGAAAACTGCATGGCGATCGTGACGTCCGCCCATGATCCGGTTCTTTGGGGCCAGGATATCCTGGCCGAAGACGGCGCGATAACGGCCATTGGCCCGAACCTGCGCAGGACCGCGCCTGCGGGGGTCGAGGTTATCGATGGGGATGGGATGTTCCTCTATCCCGGCCTCGTCAACACGCATCATCACTTTTTCCAATGCTTCGTGCGCAACCGGGCCGAGCTTGATTGGACCCGTTTTTCAGTTATCGAATGGCTTGACCGGATTTATCCGATCTTTGCGCGGCTGACCGAGGATTGCTTTTACCACAGCTCTGTTGTGGCCATGGCCGAGTTGATCAAACATGGCTGCACGACCGCGTTTGATCACCAGTATTGCTTTCCACGTCATGCGGGCTCTCGCATCATTGATCGCCAGTTTGAGGCGGCCGAGATGATGGGGATGCGGTTCCATGCGGGACGGGGCGGCAACACTTTGCCAAAGTCCGAAGGCAGCACGATCCCTGACGAGATGCTGGAAACCACTGACGGGTTCATCGCGGATTGCGAGCGCGCGATTGATACCTTCCATGATGCCAGCCGGCTTGCGATGCGGCGCGTCAGTGTCGCGCCCTGCCAACCTGTGAATTGCTACCGCGAAACGTTTGAGCAATCCGTCGCACTTGCGCGTGACAAAGGCGTGATCCTGCACAGCCATGTTGGCGAGGGCGAAAGCCCGGTGATCGAACAGGTCCATGGGATGCGCACAGTTGACTACTGCGAAAGCCTCGGCTTTGCGGGGCCTGACGTGTTTTATGCCCACTGCTGGGAGCTGTCGCGCGATGAACTGCGCAAGCTTGCGGCCTCGGGCACCGGTGTGTCGCATTGTTCCGAACCTGTCTATCTGGTCGGGGCCGAGATCACAGACATCCCCGCGATGGACGCATTGGGCGTGCGCGTCGGACTTGGGTGTGACGGGGCCGCCTCAAACGATAATTCGAACCTGATGCACTGCATCCATTCGTCATACATGCTGCAATGTCTTGCCGCTGGATCACGCGAGGATCCGGTGCCCAAGCCCGCCGCATTCCTTAGCTATGCGACCGAAGGCGGTGCTGCGTTGCTGGGCCGCGACGATATCGGCGCATTGCGCCGCGGCATGGCGGCGGATCTGTTTGCCATCGATACGCGGCGCCTGGACTATGTTGGCACCCGCCATGACCCGGTCAGCCTGCTGGCCAAAGTCGGCATCGGCACAACGGTGGACCTGACCATGATCAACGGGCGCATCGTCTGGCGCAACGGGGCATTTCCACATTTGGACGAAACGGCGCTTTTTGCGGCCGCAGAACAAACACTTCAAACGATACTACCACATCAACCAGGGGGAATATAATGTCAATTACCGTAAAACGCCGTAGCTTTCTCAAAGGGGCGCTGGCCGCCAGCACCGCCGTCGCGCTGCCAATGCGCGCCATGGCCCAGGATGCACTGAAGATGGGGGTGGTGCTGCCATCACCAGAGGCTGACGTCGGTTGGTCGCACACCTTGATGGAAGGCGTGCGCAGTGTGCAAGCGGCCTACGGCGACCAGTTGGAAGTCACAGTCCTGGAAAACATCGCAGAAGGCCCGGACGCAGATCGCATCGCCAATGGGTTGGTCGCCGAAGGGCACAATGTGCTTCTGCTGGGGTCCTTTGGCTATCAAAACGGCGGCATTCAAATTGCGCAACGCCGCCGCGATGTGTCGATCATTCATGCCTCTGGCTATCTGACGGAGCCGAATTTTGCGCCATTCACCGCCAAATACTGGCAGGGCACCTATCTGATGGGCATGGCTGCCGCATCCTTGAGCAAGTCCAAAAAGATCGGCTGCGTCGGTGCCTTTGCAATCCCCGAGCTGATTACGTCAATCAACGCGTTCCAGTTGGGTGCGCAATCGATTGATCCCGACATCGAGCTGAGTGTCGTTTGGGTCAACAGCTGGTTCGATCCCGCGTCCGAACAGGAAGCCGCCAAGGCGCTGATCTCGCAAGGTGTTGATGTGATCTTCTCGAATGCGCAAGACACGCCATCTGTCATCGCGGTGGCCGAGGAAGCTGGGGTCTATTCCTGGAACCTCAACTCTTCGATGAAAACCTATGCGCCTGCGAAATACCTTGGCGTTGTCGGCACCAATTGGGGACCGCACTTCAAGCGTTTGGTGGATGCCCATGTGGCCGGCGATTTCCCCGGAGAGAACTTCTGGCTCGGCATGGAAGATGGCATTGTCTACACTGCCGATTGGAACCCGGACATACCGGCTGAGATCGTAAGCCAGATCGAAGCCCGTCAGGCCGCGATTTTGGATGGGTCTTTTATTGTGTTCCAGGGCCCGCTCGTTGACCAGGCCGGCACAGAGCGTGTGGCCGATGGCGTGGCAATGACAGATGGCGAAATCATCGGTATGGACTGGCACGTCGCGGGTGTGACCACGCCTTTGCCTTCATGAAAAAGCCGGCACTTTTGACCTTGTCGGGCGTGTCAAAACGCTACGGCAAGGTCCAGGCCAACAACGCGATTGATCTTGAGGTACACTCAGGGTCAATCCACGCTGTTTTGGGCGAAAACGGCGCGGGGAAATCCACGCTGATGAAGTTGATCTATGGGGTTGAGCGGCCCGACGAAGGCACGATTGTCTGGAACGGCACACCGGTAAGTTTCAACCGGCCCTCCGATGCCCAGGCACTGGGGATTGGCATGGTGTTCCAGCACTTTTCGCTGTTTGAAACGCTGAACGTTGTGCAAAATGTCTCACTGATGATCCCTGGCCGCCAGCAAGACCTGGCCCGCAAGATTACGGATCTCGGCGAAAAGTTCGGCCTGACGGTCGATCCGCACGCAATGGTTCACACCCTGTCAGTCGGGGAACGTCAGCGGGTTGAAATCATTCGCTGCCTTTTGCTTGACCCAAAGCTTCTTATTCTGGACGAGCCTACATCGGTTCTGCCGCCGCAAAGCGTGCAATTGTTGTTTGAGACGTTGCGCAAGCTGCAGGCCGCTGGCACGGCGATCTTGTTTATCTCCCACAAGCTCGAAGAAATCCGCGCGTTATGTGACGAGGCGACGGTGCTGCGCGGCGGTGCCGTGACCGGCCGCGTGGATCCGCGCGCGCAAGACGCACGTGCATTGGCGCAAATGATGATTGGCCATGAGATGCCAAAAGTCGATGCAGCACGCGCGGTGACGCCGGGTTCTGTCCGCCTGGCGCTTAAGGGGCTAAGCCATCCGCGGGCGTCACGTTTTGGCACGACCCTGACAGATATCAATCTTGACCTGCGGGCAGGGCAAATCATTGGCATCGCGGGTATTTCAGGCAACGGACAGCAGGAATTGGCCGCGCTGATTTCGGGTGAAACCCGTGCGCAGCGCAAAGACATGGTGCAGATCATGGGTCAGAACGCTGGCCTGCTCGACGCGCAGAAACGCCGCCAACTTGGCTTTTCTTTCGTGCCAGAGGAACGTCTGGGGCGCGGCGCAGTTCCTGAAATGTCGTTGGCCGACAACAGCCTGCTTACCGGGCACCGACAGGGGATGTTGAAGGGCGGGTTTATCAAGCGACAGGTCGAACGCGACTATACGCGCCGCTGCATTGAAGACTTCGACGTCCGCACACCCGGCCCCGATGCCGAAGCGGGGGCCATGTCCGGTGGCAACCTGCAGAAATTCATCCTTGGTCGCGAGATCATGTTGAATCCAGACGTCATGCTTGTGTCACAGCCGACATGGGGCGTGGATATTGGCGCGGCAACCGCGATCCGCCGTCGTCTGGTTGAAATGCGTGCGCAGGGTGCTGCAATCCTCGTGATCTCGGAAGAGTTGGAAGAACTCTTTGAAATTTGTGACAGTCTGCATGTGCTGCACGAAGGCCGTCTTTCAAAGGCCCTGTCAGTGGCAGACACGTCTGCCGAAGAGGTTGGCGCATATATGATTGGTGCATCGGAATGAAACTGCGCATGATCCGCCGCGATGCGGCCTCGCGAATGGCGATGTTTGGTGCGCCCGTATTGGCGCTGCTCTTGACCTGCCTCACCAGCCTGATCTTGTTTGCCGCGCTTGGCATCCCGGCTGGCAAAGCTTTGCATGCGCTTTTGCTCAAACCCTTCCTCAGCTGGTACAGCTTCGCCGAAATCTTGTTGAAAATGGCGCCATTGCTGCTGATTGCCCAAGGGCTTGCCATCGGGTTCCGCGCCAATGTGTTTAACATCGGTGCCGAAGGGCAGTTCATTATCGGGGCAATCTGTGCCTCGGCCTTTCCGGTCTATTATCCGGAGGGGAATTTCCCGGCGATGCTGCCTGCGATGATCCTTGCCGGTGGCCTGGGCGGGATGGCATATGCGTCCATTGCCGCGGGCTTGCGCACCAGGTTTGGCGCGTCAGAGATCCTTGTGACCCTGATGCTAAGCCTGATTGCCGTGCAAATCCTGAACTACCTGCTGCTGGGCCCGTGGAAAGACCCGCGTGGGTTCAATTTCCCGCAGTCCGTCAGGTTCCCTGAGAATGCGCAGCTGCCGTTGTTGTTTGAAAACGTGCGCCCGAATGTGTCGTTGCTGTTCGCCTTAATCGGCAGCCTTTTCGCCTATCTGATGATGGAAAGACACTTTCGCGGCTATCAGTTGCGCACCGCAGGGCTTGCGCCCAAGGCCGCACTCTATGCAGGTTTCAGCGCGCCGCGCATGATCTGGTTAAGCCTTGCCTTGGGCGGCATTGCTGCCGGGATCGCTGGCGCAAGCGAAGTTGCGGGCCCCTTGGGGCAACTGCAGCGGTCTGTGTCCAGCGGCTATGGTTATGCGGCGATTATCGTGGCCTATGTTGGTGGTCTGCGGCCCTTGGGCATTATCGCGTCCAGTTTTCTGATCTCGGTGCTTTATATTGGCGGTGACAGCGCGACCGTCTCGGCCGGTTTGCCGGTGGCGGCGGTTGAGGTGTTCCAGGGCATGCTGTTGGCGTTCTATCTGCTCACCTTCACGCTCATCCGTTTTCGTCTGCAGATCGAGCGTGGGGTCCCGGCATGAGCGCGCTAGAATTCCTGCTGGCCGGCACGCTCGCCGCCGCTTTGCCGCTGATGCTTGCCGCACTTGGCGAGATGGTGGTCGAGAAGACCGGCCTGCTGAACCTTGGGCTGGAGGGTATGATGGCAATTGGCGCAGCCATCGCGTTCATCTGCGTCTACCATTCTGGCAGCCATAGTCTTGGCTTCCTTGCCGCCGCGCTTGTCAGTACCGCGCTGGCGCTGATCTTCGCGTTCCTGGTGATTGTTGTCCAAGCCAATCAGGTCGCTGCGGGTCTGGCCGTGGGCGTGCTGGGGCTGGGCCTATCAGCACTTTTTGGGAAGACCTATGAAAGCCTGACCATATCGGGTTTGCAGGAAATCGGATTTCCTGCGCTGTCGCAGATCCCGGTGATTGGCCCGACAGTCATGACACAAGACATTGTGGTTTGGCTGACCCTGATCGGCACCGTTGCGCTTTGGTATGTCTTGAACAAGACCAAGCTGGGACTGATCATCGCGGCCGTTGGTGAAAACGCGGACGCGGCGCGTGCTATTGGCTATCCCGTTGGGTTGATCCGCACAGTTGCCGTGGCCTTTGGTGGGGCAATGTGTGGTCTTGCCGGGGCTTATGCGTCGACCGTCTATACCCCGCTTTGGGCCGATGGCATGATCGCCGGGCGTGGCTGGATCGCACTTGCGCTGGTTGTTTTTGGCACCTGGCGCACTGGCCGCGTGGTCTTTGGCGCGATGCTTTTCGGGGTGTTATCGCTGGGGGAACTTACAGCGCAAGCTGTGGGCGTGGCGATTCCATCGCAGGTTCTGGCAAGCTTGCCTTACGTTGTCACAATCCTGATGCTGGTGGCTATCTCGCGTCATCAGCGACATGTTTCGTAGCCTAAAAAACCGTTAACCTGCGCGAACAAGAATGGCCCCGACGACGATGAGCGCCATCAGGCGTATGCGTCTGGGTCCCACAGTCTCCTTAAGGAACAACACACCGATCAAAGCTGCGAACAAGACGGAGGTTTCGCGCAAGACCACCGCAATCCCGACGCTGTCCAATCGCGTGGCCATCATAATGCAGCCAAAACTAAGAGGGGCCAGAACGCCCCCTGCGATCCCCCTTGCAACCAACGGAGGAAGTGCCGGAACCGAAAGCTTCCCCTGCCTGACCCAAAAAAACACGAAGATCGGAATAGTGATGGAATCAACAGCGAAGAACCAAAATACAAAACTCAGCGGGTCGGGCATCTGGCGAATGCCATAGGCGTCAAAGGTGGTGTAGGCCGCGACCATAATGCCGGTCAGCACTGCCAATCCCAACGCCGGCAGCAGCGTTTCACGACCGGTTTGCAGTTTCCGCCAGCTATTGATCCCAAGCCCGAATATCCCAAGCACCAGCGCGGCAATCCCGGACCATTGCCAGACCGAATAAACCTCGTGAAACACAATGCCCGATACGATCACCGTCGCCAGAACGCTGGATCCGCGCACCACCGGGTAAACGACTGTGTAGGCGCCGCGCGCATATGTCATGCCCTGAAACGCCTTATAGACGTTGTGGATGACGAACACCCCTACGAATAACCAGATATGTTCTGCTTTCGGCCATGGGACCAGAAACAGGGCGACGGGCCATGCCAGAACAAACAGGGCAATATCAATTGCGGCACGACTGATCCACGGGTTATCGCGGCCATTCTGCAGCGCGCCGAAACTGGCATGAAAAACCGCGGCCAAAAGCGCCAATATCATCGCCAGCTTCGGGGCGAAATCAGTTCCTTCAATTGAAAGCAGCCAGGCGGACAGATCACCCAGCACTTACAATGCCCCGGTATCGGTCGAGGTCAAAGAGGATCGCATTTGTCACGCAGCTGATCAGCCGATGTCTTGCTTTAAGGCGGCTGTCACTTCAAGCAATACCGGAGCATTTCGCGGCAGGCTTTTTACGCCAAGAACAGATCTAGAATGTCGTCCGCGTGGTCCAAGAACTTCAATCAATCTGCCCGATGCGGCGTCGGCAACTTGCGAGATTTCGGCAAAGCCGTCGCCATGTGCAACAAAACACTTCGCCCTAAGGATACTGTCGATGTTGGCCAGACCGCCCGCGCAATGATCCAGCCACGCCAGCGACTGATCGGCGCATATCATCGCGGCGCGCTGCGCCTGTGCCAAATCCACCTCGACCCCGACAATACCCCTGACCGCCAATTCGCCCGCTTCCTTGGGAATTTGCCCTGCCAAATAAGCGTATTTTCCGTGAACGGTGATTGGATCATAGTTGAATACCGTCGGTTCAGGAGTGGGCAATACGACCGCAGAGAAATCATGGGAATTGTTATTGGCAATGCTGCGTTCGTTTGTCATTTCATGTGCCTCCTGCACTTATCCGCCGCTCATAAGGTTTGGAAGAAAGGTCACAATACTCGGGAACGCGATCAGGACTGCGACGGTCAGAACATCGGCCACAAAGAACGGAATACACCCGCGAAACACGTCCTGAACCTTGATCTTCGGAACCACGGCACTGACCACAAAACAATTCAAACCAATCGGCGGGGTGATCAGGCAAAGCTCGACCATTTTGACCACGATGATCCCGAACCAGATCGTGTCAAATCCCAATTCGACAATTGCCGGATGCACCACTGGCAACGTCAACAAAAGCATGCCAATCGCATCCATGAACATGCCCAGAATGGCATAGGCCAGAAGGATGAAAATCAAGATCGTCATCGGCGAATACTCAAGCGTGCCGATCCAATTGGCGAAGGCAACGGGCAGACCCGCAAACCCCAGGAACCGGACATAAATCAGAACGCCCCAGATCATCGTAAAGATCATCGCCGTCAGCTTGGCAGTTTCCAAAAGCGCATCTTTCAATGCGCCGGCGGGCATGCGCCGGATCATCGCCAATACGAAGACGACAAATGCGCCAAGTGCGCCGGCTTCTGTCGGGGTCGCCCAGCCGAAATACATCGACCCGAAAATAATGAAGATCACCGCAAAGATCGGAAAGGTCCCAGGCAGAGAACTGACCTTTTCCTGAAGCGAAAAGACCCGGGTTTTCGGTCCGATTTCGGGTTTCAACATCACCGAAATCACGATGATCCCTGCATAAATAAACGCCGAGACGATCCCCGGCAGGAAACCCGCCAGTAATAACTGACCGACAGATTCCTCGACGATGATGGCATAGATAACCAGAATGGCACTTGGCGGGATAAGCGTGGCCAAAGTGCCGCCAGCGGCGACCACCCCGGCTGCTAGGCGTTGGTTATACCCTTCGTTCAGCATTTCGGGAATTGCGATGCGCGAAAACACCGCCGCCGTCGCAGTGCTAGCCCCCGACACGGCGGCAAAGCCCGCAGTCGCAAATACTGTGGCAACCGCCAACCCACCGGGCAATCGGCCCAGCCAGCGCCTTGATGCCTCAAACAGGGCTTTGGTGATCCCTGCGTGAAATGCCAGAAACCCGATCAGGATGAACATTGGCAAAACAGACAAGGCATAAGTCACTGTTTTGGAATGCGGAATTGTTCCAGCCATGCCAAATGCGATGGGGATGGCTTTTGCAAACCCGACCTTCTGGGTGAAAATGGCCACCAACCCCAAAGTCCCGGCTATTGCGGCTGCGAATGCCACGCGCATCCCGCCCAGAACACAGACCAGCATGAAGCCCGTAAAGATAAGCCCGATTTCCAAACTTGTCATTTGTGGACATTCCTTGTGGTGACCTGCTCGGCCTCGATACTGGCTTGTTTGGCCACGTCGGCGATAAGGGGGACCCCAACCGGAACCGCGTTGGGATGAAGAAACAGGCGCACAAATCCCGCCAGTTGCAAAGCAAGGCGAACCGACAGCACGCCCAGTGCGATTGCCACTAGCAATTTGGATGGCCAGATAGGCAGGTTAATGTCGATCGTGCTGTCACCATTTACCCAAGCGCGCAGAAAATGGTCAAAACTGTACCGGCACAGAACCAGGATAGTGGCGAGGGCTGCCAATGTCGTGATAGCCTCGAACAGCCACAGAACCCTTCCCTTCGGAAGTTTGTCGAGCACCAGTTCCATGCGCACATGCCCGCCCAGACGCTGGCAATAAGCCACGCCCAAGAAGGCGAAGATCGCAATGGATTGTTCTGCATAATCGATATAGCCGGGTATCGGAACGTTCAGCAGTTTTCGGCTGAACACCTGAATGGTGGCCAAAAACATCAGGAAAAATATGAACCCTGCGGCGGTCAGGTTCAGGGCGTTTTCCAGCTTTCGGTAATGTTGATCGAGCACCCCGATCAATGCCCCGCCGTGACTGTCAGCCGTCATGATCCTGCCCAGTATTGTGGAAAGCGTTGCGCATAGGATAATCCTTCTGCGATGTGCCCCACCCCTGTTTCGGCAAGGGTGGGAACCATCAAAGATGCGCCTATTTGGTCGCTTCGGCAGCTGTTGCCAGCACCAGATCAAGAAGCTCTTGCGCCGGAACACCGGCTGCAGATTGCTCTTCAATCCACGCGGCCCAGACAGGTCCGGCAGCCTTGGCCTGAAACTCGGCCAGATCCTCATCACTATAGGTGATTTTTTCGATGCCTTGTTCGTCGGCAATCGGTTCGTATTTGGCAATTGAAGACCCATAGGCATCTTTCAACGCGGCATAGGCAACATCGACAGCCTCATCCAGCAGCGTGCGGTGGTCGTCCGAAAGGGCATTGTAGGCGTCGATATTCACGACAGCCGGGCAATTCACGGAACCCGGCGTCAGGTTCGTTGTGCGCCAGGTCGACACTTCGTTCACCTTATAGGAGAAGTGCGAATAGAACGCGAAGGCCGCCGCATCAACCGTTCCGCTTTCAATCGCCGCATAGGTTTCCGGCGCCGTTACCGTCGTCGGGACTGCCCCAATCGCCTCCATCGCCTTGCCAATTCCGCCCAGTGCGCGCACGCGCATTCCTTCAAAATCCGACAGTTTCGTCGGGGCAGGTCCGCGACCCATGAATTCATACTGTGGAAGTGCCGCAGACATCAGAAGCTTTGCGTTCCATTTGGCCAGCTCTTCTTGCACGTAAGGGTGGCTGTAAATCGCAAGATCGACCGCCTTTTGAACCTCGGCGTTCGGGATCGGCAGCATGGGCAGTTCCAGAACGGTGACAGACCGGTTCTTGTCAGGGTGGTAGGACGCACAGAATGCAGCCATTTCAAACGCACCCAGTGCGATGCCATCCAGGTTTTCACGCGGCTTGGACAGCGTGCCGCCATAGTTGACCGTGATGGTGAATTCCCCACCCGACTTTTCGGCGACATAGTCGGCCATTGCTTCAAAGCCTTCGGTGAAGGCGCGGCGTTTGCCCCAGTGTGAGACGCTCCAGTTCACTTGCTCGGCCACAGCTGCAGTTGGTGTACCAATGGTCCCGATGGACGCACCTGCGGCAATCAACGAGATGCCGAGTGCCGATTTGATCGACGACTTGAAGTTCATCCTCATTTGGTCTTCCTCCCAAAAAATGTGGCCCAAGCTTCGCAATGGATTTCAGGCTGAAGCAAGCCGAGTTTTCGCGTTTTCTAATAAATTAGTGCTACTTATATGGAATCGTTATGAGCGCGGAGGATCTTCCTATAGCTCCCAACGTGGCTTGAGCACGTCTTTGAGGTGCTCGGAAAAGGCCTCGGCTGCGGGGGATAGCGATCTGTTGGGGCGCGTCACCAGCGCAATTTCACGAAACAGCGGCGGATCAACCAAGGTACGAAAAACAAGGCCATTTTCGTCTTTCGCCAGGGCCAGATGCGGCAAGGCCCCAATCCCGATATTTGCGCGAAGCATTGCAAGAACAGGGCCAATATTTGCCGCTTCGATCAAAGGCTTCCTGATATTATCAGGCCGCTCCCTGACGGTTTCAAACAGCGGGCGCAATCCGGTATCCAAACCGAAGGAAATGAACTGATACTCTGCCAGTTCAGACCAGGCGACAGGTCCGGTGGTCTGCGCCAGTTCATGTTCCGGATGGGCAACCATCCCGAACGGGTCGCGCAGAAGTGGCTCGAACATCAGATCTGCGTCGCCTTCAACATGGCCTGCAACGCCCAAATCAACCTCTCCGTTGCGGACTTGCTGACAAATTGCTTTGGTATTGTCATCTCTGACCGATATTCGAATGTTGGGGTATTTCGCCGCAAAACTCGCAACCGTGTCAGGCAAAACATTTGTCGCAATCGAAGGAAGCACCGCCAGCGAAACCCGGCCTCTCCTTCGCTCGGCCGTTGCCAACAGATCTTGCAACGCCGCGTCCAGATCTTCGTTCAAACGCTCAATCGTCGGCAGAAAATTCGCGGCTTCAGCGGTCAAATGGAGTTCTTTGGTCGTGCGGTCGAAAAGTTTCAGACCAAGCGCGGTCTCCAGCTGTTTGATCAAAAGACTGATTGACGGCTGTGAGGTCGCAAGCGCTTCTGCTGCCCTGGTAAACGACCGTTCCCTCGCGACAGCTACAAATGCCCTTAACTGATTTAGGGTAATATTCATCAAGCATATCCAGGTTCACTGACAAGCCTAGGTTAGTTCGGCCCGGAACATAAGTTCAATCTGCGCGGCGGATCGGCGGAGGTCTGAATCAAACACCCCCACCGGGTGTTAAATCCCGGCATTGGGTGGATTGCTGGTGCTGGGTTTCTGTGTTCGTCGTCAGGGTTTTTGGCCCCACGTGCGGCCCAAACTATGCGAGAGATTGGCTCATCTGGTTGGGTTGATTATGCAGTGCGCTAGCGGGGATGCTAGCGCCGCGTTTCGAGTGTCTTTCGTTTGATCTTTTCCCTTTGTTGTAGAACGGCTTTATCCCGACCGAAGGAGACGTGTGCGGGCGTGACGTTGTTCAGGTTCTCGTGGTATCGCCGGTGATTGTAGTGGTCGACGAAGGCTTCGAGATCACCCGGCAGGAAGTAGTTCTCCAGCAAGATGCGGTTCTTCAAGGTTTGATGCCACCGCTCTATCTTATCTTGGGTTTGCGGGTGATCTGGACGCAAGGCGGATAACAAAACCCCTGCCTGTCCCCTACGGTCTGTCTGGTCGTACCGAACACCCGACCATTGTCGAAAGTCGCCGCAGTCGCCTATGGCATTGTGCGCCAGGCCATGGTGCAAGAGGTTGAGAACGGAAACTGGCGCGGCGGCCGGATCCTGAGCGGGCAGGAAGATGCATTGACACAGACCGGGTAATCGCAAATCTACATGATAAAGATCGCCCATCAGAATTGGCGTGCTCGCGTTCAACGCTATAATTCCGGCCACGACCTTTTGGCGCGAAACTGGTGTGATAATTTGGACCTTCCCTTCCCTGTTTCCCCTTGGATTGACGCTGAGTTGTCGATGTTGTCGGACATGTGTGTTCAGTTTTACGTGCGCGAGTGTGCGCCTTTTTATGCGGAGTGGGAGGCGCAGGGCTCGTTCAGTCGGGACTTGTGGCTGAAGGCCGGGGAAATGGGTTTGCTTGGGGCTGAAGTGCCCGAGGAATATGGCGGGTTGGGCGGCAGTTTTGCCCATGATGCCGTGATCGCCTATCAGGGCAATCTTGCGGGGATTGATGGTTGGGGTGGTGGTTTGCACAACTCCATCGTGATCCCGTATCTGATCCACTACGGATCGGAAGATCAGAAACACAGCATATTGCCGCGGATGATTTCGGGCGATCTGATCGGGGCCATCGCGATGACCGAACCGGGGGCCGGATCGGACCTTCAGGGCATCCGGACGACGGCGGTGAAAGACGGCAACCACTATCGGATCAGCGGCTCGAAGACCTTCATCACCAACGGGGCGCTGGCGAATATGATCATCGTCGCGGCCAAGACGGACCCGAAGGCGGGCAGGCGCGGCATCTCGTTGTTTGTTGTTGAAACCGACGGGCTGGACGGGTTCCGGCGCGGGCGCAATCTGGACAAGCTGGGCATGAAGTCGAACGACACGTCCGAGTTGTTCTTTGACGATATGCGCGTTCCGGCCTCGGCCCTGCTCGGGCCGGATGAGGGCCAGGGTTTTGTGCAGATGATGCAGCAATTGCCGCAGGAACGGCTGTTGATCGGGGTCTATGCGGTTGCGCGGATCGAACGCGCCCTGCGTCACACGGTGGACTATGTGAAAGAGCGTTCGGCCTTCGGCCAGAAGCTTGCCGATTTCCAGCACACCCAGTTTGTCCTGGCCGAATGCGTGACCGAAGCCACGATTACCAAGACCTTCCTCGATGCCTGTATCTCGGAACATCTGGAGGGCAGGCTGACGACCGAAAAAGCCTCGATGGCGAAATACTGGCTGACCGATCTGCAAGCGAAGATCATCGACCGGTGCCTGCAATTGTTCGGCGGTTACGGTGTCATGTCCGAATACCCGATCGAGCGGATGTACCGCGACAACCGGATCGAACGGATTTATGCCGGCACCAACGAGATCATGAAGCTGGTGATCGCGCGCGGGCTTTTGAAGGACTGAGTGATGAGCGACGATATCCTCCTTGAACGCCGCGAAGGCAGCGTCGCCCGGCTGGTGCTGAACCGTCCGGATGCGCGCAACGCCCTGTCGCTGGCGATGCTGGATGGCCTGACCGGGGCGGTGACCCGGCTGGGCGCGGACAAAGGCGTGCATGTGATCGTCATTGCCGCCAACGGGCCGGGGTTTTGTGCAGGCCACGATCTGAAGGAACTGACCGCGGCGCGGGAAAAGGCGGACAGGGGCCGCGCCTTTTTTGAGAGGACGATGAACAGCTGCGCCGAGGCGATGGTGTCGATTGTGCGCTGCTCGAAACCGGTGATCGGCGAAGTGCATGGGGTGGCGACGGCGGCGGGCTGCCAGCTGGTGGCCAGTTGCGATCTGGCCGTGGCCGCCAGGGACGCGCGTTTTGCAACACCGGGTGTGAATATCGGGCTGTTCTGCTCAACCCCGATGGTGGCGCTGTCGCGCAATCTGGGTCGCAAGGCTGCGATGCGCATGCTGCTGACGGGCGACATGGTCGGCGCCGAGGAGGCGCATCAACTGGGCTTGATCAGCGATATCGCCGAGGCGAGCAATCTGACCGAAACCACCATGGCCCTGGCCACCCGGATTGCCGAAAAGTCACCCGCGACGCTGAAGATCGGCAAGGAAGCCTTTTATCAGCAGGTCGAGATGGACCTGCCCGAGGCCTATCAGTTTGCCGCAAACGTCATGGTGATGAACATGCTGGAACCGGACGCCGAAGAGGGTATCGGCGCCTTCATCGAAAAACGCGCGCCAAGCTGGAAACCACTATGAGAGGGATCACCTGATGGAGTGTTGTGGACCGGGCTATGCCTCTCCGGCGGAGGCGATCAAGGCCCCGCGCGAAAAGCTGCTTTATACCATCGCGATCTATACCGGGACGGGCATTCAAAAGCCCGACTACCTTGCCACCGTCGACGTCGACCCTGACAGCCCGACCTATTCCCAGGGACAACCAATTCTATCCTGAGATCCGCGAACAGGGCGGCGTGACGGTGATGATCGACTGCGATCCGGTCAATGGCGGCATGACGCTGAACCCGAACTTCATCGTCAACTTCGGGCAGGAACCAATTGGCCCGTCGCGCTGTCACGAGGCCCGCTATCCCGGCGGCGATTGCACAAGGATATCTGGCTGTGACGATCCTGTGATTTGTTCAGCCGTGCGCATAAACGCGCATCGGGCATCAGATCGCCCTGCGCCACGACCCGCTTCTGCAACCCCGTAAGGTATCGCTTGCCCATCTGGCGCCCGCATATCCGCGTCGAAAATCCTGGACACACGCAACAGACATCAACGAAACCCTGCTCACTTCAGGCCCGCGGCCGGCCATGTCGTGCGCGCTTACGCTAAAACACCCCTGCCAAGATCATGTTCAGCCTGTCTGCATCCGTCTGATCAAACGCCGCAGGTTGATCGCTGTCGATGTCGAACACTGCGATCAACGCCCCCGCGCCATCGCACACCGGGATCACCAATTCTGACCGGGTCGAGCTTGCACAGGCGATATGGTCAGGGAAGGCATCGACATCGGCCACCAACTGCACTTGCCCGGTCCGCGCTGCCGCGCCACAGACGCCGCGATCAAATGGGATCACAAGGCAGCCGTGACCGCCCTGATAGGGGCCGATCTTCAGCAAACCTGGCGCAACAACACGGTAAAACCCGGTCCAGTCGAAGCGGTCGTCTGAATGGTGCACCTCGCACGCAATCGTCGCCATCAGGGCAATCGGGTCATCCTCACCCTCGGTCAGACTGACAATCGTTGCTGCCAAATCGTTGTAATCGACCCTCATGGACGCTCGATGGCAATTGCTGTCCCCTCGCCACCTCCGATGCAAATCGCGGCAACGCCACGCTTCTGCCCGCGCGCTTCCAGCGCGTTCAGCAGCGTCACGATGATCCGCGCGCCCGATGCGCCAATCGGGTGCCCCAGCGCACAGGCCCCGCCGTTGATATTCAGCCTGTCATGGCTGACACCCAGATCCGCCATGAAGGCCATCGGGACGACGGCGAAAGCCTCGTTCACCTCCCACAGGTCGACATCCTCGAGCGACCAGCCGACCTGCTTCAGCAGTTTCTGCGCCGCCGGAACCGGTGCGGTGGTGAACCAACCGGGGGCCTGCGCATGGGTTGCATGGCCCAGAATACGCGCCCGCACCGGCAGGCCCGCATCGGCGCGCGCCAGAACCAGCGCCGCGGCCCCGTCCGAAATACTGCTGGAGTTGGCCGCCGTCACCGTGCCGCCATCGCGGAACGCCGGTTTCAGATGCGGGATCTTCTCGGGCCGGGCTTTGCCGGGCTGTTCATCCCGGTTCACGACTGTTTCGCCGCCACGGTTTTTGACAGTGACCGGCGCGATCTCGGCCCCGAACGCGCCGCTGGAAATCGCCGACTGCGCGCGCTCCAGCGAAGCCAGCGCATAACCATCCTGCGCCTCGCGCGTGAACTGATATTTCCCGGCGCAATCCTCGGCATAGGTGCCCATCAGGCGACCCGGCTCATAGGCATCCTCCAACCCGTCGAGGAACATCGAATCCACCACCTGCCCATGCCCGATCCGCGCCCCGCCGCGCATCTTGGGCA
>Ga0070726_10000168_pt1 | contig 104202 bp, 71 predicted proteins | sample tdAd471_FD_67275 | JGI IMG/M metagenome (GOLD analysis project Ga0070726, IMG submission 67275) | Marine sediment microbial communities from the Atlantic coast under amendment with organic carbon and nitrate - tdAd47.1 | ecosystem: Environmental > Aquatic > Marine > Coastal > Sediment | place...
GAGGGGGGAGAAAAGGCGGGGGAAAGGGCTGAACGCGAAGGTGCGGAGGGACGCGGAGGGGGGAGGGGCCGGTACGCGAAGGCGCGAAGGGGGGCGAAGGCGCGAAGTTGGGATCGGGATGGAGGCGGGGTGTGGGGGCATCCTCACGCGGCGCGTGAGTGTGTGTCCGGACGCCGAGTTTGAGCGGAGCGAAGGCTCGGATGGTCCGAAGGTTCGCGGGGCCCATCTTCGGCGTCTGGTGGTGGTGGGTCGGGCTGGGATGTTCATGGGCAACTGGAGCCACACTCGGGGCAGACCGGATCAGTGTCTTGCTCTTGTGGAAGGCCTTTGAGGGAATACCCGCAGGAGTTGCAGGCGGGGCCATGGCGTTGGAGTCGGCGGGCGCGGAAGCGAGATACGAAACCGACGCTTCCCCTCACGAGCAGGATGCTCCAATACAACCCGATCAGTGGGAGCAGAAACATGACGAGATGGAACAGCCAACCGGGCCAATACGGTCGCCAAGGTTCGAAGTGCAATGACCCGTCGGCGAGGAATTCAGTTCGCGATTCGGCGACAAAGTGGCGCTCGAGAGATTCAAGCGCTGCCGCAGGGAGGGCGTGCGAAGTGGCCAGTTCTTGGACCTGCAGCACTGACCGCACTCGGATCGGATCACCATCGGGTGGGTAGATCGAGACGTAGACGCCATGCCGTTGCCAGAGTGGGCTAATCAGACCTTCCCGATAGTGCCCCCCGCGTCGTACGGCGATCCTGAAAACACCGTCTGGTAAATCGCGGCGCGAGTCGGCACGATCCATCTCGACGATCACGGGCTCGGGTCGGGTCTGGTCAACTTCAAACAGGTATGGACGTCGGCCTGAGCCCGGCAACATCGGGGGCAACAGGATGAGACACAGCATGCAGACGATCGCGAGCAGTACGACGATCTCGTTGAATGGTGGGCGTCTCACTGTGAATGGCATTCGCATTGCTGCGCGGTATGTTCCGGGTACGATCCCGACATGAGCGATGCCCTGACTCCTGAGGACGTGAAGAAGATCGCACGCCTGGCGCGCCTGGAGGTGCCGGAGGGGGATCTGGAGCGGGTGGGGCGGGAGCTGTCGGCGATTCTGGGGTATGCCGAGCGGTTGCAGGGGTTGGACCTGGAGGGGGTCGAGCCGATGGCGCACGTGGGGGATCAGATGAACCGGCTGGACGCGGACGAGCCGGGGGAGGCGTTCGACAACCAGACGGTGATGGGGTTGGCGCCGGACGGGCTGGAGCCGTTCATCCGGGTGCCGCGTGTGCTGGGCGAGGGAGGCGGCGCGTGACCCCCCCCCACGATGGATTCCCGGGTCTTGTCGAGTTGGCGCGGCTGGTGGCTTCGAAGGAAGTCGGCAGCGCGGAACTGGTCAAGCAAGCGCTGGAGCGGGCGCATACGAGCGCGGGACTGAACGCGTTCGTGAGCCTGTTCGATGAGGATGCTCTGGCGCGGGCGCACCGGATCGATGAGCGGGTCGCCGCGGGGGAGGACGTCGGCCCGCTGGCGGGGGTGCCGATCGCGTTGAAGGACAACATCTGCCTGGACCGGGGGCGGACAACGTGCGCGAGCCGGTTCCTGGAGCACTACGAGAGCCCGTTCAGCGCGACCGCGGCCCGGCGGCTGGAGGAGGCGGGGGCGGTCGTGATCGGGAAAACGAACCTTGACGAGTTCGCGATGGGGTCGAGCTGCGAGCACTCGGCGTTCGGGGCGTGCCGCAACCCGTGGGACCAGACGCGCGTGCCGGGTGGCTCGAGCGGGGGGAGCGCGAGCGCGGTCGCGGCGGGGGTGGTGGCGCTGGCGCTGGGGAGCGACACGGGGGGCTCGATCCGTCAGCCGGCGAGCCTGTGCGGGATCGTGGGGTTCAAGCCGACGTACGGGCGGATCAGCCGCTGGGGGCTGGTGGCGTTCGCGTCGAGCCTGGATCAGATCGGGCCGATGACGCGCTCGGTGGAGGACGCGGCGCTGGCGTTCGGGGTGATGGCGGGGTTCGACCCGAAGGACTCGACGAGTTCGGAGAGTGCGCCGCCGCCGGACCTGATGGAGAGCCTGGGGGAGGCCCCGAAGCAGGCGCGGGTGGCGGTGCCGAAGCAGGCGCGCGGGGCGGGGGTGGACTCGCGCACGCTGGCGGTGTTCGAGGAGGCGGTGCGGTCGCTGGAGGGGGCGGGGGTGAAGGTCGAGGAGGTCGATCTGGCGCACACCGAGGCGGGGATCGCGGCGTACTACCTCGTCGCGACGGCCGAGGCGAGCTCGAACCTGGCCCGGTTCGACGGCATCCGGTACGGGCGGCGCGCGGACGGCGAGACGCTGGAAGACGTGTACGTGCGGTCGCGGTCGGAGGGGTTCGGGCCGGAGGTGCAGCGCCGGATTCTGCTGGGGACGCACGTGCTGAGCAGCGGGTACTACGACGCGTACTACAACACGGCGCTCAAGACGCGCCGCGTGATCAAGGCGGGGTACGACGCGGTGTTCGGGCAGGGGTTCGACGCGGTGCTGAGCCCGGCGTGCCCGTCGCCGGCGTTCGGGATCGGGGAGAAGTTGGGGAGCGACGACCCGCTGGCGTTGTACTACGAAGACGTGTTCACGGTGGGGGCGAACCTGGCGGGGCTGCCGGGCGTGACCGTGCCGGCGGGGTTCACGCCCCCCCCCAATGGTTTGCCCGTGGGCGTGCAGTTGGTGGGGCCGGCGTTCGCGGAGCGGTCGTTGTTGCAGCTCGCGAGTCTGGCGGAGCGGGCGCTCGGGGTGGAGCGGCGCGTGGCGGTTTCGAACTAGCCCCGAGCGCGAGCGAGGGGTCTCTTGTTCGGTGTGGCTCAAACGAGAGAGACCCCTCGCTTGCGCTCGGGGCTAGTAGTGGGATGGCGTTGTATTGACGAGCCCCTCACGTGAGTGAGGGGACCCGATGTTGTTGGCGGTTGTTGTGGTGCCCGGGTCCCCCGACTGACGTCGGGGGCTCGTCAGCTGAGCATGGGTCGGATGACGACGACCATGAGTGTGATGAGGCTGGCGTTGTGGATGAAGTGGGCGGTGATGGCGGCGATGACGGAGCCCCGGACCTCGCGCATGACGGCGAACATGACGCCGAGTGCGAGCAGGGGGGTCATCATGATGAACTCGTAGCCGTGCATGAAGGCGAAGAGGCAGGCGGAGACGATCGCGGCGAGGGTCCAGTGCCAGCGTGAGCGCAGGTGGCGGTAGAGGGCACCGCGGAAGACGAGTTCCTCGGTGATGGGTGCCCAGACGGTGGCCATGACGGCGAGCATGGCGATGACGAGCCAATCGCCCGAGACGATCATGTCCACGATGGGGTTGCTGGGCGGCTGCACGGGCCCGTCGGTGGGGCCGCGGAACAGGCCGGAGGCGAAGACGAGGATGAGCGTGACGAGGACTCCGGCGACGAAGACGGGGATGGAGGCGAGGTAGGCGAGGACGCCGAAGCCGATCTCCTTGAGCACGCCGACGGGGCCGGGGGTGTCGGGGTTGAGGCCGATGGCCTCGCGCCAGCGGGCGAAGGACATGCCGCGGAGGAGGGGCCAGAGCACGACGGCCATGAGGGCGAACTGGAGGGGGAGGCCGACGATGGCGAGCTCGGGCTTTTTGACGGCGAGCCAGGTGCCGAGGGCGGAGACGAGGATGAATCCGCCGACGAAGAGGGCGTAGGTCTCGAGCATGACGCTCCCGCCGATTGGCGGCGGGGCGAAGCGCGGGGCCTCGCGTCCCGGGCGGTAGCGGAGCAGGCCGAGCACGAGCAGCACGCACCCGATGACGAAGGCGAGGAAGGCGATGGTGGCGCTGGCGAGCAGGCCGAGCATGATGAGTGCGCCGCCGGATCGCGGGCCCTCGTACTCGGGTGTGTCCTCCCCGGCGGCGTGGGTGAGAGCGACCTCGGCGAAGAAGGTGTACCGGGTCCGCAGGCGGGACGCGGCCTGGGGGTCCAGGGCGTCGGCGCCGGCGACGTAGATCGTGCGGAGGTCGGTCAGGTCGCGCACGATGTCCTCGCGCGAGCTGATCGCGCCGGGGAGGGTCGGCGCGGCGGGCATGTCCGACTCCGGGGCGTCTGACTCAGCTGTGTCCGCTTCCGTCGTCTCGGGCTCGGGCGGGGTGGTGCCCACGTTCTGGGCCTCGTCGAGGAGTTCGCGCAGGCGCTCGGACGCGGCTTCTGGCGTTTCCAGCTCGCCCAGCACGACGGCCCCCGCGATGCGGTCCTCGAAGGTGAGGGCGGTCTGCTCCATCATCTGGATGAACTGGTCGGGGGCGTTGGGGTCGGCGGCGAAAAGGGGGCCCATCTTCACGGCCATGCGTCCGTAGAGGGAGGTGGGCTCGAGCAGGGGGACCACGGGGCCGGTCTGCTGGGCGGGGGGCGGGGTCAGGCCGAGGGAGCGGATGCGGGTGTCCTCGGGCAGGTGCTGCCAGACGATGGCGGTCAGGGCGAGCAGGACGGCGCCGAAGAGGGCGAGGATTCGGGAGGTGGAGGAGCCGGGGTCCGGGGTCGGGGCGTCCTCTTCGAAGGGGCTGGGCAGTGGGTGGTCGATGACGGCTTTCCCCCCTCCTGCGGTGGCCCCCTGGGGGGTGCCCGCGTTGGGGCGGTCGCTCTGGGGGCGGTCCGGGTCGTTGTGGGGGGGGAGGTTCATCGGGGGGATCATCGGCTGTTGGGACGGATCGGGCCACCCGTGGGGGTCGCCGGGGGTGTTCTTGGGGTTCGGGTGGGGGCGCGTTTCTTGACTGGGGCGGCGTGGGGGCTAGTGTTGGGGCCCGGGATTCGTCCCGGGGAATCGTCCCAAACCCTGCCGCGGACACAGGTTCGCGGCCCGCCCCGCCCGGAAGGCGGCGTGAACACAGATCCCCTCGGGGACGCTCGGCCTGTTGTCGTCGCGTTTTCCCGGGAGCCAGCCGGAGGTCGCCATGCCCACGCATCTTCGCCGTCAGACCTATTCCGCCAAAGCCGGCGACGTCGCCAAGGAGTGGCGGATCGTTGACGCCGAGGGCGTCTCGCTGGGTCGCCTCGCGTCCGAGATCGCGGTCGTGCTGATGGGCAAGCATCGCCCGGAGTACACGCCGCACGTCGATTGCGGTGACTTCGTGATCGTGACGAACGCGACGAAGGTCGGCCTGACCGGCAAGAAGGCCGAGCAGAAGTTCGAGAAGCGGTACACGGGGTACCCGGGCGGCCTGAAGGTCCGCTCGTACGGGCAGCTCCGCGAGGAGCGTCCGGAGCGTCTGATCGAGCTGGCGGTGCGGCGCATGCTGCCCAAGAACCGGCTGGGTCGCCAGATGCTGAAGAAGCTGAAGGTGTACCCGGGTGCCGAGCACCCGCACGCCGGCGTGAACCCCATCGAGCTGAAGGCCTGACCCCCCCCACGACCCCCCAGAACGACCTCACCAGACATCCCGCCCGAAGCCGGCCCGGCGTGTTGCCCGGCCAGGTGGATGACGGCGGACGACAAAGGAATTTGACCCCATGAGCGACCAGCCCATCACGACCACGATCACGAACCCCGAGATCTCGGGCGATCACGTCTCCCCGGCGACCGAGAAGGTCGAGCAGACCCGCCCGATCCAGGACCCCAAGCCCGCGGACAAGCACGGGTGGTGGTGGGGGACGGGTCGTCGCAAGACGGCGGTGGCGCGGGTGCGGATCCGTCCGGCGCAGGGCGAGGGCTCGCTGAAGATCCAGACGACCCGGAAGCAGTTCAAGACGGTGGAGGAGTACTTCTCCGAGCCGCGCGACCGCAAGGACGCGATGGCCCCGCTGACGCTGACGGACACGAGCGACAAGCTCGAGGTGATCGTGCGTGCCCACGGGGGCGGGTACATGGGGCAGGCCCAGGCCGTGCGTCTGGGGATCTCCCGCGCTCTGGTCGGCTACGACCCGACGCTGGAGCAGGCGCTGCGTGACGCGGGCTACCTGACGCGTGACGCGCGGAAGGTGGAGCGGAAGAAGTACGGCCAGCCGGGTGCTCGCCGTCGCTTCCAGTTCTCGAAGCGCTAAGGCCTTCGGACAATCAGGACTTTCTCACCGGTTCGGGCGTGTGCCCGGGCCGGTTTTTTTGTTGGGCGTGGGGGCGCGTGCTTACGCACGCGGCTCGGATGACCAGCCGGTTGCGTGAGCAACCGGGGAGGGGCGCGTGCGGATTTGGTTCGTGCCCTCCCCGCGTGCTTACGCCCGCGGCTGGTACAGAGGCAGCACGGGATAGTGGGTGGCGTGGAGACGGCGCAGCCTTCTCCACGGCGTTGGGGGTTTGCGTCCGAGGAAGGCTGCGCCGTCATCGGGGTGCCTGTGCGGTGCTGGGGGGCGGGGGATGAGTTTGGTTGCGGGGGGCCGCGTGCTTACGCCCGCGGCTCGGAAGGAGGGGCTTGGCCATTCGGGCCACCTTTTCGAAGGGGGGGGCGGTTGGGCGGTCCCGTCGCTGGCGCTCCGGGCTCGTGGGAATGCGGGCTTGTTTGGTTGGGGGCGGATATATTGAGTGCGTGCCGACGACGGACCGCCAGCACGGAGAGGATGCCGCGTCGCATCCGGTCTCGCCGATCCCGATCCCGGGAGCGCGTCGTGATCGTGTGGAGGGGGCGGAAGAGAACAGGTCGCCGGCGCGGGTGCTGGGGGCGTGGGTGGGGAAGCACGCGGCGTTGCTGATCGGGCTCGCGATCGGGGTGGTGGTGGGCGGGACCGGGGCGCTGGTGTACGCCAACTACCAGATGAAACAGGCCCCGGACTGGTGGACGCCGATCGACGTGACGGATCCGGCCGTGCGGAAGGCGGCGCTGGACGTCGAGAACGGGCTGTCGGGGGAGCTGACGCGCCGTCGGGAGTTGACCGAGCAGGAGCTGCCGCTGGTGGGGAGCGTGCGTGCGAGCGAGAACTGGGGGGTTCGGCTCGAGAGCGGGCAGGCGAGCGCGTGGCTGACGGAGCGTCTTCCGAAGTGGGCGGAGGCGGAGGGGTGGCTCGCGACGTGGCCGGAGGAACTGGCGGAGCTGCGTCTGAACTTCGACGGGGCGACGATCCGGCTGGGGGCGCGGGTGCGTTCGAGCGCGACGAGCGATGGGTCGTACATGACGGCGACGCTGACGCCACAGTTCCGTGGGGACGGGACGGTGTGGCTGATCGCGGACTCGGTGAGCATCGGTCGGTTGCCGCTGCCGCCGGCGTGGGTGTTCTCGGGGACGCCGGGAGATGCGGACGTGCTGCCGAGCGAGTTGGCGGGGGACGACCTGAAGGAGATCTTCAGCGTGTTCCTGGGTGACCAGCCGGCGCCGGACCCGCTGATCCGGCTGGGCGACGGGCGGCGCGTGCGGCTGGTGGGGATCCAGGCGGAGGAGCAGGGGACGGTGCTCTTGATCTTCCGGACGGAGTACGTGGATCGGGGGTAGCCCCCCCCTCACCTTTGAGTTGGGTTTGCGAGTGTGGATGATGGTTGTTCTCCCTCCGCTTGCGCGGAGGGCTTGCGATGGGGTGTTGAGACATCGGGCCCGACGATGGCTGCGCCATCATCGGGGCACCCGGGCCCCCCTCACTTTTGAGTTGGGTCAGTGAGTGTTGAAGATGGTTGTTCTCCCTCCGCTTGCGCGGAGGGCTTGCGGTGGGCGCATTCGTGGGGGGGGGTCAGTTGCCGGTGTGGCCGAAGCGGGCGACGAGGGCTCGGGCGACCTGGTGGTGGAGGGCGTGCCCGGAGCGGTGGGCGGCGATGTGGGCCTGGATGGGGCGTCCGACGAGGGCGAGGTCGCCGATGAGGTCGAGGAGCTTGTGTCGGGCGGGCTCGCCCTCGAAGCGGTAGGCGTTGTCGATGGGGCCGCCGTGGGTGTCTTTGGTGGCGGGCGCGATGACGAGCATGTCGCGCGGGGTGAGGTGCTGGAAGAGGCCGAGTGCGTGCATCTGCTCGGCCTCGGACTGGAGGGCGTAGGTGCGTGCGGGGGCGACGTTGGCGGCGTAGTCGTCGGGGGTAGCGTCCCAGGTGGCGGTGGCGGCGGGGATGGGGGCGGGCCTGGAGGCGTCGGCGGTGGCGTAGTCGAGGTGGTAGGTGTAGCGGGTGTCGTCGGCGGGCGTGACGCGGACGGAGCCGCCCCGGTCGTCGGCGATGGTGAGTTCCTCGGTCACGATGAGGGGGTCGGCGGAGGCGTCGAGTTCGGTCAGGCCCGCGGCGCGGATGGCCTCGACGAAGGGCGCGGCGGAGCCGTCGAGGATGGGGAGTTCCGGGCCCGTGACCTCGAGGAGGGCGTCGGTGATGCCGAGGCCGACGAGTGCGGAGAGGGCGTGCTCGACGGTGAAGAGCGGGCCGGAGTTGAGGCCGAGCGTGGTGCAGCGTGGGGGGAGGCGCTGGAAGGCGGGGTGGGGGACGTCGTCGGAGAGGGTGGAGATGTGGACGAGGATGGGGTCCTCGCCGGCCCTGGAGACGTTGAGGCCCGAGCCCGGCTCGGCGGGGTGGAGGGTGAGGGAGGCGGGGAGGTTGGTGAAGAGCCCTCGCCCTTCGGCGTGTGCCGTGGCGGCGAGGGTGCGTCGGTTCGGGGTCACGGATCAGCCTTGTTTCTCGTGGTCGCCTGGGGCCTTGGGGAGCTGGTCGAGTCCGACCTTTCGCATGAAGGCCCACTGTCGGAGTGCGCGTGAGGAGGGCGAGGCGGGGTAGCCGAGCCATTTTTCGCCGGCGGGGACGTTGTGCATGACGCCGGAGCCGGCGCCGATGGAGGACCCTGCGCCGATGGAGATGTTGTCGGCGACGCCGACGAGGCCGCCGATGGTGACGCCGTCACCGATGGTGGTGGAGCCGCCGATGCCGGTCTGGGCGCAGATGAGGCAGGCCTTGCCGATGACGCAGTTGTGCGCGATCTGGACCTGGTTGTCGATCTTGGTGCCGTCGCCGATGCGTGTGGGGCTGAGCTTGCCGCGGTCGATGGTGGAGCCGGAGCCGATCTCGACGTCGTTGCCGATCTCGACGGAGCCGGCGTGGGGGACCTTCTGGAGGCCGTTGCCGTCGGGGCTGGGGACGAATCCGAAGCCGTCGCCGCCGATGAGGACGCCGGGCTGGAGGGTGCACCGGTCGCCGATGGTGCAGCGGTCCTCGATGACGCACTTGGGGCGCAGGGTGGTGTCGTTGCCGATGGTGCATCGTGCGCCGATGACGACGCCGGCGCCGACGGTGCAGCCGGTGCCGAAGGTGGTCTCGGGGCCGATGACGGCGCCGGGCCCGACGCGTGTGTCGGGCTTGAGGTGGGCGGTGGGGTCAACGACGGCGGTGGGGTGGACGCCGTCGTTGGAGTGCATCTCGGGGCGGATGCGGTGGAGGAGGGTGATGAAGGCGGAGTCGGCCGAATCGACGATGAGCAGGGCTCGCTGCGAGGGGTCGTGGTCGGTGTTGTGCTTGAGCGAGCGGGAGACGAGCGCGGCGGAGCAGGCGCTGTCCTTCCAGCGCCTGGCGTACTCCTCGGAGCGGATGAAGGTGATGGACCCCGGGCCGCCCTCGTCGATGGCGGCGAGGTTGGAGAGCTCCAGGTCGGGCGGGCCGAGCAGTTCTGCGTCGAGGAGCTCGGCGAGCTGGGCCGAGGTGTATCGCTGCTCGATCACGGGGCGTTGAACTCGTTGTTCATGAGCTGGATGACGTCGGAGGTGATGTCTACGGAGTCGTGCCGGTAGATGACGCCGCGTGAGACGATGTTGCGCTCGATGTCGCGGTCGGAGACGTCGCCCTGGGGGAGGGGGAAGGCGGAGTCGTCGAGGAGGACGACGTCCCATCCGTCGCGGTCTGCGACGCGTCCGATGGAGGTCGAGATCTTGTCGTAGAGGTCGCGGAGGAGCTCGGCGCGTTCGACGCTGATGATCTGCTCGAGGATCTGGCGGCGTGTCTGGGCGAGGTTGCGGAGCTCGAGGAGCTCGCGGACCTTCTCGCGGTAGGCGGGGGTCTGCTGGTCGAGGGTCTCGAGGTCGGCCTGGGTGTTCTCGAGGCGCTTGCGGAGTTCTTCGAGCTGCTGCTGGCGTTCGCCGAGGGAGGCCTGCAGGCGTCCCTCGAGGACCTGTCGCTCCTCGAGCTCGTCGAGGATGTTGACGATGTCGATGGTGGCGACGGCGGTGGGGGTCGCGGGGGGTCGCGAGCCCGCGTCGGCCCGCCAGGCGAGGGCGGTGGCGAGGAGGATCGCGCCGAGCAGGGCGAGGCCCGTGTATCGGGTGAGGGTGTTGGTGGTCATGGTGGCCATCCTTTCGTGTCCCCCCCCTGGGGGATCTGGTCGTGTATCAGAACGGTACGTCGAGAGTGAAGCTGAAGACGCGTGTTTCGTCGCTCTCTTCTTTGAGGAGGGGCCAGCCGAAGTCGAAGGCCAGCGGGGCGGGGCTGAGGGCTGGGACGACGATGCGGAGGCCGAAACCGGCGGTGACGCGGTAGTCGTCGAATCCGGGGTCCTCGGTGACGGTGCCGGAGTCAACGAAGACGGCGGCGGAGAGGATCTCTTCGAAGAGGGGCTGGGTGATCTCGGCGCCGGCGAAGAAGAGCCAGGAGCCGCCGACGGGGTCCTCGCCGGGCAGGCCGTTGTCGTTGCGGATGCCCTTGGGGCTGACGGTGCGGAAGTCGAGGCCCCGGAAGCTCTGGCCGCCGAGGTAGAAGCGTTCGTAGGTGGGGACCTCGTCCTGTCCCTGCGGGGACCAGCCGGCCTTGCCCTCGAGCTTGAGTGTGGTGGCGCGTCCGTAGATGTCTTCGCGGAGGGCGAGGTAGGTGGTGCCCTCGACGGCGAGCTTGGTGTAGTCGAAGTCGCCGCCGAGCACGCCGACCTGGGAGATTGAGAGCTGTGTGCGTGAGCCCTCGGTGGGGAAGACGAAGCGGTCGAGGGTGGTGCGCGTGAGGGTGAGGTCGAGGGAGGTGAGGACGTTCTCGTCGGCGACGGCGAAGATGTCCACGGGTCGGTCGGGCTCGAGGTCGCCGAGGTTGATGGTCTCGATGCGGATGTTGGCGGCGCCGTTCCAGCGTGTGCCGAAGCGTCGGCCGAGGCTGAGACGGGTGCCCCAGCGTCGCTCGTCGAACTCGTCGAAGTCGCGGTTGCGGTAGAAGACGTTGGCGGAGCCGGAGTAGTCGGTGTCGTCGAGCGCGGGGTCGGTGAGTGCGATGTTGAAGGTCTGGACGCGGTCGCCGGGGAGGGCCTCGATGCGGAAGGTCTGTCCGCCGCCTCGGAAGGACTTGCCGCTGAAGAAGTCGCCGAAGGAGTCGGGGGTGTCGGTGATGTCGAAGTTGCGCTGCACGAAGCCCAACCGCCCGACGACGCCGGAGTCTGACGAGATGGCGCCGCCGATGTTGAGCTCGCCGGTGTTGGTCTCCTTGATCTCGATCAGCACGTCTCGGACGCTGGGCTCGGCGGGGTCGGGCGGCTGGATGGTGAGGCGTATCTCGTTGCGGTCGAAGATGTTGCGCCGCCGGATGAGGGTCTCGGTCTCGTCGAGGGCGGTGGTGTCGAGGGGCATGCCCGGGGTGACCTGGACCTCGCGCCGGACGACCTTGTCGCGTGTGATCTCGTTGCCCTGGATGATGACCTCGCCGGTGGTGAAGCGCTGTCCCTCGTTGATGAAGAGGACGAGGTCTACGACGGGGCGGTCGGGGTCTCGCTTGTCGCGTCGTGAGACGGTGACGTCGGCGTATCCCTGCTTGCCGTAGGCGTCCTCGATGGTTGTGACGGCCCGGTCGAGGGCGCGGACGCCGTAGTCGTCGCCGGGCTTGATGTCGATGAGGCCGGCGAGCTGGGCCTCGGTGAAGACTGGGGGGCGGTCGTCCTCGGTGCTGAAGACGGCCTTGACGGAGCGGAGGGTGTAGCGGGGTCCCTCCTCGATGAGGTAGGTGACGATGGCCTCGCGTCCGTTGGGTGCGGGCTGGATGTCGTAGGCGGCGCGGACGTCGAGGAAGCCGCGGTCCTTGTAGAAGTTGATGAGGTTGGCGACGTCGGTGTCGAGCTGGTCGTCCTCGAGGGCGCCCTTGCGGAAGATGCCGGCGGTGGTGGTCTCGAGCTCGCGTCGGAGGAGGGTCTCGCGGACGCTGCGTGCCCCGTCGAAGCGGATAGAGGTGACGCGGAGGCGTTCGCCCTCGCGGACGCGGAAGAGGACGACGCCGGTCTCGTCGAGGACCTCTTCGTCTACGGAGACGCGTGCGAGGAAGTAGCCGCGTTCGCGGTAGAGGCGTTCGATCTTGCGTGCGGCGCGGTCAACCTGGAAGCGGTCTACGGGGACGCCGACGAGCAGGTCAACCTGCTCGGCGATGATGCGGTCGGTGACCCGCTCGTTGCCGGTGACCTGGACGTCAACGATGATGGGGCGTTCGGCGAGCTCGTACTCGAGTCGGACCTGGCCGTTGTCGAGGAGTCGTGCGCGGCACTCGACGCGGCTGAACAGGCCGACGCGGTTGAGGCGGCGGAGGTCGTCGGTGATGGTCTCGCGGTCGTATGGCCCGCCGGCGTAGCTGCGGATGTTGTTGCGTGCGGTCTGGCGTGCGGTGTCGGAGAGGGCGGGGGCGTCCGGTCCGGTGGGCTCGACGAGGCGGACCTCGGCGACGGTTCGTCCCTCGTAGGCCTCGGGGGGGACGCCCTCGGGGGTTTCGCGGGCCGGAGTGTCGGGCTGCGCGAGGGTGTGGGAGGGGGCGTGGGCGAGGCCGGCGCACGCGAGCAACGCCGCGATCAACCGGCGTGACTGGTGGGAGCAGGCTCGTGTGCGCGCCGGCATGGACCGGACGATACCCCGGCGGGTTGGCGGGCACAAACCGGGGCGGTGATTCGGCATAACTTCGGGCGCCTGGGCGGCGGGCGTGTCGTGTGAAATGTGCGGAGAAATTTCAAGCGTCAATCCGGGCCTCGGGGTCTTGCCGGGTGGTCGGCGGCGGGGTACGGTCCGCACTGTCCGGGGCGTGAGTCGTGTTCGCGCCGTTCCGGTCGGGTGATTGTTGAAAGCAGGCAGGGATGCCCAGATCTGTGCACAAGCTCCGACGTGTCGCGTTGCTCCTGATCGGGCTGACGTGCGTGCTGGCGGGGCTGGGGCTGGTGTATGTGATGGTCCGTCCGGGGGTGCTGCGCAGCGCGTCAACGCTGCAGCTGGCGCTGGTGGCGGGGCTGCTGGTGTGGCCGGGCGTGACGCTGGCGCTGTTGCACCTGGACCGGGCGTCGTCGGGGAGGCGGCGCGAGTCGCTCCGCGCCGGGTCCGCGGACCCGGCCTGAGTGGGGTTTGGGGCGGCGTGGGGCGGTGTCAGCTCAGGTTGACCGGCATGACGACGTAGACGAAGTCGTTGCCCGAGCGGAAGAGGCCGGGCTTGTTGGCGGCCTTGAGCTCGATGATGACCTCGGCGTCGGGGATGATCTTGAGCGCGTCGGTGAGGAACTGGGGGTTGAAGCCGATCTCGATGTCGGAGCCGTTGTAGCTGGAGAGGCCGACATCCACCTTGGCCTCGCCCATCTCGGGGCTGCGGCTGGAGAGGCGGAGCTGTTTCTCGGAGCCGTTGAAGCTCATGCGGACGCCGCGTGATTCCTCGTTGGTGAGCAGGGCGGCGCGTCGGACGGCGGAGGCGAGGACGTCTCGGTCGAAGCCGACCTTGATGTCCTGGTCCTTGGGGATGACGTCCTCGTAGGGGGGGAAGGCGCCCTCGACGAGGTTGGTGGCGAGGACGGCGCGGGAGTCGGCGGGGTCGTCGCCCATGGCGAAGACGGCCTGGGTGTCGGTGACGGCGGTGTGGACGGGCTCCTCGCCGTCGCCCATGAGCTTCATGACCATGGAGAGGGCCTTGGCGGGGACGATGCAGTGGGCGGCGTCGCCCTCGCCCTTGTCGGCGAGGGTGGCGGAGGCGAGCGCGAGGCGTCGTCCGTCGGTGGCGACCATCTCGAGCTTCTTGCCGTCGCGGTTCATCAGCACGCCGTTGATGGCGTAGCGGGAGTTCTCGCGGGCCGCGGCGAAGAGGGTGCGTCCGATGAGTGCGGCGAGGGTGGCGGTGTCGGTCTTGAAGACGGCCTTGGCGGCGTTCGAGCCGCCCGAGCCGCTGGAGATCTCCTGGAACCCGGCGATCTTGGGGAAGTCGCTGGCGGAGAAGGTGTTGAGCTTGAACTCGGCGTCGGCCCCGCGGATGGTGCAGGTCTCGTCGTCGGTCTCGATGGTGAGGGTGGGCTCGTTGTCCTCGGCGGAGACGATCTGGCGGAGCTTGTCGGCGGGGACGAGGGCCTCGCCCTCCTCTTCGACCTCGACGCGTCCGAGTCGGAGAGTGAGGGAGAGCTCGGTGTCGGTGGCGCTCATCTCGAGCTCGCCGACGCCGCCGGCCTTGGAGGCCCGCATTTTGACGCAGGTGAGCTGTGGTCTCGGGGTGCGTGCGGCGACGACCCCCGAGATCTGGTTGACCGCCTCGAGCAAGGCGCCGCGTTCACAAATGACCTTCATCGGCTCGTCTCCGACCAGCGTGTTCTAGATCCGTTCGTTGAGGCCGCGCAGGGACAACCCCTAGCGGTATGGGTGGGGATTGTACCGCAGGGATAGGGGGTTGGGCCGGGTATGGGGAGGATGTGTTGGATCCGTGCAAAACCGGGGCCGAACGGGTCTGGGGGTCGGTGATTTCGGAAGGTGGGCGGGATCGTGGGGGCGGCGGCGGCTATGCTCAGACAGTCAAACCAAATCCACCGGCTGCCGCCGCGATCCGGGCCCTCGCTGTCTGCTGACAGGCCGGTGAGGGGGCGGAAAGCGGCGGTTTTCTTTCTCGGAGGGTCTTGCCCATGTCATTTGAAGCCGCCGTCCATGCCCAGGCTATCGAGCTGAACCGCCTGTCACTGGAGATGTGTGCCAAGGCCGGTTCGGGTCACCCGAGCACGGCGATGAGCCTCGGGCACATCGTCACGGTGCTGATGTTCTCGTCGATGCGGTACTCGCCCGACTACCCGGACTTTCCGACCTCGGACAAGCTGGTGCTGAGCGAGGGGCACGCGGTGCCGATCGTGTACGCGGCCGCGGCGTCGCTGGGGATGGTGGTGGAGGAGAACGGCGAGCGGCGTAAGCTGACGATTGAAGACCTGGACACGCTGCGCGAGGCGTCGAGCGTGCTGGAGGGGCACCCGAGCCCGGCGGAGGGGTTCCCGTTCTTTGATGTGGCGACGGGATCGCTGGGGATGGGGCTGAGCGCCGCGGCGGGGATCGCGAAGGCGGCCCGGCTGGACGGGATCGACCGGCGGGTGTACTGCCTGATCGGCGACGGCGAGAGCCGCGAGGGCCAGGTGACCGAGGCGCTGGATTTCATCATGGACCACCAGCTCTCGAACGTGCTGCCGATCTTCAACTGCAACGCGTACGGGCAGGCCGACCGGGTGTCGGACCAGCAGTCGCCCCAGAAGATCGCGGCGCGTCTGTCTGCGGCGGGGTTCGAGGTGGAGACGATCGACGGGCACGACCCGGCGCAGATCAAGGCCGCGATCGACGCGTTCGGCGCGATGAGCAACGACCCGGGCGCGACGCCGCGTGCGATCGTGGCCAACACGGTGAAGGGCTGGGGCGTGGAGGCGTTGCAGGGGGGCAACTTCCACGGCAAGCCCGCGACGGGGGACCTGCTGCAGCGTTGTATCACGGAGCTGGACCAGCGCCGCGTGGAGCTGACCAGCGCGCTGTCGGGCTCGGACCACTTCACGATCGAGCCGCCGGCGGACGCGACGGAGAAGGTGGAGCCGAACTTCGACATCCCGACGTTCTCGCAGGCGATGGCGCAGCTGGACATGGAGTCGCTGTACCAGGCGGGCAAGTTCGCGACGCGCAAGGCGTACGGCGTGGCGCTGCGGATGCTGGGGCACGCGTCGAGCGACCTGGTGGTGCTGGACGCGGATGTGAGCAACTCGACGTTCGCCGAGACGTTCGCGAAGGACGCGGACCTGGTTGAGCGGTTCGTGGAGTGCAAGATCGCCGAGCAGAACATGGTCTCGGTGGCGGCGGGGCTGAGCAGCGCGGGCAAGATCCCGTTCTGCTCGAGCTTCGCGAAGTTCATCACGCGTGCGTACGACCAGATCGAGATGGCGATCAACGGCGGGGCGAACCTGAAGATCGTGGGCTCGCACTCGGGGATCACGCTCGCGGCGGACGGGCCGAGCCAGATGTCGCTGCCGGACGTGGCGTGGTTCCGGGCGCTGTCCACCATGCGGACGCAGGCGGGCAACCCCGGCTGCTACCTGCTGGAGCCGTCTGACGCGTTCGCGGCGTACGCCCTGACCGCGGTGATGGCGGAGTACGAGGGGGCGTGCTACATGCGGACGCACCGCCCGGAGGCGGAGTTCCTGTACTCCGACGAGCAGGTCTTCAACCTGGGCGGGTTCGAGAGCCTGCACTCGGGTCGCGACATCGTGCTCGCGGCACGGGGCTCGATGGTGCACGAGGCGAACAAGGCGGTCGAGATGCTCGACCAGGCCGGGGTGGCCGCGACGCTGCTGGACATGTACTCGATCCCGTTCGACTCGGACAAGCTGATGGACATCGTGGCGCAGAACGGCGGGTACGTGATCTCGATCGAGGACAACTACGGCGGCGGGCTGGGCTCGGCCATCGCGGACGCCCTGGCCGAGAGCGGCGACGGGTTCACGCTCGAGCAGATGCACGTGCGCCGGATCCCGAAGAGCACGCGGACGCCCGACGAGGCGCTGGCGATGTGCGGGCTGACGGCCGACGACATCCTGAAGAAGGTGATGAGCGTGCTCGAAGTGGCGTGACCCCCCCGCCCCCCCCCCGCCCCCCCCGCCCCCCCGGGGGGGCCCCGCTTCAACAGCGGGTGCTGGGGCGTGTCGATGAATGCAGATATGACAACGCCCGGGGCCGAGGCTCCGGGCGTTGTTTCATTTTGGGGGGGCGATGTGGAGCTGGCGCTGGCGGGGAGCGTGGGTGGCGCGTGTCAGCAGCCGGCGAGGAAGGCGGACACGAAGGCGAAGATGTCGCCGTTGTCGAGGACGCCGTCGGGGTTGAAGTCGGCGGCGATGTCGCCGGCGAGGAAGAGGGCGACGAAGGCCTGGATGTCGCCGAGGTCGAGCACGCCGTCTCCGTTGACATCGATCGGGCAGGGGTTGAAGGGCGTGACGATGCCGTTGGTGATAACGAGCTCGTAGCGTCCGTAGCGGGTGGGGGCCCAGGAGGCGTAGGAGGTGGCGACGAGTGTGCCGACGGCGCCCTCGCCGAAGACGAGTTCCAGGCGCGCGTTCTGGCGTGTCGCGTCGTCGCCGTCGAATCCGGAGTCGTCGTCCCGGATGAAGGCGCCGTCGAGCGGGGCGGTGGGGTCGAAGTCGCAGTAGAAGACGAGGTAGGGGTCGAAGTCTACGAGGGCGGGCTCGAGGGAGCGCATCTCCATGGTGACGGGGATGGACGTGTCGATGGCGGTGATCTCGAAGGCGTGGTAGGGCTGGTTGTCGTTGTAGGAGTCGGGCGCGGGGGAGGCGCAGGGGTTGGGCACGACGCCGCTGCCGCCCGGACGGTCGAAGGCCGGGGTGGAGGGCGTGAGCTCATCGGCGATGGTCAGGACCTGCACGCTCGGGACGGCGGCCAGGCCGAGGTAGAACGCGCCCGGGAGCACCGCCCCGGTGGGGACCGAGGCGCCCGTCGCGGTGTTGAACTTGACGACGGTGCCGGCCGTTGAGCCGATGCCCATCAGGGTGTCGCCGAAGAAGTCCATGCCGAAGATGTTGTCCGGTGAGCCGTGCGGCCCGACGGCGGTGCCGGCACCGGTGTTGAGGTCGATGCGGTAGAGGATGTCGAAGTCCACGATGTAGCCGACGGAGTCGGACTCCATAGCGAAGCAACGAGCGGCAGTCGGGACGCTGACGCCCAGCGGGCCGACGGGGGTCACGGTGCCCGCGACCGGGTCGATGTCGTAGAGGGTTGGCGAGGAGCCGAACGAGACGGCCATGAGGCGTCCGTCGCGCTGGTCGAGGCCCTCGATGTTGCCGAGCCCGGTGATGAAGGAGCTGGTGATGGAGAGAGTCGCCACGTCGATGGTGAACAGTTCGCCGGCGGTGTTGGTGAGGTAAAGCGTGGTCTCGTCGTCGGAGATGGCGAGGGCTTCGGCGAGCCCGATGGAGGGGAGCGACGCGAGGTCGGTCCGGGCGCCGGTGTCGAGATCCACCAGGGAGAGCGTGTCCGAGCTGTCGATCGCGTAGGCCTCGTTCTGGGCCCGGGCGAGGCCTGGGGTCAGTGCGAGGAGTGCTCCGAGCGCGGCGGGGATGAGGGCGCGTGACATGGGTGCTCCTTCGGCGCGGGGCCTTGGGCGAGCGGACGGGATCAGTTGCGGCTCGGGAAGATGCCGGTCAGGCAGATGATGTAATAGCAGGCGGCGTAGGGGTGCATGTTGTTGAACGACTGGCCGCCGCCTGTGTTGCCGATGGTGGTGGAGGCGCTGATGGCGGCCGGGTGCATGTCGATCTGGTCGGACGTGACCGGGGTGGCGTAGTCCGGGTCGCCCATGCCGCTCTTGGCCCAGGTGCGGTCGGTCGGGACGGCGCTGTCGCCCTCGCCGGGCATGGCGCGGGCGGTGACAACGGTCGATGCCGCGTGGGTATGCGAGGGGAGGTTGTTGGCGTTGAGCGTCGTAGTGGCGGTACCGCCCTTGGCACCGTGGTTGTAGCTGGGCAGGCCGGGGCCGCTGCCGGGGCTGATGGGGGAGCGTCCGCGGAAGTCGGGCAGGCCGAAGGTGGTGCGTCCGTCGCCGCCCCAGGTGGTGCCGAGCAGGGAGAAGAGGGCGGAGTTCTGTGCGATCGGCAGGAGCTGGCCCTCACAGAAGGCCCAGTTACGCGGGGCGAAGTTGCCGCCGAACAGACGAATCTCAGCGATGTAGCCTTCCATCAGTCACCTCCGTGGGCGGGTGTTGTGGTGCGGGTCGGGATCAGGTCGATGCGGAGCAGGACGCATCCGTTCGCGGCGTCGGCGCTGCGCCAGGGGTCCGCGATGGTCGTGTGGTGGGGCTCGGTCGCGTCGATGTCGCAGCGTCGCCACGCGGGTGTGCGTGCGTCGCGGGTGACGGGGATCGCGAGCAGGTGGGAGCCGGGCTCGTGCGTGAGGTCGATCGCGTGGGCGTGCCGGCCCTGGGGCGAGCGTCGTGCGACGCGGAGGCGGACGCGTCCGTTGGAGGCCGGCGCGAGGGATTCGACCGGGGCCGACATCGCGTGTGGCTCGCCGACCGGGGCGTGGATGGGGGTGGGCTCGACGGCCCAGAGATGCGTCCAGGCGTCCGGGTGGGGATAGTGCAGCTCGAGGTCGGCCGCGCCCTCGATGCGCTGCAGCGGGTGCGACAGCGGCGTGACGCGGAGGCGGCAGGGCGGGCCGGTCAGCAACGCGGACGAGCGGCTGGGGACGCGTGCGCAGCGTGCGAGCGTGCGCGGGTCGGCGTCCTCGGTGGTGCGAGGCAGCAGTCTGGCGAGCTGCGGGGCTGGCCAGCGGCCCGGGTCGGCGGAGCGTGTGGGCGAGCCCGCGGCCGGGGCGATCATCGCTCCGGCGGACGCGAGCGCGGAGGTCACGAGAAAGGCACGCCTCGGCATGCCCGGAGTGGCGGTGTCGGTCTGCACGTCGATCTCCCTTCGTGCGAGCGAGTGCTCACTCGCCCACCGTACCCGATCCGGCCCCGTTCACAAGGGGGGCAGGGGGGTTTCTTTTCAGGGAAGCGACATTCGTGGCGGGTGCGCACGGTCCGAATACGAATTTTGTGCAGACAGGGACCGAGAATGGAGATTTCAGCAGCCGGCGAGGAAGGAGAAGACAAAGGCGCTGATGTCGCCGTTGTCGATGATGCCCTCTCCGGTGAAGTCTGCCGCGGGGTCCTGGGCGAGGAAGAGAACGATGAAGGACCCGATGTCGGCGTTGTCGAGGACGCCGTCGGAGTTGAGGTCGGCCTGGCACAGCGCGACGTGGCCGGCCAGCGTGATGGTGAGGAAGCCGCGTGACTGGGCGCCGAGGAGCGCGGCGTCGTCTGAGGTCTCGAGCAGGGCGGTGACCTGCAGCGGGCCGGGTTGCTGCGGGGTGAACGTGAGCAGCGCGACGTCCTGGTCTCCGGGCGACAGTGTGTCGGCGGGGAGATCGACGGAGGACGGGCTCCCGGCGCCGAGGTACTGGCTCAGGGAGAACGCGGCCCCGGCGGTCGGGCCCGCGGGGTCGGTCAGGGCGTAGAGCGGGACCGAGGCCTGGTAGGTGGTTCCCAGCGCGAGCGGGCCGAGGTCCACGAGGGTGGAATCGACCGGGGTGCCGCTCTCGAGCGAGGCGATGCTGGGGGAGAGGGCCTCGAAGGTGACGGTGACGGTGTCGTCGGCGTCGAGGTGGCCGTATCCGGTGCCGAGGCCGTCGGTCATGTCGAGGTTGTCGATGACGACCGTGCCGGAATAGATGCCCGGGCCGGAGATGGCGGCGGGGTCGATGCCGACCTCGATGCTCCGGGGCGACTGGTCGCCGATCGGGAAGGCCCCGGTGAAGCCGTTGTGGAGGGGCTGGTCGGTCGCGGCGTCGCCGGTGGGCTCGACCGCGTAGTAGGTCCCGTCGTCGCCGGAGCGCTGCAGCGCAACGGCGTAGGACGGCGGCACGGCGCCCGCGATGCCGGCGTCGATGAAGTCGAGCTGCGAGCCGCCGTCGGGGTCGGGCGTGGTGCCGACCCAGAGCTGCGAATCGTTGAGGTTGTTCATGTACACGGCCCACGCGGCGCCGGGGAGGTCCACGAAGGCGTTGCGGTTGTTGGTGTAGTAGATCGGGTTCTCGGTGCTGGAGTAGATGACGTGGTTGCGCCGGCGCTCGAACTCGTCGGGGGTGTCGAGGTAGTGCCACGTCATGAACGAGTTGAGGTCGCCCATGTTGTTGAACGAGGCGACCCCGTTCGTCAGCGCGAGCCCCTGGGAGGCGTACCGGGTGGCGCTGTAGAAGATGGAGCGAGCGATGTCGCCCTTGTCGGTGTCGCCGGGGAAGTAATAGGTGCCGAGGCTGCGGAAGCTGCCGGCGGTGGCGGCGAGGCCGAAGGGCTTGTTGCCGCGCGAGCTGTTGATGCTGGGGTTGCAGGGGCGGAGGGCGTGCGGGTCGCCGAGGTTGCCGCGTGAGCTGTTGGAGGCGCTGCCGGACTGCATCGACTGCGGCCAGACGTGCTCTCGGTTCCAGGTGGAGCCGGAGTCCCAGGTTGCCGAGACGGAGGCGCCGTTGTAGACGAGCAGGATGTTGCCGGGGTTGTTCGGGTCGGCGTCGTGGTACCGGGCGGAAGAGCGGAAGTCGCCGTAGGCGCGTTGGATGTGGCCCGATGACATCGCGGCGGTGAGCTGTGATTTGACGGACGGGCCGGTGGCGGTCACACCCGCGTAGTAGGCGGCCGGGGCCTGCCAGGGATCGGGCGCTGGCGGCGAGAAGACGTGAGCGGGGGTCTCGCTCGTCGCGTTCCCGGCAGAGAGGTCCTGGGTGCCGGCCGCTTCGATCGGAACGGGCAGGGCCGACTGGGTGATGGGCGCGGTCTGGGCCTGGCCAAGGGCCAGCCCGCAGGACATCGCGAGACACGCGGCACTCAGGTGGGTCAACCCGGTACGGTCAGAGACAAATCGGAATTCCATGCTCGCTCGCTCTCGCTGGTGTGAATGGCTCGCCCCGGTCCGCCGGTGTGGGGGCAGAATATTAGCGTCGGGCTCGCGTGGGGCCGCGAGGACGTGTTTTGGTTCCGTAAAGAGTTGTCGTTCACGGTCTGGCACGGATCGGGCACCGTGCGAAGGGTTCTTATGAGACTTGGCGGCCGATGGGCTGTGCGACCGCCCTACCCGGGGTGTGCGAGCGTTTCAGCAGCCGGCGAGGAAGGCGGCGACGAAGGCTCCGATGTCGCCGTTGTCGAGGATGCCGTCGCTGTTGAAGTCGGCGACGGGCTGCCCGGCGAGGAAGGCTGCGACGAAGGCGCCGATGTCGCCGTTGTCGAGGATGCCGTCGAGGTTGACGTCGGGCTGGCAGGCGGGCGGCTGGGCCTCGTAAGCGCCGCGGTCCACGGTGCCGACAAAGCGTGGGTTGCCGTCGAGGTCTATTACGCTGGAGGTGAGGGCGTCGTCGCCGGAGTCGATGGCGGGGGAGCCGGGGCCCGGGCGGACGTCCTCGTCGCCGGTGAGGGGGAGCCCGTCGGGGCCGAGGTCGTCGGCGAAGAGCGGGTCGTTCGAGTCGAGGTTGGCGCCCGGGATGGAGCCGTCGTAGTACTGGAACGAGGTGTTGGAGACCACGAATCCGTCGAGGATCTGGGCCTGTGAACCCAGCGCGGTGTACTCGCTGCCGGAGTTGTAATAGACCTTGTTGCCGTAGATCAGCGAGTTGGTGAGCGATCCGGTGCTGCTGGATCGGATGTTGACGCCCGCGGCGATGGAGAAGGTCTCGTTGACGTTGTACGCGACGGTGATGTTGTTGAACACGGCGTTGTCGAGCAGGCGTGCGTAGAAGCCCGCGTTGCCGCCGAGGCCGCGCGTGACGTTGCCCACGAAGACCGTGTCGGTGACAATGGGCGTGCCGCCGATGAAGAAGACCGCGCCGCTGCCGCCGTCGGCGATATTGCCGCGGAACTCGCAGCGGGTGACGTTGCCCGGGAGTAGCGCAGCGGTGAGGTAGGCCCCCGCGGACGAGGCGCCGGCGGGGTCGCCGATGGCGCGGTTGTACGAGACAACGGTGTCGGTCAGTCCCCACGAGGTGACGTCCGGGAGGAAGAGCCCGCCGCCCCGGTACGCGGCGTTGCCCACGACGCGGCAATTGATCAGTTCGAGTTCGCCGAAGAGGGCGAACACGCCCCCGCCTTCTGCGATGCCCGTCCCGCCGGACTGGCAGAACCGTTTGTCAACGGAGTGCCCGCCGGTGATGGTGAGCCCGTCGAGTGTGATGGTGCCGGTCTCGGCGTAGGCGTAGACAACGGTGACGGAGTTGTCGTCGCGGAAGGTGAAGTCACCGTCGTCGTCGCCGGCGAGGTCGCCGGAGAGGATGGTCAGGTGGGCGTCGGGGTCGCGTTGGGTTTCGAGGGTCTCGGTGCCGTCGAACCCGCCGAGCAGCGCGACGCCGCCGACGAGGTCGAACTTGTCGGCCTTGTACAGGCCGGGTGTGTAGGTGCCCTCGGCGATCCAGATCTCGGCGGTGTCCATCGAGGCGCGGGCGAGCGAGAGGGCGTCCTGCAGGTCATGCATGGCGGTGGCCCAGGAGGCCCCGTCGCCCCCGGGCGCGGCGTCGGCGTCCACGTAGATTCGGGCGAGCTCGGCCTCGTCGGGCACGCCGTCGAGATCGAGATCGAGCGAGGCGCCGCCGGCGATGTCGCAGTCGTCGGGGATGCCGTTGCCGTTGAGATCGGTCTCGTACTGGTCGAGGATGCCGTTGAGATTGCAGTCGAGTGCCGGATCGGCGGCGATCTGGTCGGTGTCGCAGACGCCGTCGTTGTTCTGGTCGCGGTTCCGGAAGCGGGAGGCGACCGAGACGGACTGGGCGGCGACGAGGGCGTTCTCGGCGTCACCGGGCATGCCCGCGGGCAGGCCGCCGACCAGCACGCCGGGGTCGGAGAAGCGGAACTCGTGCGGGGCGGTGCTGCCGGTCGCCATGACCGTCTGGAAGGCGTCGGTCGGTTCGACGTAGGCGTGCCCGTTGGTGTCGGCCGCGCTAAGCACACAGGGATCCGCGGCGGACTGGTGCTGAAGCCCGAGGTTGTGCCCGATCTCGTGCGAGAAGACGGGGTTGCCCGAGCCGACGGCGTTCGCCTGCACCACGGAGAATGCGAGGTCCGGGCGAGGCTGGTACCCGGCCTGCACAGCGTAATTCGCGATGCCCAGCACGCCCGCAGACTGGACGAGCATGCAGACGAGGTCGGCCCGGTCGTCGTTGCGCCAGGTGTGGACGTCGTCGAGGAAGCCGTCGGCGGGTCCGCGGAGGTAGGCGAGATCGGTGGAGAGGTTGCCGCTCTCGGTGTAGGAGACCTCACGCAGGCCCGCGAGCACGGCGGTGGTGGGGATGCCGGAGTTGGCAAAGACGAGGTTGAGTTCCGCGATCGCGTCCGCGGCGAGCGCCTGCACGCCGGACAGCCCGCCCTCGTTGGCCAGCACGGCGGGGGTGTAGACGATCAGGATGTCGAGCCGCGAGCCGTCCTCGGTGCAGGGCCCCCACGCGCTGACGCGATTGGCGTCACCCGCGTCCATGGGGCGCAGGCGGGGCGCGTGGGGCGCGGTCGGGCCGACCCCCTCCTCGGCGATGGTGCCACACCACGAGCCGTGGGCGGCGGTGGGGGGCGTCCAAGAGGCTTCCTGGGCCCCGAGCGGCTGGGCGACCGCGGGGCAGGCGAGCACAACCAGCGACAGGGCGGACGGTGCAAGAACGGTGCGGGCGCGCGGCATGGGGGCCTCCTCGTGGGATTGGACAAGAGAGGAGGCGATGTCCGGGCGGGGTGCGCCCGATGAAAAAACACCCGCGACGAAAATGCCGCGGGTGTCAGGGTTTCTGAACCGGGACGCGGGTTACGCGTTGATCACGCGCCCCTCGCTCGCCAGGGCCGCCTCGTGCACGGCCTCGTGCATGGTCGGGTGGGCGTGGACCGTGACGATCAGCTCCTCGGTCGTCGCCTCGAGGCGGCGGGCGAGGCTGAGTTCGGCGATGAGCTCGGTCGCCTGGTCGCCCATGATGTGGGCGCCCAGGATCTCGCCGCGGGGCAGGCCCCGGATGATCTTGACGAAGCCGTCGGTGTGCCTGGAGGCGATGGCCTTGCCGAGGGCGGAGAACGGGTAGTTGCCCACCTCGTAGTCCTCGCCCTTCTTCATGCCCTTGGCCTTGAGCGCCTGCTCGGTAAAGCCGACGGACGCGACCTGCGGCTGGCAGTAGGTGCAGCCCGGGATGACGGTGTAGTCCATCGGGATGGGCTCGTGGTCGAGCTTGCCGTCCTTCCAGGCCCAGCGCTCGGCACACAGGATGGCCTCCTCGCCGGCGACGTGCGCCAGCCACGGCGGGCCGATGACGTCGCCGATGGCGTACAGCCCCTCGATGTTGGTCTTGTAGTCGAGGTGAGCGGGCTCGAGCGGGGCGTCCGGGCCGAGGGGGACGTAGTCGGTCTTGATGTGCCCCTTCTCGGTGGCGAGGCCGAGCGAGTCGTCGAACAGCCCGTCGAAGCGCCCCTGCACGCCGATGGCGAGCAGCACCTTGTCGGCCTTGAGGGTTTCCTTCTTGGACTCGTCCGGCTTGCCGTCCTTCATGGGGGCGACGTCAACCTCGACACCCTTCTTGTTGGTGCGGATGTCCATCACGCCGGTGGAGAGCTTGAGGTTGAAGCCGGCCTTCTTGTAGACGCGCCCCATCTGCTTGCCGACCTCCTCGTCCTCGACGGGGACGACGCGGTCCTGCATCTCGATGATGGTGACGTCGGTGCCGAACTGCTTGTAGACGTAGCCGAACTCCATGCCGATGGCGCCGGCGCCGACGACGATGAGGCTCTTTGGCTGCTCCTTGTTGAACATGGCCTCGCGGGCGCCCCAGATTTTGTCGCCGTCGAACCGGGCGAAGGGCAGGTCGCGGGCGACCGAGCCGGTCGCGATCATGACGCGGTCGGCGGTGATGGTCTCGCGGGCCTTGTCGGCGGGGGTGGCGGGGGCACTGGTGAGCTCTTCCTGCACCTCGCAGTCGTAGACCTCGACCGTGCATTTCCCCCCCCCTTTTTTGCCGCCCGCGCCCGAAACGATCTTGGCGGAGCCCTCGAAGACCTCGATCTTGTTCTTCTTCATGAGGAAGCCGACGCCCTTGTTCAGCTTCTCGGCCACGTCGCGTGAGCGCCCGATGACCTTGTTCCAGTCGAAGGTGACCTCGCCCTTGAACTCCAGGCCCCAGTCCTGCTTGTGGGCGAGCTTCTCCATGAGTTCCGCGTTGGAGATGAGGGCCTTGGAGGGGATGCAGCCCCAGTTGAGGCAGACGCCGCCGAGCTTGGCCCGCTCGACGATCGCGACCTTGTAGCCGAGCTGCGCGGCCCGGATCGCCCCGACGTACCCGCCGGGCCCGGAACCGATCACGATGACGTCGAAGTGCTTGTTGGCCACGGGAGGGGCTCCTGCTGTGGCCGCGGATCGTGCCGCGGCAGGGGGTCGGAAAGGGGGTCAAACGCCCGCGCCGGGGCGCGGACGGGACTATAGGACGGCTCTCGAAGGGCTTCGTCGGGCCCGCCTCGAGCTGGGCAGGGGCCTTTCATGCAGATTTCACTTGGCACCTGTGCGGGTCTCGGGCTACCTTGTGCCGGGGCCTGATGAGGAGTTGGCATGGCGTTCGGATTGACACTGGTCGCACTGGCGGCCGCACAGTTTCAGCCCGCGGTCGAGGTGCTCGAGCTCAGCGAGGGGCGGCGCGGCGTGGTCTTCTCGATGCCCTCCACCAACGCCCACGCCGAGGTCGCCTACCTCTCCGACGACATCGACGACGCGTTCTTCCCGGAGATCCGGTACGTCCCGGCGCCCGGGGGTGGTCCGGCGTCCACGCTCGCGTCGGAGGCGGCGGGGTTCCGCACGCCGAAGTTCTGGATCGAGGAGCCGCGTTCGGTCTTCCTGAACGATCAGTCGGAGGTTGTGGCGGCGGGGACCTACGGGCCGCTGGGCATCGCCCAGAGCACCTACCTGGTCTTCACGCCCGCGGGTGGCGTGCGCGACGCGACACCGGTCACGCCCGGCGTGCCGGCGGTGCGCTCGATGAACGGTGGCGGCACGATCAACAACTTCGGCACGGTCGCGTTCGGGCAGCAGGGCGAGGGGTCGGCGCTCGAGGCGGGGGTGTTCAAGTTCCGGGTCGGGCTCGAGCCGTTCGCGATGGTCGATCAGGGCACCGCCCCGTTCTACTTCGTCAGCGACTTCCCGGTGCAGGTGACCGACGAGGGTCTTGCGCTGTTCCAGGCCTTCAAGCCCATGAGCGGCACGCCGCGCCCGAGTCTGGTGCTGGCGGGGCCGGGCCCGGGCGTGTTCACCGAGATCGTGGACGGCACGAAGAGCGCGGAGTTGCTGCTCACGCACGCGTCCGCGTCGCTCTCGGGCGAGATCGCGTACGCCCTGCAGGACGCCTTCTCTGTCACGCAGGAGATCCGGCGCTGGAACGATGGCGAGCCCGAGACGCTCGTCCGGATGTTCGGCGTGCCCGAGCCGGGTGTCTGTGGCGTGCTCTCGTTCATGGCCGACTACGAGCGGGGCGGGTTCGCTATCGGCGACGGGGGCGACCTGGTCTTTGTCGGTGAGACCCAGGCCCATGGCACCGGCCTGTACCTGCGGCAGGCGGACGGCACCGGGTGCGATGCCCCGCCGATTCTCGCGATCGGGGACACAGTCGAGGGGTACGAGTGGCTGGGCCCGGTGACGGGCATCGAGATCGGGCCGCGTTCGATGAGCGGGGCGGGGTTTGTCGTGGCGCGTCTGCGGTTCGACGACGAGCAGGCGATCGTGCGGATTGGCACGGAGACCGGGGCCGTGTGCCTCCCCGACGTGAACGCCGATGGCGTGCTGGACCAGGGCGATATCCAGGCCTTCGTGGAACTCTTCCTGTTCGGGGACCCCGCGTCGGACATGAACAGTGACGGCGTGCTGGATCAGGGCGATATCCAGGCCTTCGTAGGGGCCTTCATCGCGGGCTGCTGACCGACCGAGAACCGCTCGCTTTCCGGACATTCCTTTGGAAATCCGCCCGCATCCTGTACCATGGGTGTGTGTTGCACGGCATTCCAAGCCCGGGTGTACTTGTGGCCCTCGCCGGACTCGCCCTTGCCACTACCGCCCACGCCCAGCAGGACGTCACTTGGGATGACCAGTGCCCCTTCGCCTGGGAGGCCGTGTGTTCCGGCGGGGGCACCAACTGGGACAACGACCAGTTCCCCACCCCCGCCGACCACGCCATCATCATCGACGCCGACGAGGTCCGCATCAACTCCGCCACCGGCCAGGTCGTGGACCGCCTGACGCTGATTGATTCCACGCTCAACGGCGTGATCAACATCTTCACCGACGCCACCGTGATCGGCTCCGCGTTCTCTGGGCGCATGGAATCGCTCGGGCCGGTCGATTTCGTCGGCGACTGCACCTTCGGCGGAACGATGCGCGGCCCGGGCATCTTCACCAACCAGGGCACCTTCCTCTACAACAACGGCTTCATCGGCGACGCCGTGGGCACCGTCGATTTCGACAACTTCGGCACCCTCAACATCGCCTTCGGCCCCTCCGTCGGGGCCGGGTCCACGCTCACCAACCTCGCCACCATCGACTTCACCAACGGCAACCTCAACGGCCCCGGCCTCTTTGTGAACTTCCAGACCGCACGCATGAACAAGCCCGCCGGGCTCTCTGTCATCGGGTGCGAGTACCACCAGACCGGCGGCTCCGTCGAAGCGCTCGCCGGCACCCTCCGCTTCGGCGGCAAATCCACCCTCGCCGGCGGCACCCTCAACGCCCAGCTCGGCGGCGAGATCGACCTTGTGAGCAGCTTCGAGAAACCCATCAACGTCACCGAACCAACCACCGCCACCGGCACCGGCAGCGTCTCTCTCCGGGGCGGCGGCTCCGGCATGCTCACCCTCGACGCCCCGTTCACCTTCAACGTGCAAGCGCCCGGCGGCGGCCTTCTCCAGGGCAACACCACGCTCAACGCCGACCTCAACAACTCCGGCTACCTGCTGATCACGGGCACGCACGTCACCGCGGGCGGCGGGGCCATCGTCAACCAGGCCGGCGGCGTCATGGAGACCTTCGTCAACAACAACACCCAGCTCATCACCGACGCACCCGTCATCAACCGGGGCGTCCTCGTCACCCCCGGTCCCATCGGGTCCAAATCGGGCGGGCCGGTCGGCCTCACCAACGAATCCGGCGCTCTCTGGCAGATGTACCGATTCCCCGGCAACAACATCGACGTCATGAACCGGGGCGACATCACCCACGACCGCTACAACGGCAACGGGCTCGGGAGCGGCGCCATCACCGGGCGGCTCGACCAGGACAGCGGCTCGCTGGCCTCCACCGTGGACGACATCTTCCTCGACGGCGGCGGCACCTGGTCCGGAACCTCCTCCGCCACCGTTTCCGACGAGGCCGAACTCATCTTCCGCAACAGCGACTGGGAGTTCGCGGGCGACCCCGTCACCCTCACCACCGCCGCGCCCGCCGGATTCAACGAGGCGACCATCCTCTTCGGCGACACCGCCTCCTACGAGGTCTCCGGGCGCCTCGTCCTCAACGGCGACCAGCGATCCGGCTTCGAGCATCCCCCCATCACCATCGTCGGCACCGTCCGAGGCTTCGGCACCGTCGAGAACATCGGCGAACTCAACGTCGCGGACCCGGGCCGCCTGGGCACCCCCTCCAACGACTTCGGCACCTTCAAGAATTCGGGACGCGTCGTCCTCTTCGGCCTCGCCTCCCCCGACCCCTTCATCACGATGACCGTCGAGAACACCGGGCGCGTCGAGGTCCAGGGCCCGCTCACCATCGCCAACAACCAGGTCCAGAACGACGGCGAGTGGTACCTGCTCAACGGCGGCTTCGCCCTCACCCAGGCCGTCACGCACGAGTTCCAGAACAGCGACACCTTCATCTCCGACACCCTCCTCTCCGACCCGCCCATCGAGACCAGCAACACCCACAACGGCCCCTTCAACAACGCCGGCACCGTCATCGTCCGACGCAACACCAACCTGGTCTTCGACGGCGACGTCCGCCAGGTCCAGGGCGGCATCCTCACCGGCGGCACCTGGGTCGTCGAGCCGAACTGCCAGCTCATCTTCGTCGAGCCCATCCAGATCGTCGGACCCGCCACCGTCTACGGCTCCACCGACCAGGTCCCCCAGCTCACCCAGGCCGACGGCGTGGACACCGGCACCGTCGAGTTCGGTGCGCCCGGCCTCCTCAACGAACGCAACCTGTTCGAGGTCAGCAACGGCGGCACCCTCCGCTCAACCGACGGCTCCCCCATCGGATGCTCGGGCCTCCTCCGAAACGGGCTGCCCCCGGCCCCGGGCTCGCCCGTCAACGACCAGTCCTCCCTCGAGTACCTCGAACAGCTCGGCGGGGGGGGCGGGGGGGGCGGGCGTTCGACCAACAACGCACCCGCCGACCCCTCCATCATCGCCGAGGTCTTCGAGAACAATGCGATTCTCAACCCGGGCACCGGGGGCGCCACCATCGGCCTGCGGATCCAGGCCGACACCACCTTCTCGTCCTCCTCCGAGGTCATCATCGATCTCGCCGGCCTCGTCCCCTGCACCGAGCACGACCAGCTCATCATCGACGGCCCGCTCGCCAGCGACGGCACGATCGTCGTCCGGTTCGCGCCCGGCTACGAGCCCGGCCCGGATGACACCTTCACCGTCGCCAGCGCCGACTCGGTCCAGGGCGTGGCCCCGCGCGTCGTCTCGCCCGCCTACGCCACCAACAAGCGACTCGCGGCCCGCATCGTGGGCAACACCATCGAACTCGCCGCCGCGTGCGCCGCTGACTTCAACGCCGACGGCGTGCTCGACACCGGCGACATCGGCGCCTTCGTGGACGCCTTCCTCGCCTCGGAGCCCGTCGCCGACTTCAGCGGCGACGGCGTGCTCGACCTGGGCGACATCTCGGCCTTCGTTGCCGCCTTCCTCGCCGGCTGCTGAGGCGATCCCAACGCACGCATACACGCGTCTGGGGTGTTCGCCCCGGTCGCGGTGCCGCGTGTGATCGGACTCGGCGCCGCTCGGTCCTCCCGTGATGTTGCTTGTGCGAATTGCTGCGCCGGGTACCATGGCCGACCGGAGGAGACCCGCATGATCCGTACCACGCTCATCGTCGCGCTCGCGGCCGCATCGACGTCGCTGGCCGAAACCCCGCCCCCCACCGGCGACGCCGGCTACAACGACGCGGGCGCCACCATCCTCGTCAACGACGAGCTTACCGAGATCCGTGTCACCGTCGATCCGGCCGATCTCGCGGCCATGCTCGCAGACCCGTTCGACAACACCTACCGGCTCTGCACCGTCAGGATCATCAACTCCAGGATCGACGAGATCGTCAACGACGTTGCTATCCGCCCACGCGGCAACACCTCGCGCAGCGCCACCAAGAAGTCATGGAAGCTCAAGTTCAACGAGTTCGTGCCCGGGCGCGAGGTGCACGGCCTCGAGAAGCTGAATCTGAACGGGCACCAGAACGACCCCTCCATCATCCGCGGTAAGCTCGCCTGGGACCTCTACAACTCCTTCGGGGTGCCCTCGCCCCGCGCGGCGATGGCCCGGCTCATCATCAACGACGGGTCCGACGTGGACGGCGTCTTCGTCAACGTCGAGCAGATCGACGACGAGTTCCTCGACGCCTGGTTCGGCGACGACACCGGCAACCTCTACCAGTGCGCCTACAAGGGCGAGCGCGCCGACCTCCGCTACGTCCCGCCCGGGGACGCCGCGGCCTACGCCGGCCTCGGCACGCCCACCTACGAGCTCGAGAACGACTCGGGCGCCAACCAGCACCAGGACCTCGCCGACTTCATCTGGTTCATCGAGAGCGCCGACGACGCCACGTTCGCCAGCGAGATTGTCGAACGCTTCAGCGTGGACAACTTCCTGCGCTCGCTCGCGATCGACGCCGTGAACGGCCACTGGGACAACCTGTGGTACGGCGCCAACAACTTCTTCCTGTACGCCAACCCCGACACCGGACGCTTCGAGTACATCCCCTACGACCTGGACAACACCTACGGCATCGACTTCTTCTCCACCGACTGGGCCGCGCGTCCGCCCCTCTCCTTCGGCAACGGCGGGTTCGGGTGGGACTTCGGCTCGCCCCACGGCGGCGGGGCCGAGCCCCCGCTCGTCCGGCGCATCCTCGCCATCGACGCCTACCGCGACCAGTACCTCCGCTATATCCGAACGCTTGTCGGCGCGGTCGGCGATCCCGACGAGCCGACCGTGACCGATTACGCCGACTCCACCGGCGACACCTTCCTCTCTGGCACCGACCCGCACTTCGACCTCGCCTCCGTCGGCGTGGCCAACAACGAGTCCGATCTGCTTGCGACCGTGCGACTCGACGGCCCCGTCGATGTCGGCGGCTCGACCGATCAGTGCCGCGTCGTCTGCTTCTTTGATACCCGACCCGGCGGCAGCACCTCCAACCCCTGGGGACGCCAGATTTCCACCGGAGTGCAGGCCGATTACTTCCTTGGCTCCTGGACTGACTCGGGCGGCGGGTTCATCCTCTACGAGTGGACAGGCGGCGGCTGGACCCAACGCCACGCGTCGTTCGACACTCCCGGCGGGCTCGCCCAGGACCTCGCCGACAAGACCGACGGCGTCGTTCGCTACACGATCCCCCTGACCGCGCTCGGCCTCACCGACACCGACTCGTTCGACTTCGACGTTGTCACTACCAACGACCGCAGCGCCGGCTTCGAGCCCGGCATCGACCACCTCTCCAACCCGTCCCAGGCCACCCCCGACTACGACACCGCCTCCAGCGCCGGTACGTACCCCACCCACACACTCACGCCCTTCGTCCCGTCGCCCACGACCTTTGTGGACGGGCCCTTCACCCTCCCCGCACGCGAGGCCTCCATCGACGACCTCCGCGACCAGATCCAGCCGCACGCCTTCCAGGGCTCCTTCACGCCCGGCAACATGGATTGGGGCTACACGCCCACCACCTTCCTCGATTCCTTCACCCAGCCCGCGGCGTACGTGAGCTCGTCCCCGTGGAGCTGGGGCCTCAAGCCCTACATCGAGGCCCGCACCGCGTACCTCCGAAGCACCGTCGCATCCCCGCCGGCGCTCCCGCAGATCCTCATCAACGAGGTCTGCGCCGTGAACGAGACCGTCGCGACCGACGAGGCGGGCCAGTTCGAGGACTTCCTCGAGCTCTACAACGCGGGCGACACCACCGTCGATCTCTCCGGCATGTGGCTCTCCGATGATCCCGGCCTGCCGCGTGAGTGGCAGATCCCGCCCGGCACCACCCTCGCGCCCGGCGCGTTCCTCGTCGTCTGGTGCGACAACGACCCCGCCGACGGACCGCTCCACGCCACCTTCGGTCTCAGCTCCGGAGGCGAGACGGTGGTCCTGTCTCACAACGACGCGCAGGGCAACGTCCTGCTCGACACCCTCACCTTCGGCCCGCTCGGGCCGGACCGCTCCTTCGGGCGCTACGCCGACGGCGAGCCCGCCACCCAGGAGTTCTGCGCCGTCACGCCCGGCGCGACCAACGACAACGACGACACCTGCTTCACCGAGTCCGGGCCCGTCCCCGGCATCGTCATCAACGAGTGGCTCGCCAGCAACGACGGCGTCGCCCTCGACGAGTTCGGCGACGCCGACGACTTCGTCGAGCTCTACAACACCGAGGACGTCCCGATCGACCTCGGCGGCATGTACCTCACCGACACCCTCACCAACCCCACCAAGTGGCAGATCCCCGACGGCGTCACCATCCCCGCCAAGGGACGCCTCCTCTTCTGGTGCGACGAGGAGACCGCCCAGGGGCCGCTGCACGCCGACATCAAGCTCTCCGCCAGCGGTGAGGAGATCGGCCTCTTCGACCGCGCCTCCAACGCCTTCGCGCCCATCGACACGCTCGCGTTCGGCCCGCAGACCACCGACATCTCCGAGGGGCGCTCGCCCGACGGCGCCGCCTGCCTCGCCTTCTTCGACCCGCCCTCGCCGGGCACCCCCAACGCGGGCGCCAGCGCCGACGTCAACAACGACGGCATCGTGGACAACGGCGACATCGGCGCGTTCGTATCGCTCTTCCTCGCCGCCGACCCCGCAGCGGACTTCAACGGGGACTCCGTGATCGACAACGGCGACATCGGGGCCTTCGTCGCCGCCTTCCTCGCCGGCTGCTGAGGCCGCCCCCGGGTACACTCTGCCCGGAGGGCCCGACCATGATCCGATCCGGCAGAACGAACCCGCTCCTCGCCCTCGCCGCGGCGTTCTGCGCCGCCCTGGCCGGGTGCAGCACCGTCAGCGACGCCCAGGCCGAGCGCGGCAACGGCGACACGACCCTGTACCGGGCGCCCTTCGCCACGGTCTGGAACGCCACCGTTATTGTGGTCGAGGAGTCCAGCCTCGACCTGCTCTCGGCCAACGAGCAGACCGGCGAGATCCTCGCGCAGAAGGGCGCCTCCGCCTTCAGCGCCGGCGAGAACGTCGCGATCTACGTCGAGCCCGCAACAACGAGAGACGAGCCGCCGACCTCGGTCGAGATCGTCTCCGTCCGGGCGCTCGCCCACCAGGTCCTCGCGCGGGACTGGGGGCCGGCCCTGCACGAGGCCCTGCGCGAGCGCCTGATCGCACGCGGCATCATGCCGATGGGATCATCAGCGCCGCAATGACAACGCGGGCACTCCACGCGCCCGTGCGCACCCAGTTGGTCAGCACCAGCAAACGCCCCGCCCGATCGTCCCAGCCGCGGCTCAGCCTCGCGTGCAGCGGCACCTGCACGCACGCCGTGCTGAGCCAGAGCAGCCCGATCAGGCCCACGCCCGTCCAGGCGAGCCAGAACGGGGCGAGCCCGGCCAGCGCGATCCACACACCGGTGACCAGTTCGATCAGCATCAGCGGCACAACAATCCAGGTCGTGCGTTGCTGGTGGATGCGCTCGTACTCGATGAATTGAGCATTCCCGACATGCCTGAACATCGGGTAGTGCACGACCTGCACGAACCAGATCAGCCCGCACAGCATGGCTGTGGCGACCGCGTGCACAGAAAGGATGACATGTTCCACGTGGAACACTAGTAAGCGTTCGCTCGCTGGGCGGCGTGCCGCGCTCGCGCATGCGTCAGGATCAGCGCGAAGGGGATCCACCAGAGCAGGTCGTTGGTGGGGAGCGTCACCCCGAATTCGGGCGGGACCTCGCCGCGTATCACACCGCCCAGATATCCGAGCGGCCCGAACACCTTGCCCAGCAGCCCGACCAGCACGATGGGCCAGTGGGTGAGGGGGTCGCGGGCCGCGGCGAGGTACCCGACGCCGTAGACCCCCACGATCATCCCCACGCACTGCCAGATGAACGGGTAGTCGGGCCGATCGAGGCCGGTGAGGTCGAAGAGCCAGCCGGGGTAGGCGACGGTGAGTGCTCCCCAGGCGAGGTTGTAGATCCCGGCCGCGATGAGCCAGCGTTTCATCCAGCGGGGTGTGGGCGACCGGTGTGGGGTGTCCTCGGGCATTGGAGGTGTGTGTTCGGCCGGCTGGCCCCGGCAGATGCCGCGTGTTGAAGGGCATCCGGGAATTGTGCTTCGGGTTTGAGGCCTCCGGTGGTAAACTGCGGTCGAGGCGTGTTCGTGTGACGCGCAGGACCGAGAACCAGTCGCGGGCTTTGGCGATCCCGCGGCACAACGACGGGCGGGAAACCTCATCATGGCAAATGCAAGGCGTGCGGCGTGGGCGGGAGCGGGGCTTCTTGGGCTGGCGGGCGCGACAGCCTCGGCCCAGGAGATCACCCTCCAGAACGACTCGATCGTGAACGGATCCAACGCGGCGATCTGTATCTGCTTCGACGCGGGCGAGGAGGTCGCGACGTGGCTCACCAGCCCGTGCGACGGGAACATCGTCGCGATCCAGATCTACTGGCGGTCCGAGTTCGGCGGGGCCCCGCAGAGCCTCGAGGACGCGATCCTGATCTACAACGGCAGCAACAACTTCCCGGTGCCCGGCGCGCTCAAAGAAGAGTTCCTCGGACCGCTGCTCACCGACGGCGGCCTCAACGAGTACCGCTACCAGGACGAGAACCAGACCATCCCGATCTCCGTGCCCGTGTCCGCCGGCGAGGAGTTCGTGGTGTCGCTGGCCTTCTTCAACTCGAACAACGGCGACTTCTTCGCCCCCAGCGTGGTGTCCGACCGCGATGGCGCGACACCGGGCAAGAACGCGGTCTTCACCAACAACTTCGGCGGGTGGCGCTCCAACGAGTTCCTGGGCGTGAACGGCGACTGGTTCATCCGCGCGATCGTGGACTGCGACGCCAGCGTGACCGGGGCGTGCTGTCTGCCCGACGGCGGGTGCGCCGAGCTCACCGCCGAGGAGTGCGCCGCGATGTCCGGCTCGTGGAGCGGGCCCGGCACCACCTGCGCCGAGGTGGAGTGCACGGGTGCCTGCTACATCACCTCGACCCAGTCCTGCTTCATCTTCGACAAGGCGACCTGCGACGGCGTCAGCGGGCACTGGGCCGGCCCGGGCACGACCGAGTGCGTTGATCCCTGCCCGGCGGACGTCAACTCGGACGGGGTGCTGGACAACGGCGATATCCAGGCCTTCGTGACCGCCTTCCTCGCCTCGAACCTTTCGGCCGACTTCAACGGGGACGGCGTGCTGGACAACGGCGACATCCAGGCCTTCGTCGAGGCGTTCCTGGCGGGGTGCTGAGCGGCCCCATCTGGCCGGTCCCCGATGGCGTGGCTGCGGACGTGAACGTCCGGAAGTCGGCGCGCCCGAACTCGAAACTCCGAAATGGTGGGCGCGCGGGGTCCGAAGTTGCCAGGCATCCCGGTTGCGGGTTGTGCGGTCGCCGGAATTGTGCACAATCCGAAGCGTGCGTTTCCCAATCAGCCCGGAACCGGGCGGTATCGGACGGAGCCGCGGACACGATCAGGAGCGAGCGATGGCGTCGAACAGAGTGTTGTGGGTGCTGGCCGGGATGGCGTGCGGGACCGGGGGGCTGGTGCTGGCCGGGGGCGGGGGCTCGTCTGGCACGACGCCGCGGTCTTCGGGCGGGCTGGGGGTGCAGGCCCTGAGCGTGGACCCGGGCTCGTTCGTGAACTACGAGACGCCCCACGTCACGCCCATGGACCTCTCGCCGGACGGGACGATGCTCGCGGCGGTGAACACCGCGGCGGGGACGCTGGAGCTGTTCGGTGTGTCCGGCGCCCAGCCGCGTCGGGCCGGGACCATCCCGGTCGGGGTGGACCCGGTCAGCGTGCGGTTCCGGACCAACGACGAGGCCTGGGTGGTGAACCACATCTCCGACTCGGTCTGCGTGGTCGATCTGACGAGCGGAGTCGTGCGCGCCACGATCCGGACCGCGGACGAGCCGGCGGACGTCGAGTTCGCGCGCGGGCGGGCGTTCGTGTCGTGCGCACAGGTGAACGAGATCCAGGTCTACGACGCCACCACGCTGGGGCTGGTGGGCACCGTGGCGGTGGAGGCCGAGGACCCGCGGGCGCTGGCGGTCAGCCCGGACGGGCAGACGGTGTACGCGGCCATCTTCGAGAGCGGCAACGGCACGACCATCCTGGGCGGCGGCTCGACCGCGGGGGGCGCGATCGCGTTCCCGCCCAACGCGGTGAACAGCGGGCTCGGGCCGTACGGGGGCCAGAACCCGCCCCCGAACGACGGGGTGTCGTTCAGCCCGGCGATGAACCCGAACAACCCGCCCCCGCCGCGCGTGGGCATGATCGTGCGCCAGGACGAACTCGGGAACTGGCTGGACGACAACGGGGGCGACTGGACGTCGATCGTGAGCGGCCCGAACTCGTCGGCGAGCGGGCGGGTGCAGGGCTGGACGCTGCTGGACCACGACGTGGCGGTCATCGACGCGGACTCGCTGAGCGTGAGCTACGTGGACCGCCTGATGAACATCAACATGGCGATGGGCGTGAACCCGGTCACGGGCGAGGTCGCGGTGGTGGGGACCGAGGCGACCAACGAGATCCGCTTCGAGCCGAACCTGAACGGGCGGTTCGTGCGCGTGCACGGGGCGGTGGTCCCGGGCGGGGGCGGCGCACCGAGCGTGGTCGATCTCAACCCGCACCTGGCGTATCCCAGCGGGCACGCCTTCACGCCGGTGGCGCAGACCGAGCGTGACCGCTCGCTGGGCGACCCGCGCGGCGTGGCGTTCAGCGCCGACGGCGCCCGGGCCTATGTCACCGGCATGGGCTCCAACAACGTCGGCGTGTTCGACGGGAGCCTGTCGCGCACCGCGGGCGAGCAGATCGAGGTGGGCCAGGGCCCGACCGGCATCGTGATGGACGACGCGCGCAACCGCCTGTACGTGCTCAACAAGTTCGACGGAACGATCTCGACGGTGGACGTCGCCACGCAGAGCGAGGTCGCGGTCACGCCGATGTTCGACCCCACGCCCGCGGCGATCAAAATGGGGCGCCCGCTGCTGTACGACACCCACCGCACGAGCGGGCTCGGGCACCTGAGCTGCGCGAGCTGCCACGTGGACGCACGGTTCGACCGGCTCGCGTGGGACCTGGGCGACCCGGCCGGCGAGATGCGCCCGTTCGACCAGAACTGCCAGGACGGCGGGTGCGAGGACTGGCACCCGATGAAGGGCCCGATGACGACGCAGACGATGCAGGACATCATCGGCAAGGAGCCGCACCACTGGCGGGCCGACCGGTTCGGCATCGAGGACTTCAACCCCGCGTTCGAGGGCCTGCTGGGCGACGACGCGCAGCTCACCCCGCTGGAGATGCAGCAGTTCGAGGACTTCCTCGCGACGATCCACTTCCCCCCCAACCCGCACCGCGACCTGACCAACGCCCTCCCGACGTCGATGGATCTCGACGGTCACTTCAACATCGGCCGGTTCAAGACCGCCGGCGAGCCGATGGTGGCGGGCAACGCCGTGTCCGGGCTGGACCTGTACCGCACCGCGAACCTGGACGGCATCGAGTGTGTCACGTGCCACACCCTGCCCACCGGCATGGGCATGGACCTCGCCATCGCGGGCTTCACGCTGCAGCCGATCCCCGAGGGCCCCAGCGGCGAGCGCCACCACCTGGTCGTGAGCGTGGACGGCTCGACCAACATCTCGATCAAGGTCCCGCAGACACGCAACATGCACGAGAAGGACGGCTTCAACACCACCCAACTCACCAACACCGCGGGGTTCGGCTTCCTGCACGACGGCAGCGTCGATTCCATCGAGCGTTTCATCGGTGAGCCCGTCTTCAGCATCGGCACACACCAGCAGCTCGAGAACCTCACGGCCTTCATGCTGAGCTTCTCAGGCAGCGACCTGCCCGTCCCGGCGGGCAACGGCAACCTCACCGAGCCGCGCGGCCCGGACAGCCAGGACGCACACGCCGCGGTCGGACAGCAGTGGACACCCCAGATCGGCGACGGCGAGCCGGGCGGGCTGACCACCGTGCTCGGCGAGGCCGACCTCGGACGCGTCGGCCTGATCGTCAAGGGCGAGTTCGCGGGCGAGGTCCGCGGCTTCGTCTACACCGGTGCCGGGAACTACCAGAGCGACCGCGCCGGCGAGAGCGTGACGCACGCCGACCTGCTCGCGGCCTCGGGTTTCGGCTCGGCCCTGACCTGGACCGTGGTCGATACCCGCGTCGCCGAACGCCTCGGCATCGACGCCGACCTGGACGGGTTCTTCGACGCCGACGAGACCGACGCCTGCGCCGACCCGCGCAACGAGGCCTCGACTCCGCTGAACAGCGACTGCTGCCCCGCGGACTTCAACGGGGACGGCGTGCTCGACAACGGCGACATCGGCGCGTTCGTGCAGGCCTTCCTCGACGGAGACCTCGCCGCCGACATCAACGGCGACACCGTGCTCGACAACGGGGATATCCGGGCCTTCGTGGACCTGTTCCTCGCCGGGTGCTGACCGGGTTTCGTGGGAGATTGCGTCCGAAAACGCCCCCCCTGGTGCCTGAGGGGTGGTGTGCGCAGAATTTGCTTGCCTTTCGTCTGCGTGTGGCGGATCATCCTCAAACCAAAGGGAAAGAGGAGTGATTCCATGCGAAACCTGATGTGCGTGACCGTGCTGGCCCTGCTGACCGGGGCCTGCCTGGCCGGAGACGGGCTGCGGATCGTCGCCTGGAACGTCACCAACTACACCGGCGGGAACGCCTCGCACGTGCAGAACGTCGCCTACGGCGAGTTCAACGGCGAGTCGCTCGACGCCGACGTCTTCCTGCTGCAGGAGTTCTCCAGCCAGGCGGCGCTGAACTCGTTCGTCAGCCACCTGAACAACGCCGCGGGCTCCCCGGGCGACTGGGCCGCGGCCCCGCTGTTCGACAACGGCAGCATCAACACCGGCCTGTGCTACCGCACCTCGAAGCTCGACCTGCTGGCCTCGGTGCTGGTGGCGTCGGGCTCGACCTCGGCCAACCCGCGCAACATCGTGCGGTACGACATGCGCCTGGCCGGGTACACCTCATCGGAGGCGACGATCTCCTTCTACCCGGTGCACATGAAGGCCGGCTCGGGCTCGTCGGACCAGAACCGACGCCTGATCGAGGCCCAGCGGATCGTGACCGACTTCCAGAACCTCCCCGCCGGGCGTCACGCGTTCGTCGGGGGTGACTACAACATCCAGAGCTCCAACCAGAGCGCGTTCGGCACGCTCGTGGGCAACCCGTACAACACCGGCCCCTTCCGCGACCCGATCCGCACGCCCGGCAGTTGGAACAACAACTTCGCGTTCCGGATGATCCACACGCAGGACCCGGCCACGCAGATGGACGACCGGTACGACGTCATCGTGTCCACGCCCACCCTGGGCGACGGCGTCGGCTTCGAGTACGTCGGCGCGTTCGACACCGCGTGGGACCTGAACACCTTCGAGGACCCCGACCATTCCTACCGCTGCTACGGCAACGACGGCACGACCTTCGACTTCCCGATGCGGACCAGCGGCAACGCGTCGGTGGGTTCCTCCATCGCCCAGTCCATCATCGCGCTGTGCAGCGGGCTGGGGCACGCACCGGTCTACCTCGACACCTCCATGCCCGCCGTCGTCACCACCGACCTCGCCTCGCTCGACTTCGGCAACGTCGAGCAGGGCACGACCCCCTCGCTCGACCTCATGATCGGCAGCGGCGGCGACACCGCGCTCTGGGGCTCGCTCATCGAGGACACCAGCTACTCCTTCCTCGACGACGCCGGGCTGGACGAGCCCGCGGGCTCGTTCTCCGACGGCGCGGGCGGCGGGCTCAACACGCACGCCATCGTGCTGACCGACACCGGCTCGCTCGGTCCCGTCTCGGGGACGCTGTTCGTCACCACCAACGACGCCGCCGCGCCGATCCTGCAGATCCCGTACTCCGCCACCATCGTGGAGTCGGGCTGCCCCGCCGACCTGACCGGCGACGGCGTCGTGGACAACGGCGACATCGGCGCCTTCATCACCCTGTTCCTCGCACAGGACCCCGCGGCCGACTTCACCGGCGACGGCATCGTGGACAACGGCGACATCGGCGCCTTCATCACCGAGTTCCTCGCCGGGTGCTGAGCCGAGACTGATCGGAGGCTCTCTGTTGGCCAGGCGCCGGAACGGATATCGGTCTGAGGCGCTCGTCGCGCTCGCGTGCTTCGGCGCTTCCGTCCCGGTTGCGTGCGCCCAGACGCTCTTCGACCCGGCCCACCCGCAGGGGCTCGAACTCGTCGGGCCCGCCGGCGACGCCGTCGTGCTCAGCCCGACGCACGCCGGCATGCTCGCCCTCAACGACGACCCGCCGGGCGGCCCGCTGGGGCTGAGCAACCAGTACGGCCCCTGGGTGGTCCGCTTCGGCGACGGGCACTGGATGGACGCCAACACGTTCGGCGTGGGCAACCCCGCGCGGACCTCGTCGTGGAGCTGGGACGCGGGCACCGAGGTGCTGACCTACACCCTCGAATCCACGGACATGCACGCGATCGCCGTGACCTTCGAGATTCGCGCGCCCTCGGGCGGCGGCTTCGGCTACCGCCTCACGCTGACGAACAACTCCGAGTTCGACCTCGACGTGCTCTCCTTCCCGGCCCACCTGGCCATGCCCACGCAAAGCATGGACCGCGCGGTCGTGCCCTACATCGAGGGCATCGAGCTGCGCGACACCTTCTTCGACACGTTCGAGACCTACACCAGCGGCTACCCGGGCGCGATGTTTGCCGACTACGGGCTCTTTGGCGTGGGCGGTCGCGAGGCCGCCGTCTACTTCGTGCACGACGAGGACGTGCTGATCCCGTCACGCTGGACCATCAACTACGACGGCCCCGGAAACAGCCTCACCAAGGTCTTCCACGACTTCATCAACGTCGTGGCCCCGGGCGAGACCTGGACCTCACCCGAGATGCGCGTGCTGCCCGACACCACGGTCGAAACCTCGCACGAGCTGTACCGGACCGAGAGCGGGCTCGACACCAACCCCACGCTGACCGACAAGCTGCCCGCAAGCGTGCGCGAGCAGCTCGCGGGCGCCGTGCTGCTCAAGCGCGACTTCTACCAGGGCTTCCAGACGTTTACCGGGTTCCAGAGCTACCTCGGCCTGATCCCGAGCGGGAATCTGATCCACCCCGTGGTCTACTGGCCCAACGGGTTCGACAACCACTACCCGGACTACCTGCCGACCGACCCGGCGCTGGGTTCCACCGCCGACTTCCTGGCGCTCATCCAGGACGCCCAGACCACCCGCGGGCACCTGGTCATGCCCTACACCAACCCGACGTGGTGGGACGACCAGTCACCCACGCTCCAGGCACTGGGCACGGGGCTGGTCGCCCGAGACCTCTCGGGCTCGCTGATCTGGGAGACCTACCCGGGCAACAACTCGGGCTACGTGGTCAGCCCGCACCACCCCGACGCGATCGCACGCCACGACCAGACCCTCGACGAGTTCACGAGCCTCGTGCCCGTGGACTTCCTCTTCGAGGACCAGATCGGCGCACGCGGCGGCAAGATCGACACCAACCCCGCGGCCCCGTCCCGCAACGCCTACACCGACGGCCTCATACGGATCGCCGAACGCACCAACAGCAGCCTCCCCGCGTGGACCGAGAGCGGCTTCGACCGCCTCTCGCCCCACCAGATCGGGTTCAGCAACTCGATCCGCGTCGGCTGGCACCCGTGGGCGGACAACACGTGGCGGTCGTTCCCGCTCGCGACGCTGTGGGCACGCGAGGAGATGGTGTTCACGGCCCACAACCTGGCCGCGTACTCGATGACCATCGACCACGCGGCCCTCGCCGAGCAACTCGCGAGCGGGTACAGCCTCAGCTACTCGATCATCCCCCCGCACGACCGGCCCTGGGTGAACTACCTCGACGTCGTGCAGAAGCGGGTGGTCGCGCCGCTGTTCGGCGTCGGCATGAGCGGCTTCGCCTACGACGCCGAGGGCGTGAGCACGACGCTCTTCGACGACGGCACCCTGCTGGTCGCCAACCGCAACGCGGCCCCGCTCGTTCGCGGTGACCACACGCTCGCGGGCGAGGGGTTCCTGATCACCGACGCCTGCGGCTTCCGGGCCGGACGGGTGACCGCGGTCAACGGGGCCGCGCTCGCAGGCGGCGTGCCCCACACCATCGCGCTGACGCGCGACGGCTCCACCCTTCGCATCGACCACCCGGAAGGTCCGCAGACCACGCTCACCCTCGACGACGCCTGCCTCGGCTCCCCGAGCGCGTTCGTCGCGGTGCTGGCCAACGGCACCGAGGTCGTGCGCCCCTTCACGCAGGGGCCCGGCGGGCTGGAGTTGCTCCTCGAATCCCTCGTCAACGGGAACCCCGTGACCCACTACCTGGTGCGGACGTGCGCCGCCGACCTGACCGGGGACGGCGTGCTCGACAACGGAGACATCGGGGCCTTCGTCTCGCTCTTCCTGTCCGGCAACCCCGCGGCCGACTTCACCGGCGACGGCATCCTCGACAACGGCGACATCGGGGCGTTCGTCGCGGCGTTCCTGACCGGGTGTTGACCGCTGGCGGGCCGACCGACCCCGTGGAGTTCAGCACGCCGCCAGCGCGATAAGCCGAGCCGACCGGCAAGCGCCAATGTGCCCCTGTGGGGGGGGTCAGTCGCGGTAGAGCACCGTCATGGAGTAGGCGGGCATTGTGTGTGTGCCGGTCGCGGTGCCCCACGACGCCGGGGCCGCGCGGTCGTTGTCCACGACGAGGTTCCAGGGCTCGCCCGCGGGGAGGTCCAGCGTGACGGCGCCGCCGTGCCCGTTGTACGCGACCAGGATCTCGCCCCACGAGTCGCCCGAGACCGACCCGTCGATGGTGAAGGCCAGCGGCCCGCTCGACGGCGTGTCGAGGAACGCGATCGCCTCCCGGATCTGCTTGGCCGTCCGCATGCGGAAGGCGGGGTGCCCGCGTCGGATCGCGACGAGGGCCCGCACGAAGTCGTGCAGCCCCCGGAACTCGACCTTGCGTGCCCAGTCGAACTTGTTGATCTCGTCGCCCGACTCGTAGGAGTTGTGGTCACCCTCCTTGGTGCGGGCGAAGTCGGACCCGCCGTGCAGGAAGGCGGCGCCCTGGCTGGTGAGCACGATCCCGAGCGACAGGCGGTGCATCGCGAGTCGCTGCGTCTCGGAGAGTTTCGGGTGCGAGAGCTCGAGCTTGTCCCACAGCGCGAGGTTGTCGTGGGCGGAGACGTAGGTGATCACCTCGCCGGGCTGGTCGGCGAAGTCGTCGATCGCGCCCATCACGCCCTGCCTGATCTTGTCCCGCTCGCCCCCGGGCCCGGTCGCGAAGCCGGTGACCGTGCCGTCCAGGTCCCCCCGGATCGCGTTGCGGTGGTGGTCGTTGAACACGGCGATGTCCATGCCACGCTGGGCACCCTTGGGGAAGTGGATGGTCCCGCCCCCCGTCCACGGCTCGCCGTAGAGCGTCATGTCGGGCCGGATCGCCTTGAGCCGTCGCGTCCAGTCCCGGACCGAGGCGGGCACGTGCATGCCCAGCAGGTCGAAGCGGTAGCCGTCCACGTGGTACTCGCGCGCCCAGAACTCCAGCGAGTCGGCGATGTACTCACGCGCCATCGGGCGCTCGTCCGCGATGGCGTTGCCCGTGCCCGAATCGTTCATCAGGCGCCCGTCGGGCGTGGTGCGGTGGTAGTAGTACGGCACCGTGTTGTGGAACGGGGAGGCGTCCAGCGAGGACGACGTGTGGTTGTACACCACGTCCAGGATCACGCGGATGCCCGCGGCGTGCAGCGCCTGGATCGCGGTCCGCAGCTCCAGCGTCGCCAGCCCAGGCACCTCCGCGGTCGCGAAGTTGGACTCGGGCACGTTGAACAGCGCCGTCCAGTACCCCCAGTTGTACTGCCCGCGCGGGGCGGTGAAGTCGTGGATCGGCATCAGGTGCACGCTCGTCACGCCCAGGTCGGTCAGGTGCTTGATGCCAGTCGCCACCGCCGAGCGGTCCCCCGGGTTGGCCAGCCCCAGGTACATCCCGCGGTGCGCCTCCGGGCAGGACGGGTCGGCGACGGAGTAGTCCCGCACGTGGATCTCGTACAGCACCTCGTCGGTCTGGTGCTCGATCGTGGGGGGCGTGTCGCCCTCCCAGCCGTCAGGGGCCAGCGCGTCCAGGTCCACCACCACCGAGTACGCCGAGTCGGCCGACGCGGCGGTGGTGTGGATGTCGGGCGCGAGCCGGTCCATGCCATAGGAATGGAACCGGTAGCGGTACGGCGTGTTGTTCAGGTCCCCCTCGACGGTCGTCTCCCACAGCCCCTCGGGCCCCGGGGCGAGCGGGATCGCACGCGCCGGCTCCTCGTCCCCCACGCCGTCGTACAGCAGCAGGTGCACCGAGTCCGACACGGGCGACCACGTCCGGAACGTCGTCCGCTCGGGGGAGTACGTGAATCCGAGCGCGAGCTCACGGTCCGGGACGAACCGCGGGGCGTTGAGCACGTCGCGCGCGAACACCGTCACCGGCTCGTCCGCGGCGTTCGTCCCCGGCACCGTCAGCGTCAGCGAGGCCACGTGCTCCGCCGCCACAGGCCGGTCGAGGGTGGCGACGTACACCAGGCGTGAGGCGCTGCCGGACTCGGCCCGCGCGACCCTCGCGACCGCGTACGCGCCCGTGGTGGAGCGCACCGTCACGCCCGCCCGCTGCTCGTCGGTGAGCAGCTGGGTGGTGCCGAAGGTCACGTCGTCGGCCGAGTCGAGGAAGGCTCCCGTGACGCGCGTGGCGAAATCGATCTGGTCCGGGCGTGTGTGCACCGTGGGGTCTCCGGAGAGCAGGTAGACGTCGGATTGGGTGGAGGGGTCGATCATGCGGTCGTGGTCGATGTCCTTCTCGGCCCATTCGCCCTTGCGGACAATGAAACCGAGCCGGACCGACACGTTCTCCCAGGGGATGGTGACGGTGGCGCCGCGATCGGTGACCTCGGCGAAATCGATGCGCCCGCCCACGCCGTTCTCGGGCCACACCCACAGGTTCCACCCGTCGTAGTCGCGGTCCGGGCGGATGTAGGTGATGGTGACCTCGGGCGAGGCCTGGGGCTGGGCGCCGGGGGCCGACGGCGCGTCCGTGCCGGCGGCGCACGCCGGCAGCACCGCGCTCAGGGGGGCCAGCAGGGCCCACAGCGAGGCCACGAGCCCGAGCTTCCGTCGCGTGGACGGCTTCGGGCGGTCGCGCCGGGTGGTGTGTGAGTCGGGGTGCATCAGGGTTCCCTCTCGGAGCGTGGTGAGAATGTAGGAAGCCAAGGGCGGGCGGGCCCGTTCCGGGGTGTTTCCGGTCCTCAGAGTCCCTTGCGGGCGGGCCGATCTTTGGATTGGCCTTGTGCCCGGGTCGGTCCGCCCGGTATGCTACAGGGCTCGTGGGGGGCATGGCGTTGCTTGGGGGCACGCCGCGATGTGGTCCGGAAACTCGAGGAGTGAATCGATGACACGAACTGTTGCGACGGCGGTGATCGCGGCCCTGGCGGGCCAGTCGATGGGGATGGGCGGCCCGGTGGCGGCCCCGACGGGCCTTTCACACGACGGCCTCACCCATGAAGGACACAACCACGACCTCGGGCCCGGCGTCGTGCCGGGGGCCGAGTTCAGGGGCTGCGGCAAGGCCCAGTTCGCCCGCGCCATGGCCGAGGCCGGCCTCGGACCGGGCGGCGAGAGCGTCTACCCCCTGGCCATCCGCGCCTCCGACACCCTCTCCGACACCGACCTCACCCACGTTGACCTGGACATCGAGGTCGTCTTCGGCCCCAACGAGATCGCCGGCACCAGCGCCATGCACCTCACCTCCGAGATCGACAACCTCACCACCTTCACCTTCCAGCTCATCACCAACCTCGGCGTCAACTCCGTCACCGTGGACGGCGTCCCCGCCACCTTCACCACCGACATCAACGGCACGCGCGTCGTCACCCTGCCAACGCCCAAGAACACCGGCGAGGCCTTCGTCGTCGTGGTTGACTACGACGGCCAGACCGTCCCCGGCTTCTTCGGCTCCATCGAGTGGGCCAACATCCAGGACAACGTCCCCCCGACCGACCAGCCCTCCAGCCTGATGGTCTACACACTCAGCCAGCCGTACTACGCCTACACCTGGTGGCCCTGCAAGGACACCGCCGTCCTCGGCGCCGGAGACTACTCCGACAAGTTCACCATCGACTTCTCCATCACCGCCCCCGAGAACTTCAGCTCCACCGCCAACGGCGTCCTCCAGAGCATCGACGTCCCCGAGCCCGGCAAGCGACGCTTCAACTACAGCCACGGCTACGAGATCCCCACCTACCTCGTCGCCTTCGCCACCAGCATCTTCAACCAGTACCAGCAGACCTGGAACTACTCCGACGGCGTCAACAACTACTCCATGCCCCTCGACGCCTGGTTCACCCAGTCCAACGACCAGCAGATCTCGCGCGACGAGTGGTTCAAGATGGGCGACATGCTCACCGTCTTCAGCGATCTCTGGGGTGTCTACCCCTTCCACGAGGAACGCTACGGGATGTACGAGTTCGGCTTCCCCGGCGGCATGGAGCACCAGACCAACACCGGCCAGATCGGATGGTTCTTCGCCGACTGGCTCACGGCCCACGAGGCCGCCCACCAGTGGTGGGGCGACTGGGTCACCTGCAAGACCTGGCACGACATCTGGTTCCAGGAGGGCCTCGCCAGCTACTCCGAGGTCCTCTGGGAGGAGTTCAAGCCCGGAGTCTTCGACCCCGACTTCGAGCGCATCGACCTCATGAGCGGCGAGTACTTCCCCAGTGACCTCGCCGACTCCGCCTACGTCTACAACGTCGCCGACCCCGACCGTATGTTCGAGTACAACCACACCTACCTCCGCGGCGGGTGGATCTGGCACATGATCCGGGGCCAGGTCGGCGACGCCGCCTTCTTCCAGGCACTCACCGACTTCGCCGCCTGGTACGCCCAGGACGGCGCCACCACCGACGACATCCTCGCCGCCATGAACGCCTCCACCGGCGCCGACTTCACCGACCTCTTCGCCGACTACGTCTACGGCGCCGGCGCCCCCCAGATCGAGTTCGGCTGGACCACCTCCAGCCACAACGGCCAGGACTACCTCCGCCTCTCCATCGTCCAGTCCCAGGACCCGTCCTTCGCTGACGACGGCGTCTTCAGTGTCCCCTTCCCCGTCCGCCTCAGCGGCACCGACGAGATCCGCGTCAAGTCCGAGCACCGCACCCACTACTTCACCATCCCGGTTGACTCCGCCGTCACCTTCCTCGAGTTCGACCCCGAGAACTGGGTCCTCAAGGACTTCGCGGCCGAGGGCCTCCTCACCGGCATGCCCCCCGTCATCGTTGAAGCCTCCGCCGACCAGTCCGGCGCCACCGTCGTCTTCCTCGACCAGGTCAGCATCGACGCCGGCGACGTCACCGTCCTCACCGACGACCCCGCCGGTGAGCCGCAGGCCTTCACCCTCTCCTACGCCATCGGCAGCAAGACCGCCACCATCGACTTCGTCGATGACCTCGGCCCCGGCGACTACGTCCTCACCGTCCGCGACACCACCTCCTCCTCCGGCGAGGGCATCCCCCTCGACGGCGAGAGCGGCGACTTCCCCAGCGGCGACGGCTCCCCGGGCGGCGACTTCGTCCTCCAGTTCTCCGTAGAGGGCGCCTGCGCCGCCGACGTCAACGGCGACGGCGTGCTCGACCTGGGCGACATCAACGCCTTCGTCGCCCTCTTCCTGGCCTCCGACATCGCCGCGGACTTCAACAGCGACGGCGTGCTCGACCTGGGCGATATCAGCGCCTTCGTCGCCCTCTTCCTCGAGGCCTGCGCCTAAGACAGGCCCCCAGCCCGACCCCCACGCCCCGGGAGCCCGCTCCCGGGGTTTTTTTGTCGATTCTCACGCCGGCGCGTGAGCCGGGCGTGCCGCGCCCGCTCCATCTGTGCGGACCCGCCTGCGCGGCCGGCCGCACCGGCGCCGAGATGGCGCACCGCCACCAACACGAAGGGGCACACCATGAGATCGAACACGCAATCCAAACTGAAGAATCACCTCTGCCTGGGCGGTGCCGCGGCACTGGGCCTCGGAGCGGGCCTCGCCAACGCCCAGCCCCAGACCGACGTCGTGGACCCGACCGGCTGGTACTGGCAGTACAACGTCGAGTTCGCCGACGTCGCGAACCTGGTCACCAACAACAACCAGCGCGTCGTCGATATCGAGGTCGAGTCCACCAGCCCGTTCCGGGTCAGCGCCGTCACCGTCACCAACGCCGGCAACTACGCCAAGGGATGGTGGTGGTACTTCGGCCAGACCGAGGCAGACGTCAACGCCTCGCTCGCCGCCAACAACTCACGACTCATCGACGTCGAGCCCTACCAGACCGCCAACGGCCTCCGCTTCGCCACGGTCCAGATCCAGAACACCGGCGACGACCAGGCCACCGCCCACGGCTGGTACTACGGCTTCACCGCCAACGACGTCATCAACTGGGTCAACTCCAACACGGGCTTCCGCATCCTCGACATCCAGCCCTACGACGACAACGGAAACCTCCGCTACGCCTTCGTCGTCGTCCGCAACACCGGCAACACCGCCAGCCCGTGGGCTTACTACGTCAACGCCTCCATCGCAACCGTCAACTCCTACATCGCCAACAACAACATGCGCCTCATCGACCTCGAGGAGCAGTCCAACGGCAACTACTCCGCCGTCATGGTGCCCAACGACGGCAACGCCTGGTGGTACTACTACAACGCCACCGCCGCCTTCCTCACCGACCGGATCAACCAAAACGCCGCACGCCTCACTGACCTCCAGTTCAACCCGGGCAACGGACGATTCTCGGCCATCATGCGCCGAAACGACAACGACCTCGCCATCAACGTCAACCTCGACATGCGAGGCATCACCGACGGCACCAGCGGCTTCCTCCTCGACGAGATGGACGGGCCAGAGCTCGCCGGCGTGCAGGAGTGGAAGGTCTTCGAGCCCGCCAGCCTCCTCAAAACCTGGTACCACGCGGGCGCCATGCGGTCGATCTCGCTCGGCAACGACGCCCTCGGCAACATCATGAGCGTCAACGAGGGCCTCAGCGGCAGCTGCCCCACCGGCCTCACCCCCACCCTCCAGACCGTTCAGCAGGCGCTCACCGACATGATGGTCTCCTCCAGCAACACCGACACCGAGGCCATCCGCCAGCGCTACGGCCAGCCCTGGATGGACGCCGTCGCCGGCGCACTGGGCATGCCCGACACCGACACCAACCACACCATCGGATGCTTCTGCAACTCCGTCCGCAACGAGCTCACCCTCGACGACCTCTCCAGCCTCTACCAGACCATCAACGACGGGTACCTGGGCGCACAGGCCAACAACTTCTACGACATCATGATCAACAGCCTCAACACCAACCAGGGCGGCGGGCTGACCTTCCAGCAGGTGCTCAACGCCGAGCTCGCGGGCTCCACCCTCGACGCCGCCGAGCAGGCCGACTTCCAGGCCCTCGTCTACCACGCCAGCAAGGGTGGCAGCTACACCTGCTTCGGCGGCTCGGCCAACGACGGCGAGTTCCGCTCACGCGGCGGCATCTTCCGCCTCCCCTTCCGCACCGGCTGCCGCTTCCGCACCCGTGAGTACATGTACGGCGCCTGGGTCAACGACGCCACCAACGGCACCAACGCCAGCCTCGCCGTCGGCACCGGAGCCACCGAGCTCTTCCGAGACCGCGTCCGCGCCGCCATCGACACCTGGGAAGCCTCCGCATGCGGCTGCCCCGCCGACTACAACGGCGACGGCGTCCTCGACAACGGAGACATCGGCGACTTCGTCAGCGACTTCCTCGCCGGCGGCACCAACGCCGACTTCAACAACGACGGCGTCCTCGACAACGGCGACATCTCCGCCTTCGTCGAAGCATTCCTCCGCGGGTGCTGACCCCACGACTCGACTCTCGCTCGCGCCCCGGACGGAAACGCCCGGGGCGCGATTCGGTCTTGAAGTTCCCCCCGGACGCGCGTTAGGCTGCCCGGGGGGGTGAGGAGACCGGGGCTGGGTGATCGCCCCGGCAGACATCAGAACGTGTGTGTTGGAATCAGAGCGGCGGCGCACGGAGTCATCCGACGCACGCCGCGTCGCCCCGCCGCCGGGCCGCGTCGGCCCCGAGGGCACAACCACGCAGATATGGAAAGGAACACGATGATCCGCAAGAGAGTGCTGAAAAAGGAGGCCCTCGCAGGCCTGCTGCTGTGCGCCGGACACGCGTCCGCGCTGGGCGACGGACCGACCGCCGACCCCGTCATGATGGACGACGAGCTCGTCCGCCTCATCGAGCTCGAGGCCCTCTCCGGGCCCGTCGTCACCGCCCACGCCCTCCCCATGCCGGACAACCGCGCCCGCCTCAGCCGCGTCACCGTGCGCGACGGCGAGCTCCGCTCCACCGGCGAGGTCTGGGGACTCGACGTCATCGACGCCAACCCCGACACCAAGCTCAGCCTCCGCACCGGCGGCCAGGGCGGGCTCGACCTCTCCTTCATCGGCGCCCCGCGATGGCTCTCACGCCTCCGCATCGACTCCGACGCCGCCCTCGTCGATGTCGAGTACATGGACATCCACTCCAAGTGGCGCCACTTCGGCTCAGGCGCCGGCGGCGACGTCATCGAGGGAGACCTCGTCCGCGCCCGCGCCCTCCGCATCACACCCATCGCCGGCACACGCGGCAAGGAACGCGTCGATATCCGAGAGGTTGACGCATGGTTCGAGCAGACCGACACCGACGACAACGCCACCTACGGCCTCTCCAGCGCACAGGTCCCCGAGTACTTCTACGAGTGGTGCGAGACCTACGCCTCCTCCCCCCTCAGCGTCTGCAGCGAGGAGTGCGAGGGACTCGCAGACGAGCTCAACGGGTGGAGCGTCAAGGGCTTCGGCAACAACTCCGCCTGGGAAGAGGACTTCAAACGCTCCGCCAGCGGCGGCACCGAGAACTCCTACGTTGACGCCAACGACCTCTCCTACTTCGCCGGCCACGGCAGCTCCAGCTGGGACAGCTTCTGGGGACGCAACAGCCGCAACCTCCTCTTCAGCCGCACCGACCGCGACGACTCCGCCAGCGTCCCCGGCGACAGCTACGACAGCTGGGGCGACGTGGACATGGAGTGGATGTTCTTCGCCGCCTGCCAGGTCATGCGCGACGACCCCTACTGGGCCGCCAGCATGGACGGGATCCACATGATCCTCGGCTGGGAAACCAACATGCGCGACGTCACCATGGGCATCGACTTCGGCAAACGAGCCATCGGCACCTCCATCTTCGACCCCCCACGCAAGGTCCTCGACTCCTGGTTCTGGGCCGCCGAGAAGAACCACGGCAGCGGCTACAAGGCCTTCGTCGTCGGCGAGAACTCCGCCATGGGCAACGACTACCTCTGGGGCGAGGGCTTCGTCAACCCCGACCCCACCGACGACTCCACCTACACCTGGTGGTCGTACAACACCGGCTCCGCCGGCGTCCTCGCGCCCGCCGGACACCGCGACGGCCTCGAGAAGATCGACGACATCGACCCCGACGAGCCCGTCGTTCGCTTCGAGGGCAAGGGCGAGCACGCCGTCCCCGTCGTCATCCCCGAGCGACTGCTCAACCGCCTCCGCGGCGCCGCCGCGCCCATGAAGGTCTACGACATGAGCCCGCCGAGCGTGGACGAACAGACCGTCGCCGCCATCGCCCAGCAGCTCTGCCAGACCATGGGCCTCTTCTGCAACTCCGACATCGGGCCCGACAAGGACCGCACCGAGTTCAACGCCTCCGACGGCCCGTGGGAGCTCCGCGTGGACGCCAACACCGGCGGGTACGAGGTCGTCCACACCGGCGCCTTCGCCACCCCCATCGACAAGCCCCAGAACCTGCCCGACCCCGGCCAGGCCGTCGAGTTCGTCGGTCAGCAGCTCGGACAGGCCGGCCTTCTCCCGCCCGACGCCGTCCTCATCGGCGTCGATACCTGGTCACAGGCCATCAACGAGGAAGGCAAGGACGGGCCCCCGCAGTTGCTCCTCCCCGCCGTCCAGAAGGTCCGCTACGTGCGGGGCCTCGACGGCTTCCCCGTCTGCGGACCCGCGGGCGAACTCAACGCCCACGTCGGCGAGGAGGGCCTCGCGCTGATCCAGCAGAACGTCAGCATGAACCCCGTCGCCATCGGCGAGGTCGAGCCCACCAACCTGGGACAGATCCTCGAGGACCTCGCACAGAACCCGCAGGCCGTGGCCATCGACGGCGTCACCCTCGTCCCGCACGAGATCAAGGTCCTCAACGCCGACCTCTGCTACTTCCTCGGCTCCGTCGAGACCAACCTCGGCGAGTGCCGCTACTTCCTCCGCCCCGCCTACACCCTCGAGTGCCTCGTCACCGAGCGCAACGCCGACGGCGAGCCCGGCGAGTCCAGCCCCCTCGAGATCAACGCCTGGGCCGACACCACCCTCCCCGTCGTCCAGATCGCAGACGGCAACGGCGCCTGCGCCGAGTACGGCGAGACCGTCTGCTTCGAGGCACTCGTCCAGGGCGGCACGCCCCCCTACACCTACTCCTGGTCCGACCCCGTCTCCGGCGAGGTCGGCAACTCCGACAAGGTCTGCTTCGTCCTCGCGCCCGTCAGCGACCCCGCCGACGGCGGCGGCGATCAGACCGCACTCGCACCCAGCGAGAAGGAGACCGGCGAGACCGAACGCACCATCGAGGTCACCGTCACCGACGACCTGGGCACCACCACCACCCAGACCGTCACCATCCAGATCTGTGCGCCGACCTGCCCCGCTGACGTCAACGGCGACGGCGTGCTCGACAACGGAGACATCGGCTTCTTCGTCAACGCCTTCCTCCAGCAGTCCCTGGTAGCCGACTTCAACGGCGACGGCATCATCGACAACGGCGACATCGGCGCCTTCGTCGCCGCCTTCCTCGCGGGCTGCTAAACCTCAGCCAGCTCTGTAAACCCAAAGGGCCCCCGCGGCGTGTGCCGCCGGGGGCCCTTTTTCATACGAAAAGCACGGAACACCCACCCGCGCCGCCACGAACAGGACCGTGCCGAGGGCGTTCTGCTCTCCGCACGCTCCCCGCAGCTCGGCTCGAGAGCACGCGCCATCACCCCGCCACTCCTCCCCCGGAGGCAGCCGATGTTCCGACGTTCGAACACCACGCCCGCCCGCGCCGCGATCGCCTCCGCACTGTGCGCGCTCGTTCCCTCGGGGATCGCCCAGGTCCCGTGGCAGGTCCGCCACGCCGAGCTCGGGCCGAGTGTCGACCATGCGATGGCCTACGACGCCGCCCGTCAGGAAATAGTCCTGTTCGGCGGCAACCGGGGCGACGCCCGCCCCATCACCTGGATCTGGAACGGCGCGGCATGGGACTTCCGCAGCGGTGCCGGGCCCGTGCCCGCCCCCGCCGCGGACGCCGCCATGGCCTACGACCGCGCCAACGAACACACCCTCCTCTTCGGCGGCGCACGCGACGATGGCTACACCGACGAGACCTGGACCTGGGACGGCGCCGCGTGGACCCCGCACACAGGTCCCGGCCCCGCACCACGCCGCGGGCACGCCATGGCCTACCACCCCGGCCTCGGCACCACCCTCCTCTACGGCGGACGCAACGACACCGGCACCCTCACCGACACCTGGGCATGGGACGGAGCCGCCTGGACCCAACTCAGCGACACCGGCCCGGGCACCAGCCTCGGCACCGGCCTCGCCTACGACGCCGCCAACAACGAGCTGGTCCTCTTCGCCTGCAACCGGTCAGACTCCTTCCCGCCCAAGACCACCCGCTCCACCTGGGCCTGGGACGGAGGCGCGTGGTCCTTCCGCGCCAACACCGGCCCCTCCCCACGCAGCAACTTCGCCATGGTGTACGACGGCGTCCTCGAACGCGTCGTCCTCCAGGGCGGCGACACACGCCTCCAGGATTCCTGGGCCTGGGACGGCACCAACTGGACCGAGATCGACACCGGCCCCGGCCCCTACGGACGACACGGGCACGCCATGGCCTACGACGAGGCACGCGCGCAGTCCGTCCTGTTCGGCGGCGTCGCACTCTTCCAGGAGCCCACCGGCGAGACCTGGGTCCGCGAGAGCGGCCCGTGGCGTCTGGTTGATCTCGCGCCCGGCGGTGAGACCTACACATCGCCCGCCATCGCCTTCGACCAGGCCCGCGCGCAGTTCGTCCGTTTCGGCGGCTCCGACTGGAATACCGACTCAAACGCCACCACGGTCTGGACCGGCGGGCACTGGGAAGTTGTCCCCGCAACGCCCCCGCCCCACACGCACTCGGTCGATCTGGTCTACGACGAGGCCAGACAGAACAGCGTCTTCTTCGGCGGGTACATCGGGAGCTACCCACGCTCCGATCAGACCTGGACCTGGGACGGCTCCGACTGGACACGGCAAGACACGCCCGGCCCCACGGGACGCTCGGACTACGCCATGGCCTACGACCGCGCCAGGCAGGAGGTCGTCCTGTTCGGGGGCGGCGACAACCTCTACGACGCCGAGGGCGACACCTGGGTCTGGAACGGCACCGACTGGATACTCCGGGCAACCTCCGGCCCCGCCGAACGGCGCGGGCACGCCATGGCCTACGACGCGGCCCGGGCACAGATCGTCATGCACGGCGGCTACGGCAACAACCCCGGACCCGAGACCTGGGTCTGGGACGGCGCATCGTGGTCGATCGCCGCCACCGAGGGCCCCGCGCCCTACCGCTTCGCCGAGATGGCCTACGACGAAACTCGTCAGGAGACCGTCCTCTACCACAACCCGCGCTACACCACCGACGAGAACGCCGGCACGTGGATCTGGGACGGCAGCGCGTGGGAGCGCAGGACCGGCCCCGAGACCCCACGCGCCATGACCGCCATCAACTTCGACCACACCACCGGCACCGTCGCCGGGTACGTCACCGGCGACGTCCGCTACGACTGGGACGGCACCGCCTGGAATCTCACCAGCAACAACACCACCCCGCCAGACCGCAACAACGGCGCCATGGTTTACGACGAGGCACGCAACGAGATGGTCCTGTTCGGCGGCAACGGGCCCGGCGGGCCCTACCTTGGCGACACCTGGACCTACCACGACGGCGAGTGGGCCTACCGCACCGACCAGGGGCCCCCGGGCCGGTACGGCGCCGCCATGGCCTACGACCGGGCGCGACAGCAGGTCGTCCTCTTCGGCGGATGGAGCGATACCGATTCCAGAAACTCCGACACGTGGGTCTGGAACGGCTCGGGCTGGGAGTTGCGCGAGCCATCCGGCCCGCCCGGTCCGCCGAGAGCGACCTTCCCACGCATGGCCTACGACGACGCACGCCAGGAGATCGTGCTCTTCCTCGGTCAACAGACCTGGACCTGGGACGGAACATCGTGGACGCAGCGCGCCACCACCGGACCCTCCGACCGCTACGACCACGCCATGGCCTACGACGCGCAGCGTCAGGAAGTCATCCTCTACGGCGGGCGAACAACCGGCACCGACACCTGGGCCTGGGACGGCTCGCAGTGGGAACTCCGAGACACCGTCGGCATGCCCTGGTCGGTCGCAAAGTCGCTGGCCTACCACGGCGCACGCAACGAGATCATCGCCCAGGTGGACGGACGCACCTGGGCCTGGGACGGCTCGTCCTGGAACGAGATCCTGGACGCCGAGGCCTCCACCGGGACACGCTCCAACACCCAGATGGCCTACGACTCCCACCGCCGAGAGATGGTCCTCTTCGGGGGTCGCGAGTCGCTGTACGGCAGGCCGTACGGCGATCTCTGGACCTGGTCCGGCGCCTGCTCCAACGCCGACACCAACCACGACGGCCTCATCGACAACGCCGACATCGGCTTCTACATCGGCCTCTTCCTGAGTCAGGACCCCGGCGCGGACTTCTCCGGCGACAACGTCATCGACAACGCCGACATCGGCGCATTCGTCGCAAGCTTCCTCGAAGGGTGCCCGTAGCGCAACCACGCCCACACAGAAATGAGCCTCGATCAGAACGCGTGCAGACAATCCACCGGATGTGGGTGTCCTAATTCTTGTGTGGCCGCAAAAACGACATCGCAGCCGGAACGAGACCTAACGGATCCGCCCACGGCTGTCGATGTGCCCGCCGTAACCCTCTCTCCCCTCCAACATCTCGGGGGGTCAGGCAGGAACGGAAAGGTAACCGCACTCGCCGATTGACACAAGCCCTGATGTGCGCGTTTGCGAAGAAAAGACAGTTTGAGCGCGATGCGAACACGGCGTTCGGGTCAGCTTCGCACTATTCGTGCTCGCCCCGCCACAACTCCAGTGCATACCCAAACTTGTGAACCTCGCCCCGAACCAGCGGCGCACCCCGGGATTCGCTCGTCATCGCCGATTCCGGGGAGCCCGCATCCGTCCGACGCGCCACCAGCACAGCAGTTCGTGGACCGAGTGTGGACAGGGGGTGCCACACCACACGCGGGGCCCGCCCGCCCAGCCCGTGTATTCGCTGTTTGGCGTACCACAGCGTCTCCGGGCGAGCCTCGATCAGCCCGTCCGCGTACAGCACCCCCGGAACCGCCTCCAGCCCGGCCAGCGACTCGCCCAGCGCAAACCCCGACGCACGCCCGGACGTCGCACGCACGCGCGACTCAAGAACGTGCGGGTACGCCAGCCCCAGCCCCACCAGCACCACCACCCAGCACGAGCCGATCGGACGCGGCAGCCGCAGCAGCATCCATCGCGCGATCGCCGCCCGATTCGGGGTAAGCCCGGTGCCGTTCCCCGCACGCGCATCCGCCAGCCCACGCAGCAGCGCCCCGACCGCGGGCGGGACCACCACCATCACCGGCAGGGCGTAGCGCGGGTTGTCCACCCCCATCAGCGTGAGAATGGCGAGTCCGATCAGTGCCGACCACGCGATGGCGCGCGCCAACTTCCAGCGTTCGTGCGCCGACGTCCCCGACTCGTCGCGCTCATCCGACGAGGCCTCGGCCTTCGCGTCCGGACCCCACGGGAACAGCAGCGCGAAAGAGGCCGGCAACGCGAACAGCAAAGCACTCGGGGCCATGCCCAGCACACGCAGCAGTTGGCCCGCGTCAAACCCGTCCTCGAACATGAACGCCCCGGGGCTCTGTCGAACGGTCGGCGGCCCGCCCTCGGGCCAGGCCGCGAGCGAGCGGCTGACCAGCAGAGCCCACACGCCGAACACCAGCCCGCCCAGCAGCAGCCCGCCCCAGACCGAGGCGCTGCCGAGCACCCGCCACGAACGGCGCACCAGCACGCTCGCGACGATCGCCCCGGCGATGACGGGAACGCCCGCGGGCCCCTTGGCCAGCAGCATCAGGGCGATGGCCGCGCCGATCGCAAGGGCGCACCTGGTCTCGGACTTGGCGGACCGTGCGCGCGCCAGCACCAACCGGTCCAGGATGAACCACGCCGCGAGGGCGGTCGCCAGGTTGTTGAGCGCCTCGATCTCCGCGCTGCGATTGGAGGGCCAGAACCAGGGGAGCAGGGCGAACGCGAGCCCGGCCCCGAGCGCGATCGGCACGCCCTGGCGTGTGAGCCCGAACCAGCGCCAGGCGAAGCAGAACGCTCCGAGGGCGGTGAGCGTCGCGCCGATGGCGCTGGGCAGGCGGGCCGCGAGCTCGGTGCGTCCGAGCAGGGCGCTGGTCGAGGCGATGGCCCACTGGATCGCGGGCGGCTTGCGCAGGTAGGGTCGTTCGAAGAGCGTGGGGACCACGTACGACCCGCGGTCGAGCATCTCGTAGGCGGGGATGGCGCGGTGGCCCTCGGTGTCGGTCAGCCCGCCCTGTCCGAGGAAGGGCAGGTAGAGCAGGGCGCAGACCCCGAGCAGGACGGCCGCGTGTCGCAGCGCAGTGGCCCGGTTTGTGCGCACGGCGTCAGGAGTCATCCGATTCGGGCGCTGCTGCGGGGGTCGATGGCGGCGGGGGGAGGGCCTCGCTGACGCGTCCGCCGTCGGGTCGGGCGGGGCCGTCGTACTCGATCAGGCCGCCGGAGCGATAGACGCGTTCGATCTCGTCCCGCCATGCGCGGAAGGTCTGGTGCATCTCGGGGTTGCCCTGTGGGTCGTGCCGGTAATTAGTGGTCTCGGCGAGGGCGTCGTCGGGGTTCTGTCCCTCGACGACGGTGCGGTAGAGGGCGACGGCGCACCCGGTGCGTTCCGAGCCCGCGGCACAGTGCACCAGCACGGGCTGCATCGCGGGATCGGTCATGATGCGCAGGGCGCGGGCGTACTGGTTGGGGTCACCGGTGCCGTCGCCGTAGAGCGCGAGGCGAATGTAGGTGACGCCCAGCGCCGCGGCGGTCGCCTCCTCGCGAGCCTGCTCGGGCGTGTCGAGCGTGTGGGCCCCCAGATCCAGGATGGTGCGGATGCCGTGCTCGCGGACGACGGTTTCGGTCGCGGCTGGGGTGAGCTCGCCCGAGCGGTAGACGCGACCCTCGGCGACCACGCCAAAGTTCTTGGGCACCAGGTTCGGGAGGATCGACTCAACCGTGAGCCACACACCCAGGGCGATCACCCCGACGATGATCGCGGCGTTGCGGAAGAAGTTGGGCCAGGACCAGTCTTTGGGCACGCGGGGATGGTAGGGGAGGGGGCTTTGAGAGTGAGTGTGGGGTGGCGTGGAGACGGGTTCGGTTGAGCGGGGCCGCGTGCTTACGCCCGCGGCTCGGATACCAGCCGGTTGCGTGAGCAACCGGGGAGGGCGCGTGCCGAGAGCGGTCATGGCCTCCCCGCGTGCTTACGCACGCGGCTGGTACAGAGGCAGCACGGGAAAGTGGGTGGCGTGGAGACGGCGCAGCCTTCTCCACGGCGTTGGGGGGACATGCCCGATGAAGGCTTCGCCGTCATCGGGGCACCCGTGCGGGAACGGGGGCGTGGTGGCGGGTTCGGTTGAGCGGGGCCGCGTGCTTACGCCCGCGGCTCGGATAAGGCGGGGGACCCCCTCACTGGCGTTCGGGGCTGGTCGGGGTGTGCGGAATAGACTTGTGCATGCCGGAGGATTCGAAAACTGGGCCTCGGAATGCCGGGTCGGCGTATCCCGCGGCCGTGGATCGGCTGATGGAGGAGTTGACGCGTCTGCCGGGCATCGGGCGTCGGGGTGCGGAGCGTCTGGCGTTCCACGTGCTGAAGGCGGACCCGGACGAGGCGATCCGGCTGGCGGAGGCGATCCGTGCGGTGAAGGAGTCGGTGCGTCACTGCACGTTCTGTTACAGCCTGTGCGATGCGTCGCCCTGCCCGATCTGCGAATCGGAGCGTCGCGACCGGACACGCGTGCTGGTGGTGGAGCAGCCGAAGGACCTGATCGCGCTGGAAGAGACCCGGATGTACAACGGGCTGTACCACGTGCTGATGGGGCACCTGAGCCCGCTGGACGGGATCGGGCCGGGCGATCTGACTGCGGACCACCTGCTGCGCCGCGTGGACGACCCGGGCCGGAACCCGGGCGGGATCGAGGTCGAGGAGGTGATCCTGGGTCTGAACCCGACGGTGGAGGGGGACGGGACGGGGCTGTACCTGGCGGAGCAATTGCGGACCCGGGGGGTGCAGGTCAGCCGGTTGGCGCGGGGTTTGCCGACTGGCGGGAGCCTTGAGTACGCCAACAAGGCCGTTCTGGCCGATGCACTGACTGGTCGGCGGGCGATGGAGTAGGCGGGTTGCGCGCCGAATCGGCCGGTGCGTCAGTTTTTTGGGCAGAATCGTGATCAAGGTGCCTGTGTGGAACGTACGATAATGTGGTAAAGCCCTGTTGGTCGCGAATTCCTGCGTTACACGCGGGCCTCGGCGAAAGCCATAGCGATCACGGGGCTTTTCCATTATTGTCGATTTCGTGGGACGAGGAGCCAGTGCCGGTACGGATCGTGCCAGCGGTTTGTGAGGTCGCCTCGATGCCCGGTGGAGATCCCGATATTGAAGTTCGGATAGAGCCTCCGGATTCGTTCATTCACAACATCGTAAACACTCTCTTTGGCCCGAGTCCTTCGGCCGCGGCGAGCGGCTCCAGGCGCGATGTCTCGATGATGCCGATTGAGTCTGAATGCGATGGATCCGAGGATGAGATCGGTCGCTTGCGCGAGCACGTGCTTACTGGAATCGATCTCCTCGATCCAGGATCGTTTGAGTTCGATGTGAGCCGCTCGGAACTCCGGGTTCTGAGTCAGGGACTCCAGGAACGATTTGAACTGTGCGACCTGCTCCTTGTTTTGCGGGAGTTTGTCGAGTCGGAGATGAACCTGCACGGGCCCGCCGGTGCGATCGATCTGCTGCAGCCCGATTCCCCATTTGATGAACTGGTAGTACAAGCGGTGATAACTCGTTGCCCTCTGCTCGGGGGTCAGGATCGGCACATGGCGGTTTTGGGTGAACATCATGCGGAGCTTGATCGTGCCTTTCTCGGCCTCATCAAAGATAGAGTGAACGAGCCTGATGTATCTTGGGGCAAGCGACTCGGTGATCGAGGTCCATTTGACTTCCGACCGCAAGCCCATGGCGTTCACTGCGTCGTTCAGCCGATCTTCAACTGAACCATGTAGCAGCGAATCCACGACCAATCCGCCGTAGAAATTGGAGTAGTACCTGCCGCTGGATACAGATTCGTCACAGTAGATAATCAACTTCCGGGGCATGACCCCAAGTTTAGTCAGGGGTTTGACCGGGTGCGTTTCGACACCAGCCAATCGATGAAGCTCGGCCAGCAGATGAAGCTGGCGCCCAGGATGATCCAGTCGATGGAGATCCTGCAGATGCCGCTCGCGGAGCTGGAGGAGCGGATCGAGCAGGAGCTGGAGTCGAACCCGACGCTGGAGATGGTGGACGTGCAGGCCGATCCGGACTCGGAGGTCCGGGATCGGTCGGACTCGGACGGTGGGGATGGGGGGGACGGGGGGCAGGACCTGGACATCGGGAACGACCGGGACGACTTTGCCCGCCTGGACGAGTTCGAGCACGCCGACCCGGAGGGCGCGGCGAACCAGTACGACGACGAATCCCCCAGCCGCGTGCGCGACCGGACGCCCGAGCACGAGCCGACGCACTCCCCGAGCCGCATGGCGGGCGAGCGGGACGCGAAGCAGGACGCGATGAACCAGGCCCAGGCGCGCTCGGGCAGCCTGACGGACCAACTGCTGGGGCAGTGGGGGCTGGTGGACGTCGAGGATTCTCTTCGTCCGCTCGGCACGCACCTGATCGAGTTCCTGGACGACGACGGGTACCTGCGCACGGCGCTGGAGGAGGTCGCCGACCGGGCCTCGCAGCCGGTGAAGGACCGTGAGCCCAGCAGCGCGGACTGGGAATTGGCGCTCAAGGCGGTGCAGCTGCTGCTGGAGCCGGCGGGCGTGGGGGCGCGTGACGCGGCGGAGTGCCTGCTGTTGCAGCTGGACGCGATCGAGGATCAGGCGGCCCGGGACGAGGAGCCGCCGCGCATCGGGACGCCGGAGGCGATCGAGTTTGCGCGGACGCTGATCTCGCGTCACTTCGAGGACCTGATGAAGAACCGGCTGCCGAAGATCGCGTCGGGCTCGGGTCTGAGCCTGGACGAGATCAACGAGGGGCTGGACGTGATGCGTCGGCTGAGCCTGTCGCCGGCGCGCCGGCTGGTGGACGAGAGCCCGGAGGCGATCCGCCCGGACGCGGTGGTGGAGTACGACGAGGAGGGGGACCGGTACGTCGCGTACCTGACGGACAACCGGATGAGCCAGGTGCGCATCAACCGCGAGTACGCGCTGATGGCGAAGGACCGGAAGGTCGAGAAGAGCGACCGCGAGTTCCTGCGGAAGAACCTGAGCAACGCGCAGTGGCTGATGGACGCGGTGGAGCAGCGTCAGAGCACGCTGCTGCGTGTGATCCACGCGGTGCTGGACGAGCAGCGTGAGTTCTTTGACTACGGGCCGGAGGCGCTCAAGCCGCTGCCGATGAAGACGGTGGCGGACCGGCTGGGGGTGCACGTGGCGACGGTGAGCCGCGCGGTGAGCGAGAAGTGGCTGGAGACGCCGCGTGGGACGGTGCCGCTGCGCGGGTTCTTCACGCAGGGGATGGCGACGGACAGCGGGGAAGAGGTGAGTTCGAGTGCGCTCAAGGCGGCGCTGCAGGAGCTGGTGGACGGGGAGGACAAGGCCAAGCCGCTGAGCGACGAGGCGCTGGCGAAGGCGATGAAGGAGAAGGGGTACGAGATCGCGCGTCGGACGATCGCGAAGTACCGGGGGCAGCTCGACATCCCGAGTGCGCGGATGCGGAAGCAGTTTTAGTTTGTAGATCTTCGGGTGGCGTGGGGACGGGGCGGCCTTCTCCACGGCGTTGGGGGTTTGCGCCCGATGAAGGCTGCGCCGTCATCGGGGCACCCGTGCAAGGACTAGCCCACCGCGTGAGCGGTGGGGCTCGGTTCCCGATTGAGCGGGGCCGCGTGCTGACGCCCGCGGCTCGGAAAGAGGGGGAGGTCTAGACCAGCCGGTTGCGTGAGCAACCGGGGAGGGGCGTGTGCCGAGAGCGATCATGCCCTCCCCGCGTGCTTACGCACGCGGCTGGTACAGAGGCAGCCCGGGTTGTGGGTGGCGTGGAGACGGCGCAGCCTTCTTCACGTGTTGGGCGGAGCGCCTGAAAATCGGTCGAGCGGGGCCGCGTGCTGACGCCCGCGGCTCGGAAAGAGGGGGGGTCTCAAGACCAGCCGGTTGCGTGAGCAACCGGGGAGGGGCGTATTCGTGTTTGGATTGGGACCTCCCCGCGTGCTCACGCACGCGGCTGGTTTGGGATGTCATGTGCTGGCGGATTCCGGTCAGCTCGTCCCCGCCAGCTTGCGCACCGTCATATCGAAGTTCTTGGTCACGCTCGCGTGGATGCCGTAGACGATGGCGATGTAGAGCCCGGCGCTGATCGCGGCACCGATGGCGAGGGCGATGCGGGCGGCGGTGAGGCCTCCGGTGGAGCCGGTGACGGTCTCGTACAGCGCGGTCTCGGGGCTGACGAGGGCGCCGACGAGGCTGGCGGGGCTCAAGGGGGCGAGCGAGGGGCCGAGGCCGGGGAGGCTGGCACCGGCGTTCCAGGCGCACAGGCCGACGGTGCCGGAGACGACGCCGACGATGGCGACGGTCGCGATGACGGCGCTGAGCGAACCCTTGCTCTTCAGGCTCCACTGCAGGCCGACCATCACGCAGAACGCGACGAACGGGATCAGCACCAGCGGGGCGAGCAGGATCGACTCGGGCAGCACGGCGGGCGTGGTGACGGTGGGCCCGCCGGGGATGGTGGTCGTGACGCCGATGTCGGACCGCTGCAGGCCGTCGGTGAGGGCGTAGAGGCCGGCGAGGCCGATGGTGAAGACGGGGACCGCGATCATGGGGAGCAGGTAGGCGACCAGGCCGCGCAGCTTGCCGGTGAGGTAGACGCCGGGCGTGATGGGCGTGGTGAGGATGAGGTCGAGCGTGCCGTCCTCGCGCTCGCGGCTGACGGCGGACGCGGCCATGTTGATCGCGATGAGCCCGATGACCGTGACCTCGGTCCAGACGACGGCCTGCACCAGGAAGCGGAAGGTGCCGGTGGTGATGGTGGGGTCGGAGTCGAAGAGGACGACGATGGCGATGGCGATGAGGAAGCCGGCGCCGACGAAGGCCCATCGGGCGAGGATTTTGCCGAGGGTGGCGTTCCTGGCCGCGGCCTCGCGCCAGGCGATGGGGTTGCGCCAGACCTGTCGTGGGGGGCGTTCGATGGCGTTGGCGGCGCCGAGGCCGAACATCTTGCGGTACCAGGGGACGCCGCTGGTGGTCTGGGTGAGTGTGGCGATGCCGCCGGCGCGGACGGTGAGGGTGCTGGCGCCCATGAGCAGCAGCGACAGCACGAGGCTGAGCACGCACCAGGCGGTGACGGGCGTCTCAAGCAGGAAGGCGCCCAGCCCGGAGAGGCTGCCGTCGGTGGCGCGCGGGTAGCTGGCGGGGTTCAGCAGGGCGTGCAGGGCGAGGAAGGGGTTGACCGCGGTCACGATGGTTACGCCCTCGCCCGACGGGCCCATGCCCTTGCCGGCGCCGACAAGGAAGCGGTCCACGGCCCACGTCGCGGCGAGGTAGGTCACGACCGAGACGTAGAACGCGAAGACGGCGCGACGGCCCGCGAGGCGTGAGACGGAGAGGGCGATGGCGATCGCGCCGACCAGCGTCGCGGCGCACGCGGCGATGAGGTAGCTGGTGAAGATCGAGGCCCCGGGCACGCCGCCGAAGAACTGCGTGAGCGCGAACAGCGGGAGCGAGCAGAAGAGCAGGGCGAGGATGAAGAAGAGGCGTCCGAAAAGGTTGCCCAGCACGATCTCGGCCTGGCTCATGGGGGTCGTGAGCAGGATGTCCCAGGTCTTGGGGTTGGACTCGCTGGCGATGGCCCCGGCCATGAAGACGGGGGCGATGACGCAGATGAGGACGATCTGGAGGTAGGCGATGCCGATGAAGCTGGAGGCGCCCGCGGCCGCGAGTTCGCGGTAGCCCATCTCGTCCTCGGAGGCCTTGACGACGAGCGTCCAGAGCAGCACGAGGATGAGCACGGCGAGGTAGGCCGAGCGGACGTACATGTGCTTGTTGCGTCGCGACCCGTTCTCGACCAGGCGCACCGCGATCGGGTTGAGGGGGCCGAGGCGCAGGAACCAGCGGAGGATCACGGGCATGACGGGGAGTGTACGGGCGGAAACGGCGGTTGGGTTCACTCGTAGTTGAAGGGGGCGGCGAAGTTGGCGCACGTGAGGTGCCAAAAAAAACTACACAATTTCGGCGGGCGGGTGTACCGTTGGCATCTCGGGGATATCGCCCGGAGACATGTTGAAAGGGGCAGCATGCTGACCGCCTTGTCTGTCGTAGCCGCAGTCGTGATGTCCGTGTCTGTGGGAGTTGAGCCGCCGGGGGTGGGGGATCTGGCGCCGGCGATCGAAGTGGGGGAAGTGATCCGGGCAGACGCGGGGGGCGGGGTCGTGACCGAGCCGTCGGAGGGGCGTGTGCTGGTGGTGGAGTTCTGGGCGACGTGGTGTGGGCCGTGCCTGCCGGCGATGGCACACCTCGGCGAGGTGGCGGAGGCGCTGCGGGGTGAGCCGGTGGACTTTGTGACCCTGACGCCGGAGTCGCCGGAGGCGGTGCGGACGTTTCTGGAGCGGCACGAGCTTACACTTCCGATCGCAACTGATTCGGACGAGGCGACGTTCGGTGCGTACGGGATCAGGGTTGTGCCAACGACGGTGATCATCGCGGCGGATGGGACGATCGCGGCGCGGACACGCCCGACAGAGGTCACGGCGGATTCGATCCGGGCGATCCTGGCGGGGAAGGAACCGGGGCTGAGCGAGCGGGTGGACGTGGTGCCGAACCTGGACTGGGCCCCGGAGACGACTGGGGAGGGCGAGGTGTATGCGCAGGTGGTGATCGATGCCTCGGAGGCGACGTCGTCGCGGGCGAAGCTGAAGCCGGGGTCGGGATTGATCACGGCGGACGGGATGCCGGTGTCGAGCCTGGTGACGTTTGCGTGGGACGTGCCGCACGGAAGGGTCGATTGGGGCGGGCACTCGTTCGGAGACGAGAAGTATCGCGTGTACGCGCGGGCGCCGGGCGGGGAAGACGACCTGGCGCGGGCGATGATGGGCGCGGCGCTGAAGGCGAAGTTCGGGTTTGATGCGAGGCTGGAGGACCGGTCGGTGGCGTGTTATGTGCTGGAGCCGATCCCGGGCGCGGAGCAACTGAGGCCCTCGGAGGCTGAGAAGGGCGAGAAGATGGCGTACGGGCGCGGCATCGAGGCGACGGCGGCGCCGATGGAGTTTGTGCGGATGTGGTTCGAGAGCATGGCGGGCAAGCCGGTGATCGACGAGACTGGGCTGGAGGGGCTGTACGACATCGAGCTGGAGTGGGCGGACCGGGAGACGATGTTTGAGTCGCTGGCTGGGATAGGGCTGCGGCTGCGTGAGGCGGAGCGAGAGGCGGCGTTCCTGGTGATCACGCCGCGGTAAATGCCTCGTTGCTGAGCAATCGCTGTGACCGGGTGGCTTGGGTGAATATTAAAAAGCCCGCGTCCGTGGGGACGCGGGCTGGAGAGGGTCAGGGTTTTCGGCCCGGGATCAGGTGCTGGGAGCGTCGGAGGCGTTGCCCCCGGAGTCGCCGGCGCCGGCCCCGGCCGTCTCGGGCTCGGGCTCGCTCTCGTCCTTGGGCGGCTCGACCCACTCGGGCTCGAAGGAGAGCTTCTCTTCCTCGCCGATGCGGGTGACCTTGATGAGGTTCTTGCCGTGCAGCTCGCCGGCGAGCAGCATCTCGGAGAGCGGGTCCTCGATGTAGGTGCCGATGGCGCGACGCAGGGGGCGAGCGCCGAAGTCGGGGTTGTAGCCCTTCTCGATGAGGTAGTCCTTGGCGGGCTGGTCGAGCTCGAGGCGGAAGCCCTGCTCCTGGAGCCGCTTGGACACCTTGTTGGTCTCGAACTCGACGATCTCGACGAGGTCGGCCTTGGTGAGGGGGTGGAAGACGATGACGTCGTCGAGCCGGTTGATGAACTCGGGGCGGAAGAACCGCTCGATCTCCTTCATCAGGATCGACTTGATGTTGTCGTAGTCCACCTCGTTGGTGCGCTTCTGGAAGCCGAAGCCGCCGCCGCCCTTGATCAGGTCGGCCCCGATGTTCGAGGTCATGATGATCACGGTGTTGCGGAAATCGACGTGGCGTCCGAACGAGTCGGTCAGGCGGCCCTCCTCCATGATCTGGAGGAGCATGTTGAACACGTCCGGGTGGGCCTTCTCGACCTCGTCGAGCAGCAGCACGGAGTACGGGCGGCGACGCACGGCCTCGGTGAGCTGGCCGCCCTCCTCGTAGCCGACGTACCCGGGGGGCGCGCCGACGAGGCGGGAGACGGTGTGCTTCTCCATGTACTCGCTCATGTCGAGGTGCACGAGGGCGTCCTCGTCGCCGAACATGAACTCGGCGAGCGCCTTGGAGAGCAGCGTCTTGCCGACGCCGGACGGGCCGACGAAGATGAAGCTGCCCATCGGACGCTTCGGGTCCTTCAGGCCGGCGCGGGCGCGACGGATGCTCTTGGAGATGGCCTTGATGGCCTCCTCCTGGCTGATGACCTTCTTGTGCAGCTCGGCCTCGAGCTGGAGCAGACGCTGGGCCTCCTCCTTCTCGAGCTTCTGCAGCGGGACGCCGGTCATCTTGGAGACCACCTCGGCGATGATCTCCTCGTCCACGATGCCCGAGGACTCCTGCTGCTTGTTGCGCCACTCGGCCTGGATCTCTTCCTTCTGCTTGCGCAGCTTCTCGGCCTGGTCGCGCAGCTCGGCGGCCTTCTCGTAGTCGGCGCCCTTGACCGCCTCGTCCTTCGCGACGGTCAGACGCTCGATGTCGGACTCCAGGTCCGCCAGGTTCGGCGGCTTGGTCATGCCCTTGATCCGCACGCGGGCGCCCGCCTCGTCGATCACGTCGATCGACTTGTCGGGCTGCACGCGACCGGTGATGTAGCGTCCGGAGAGCTCGACCGCGGCGCGGATCGCGGCGTCGGTGATCTCGACGCGGTGGTGCTCCTCGTACTTGTCCTTCAGGCCCTTGAGGATCTCGACGGCCTGCTCGGTGCTCGGCGGCTCGACGGTGATGGCCTGGAAGCGCCGTGCGAGGGCGGCGTCCTTCTCGATGTACTTGCGGTACTCGTCGAAGGTGGTGGCGCCGACGCACTGGATCTCGCCGCGGGCGAGCGCGGGCTTGAGCACGTTGGAGGCGTCGATGGCGCCCTCGGCGCCGCCGGCGCCGACGAGGGTGTGCAGCTCGTCGATGAACAGGATGACGTTCTTGGCGCGCCGGACCTCGTTCATGACGGCCTTGATGCGCTCCTCGAACTGGCCGCGGTACTTGGTGCCGGCGACCATCATCGCCAGGTCGAGCACGACGAGGCGCTTGTCGTGGAGGATCTCGGGGACGTCACCCGCGACGATGCGCTGGGCGAGCCCCTCGACGATGGCGGTCTTGCCGACGCCGGCCTCGCCCAGCAGGACGGGGTTGTTCTTGGTGCGACGGCAGAGGACCTGCGTGAGGCGTTCGATCTCGTTGGCCCGCCCGATGACGGGGTCGAGGCTGGTCTCCTTGGCGAGCTCGGTGAGGTCGCGACCGAAGGAGTCGAGTGCGGGGGTCTTGCTCTTGCCCTTGCCGCGTGCCGAGCCCTCGGAGGCGGGTCCGCCGGCCAGTGCCGCGTCGCCCTCGCTCTCGCCGCCGGCACCGAGCAGGTTGAGGACCTCCTCGCGGACCTCCTCGAGCTTGAGGCCGAGGTTCATGAGGACCTGGGCGGCGACGCCGTCGTGCTCGCGGAGCAGCCCGAGCAGCAGGTGCTCGGTGCCCACATAATTGTGGTTCAGGTTGCGGGCCTCTTCGATGGCGTACTCGATGACCTTCTTGGCCCGGGGGGTCTGGGGCAGCTTGCCCATGGTGACCATCTCGGGGCCGGCCTTGACGAGCTTCTCGACCTCGAGACGGACCTTGCGCAGGTCCACGTCGAGGTTCTTCAGGACGTTGGCCCCGACGCCGGAGCCCTCCTTGACGAGCCCGAGCAGGATGTGCTCGGTCCCGATGTACTCGTGGTTGAACCGCTGGGCTTCCTGGTTGGCCAGGGCCATGACCTTGCGGGCTCGGTCTGTGAATCGCTCAAACATCGCTCGTCTCCCTGGCCGGGGTGCCGGCCTTGAAGCTGGTGGCGGCGTATCCGCCACGTCATCGTATGGGTTCGCAGGGGCTCACCCACTGGATCAACACCGGGCACGGGCCCGTTGTTCTGACCGATCCAGATGCCTCTATCGGTTGCAGCGGGCGTGCCTGTTGGGCAAAGGGCAAGAAACGGCACTCAGAGGGTGCGCACGGGGGTTTTAAGTCGTTTGGGATCATGCCGTTCCGCGCGCCGGCTCGCACGATCTGCCATCCCGGCAGGGCACCTTCAACACCGGAAATCAGGTAAACAAGACCAATAAACCACCGGTTCTGGGGTGTTTCACGGGCCGATCAGGCGCTCCGACGGCACGATCTCGAAGGGGATCACGGCCTCGGCGATCGCGTCCTTGTTGGCGTCACGCATGATGACCTTCAGCCGGTACCGCCCGACGGAGAGCGTCTCGGGCAGGGCGGTCTGGTTGATGAGGTAGTAGTCCCGCATCCTGGCGCGCGAGAGGCTGGTGTCGGTCTGGGCCTGGCGGGCGGTGACGAGCAGGTCGTCGTCAACCCGGAAGATCTGGAGTTCCTGGGAGAGCTCGACCTGCCAGCGGGTGACGCCGTCCTCGTCCACGAAGGGCGTGCGCCCGAAGCGGTCCACCTCGGTGTAGATGATGACGGGCTGGCGACGCCCCGCGGCGAAGCGGTAGCCGCCCTCGTCGGTCTTCGGGAAGGTGTCGTACTGCCCGTAGCCCATGACGCGGACGCACAGCTCGGCGCCGGTGATCTCGAGCGAGGCGGTCTGGTTGAGACGCTCGCGGATGTCGTCCACGAGGTCCATCGCGAGGTCGGGCGAGACGTCCGAGTCGCTCGCGGCGAGGCCCTGCAGGAACTCGTGCACCGAGAGCAGCACCTCGGTCTCGTGCGGGAGCAGCTCGCCGGAATCGACGAGCTCGTAGAGCGCGCCGGGGCTGAGCGATTCCAGCCCGGCGAGGGCGAGCCCTGAGCGGTAGGGGTCGCTGGATTCGTCGGAGAGCTCGGTGAGCAGGCCGACGAGTTCCTCGACGAGCTCGTCCTTGCGCTCGGCTGCGGAGACGGTTCGGGTCTCGCCGTTGGCGGGGCCGGGGTCGAGCACGCTGGTGGGGAGCGTGCCGTCCGCGGTGGCCATGGAGGGGCCGAAGTCCTCGGGGTCGAGCGGGCGGTCGTCGGCGGTGACGAGGCCCATGCCGGAGGAGAGCCCGGGCACGGGTGCGGGCTCGGCGACGCTCACGGCGAGGTTCGGGGCGTACGCGGTGCGGGTCTCGGGCGTTCCGGGTTCGCCGGTCTGCGCCGGGGCGGGATCGATCGTGACCAGGTCCATGCCCGAGAGCAGGCGCTGCTCGGCGGTCATCGCGTCGGGGATGGCATCGGCCGGGATGGTGACGGGGGCGTCGGGCCGGACCGGGAGATCGGCGGTGGCGAAGGCCGGCTCGGTGGGGCGTGCGAGGTGGCTGGTGCCGGTGGGGCCCAGCTCGGCGGAGGGGTCATAGACGGGGACGCCGGGCTGCCCGGTGCCGTCCTGCGCGTTCGCGAGGGGCTCGCCCGACCCGTCCTGCGCGGAGAAGTAGCTGTCGAGGAGTGCGACGGACTCTTCGATGCGTCGCTGGGTGGCGGGGTCGAGCTCGGCGGAGCGTGTGGGGGACTCGATCGCCATGGGGGTGCGTCGGCGTTGCAGCGAGTCGAAGTCGGCGTTGGCGGGTTCGTCCGAGGCCACGGGGGCGGCGCTGATGCAGCCGGGAGCAGAGACGAGCCCGGCGCTGAGCGTGAGCGCGAGGGCGGCGGTCAGGCCGGTGGCGAGCGCTGCGCCGTGTGGCCGTCCCGCCCGCTTCGTGCCGGGCGCGTCGGAGTGGGTCGAGAGTGGGTGGGCCTGGTGGGGGCGTGGTTGTGGGGGGGGTGGGGGGGGAGTCATCGAGCCTCCTGCTCGTGGGGTGCGCGCGGGCTCCGCCGCGTGTTTGGGAGTGTACCGCAAGTCGGGCGTGGAAGGGGGTTTCAGCCCGGGGCGTGCAGGGCGAGCTGGTACTCGACGGCGAGCCGTTCGAGCGTGTGCTCGGTGGTGCCGAGGCCGGACTTGCTGCCGGCGTCGGCGTCGAGCGTGGTGCGGTAGAGGCGTCGGGCGCGGTCGGCGCCGAGGCGTCGTGCGGCGTGGAAGACGGCGTCCTGGGCGGGCCCCCAAAGCCTGAGCGATTTGGCGAGCGCCTGGGGGGGCTCGCGTGCCTCCAGGCCGGCCGCGGCGATGGAGAGCTTGCGGGCGAGGTCCACGCAGGCCCACATCAGGGGGACGGTCATGTCGCTCTTGTTGCCGGCCTGCACGGTGCGCATCTGGGTGATGGCCCGCTCGGCGGAGCCGGTGAGGAGCTGGGACTGGACGGTCCAGGCGACCTCTTCCCTGGTGCCGCCGACGAGCTCGACGACCGCGTTGCGTGTGATGACGGGCTGGTCGCTGCTTTCGGCGCTGGCGCTGGTGGCGAGCTTGCCGAGCTCGGAGTCGAGTTTGGCGAGGTCGGTGCCGAGTTTTTCCACCAGCAGGTGCGCGGCATCGCGTTCGATGGACGCGCCGTGGGCGTGCCCGGCTCGCCGGTCGAGCCAGCGGAGTGCGGTGGACTCGGAGACGTGGTCGCAGGCGGTGATGACGCCGACCGCGGCGATGGCTTTGTCGAGGTTGCCCTTGCGCCAGGTGTCGCCCCGGAGGACGAGGGTGGCCTCCTCGCTGGGCTGCTCGGCGTAGCGCTCGAAGAGTGGGCGGGTGTCGGCCTGGACGAGCTGCTCGGCGTCGTCCACGACGACGAGTTTGTAGCCGGACATGAGTCCGAAGCTGCGGCACTCGTCGAGGACCTCGGCGGCGGAGGTTTCCGAGCCGGCGAAGCGGACGACCTCGACGTCGCCGTGCTCTTTCTCGAGGCCGGCGCGGAGTTCGGCGGTGTACTGCTCGCGCAGGAAGATCTCCTTGCCGTGCAGGACGACGACGCGGTCGGTGGGTTTGGGCGGTCGGCCCGCGGGTTTCTTGGCCATGGCTGGGGGTAGCCTAGCCGACCCGGGGGGGCGTGAGAACCCGGAGCGTGTGCGGGGACGTATGGTGGGGGGCATGCTCGCGTTGACCGTCATCCAGGGCCCGGACCAGGGCAAGAAATTCCAGCTGCCGACGCACGAGCCGCAGCTCATCGGGCGGTCGAGCGAGGCGCTGCCGATTACCGACAGCACGGTCAGCCGCCGGCACGCGGAGCTGACGCCGGATGGCGACGTGTGGTTCATCCGCGACCTGCAGAGCCAGAACGGGACGTGGGTGAACGGGGTGGAGATCACGGGTCGGATCCGGCTGCAGCTGGGCGACCAGATCCGGGTGGGGTCAACGGTCTTCGTGTTCGGGCAGGCCTCGCCGGACGACCCGGCGGTGGTGCGGATCGTGCGGGACGCCGAGATCGAGACGGATATTGAGCACCGGCTGGCGAGCAACGAGGACTCGATGGTGCTGGCCGAGCCCGAGCCGCGCCAGGCGGCCCAGGACCACCTGCGGGTGATCTACCAGTTGACGACGCTGACGACGCGCCTGACCGACCGGGTGGAGTTGCTGCGGGCGGTGCTGGAGCTGGTGTTCGACCGCTTCAAGCCCGAGCGCGGCGTGATCCTGCTGCCCGGGCCGACCGAGCAGAGCGAGATGATCCCGGGGCCGGTGAAGTACCGCGACACGCCGGGGACCGACGAGGCACGCCAGATCCGCGTGAGCCGGACCATCCTGAAGACGGCGTTCGACGACTCCGAGGGCGTGCTGAGCTCGAACGCGATGACCGACCCGCGGTTCAAGAGCGGCGACTCGGTGCAGGAGATCGGCATCCGCTCGGCGGTCTGCTCGCCGATCGTGTTCCAGGACCAGAAGTACGGGGCGATCTACATCGACTCGTCGGTCGCGAACTACACGTTCACGAAGGAGCAGCTGGCGCTGCTGAACGCGATCGGGCGCCACACGGGGCTGGCGCTGGCGCACATCGACCAGACGGAGCGCGAGGTGCGCTCCGAGCGGCTCACGGCGGTGGGCGAGACGGTGGCGTCGCTGAGCCACTCGATCAAGAACATCCTGCAGGGCCTGCGCGGCGGGACGGACGTGGTCGAGATCGGGCTGAAGAAGGACGACCTGAAGATCGTGGGCGACGGGTGGGGCATCCTGAAGCGGAACCTGGACCGCATCGCGGGGCTGACGCTGAACATGCTCGCGTTCGGGCGGCCCAAGACGCTGGAGCTGGAGGCGGTGAAGATCAACCAGCTCGTGGAGGACGCGGTGCAGCTCTACGAGACGCCCGCGGCGGAGAAGAAGATCGCGCTGATCGTGGACGCGGACCCCGAGATCCCGCCGATCCACGTGGACCCGAACCTGCTGCACCAGGCGGTGATGAACCTGCTGGGCAACGCGGTGGAGGCGGTGGAGCAGACGAAGGGGGTTGTGACGGCGCGGGTGCTGTTCATCGAGCCGCGTGAGACGCCGCTGGCAACGGCGCACCCCTCCGAGGCGCCGTGGGTGGAGATCCGTGTGACGGACAACGGGCCGGGCATCCCGAACGATCGGCTGGGCTGGATCTTCGAGCCGTTCAACTCGACGAAGGGGCTGAAGGGGACGGGGCTTGGGCTGGCGGTGACGCGGCGCATCGTGGCCGAGCACCGGGGGCGGATCCGGGTGGAGACCAAGCGCGGGGCGGGCTCGACGTTCCGGGTGTTCATCCCGGCGGACCTGGACACGCAGGTGGACCCGAGTGCCACGGCCAAGGACAAGGCCAGCCTGAGCGACATCGTTTCGGGCGGGTGAGCGTCGCTCGCGGCGCAGAAAAAAACCCCGCCCGGGCAAAACGAGCCCGGACGGGGCGGTCCTGGAAACGGCGAGGAGAAATCGTGCAGATGTGGTTCGGGCCGTTCCCGGCAGGGTGCGATGGGTTTCGCGTGGTCTCCGTGTGGTGTGCAGTGGGGATTCGCAGTGGGGGGGTGGATCAGTCCTCGGTGCGGGAGCCCTCCTGAATGTGCGTATGAGTCGCGATGACGAGCGGCGTGGTGTCGGCGGTCGGCGTGAGGCCCTTCAAGGGGCTTGCTACGGGCGAGGCGAACGCGGCGTTGGAGACGAGGAGCACCGTCGCGGCGGCGGACAGGCCGATGACGGACTTCGCCTTGCGGGGGCCTGTGTCGTGGTTGTGTCGTGCGGTGCTCTTCGTCATGGGTTTCTCCAGGGCCGTGTGCGGGTGTCACCACGAGAGTCGGAAATACGCGTCGCAACGGCCAGCGTGTGGGGGTGATGGATCCTGAGCGCGATGATGCACGCGCGGGGTCGGAAAGCTGGGTAAGGCTGCGGCGCCAAGCTGCATCGGACCCTGCGGGTTGTGGCGCGCGGTCCGAGAATCGTGCCGCGGACGTACGCACGCCCCGCGCTACAGTCCATCATGCGATACCACACCGTCGGCACCACGGACATCACGGTTTCTGAGATCGGCTTCGGCTGCTGGACGATGGGCGGGCCGAACTGGTCGCTGCAGAACGGGGCGCCGATCGGCTGGGGCGAGGTCGATTTCGACGAGGTCAAGGCGGGCGTGCGGGCCGGGCTCGACGCGGGCGTGACCCACTGGGACAACGCCGACATCTACGGCAACGGTAAGGCCGAGCGGATGCTGTGCAAGGCCTTCTTCGAGCTGGGCGTCTCCGCGTCCGACCACGTCATCGCGACCAAGGTCGGACACTTCCACGGCACCGCGGTGCACGCGTACGAGCCGCACCACATCCGGCGCCAGTGCGAGCAGTCGCTGCGGAACCTCGACGTGGACTGCATCGACCTCTACTACCTGCACCACGACAACTGGGCCGCGGACGGCGAGCCGGGCAACCTGCCCGAGGCCGCGGAGGTGATGCACCAGCTGCAGGCGGAGGGCAAGATCCGTGCGATCGGGCAGAGCGCGTACTCCGACGCGGGGTTCGAGCGGTCGGTCGAGGTGCTGCGGCCGGTGGTCTTCCAGAGCTGGGCGAGCATGCTGTTCGACAACTTCATCCGCCCGGGATCGAAGGTACAGGCGCTGATGGAGGCGCACGGCATCACGTACGTGGGGTTCAGTCCGCTGGCGCAGGGGTTGCTGCTCGACAAGTTCGATCCGGAGAACCCGCCGAGTTTCGGCGAGGGCGACGTACGGACCGACCGGGAGGACTTCCAGACCGAGCGGCTGAAGCAGCTCAAGCCGAAACTCGAGGAGTTGAAGGCACGGTTCGGTGGGTCGATCCAGGAATTGGCTTCTGCGGCGTGCCGCTTCAACACCGGGCACGCCAACGTGTGCAGCACCATCCCGGGCTTCCGCAACCAGAAGCAGGCGGCGTGCAACGTGCAAGCGGGGACGGATCCGGAGTTCAGCGAGGAGGACCTCACGTTCTGCCGGGAGTTGTTCAAGGATTTGCAGCTGCGCGGGTGATTGAGACGGATCCTTGTGCGAACTAGCCCCGAGCGCAAGCGAGGGGTCTCTTGTTTTCCGAATTGATTGAGCGAAGAACCCCCTTGCTTGCGCTGGGGGCTTTTGCGGGGGTTGGCGTGCGTTGCTGGAGTGGTGCGAACCGGGAATCGGTCATGCGGGGCCGCGTGCTTACGCCCGCGGCTCGGAAAAGGCAGAGACCCCTCGCTTGCGCTCGGGGCTAGTTGTTGATCTATTCGACGTTATGAGGGCCTCGCTGTTTCCGCGCCACCCGGTGCGAACAATCACTTGTGCCCCCTCCCACGTCACAAGCTCGCCACATCCTCCATGTCGATCTCGACGCGTTCTTCGCGTCGGTCGAGCAGCGGGACAACCCCGAGTTGCGGGGTAAGCCGGTGCTGGTGGGGGGGACGGGCCCGCGTGGGGTGGTCGCGGCCGCGAGTTACGAGGCGCGGGCGTACGGGTGTCATTCCGCGATGCCGAGTGCCGTGGCCCGTCGCCTGTGCCCGGATGCGGTCTTCGTGAAGGGCTCGTTCGAGCGGTATCGGGAGGCGTCCGACGCGGTCTTCGCGATCTTCGAGGAGTTCACGCCGCTGGTGCAGCCGCTCTCCATCGACGAGGCGTTTCTTGATGTCACCGGCTCGGTGCGGCTGCTGGGTTCGCCGGTCGAGATCGCGGGCGCGATCCGGGCCCGCATCAAGGAGACCACCGAGCTCACGGCCTCGGTCGGCGTGGCGCCGAACAAGTTCCTCGCCAAACTCGCCAGCGACCTGAAGAAGCCGGACGCGCTGGTGGTGCTCGAGCCCGAGACTTATCAGAGCGTCCTCGACCCGCTCCCGGTCACGAAGATCTGGGGCGTCGGCCCGAGTGCGGAGCAGTCGCTGGCCCGCCTCGGCATCCGGACGATCCGCGAGCTGCGCGAGACCCCGGCCGAGACGCTGCGCGCACGGTTCGGCGACTTCGGCGCACACCTGCGCGAGTTGGCGCACGGGCGCGACGACCGCCCGGTGCACACCGATCGCGAGGCGAAGTCGATCAGTCACGAGCAGACGTTCGGTGCGAACCTGACGCACCCGGACGACGTGCGGGCGGTGCTGGTCGATCAGGCCGAGCAGGTGGGGCGGCGGCTGCGCCGGCACGGGCGTTTCGCGCGGACGGTGACGATCAAGATCCGGTTCGGGGATTTCGAGACGGTCACCCGGTCCGAGACGCTGGGCGAGGCGACCGATCAGACCGGGGTGATCGCGCGCGAGGCGCGGGCGCTGTTCGACGCGTGGGCGTTCCGCCCGGTCCGGCTGATCGGGTGCGGCGTGAGCCAGCTCACCGACTCGCCCGGGCAGGGCGGGCTGTTCGCGCAGGAGACCGACGAGCGGTCGCGTGCGATCGACCGGGCGACGGACCTGATCGCGGGGAAATTCGGCAAGCGGGCGGTCACGCGCGCGGCGGCGTTGCGGAGCCAGCCGCGTCACGGGGCCCACGGGCCCGGCTCGGAGACGCCGCCCGAGGGCCCGGACGACACACGCGAGGGCGGGGACGGGTAGTCTGCACGCATGCCCATCGATCGGACGCACTCGACCGGGAACATCTGGGAGGAGCGGTACGGCTACAGCCGCGCGGTGCGTGCGGGGGATCGCATCATCACGACCGGGACGGTGTCGATGCACGAGAACGGCACGGCGTACACGCCGACGGGCCCCGGGGGCGGTCGTGTGCAGGCGACGCGTTGCCTGGAGATCATCGAGCGTGCGGTGGAGGCGCTGGGCGGGAAGCGCTCGGACATCGTGCGGACGCGTTTTTTCGTGACGGAGATCGAGCGTGCGGACGAGTTCGGGACCGCGCACCGCGCGTTCTTCGAGCCCGTTGGGCACGCGCCGTGCCTGACGATGGTGGGGGTGGCCAGCCTGATCGCGCCGGGCTTCCTGGTCGAGATCGAGGCCGAGGCCGTGCTCTGATCGCACAGGGAATGAATCGAATGCCGATCGTCAACGGGGTGTAGTTGCTCGTTGCGCATGACTTCGCAACGAAACAAGACACGTCTGTACGGGTTTGGAACGTGTTTGCGAACTGGTCTATCAAGAAAAATGTACTATTCATCTCGCAAGAATTTGCGTGGCAACAACGATGGATCTAAAGTCCGTCCCACAAAAATGATGGGGTGAACCGCAGGTGTTCGCCTCTCGCTCGATTTTCCCGCGAACCCGGAGAGACAACTATGGCGAAGAAGACCGCCAAGAAAACCAAGAAGCGCACCACCAAGAAGTCCGGCAAGAAGACCTCCAAGACGACGGCGCGGAAGTCCTCGCCGAAGGTGTCGGGCGACAAGCTCGAGGCCATGGCGACCGCCGACCTGCGGGCCGAGCTCCGCCGGCGCGAGTCCACGCTCCGCAAGCTGGAGAACCGGCGCGAGAAGCTCGCGGCCCAGCTCGCCGAGGTCGAGGGCGAGATCCGCTCCATGGGCGGCACCGCCGACATCGGCGTCACCGCTCGCGGGCAGGTCCGCCGCCGCCCCCGCAACGAGGCCAACCTCGCCGACTCGCTGGTCGAGCTGCTGAACGGCAAGACCATGTCGGTCACCGACGCGGCCGAGAAGGTCGTCGAGGCGGGCTACCGCACCACCGCCGCGAACTTCCGCACCATCGTCAACCAGACGCTGCTGCGAGACAAGCGGTTCAAGAAGGTCTCGCGCGGGCAGTACACCGCCAAGTAAGAGACCGATCCCGATCTCACACGCAACGCCCCGCCCTCGCGGGGCGTTGTTGTGCGCACACGCCACGCACCTATCATCCGGGCATGCCCGAATCCTCACCCGCCGTTGAAGCGCAGCCCATCCCGACCATTACGCCCGATCACCCGCGCCGCGAGACCTACCTCGGCTGGCTGCGAGAGATCACCGCGCTGCCGACCGCCGCAGGTCGCGAGCAGCGCGTGCTGGACTGGGTGCACGCCTGGCTCGGCGAGCGCTCCGACCTCGCCTCCCGCACCGACGCCCACGGCAACGTCGAGATCCGCTTCGCCGACGTCGCGCCGACTGACGCCGACCGTCCGATCTACTTCACCGCCCACCTCGACCACCCCGCCTTCGTCTGCTGCGGGAGCGCCAACGACGCCAATGCCCTGCTCGAGTTCCGTGGCGGCGTGATGGCGGAGTACTTCGAGCAGGCGCGCGTGGTGGCCTACCCCGGCGGCTCGGGCGGACAGGGCGACGCCATCCCGGGCATGCTCACCGGTCAGGTCTGGGATCCCAAGTCGCGCGACGAGGAGACCGACTCGGGCGGCGGGGCGACGCAGGGCGGGGTCGGTGGCCTCTTCCCCGTCTACACCTTCCTGCCCGACGAGTGCGAGCGGCTGGCCGAGCTCGGGGCGGGAGATATCGCACGCTGGGAACTGCCAGAGCCCGGCATCATCGATGATGAGTTCGGCGGGATCTTCCACACGCACGCCTGCGACGACCTCGCGGCGCTCGCCGCGGCACTCGCGGCGATCGAGGAACTCCGCCTCGCGCGTGCCGAGGGCCACGCCACGGCCGACGTGCGGGTTCTGCTCACGCTGGCCGAGGAGATCGGCTTCGTCGGGGCGATCGGGGCGTGCGAGGACCGCTTCATGCCCGCGGGGGCACGCGTCATCGCGCTGGAGAACTCGCGCAGCTTCCCCGACTCGCCCATCCACGGCGGGCCGATCGTCCGCGTGGGGGACCGCATCAGCGTCTTCAGCCCCGAGCTCACCAGCGCCGTGAGCGAGGTCGCCAAGGGCATCGCCGGGCGCGACGCGCAGCCGCGTGCGCAGGAGAAGGAGTTCACGGACGGCTGGAAGTGGCAGCGCAAGCTGATGGCGGGCGGGGCGTGCGAGGCGAGCGTGTTCTGCGCCTACGGGTACGAGGCGACGTGCGTGTGCCTGCCCCTGGGCAACTACCACAACATGGCGAGCCTGTCCGAGGTGCAGGCGGGCACGTTCGAGGGCCCGGCGCGAGTCGGGCGCGAGCACATCGGCGTGGACGACTTCTTCGGCATGGTGGACCTGCTCGCGGCCTGCGGCGTGCGCCTGGGCGACAAGCCGGGCTTCAGGCAGCGCGTCGAGAAACTCTGGGACGAACGACGCTGGGTGCTCGCCGGCGACTGAGCGAGCACGATATCGATAGCGACACGTGAAACTTCTCCGTGGCCTGCTCGAAGAACACTCCGTGAAGATCACACAACGCACGGCGGACAGGTTGATTCTCACCGGCGTCCCGGCGGGTCGCGCCGGGGTGCTCGGCGCCACACTGATCGGGGGGGTGATCCTGGCGGGCATCGGCGCCTTCGGCGTGGCGCTGTACCGCGAGCAGGGCTGGGGCGTGCCGCATATCGCGATGGGGTTCGGGATGCTGCTCGCCGGCGCGATCTTTGTGGGCGGGCTGGTCACGCTGCTGGTCGCCCGCGAGCGCCTCACGCTCGATCGCACCACGCGGACCGTCACGTACGAGTCGCGGTCACCGATCGTGGAGACCGAGCGTCCGTTCGAGGCCCCGCTTGAGTCGATCGACTCGGTCGTGCTGAGTGACCGCAGCGAGTGGCGGCGCAGCGGCGACGATGACAACAGCCGAAAACGCGTTGAGGTGTGGACCGCGTCACTCCGCGTGCGCAAGCCGCGTCGCTCGGTCGTGCTCGACGTCACGGAGAACAACCGCGAGGCACGGGTTCGGGCCCTTGCCGAACAGGTCGCGGCATTTCTCGGGCTGGAGGTTTCCGAGGAGAGTGATGCCGCCGCTACGGCGGACGTCAGCGCCGGAGCCACGCTGGCGGGACGGGGTCAGACGTCGGGAGACGCACCCCCGGCGCCCGAGGGTGCCGAGTGGATCGAGCGGGCCGCGCGAGATGGTCGGCGCGTGTTCGAGACGTCCAAGCCCAGTGCCGCGGGCGGCGTCGGCTGCCTACTCATCGTCGCTTCCTTCATCGGGCTCATCGCCTGCACCTTCATCTACGCGGCCTGGCTGCCCGAGATGACGGTCAACGGCGAACCCATCCAGGACTGGCAGCGGTGGACCATGTCGGCACCGGGCGCGTTCGCGGCGGTCGCCATCCCCTATTGCTGGTTCGCCTTCCTCAGAGGCCGGCACCGCATCACCATCGACGAGCGCAAACTGCGCTACGCCTTCGTGCTGCCCGGCACGCGCCCACTGGAAGGTCTGCCTGGGGCGGGCGTGCTGGCACGCGGCCTGGGCCACTCGATTCCGACCAACCAGATCAACTCCATCAAGAGCGTCACACGCCAGGAGACCCGCGTGGTCGAGGTCCGGTCCGGGTCACAGCGCTTCGTGATCCCCTCACGGCTCGACGAGGCCGACGCGAAGGCCTCGTCCGACTGGCTCGCGCTCACGCTGCGCCACGAGGTGCGATCACGCGGCGCAGAATAAAGCCCGCGGCCAAACCCGACCGCGGGCAAAGTTGCAAGACCGAATGGCCAAAGTGGGGGGGGGTGGGGGTCAGCCGTGGTAGAAGCGTTCGGAGACGATCTTGCCGTTCTCCCAGCGCTGCACGGTGGCCTGCTCGTAGGTGTTCTTGTTCCCGTCGGTGTCGGTGAACTCGAAGCTGTACTCGGCGAAGACCACGCCGTCGTCGTCGTTGATGGCGCTGGCGTGCCACTTGGTCCAGTGCCATTCCTTGACGCTGCTGATGAAATGCTTCTCGCGCTCGATGTTGGCCTGCAGGCCCTTGGTGGGCTCCTCGCTGTTCTCCTGCATCACCAGGTTGTCGGCGTAGAACTCGTCCATCGCCTCCAGGATCTTCCCGTTGTTGATGTAGTCCTGCAGGTCGGCGAAACGCTGGGCGAGAGTGGTGGTGGTCGTCATGGTGTGTCCTTTCAAGTGAGTGTGTCTGATGGGAGTGGGGCGGGGGGTGTGGGTGTGTGTGGGGGGGGGGAGGACGCCGAACCTGAGCGCAGCGAAGGTTCGGACTTGGGCGGGGGTATCCGAACCTTCGCTGCGCTCAGGTTCGGTTTCTTTGGTCTCTAGGCGAGCTCGAAGAGCACGAACTCGCTGTCCTCGTTTGCTTCGATGGTGAGTTGGTCGGTCTCGGTGCTCTTGATGGCGTCGCCGGCCTTCGCCTCCGACCCGTTCACGCTGATCGAGCCCTGAATCACCTGCACCCAGACGTTCGGGAACTTGGGGGCGTGGGTGATCGACTGCCCCGCGTGCAGCACCGCGCCGTGCATGCGGGCGTCCTGCTGCATGACGAGGCTGTCGCCCTCGCCGTTCTCGCTTACGAGCAGGTGCAGCTCGTTGGGCTGGTCGAGGACCGGGATTTTGACCGATTCGTGGCTGGGGGCCAGGCCCTTCTCGCGCGGGATGATCCAGATCTGCAGCAGGTGCAGGGGCTCGTCGCCCCCGTTGTGCTCGGCGTGTTCGATGCCCGAGCCGGCGGTCATCCGCTGGATCATGCCGTGCGTGAGTTCCTCGCTGTGCCCGAGGCTGTCGCTGTGTCGCAGCGTGCCAGAGATCGGGTAGGTGATGATCTCCATGTCGTGGTGCGGGTGCGTCGAGAAGCCGCGTTTGGGCTGCACGACGTCCTCGTTGATGACGCGCAGGGCCCGGAAGTGGACGTTGGCGGGGTCCTGGTATGTGCCGAAGGAGAACGAGTGGCGAGCGTCCAGCCAGCCGTGATCGGCGTGCCCGCGTGTTCCTGATTCCTTGACGGTGAGCATGGTGTGTGCCTCCTGTGTGGGGTTCTGTGTGTGAACCCCTCCGACGCATCATTTGTTCCAACAAGTATTGGCCACAAGAGGTTCCAGGTCAAGAAATCGGGCGATTATTTGTGAAAACAAAGAATTGGGGCGTTCTCCCCACTCGGGGGGGTCACAATTCCCGTATCACACGGCATGGGTTGCCGGCCGCGAACACGCCCCCGGGCACGTCGCGCGTCACCACGCTCCCCGCCCCGATCGTTGTCTCGTCTCCGATCGTCACTCCCGGGCACACGATCACCCCGCCGCCCAGCCAGCAGTCCCGTCCGATCGTGATCGGTTTGGCCAGTTCCGGACCCTTGCGCCGCTCGCTCGCCTCCAGCGGGTGCGTCGCGCTGTAGAGCTGCACGCGCGGCCCGAGCATGGTCCCCGCCCCGATCCGCACCTCGGCACAGTCCAGCACCACGCACCCGAAGTTCAGGAACACCCCGTCCTCCAGGTGCGTGTGCACGCCGTAGTCGCAGTGGAAGGGCGGCTCGATGAACACCCCCTCGCCGCACGTGCCCAGCAATTCGCGCAGCAACGCGTCGCGTGCGTTCTGGTCGTCGGCGTCGATCGCGTTGAACCTGTGCGCCAGGCGACGGGCACGCGCGTGCATCGCCACCAATTCGGGGTCCTTGGCGACGTACAGCTCGCCCGACAGCATCTTCTCGCGCTCGCTGGTCATGCCTCACCCCGCATCCATCGCGCGGCACACTGGGCGATCCACCCCCCGAAACGACGGGCCGACTCGTGGTCTTCCTCGGGCGGCGTCGTCTCCGCGGGCCCGTTGTCGGCCTGCGTCATCAGTCCCGCGTACGAGCCGAGCCGGTTGACGCCCTTGGGGTCGTTGGGCATGAAGCCCGCGGGAACCCACAGCATGCCGTGCTGGGCGGTGAAGGCCTGCAGCACCGACAGGGCGATCCGCTTGTCCCCGTCGAGGGCGCCGGCGTTGGTGAAGCCCGCCCCGAGCTTGCCCCGCCAGGGCTGGTCGAACCAGAAGGCGCTGGTGCGGTCGATGAAGGCCTTGAACTCGGCGCTCACCGAGCCCATGTAGGTGGGGGACCCGAACGCGATGGCGTCCGCCTCGTGCAGCGGTGCCCAGGCCTCGGCGTGCGCTTTCGGGTCGGGCAGGTCGTCCACGCCGAACAGCGCGGCACCGGCCACGCCGGACCGCTCCACCCCCTCGGCGACGGATCGAGCTACGACCTCGGTGTGCCCGAAGCCGGAGTGATAGACCACCGCGACGCGTACCGACTCGGTGCGGGCTGGCTCGGCGTGGGCTGGTTCGCTCATGCCTGGCCGTTCGCGGCGTCGGGTCGCCGGCGTGCCTTCTCGAGCAGCTTGTTCAGGCTGGCCAGCTCGCGTTCGCTCAGGTGCCCGAGCTGGGCCCGGTGCAGTGCGAGCACGGGGGCGTCCATCTTGTCGAGCAGCTTGAGCCCGGGCTTGGTGATGGCGACGTAGACCACGCGCCGGTCGTCGGTGCATCGGGTGCGCTCGACCAGGCCCTTGTCCACGAGGCGGTCCACGAGACGGGTGACGTCGGGGACGCGGACGACCATCTGCCCGGCGATCTCGCTGGAGCGCACGCCGCGTGCCTTCTTCTGGAGGTGGGCCCCGCGCAGGATGCGGAGGACGTTGTACCCGGCCTCGCTGAGCCCGTGCTTCTTGAAGAGGGCGAAGAACTCCCCGGCGAGCATGCTCTGAGTGCGCACGAGGTTGAGGAAGACTTCCTGCTCGGGCGACTCGAAGGGGTCGCGTTTGTTGATTTCCTGGCGGAGGGGGGCCATGCCGGAGTGTAGCAGGGCGCAGATGTTGTTTCAACAAATGTAAAGAGGGTGCGGAGCGTCTTGGGTGCCCGCCTTCGACCCGAAGGGCGAAGGCGGAGGGACGGTGACACTTCGGCGTGCTTCGCCCTACGGGTCGAAGCACGGCACCGCACTGGGTCCGATAAGAAATGACTCCGTGTCGGCACAACCTTCGCTTCGCGAAGCTCGTGGCACCCTCGCAGTTGCGGAAGGGTGACCGAGAAAGCCTTGCCGCGCGTGTTCTGTTAAAAAATTCGCACAATCTCGCGCATTCTGCGAAAAAATTGGCACCATATGCCGGATGATGTGGTACACGTCATCTGAGTGGGTGCCATCCCGCTCAGCAAGGACTGAATCATGCCGCGCAAGAAGCCGAATTCCGACAGTCCCCGCAAGGCCCCGCCCCACCTGTCGCGCCGCGAGCGTCAGATCATGGACGTGATCTACCAGCGCGGCCGCGCCACCGCGGCGGAGGTGCGCGAGGCGATGCCCGACGCCCCGTCCGACTCGGCCGTGCGGACGCTGCTGCGGATCCTGGAGGACAAGGGGCACCTGACGCACGAGAAGGACGGGGTGCGGTACGTGTATCTGCCGAAGACCTCGCCCGACGTGGCGCGGGAGTCGGCGTTGTCGCACGTGGTGAAGACGTTCTTTGCTGGCTCGCCCGCCGGGGCGGCCGCGGCGCTCTTGGACATGTCCGCGGGCGACCTGGGCGCCGACGAGCTCGACCGGCTGGAGAAGCTGATCGAGCAGGCGCGACGGGAAGGGCGGTGAGGCCATGGAACAGACACTCGACAAGATCACCGCGACGCTGATCGAGGCCGCCCGCCCGGTGCTGGAGCTGTCGCCCGACCTGACGTGGTCGCTGGCGACGGAGCTGGCACGCGGCGCGGTCCTGCTGCTGATCCTCGCGCTCGCGGTGCGGGCGGCGGTGGGGGTGCGGGCCCGGTACCGGCTGATCGGGGCGGGCCTGCTGCTGGCGCTGGTGCTGCCGCTGGCGAGCGCGACGCTGGGGGTGTGGAAGATCGAACTGCCCGCGGGCTGGGCGACCCCGGCCGCCCCCCCTCCTTTGGGTTCATCGGTTGAGCCGCGTGCGGGGGCGCTTGAGGTGCCGGTGCCGACGGATCATGTGGTCCGCGGGCTGACGACACCTGGACCGATCGCGACCACGGTCGGGGCGGATCGGCCAGCGATGCCGGAGCGGTTGGCGCTGGTCAGCCCGGCGCACGAGCCCGGGGCGACCGCTCGGCACTCGGTGGCGGTAGAAAGCACGCCGGCGGCAATTGAGACGGCAATGGAACCCTCGACGGGCCTGCTGGAACGGCTGAACACGTGGGGCGCGAGCGTTGGGGCGTTCGCGGAAAAGGCTTCGGGCCATCCCGCGACGTGGCTGGGGTTGTGGGCGCTGGGCGTGCTGGCGGTGCTGGGGTGGGGCGGGCTGAGCCTGGCGCGTCTGGCGTTCATCGCGGCGACCTCGATCCCGGCGGACGACCGCTGGGTGCTCGAGTCGGCTCGGGTGACGCGTCGCCTGGGGATCCGTCGCCCGGTGCGTGTGGTGATCTCGCCGGACGTGGCGGTGCCGATGACGTGGGGCGTGCTGCGACCCGTGGTGGTGATCCCGCCGGAGGGGACGTCGTGGGACGCGGAGCGTCGTCGCGTGGTGCTGACGCACGAGCTGGTGCACGTGCGCCGGTTCGACTGGGCGCTGCAGATCGCGGCGTGGGGGGTGCTGGCGCTGCACTGGTGCAACCCGCTGGCGTGGTGGGCGGTCCGTCGCCTGAGCGTCGAGCGTGAGCGGAGCTGCGACGCGGCGGTGGTCGCGGCGGGGACGCGTCCGAGCACGTACGCGGCGCACCTCTTAGAGATCGCGCGGGCGCTGACGGCGTCCCGCTCACCGGTCCATGCGCTGGGCATGGCCAAGACATCCGAACTGGAAGGACGACTGATGAGCATTCTGAATGAACCGCGCGTGGGGATGCGCCGTTCGTTGGCCGCCGCGGCACTGGTTGCCTGCGCCGGCCTCGCGACCGCCGCAGTCGCCGTGGCACCCGTGGCGCACACCACGCCCGTCCCGCCCGAGCAGCTCGAGGAGCTGGATCGACGCGAGGCGGAGCTTGCGGCGCTGGAGGCCGAGCTGGACGCCAAGCGTGCGGCCCTGGCCAGGAAGCGGGCCGAATTGAAGGAGGCGGAGGCACGCGAACGGGCCGAGGCCGCTGAGACCGAGCCGGAGGTCATCCTCATCGACGAGGAGGGGCGCCCGGTACGGATCCGGAGCACGCGTCCGACCGCGGTCAGCGGCTCGCTCGGGCGCGGCGTCGTGCTCGTGGCCGATGAGGCCACGCCGGCGCCGCGTGCTCGCGTCACGGGCGCATCTCCCGCGTCGAGCCCCGCGTCCGAGCCGGCCCGGGCGGCGACGATCGGGCGGACCGGACCGACCCCGCCGACCCCGCAAACCGCGGGTGAGCCGGAGCAGGTGATCATCACGCGCTCCGGCCCGGGCGCGGGCCAGAGCGTGTACGTCGTCAACGGCGGCACCGCCCGGGTGTGGGACCTGGGCGACGAGGAGACCCTGGCCGCGATCGAGCGGGCCGAGGTCATCGTGGACAGGGACTTCATCGAGACGCAGAAGCGGGTGAAGGAGCTGCACGACAGGCTGAGCGTGCACCGTGAGAAGGTCGATGCGGTGCGGACGGAGCTCGAGCCGCATCGCGAGCGACTGGCGCGTATCGCGGAGCGTGTGCGGGTACCGCGTGAGGTGATCGAGCGCGTCCAGACGAAGCTGGAGCCCGAGCAGGCGGCGCTGGAGGAGCTGCACGAGCAGCTCGAGGCGGTCCACCGGGAGCGTGACGTGCGGGTGCGGGTCGCCGAGGCCGAGCGTGCTTCGATGCAGGCGAGGCGTCTGCAGCTCGACGCGGAGCGTGCGGTGCTGGTGGCCGAGCGTGCGCAGATCGTCGCGAAGCTCGCCGGCGAGGGTGCCGATGAGGGCGAGTCCGAGCGTTGGCGTTCGCGGGCGAACGAGCTGGCCCGCAAGGCCGAGGAGCTCGCGGCCCAGAGCGAGCGGATGGCGGTCGAGGCCGATCGCTTCCAGGAGAAGATGGACCGCGTCTACGCCGAACGCGAGTCCGGTGCCGAGGCGATCCACAAGAAGATCGAGCAGATCCACGAGCGGATGGGAGCGATCCATGCCGAGACCGACGCGCTGCACGAGCACAAGGACGCCGCCCACGCCGAGATGGAGGCGGTGCACCGGGACATGGAGCACGTGCACTCCAAGATGGAGGCGCAGCACCAGAAGATGGAGGACGTGCACCACGAGCTCGAAGACTCGCACCGCGCGGTCGAGAAAGTCGTGTCGCGCGTCGTCGCCTCGCGCGTCAGGAAGGCGCTCGAGTCCGAGGGCGTGAGGGACGCGGACAGGATCTCGAAGCTCGCGGCGTCCCGCCAGGGCAGCTCCGCGATGGTGCACCGCGACGAGGCGGGCGAGCTCGTCCGCTTCGCCGACGCCAAGATGGCCTTCCACGCGATGCGGGAGGCGATCGACAGGGCCCTTGCCGAGGGCGAGCTCTCGCTGACCGAGGCCGATCGAGGCGCGCTCGACGAGGCCCTCCGCGCCGCGGCCGAGGCGTGCGAGATCATGCGATTCAAGGTCGTCGAGGACTAATCCCCCGATTCAGAGGCTAACCCTGCCCCACGCAAGCCCCCTGTCGGCTCTGTCCGCGGGGGGTTTTTCGTGCGCGCTGCGCTGGTAGGCTGGGAGATCGCCCATTCGAAAGGAACCCCATGCGTTCGCTCATCCGATCCGTTGCCGCCGCGCTCGCCCTGTTTGCCCCCATCGCAGCCGCCCAGGACGATCCGGGCGAGGGCACCCTCACCGCCATCCACTGCGGCACGCTGCTGTCGGTGCCCGGCGAGGAACCGATCGAACGCGCCACTTTGCTGATCGAGGGTGACACGGTAAAGGGGTATGTGCCGAACGCATTTGTCACCCCCGAAGGTGCCGATGTCATCGACCTCACCGATCGCTTCGTCATGCCCGGCTTCATCGACTGCCACACGCACCTGACCGGCGAATTGCAGCCGATGGGCGTCCGCCTGCGGCGCACGCTGACCGAGGACAGCACGCACCGGGCCATTGACGGCACGGTGTACGCCCGCCGCACGCTCATGGCGGGGTTCACCACGGTCCGCAACGTCGGCTCGGCGGGGCCGGACATTTATGCGTTGCGCGACCGGATCAACGCGGGCTTCCTGCCCGGGCCGCGGATCCTCGCGGCGGGCAAGTCGATCGCGGTGACCGGCGGGCACGCCGACTCGACCAACGGCATCTCGCCGGTGCTGCGTCCGGAGGTCGGGCCGATGCAGGGCATCGCCGACGGGCCGTACGAGATGCGCAAGGCGGTGCGCGAGCGGGCCAAGCAGGGGTCGGACCTGATCAAGATCACGGCGACGGGCGGCGTGCTGTCGAACACGGCCGCGGGCACCGAGCAGCAGATGTTCGAGGACGAGATCCGGGCGGTGGTCGAGACCGCGGCGACGATGGGTCGCAAGGTCGCGGCCCACGCGCACGGGACCAACGGCATCAAGGCCGCGATCCGCGGGGGCGTGCACTCCATCGAGCACGGCACGTACCTGGACGACGAGGCGATCGAGCTGTTCAAGGAGCACGGGTGCTACCTGGTGCCCACCATCCACGCGGGCAAGTACGTCGCCGAGAAGGCGGAGGACCCCGAGTACTTCAACGAGGCGATCCGCGAGAAGGCCGCGGCCGTGGGCCCGGTCATCCAGGGCGCCTTCGGGCGGGCCTGGGCGGGCGGCGTCAAGATCGCCTTTGGCACCGACGTGGGCGTGGGTGAGCACGGCACCAACTGGCTCGAGTTCGTCTACATGACCGAGGCCGGTATGCCCAACGACGCGGCGCTGCACTCGGCCACCGTGGCCGCGGCGGACCTGCTGGGCATCTCCGACACCGTCGGCACGCTCGAGGCAGGCAAACAGGCCGATCTGGTCGCGCTCGACGGCAACCCGCTGGACGACATCGAGGCGACCGGGCGTGTGACGTTCGTCATGAAGGGCGGCGTGGTGTTCAAGGACGAGTGAGCGATGCGAGCCGGACGCTACTGGGCCAGGGAGGACATCGCTCCCGTCGCGCCGGACGGCACGACATACCCGCGCAGCTTCCGGGCGCCGTCTGATGTCAGCAGGCAGGACGCCAAACGCAACGCCCAGATCCTCGCCGAGGAGTACGCCAAGGAGGTCGAACGCGGGCGCGTCCCGGACTGGTCGTACGAGTACGAGCGGCGCTCCAAGCCCGAGCCGGTTGTGCAGAGCATCGATCACGAGGGCGAGCGGGTCGGGCTGATCACCGTGAACGCCTACGGCGCGCGTGTGCTCAACTGTCCGCGTGTGACCTTCATCGATGTGGACGCGCCGGAGCCCCGGCGCCCCGGCTTCTTTGCGAGGCTCTTCGGCGGGGGGAAACGCGATGCGCCTGCGGACAGCCCGCTCGAGGCGTGCCTCCAGCGTCTGCACGCGCAGTGCCGTGCGAATCCGTCCTCGCCGGTCGGTGCCGGGGTGCGGGTCTACCGCACCGCGGGGGGGCTGCGCTACCTGCTCACGCGCGCCACGCTTGATCCGTCCGGGGGCGACCTTGGGGAGCACTTCGAGCCGCTGCGGGCCGACCCGCGGTACACCACGCTGTGCGCGGCGCAGCGATGCTTCCGGGCGCGCCTGACACCCAAGCCGTCCCGCCTGCGGTGCGGCTGGCCACCGGTGAAGTTCCACGCCGAGCACGAGCCCACGCCCGAGCTGAAAGACTGGGAGCGCCGCTACACCGAGGAAAGCGCGGGGCACGCGGTGTGCGAGTTGCTCGAGACCCACGGTTCGCCCCCTGAGCACCCGCACATCCTCGCGGTGCAGGCCCTGCACGACGAGCTCACCGGGGTCGGATCCGGCCTGCCGCTGGCCTGAGCGCGGTCAGAGGTAGCGTGTGATCAGGTTCCGGTGTGTCGCCTTGTACCGCCCGTACCACGCGCACACCGGGTACAGCAGCAGGACGCAGAGCGGCCACGCGATCCAGGTCGCCCAGACGCCGAACGGGGGCGTGGCCGAGATCGGCGAGCCCGGCTCGCGTGTGAGCGCGGCACCGACCGCGCCGGCACCGACAAGCAGCGGCACGTGCAGCAGGTAGTACAGCAGGGCCGTTTTGCCGAGCACGCTCAGCGGGTCGCGCACGCGCGCTGGCGTGTCGCGTCCGCCCCGCGAGGCGTCGAGCCACAGGAGCCCGCCCAGCACCAGCCCCATCACGCCGAGGGTGAGGGTCAGGTAGGCCACGCCGGGCGGGTACTTCGAGACGTCCAGCCACGCCATCAGCGAGTCGCTCTCGCGCGCCATGAGCGTGTTCCCCCACCCGTTGATGCCGCGGATCATCGCGAACGCCAGCAGCGACACGACCCCGCCCACCAGCGCCACGCCCCACGCGTGCTCGGCCCCGCGCCGCTCCAGCACCCGCCCGAACGCGATCCCCAGCATCATCGGCGCGAGCCAGGGCAGGCACGGGTACATGATGAACAGCCCCACGTTCCCCGCCACGTTGAAGAACCACCCGCCGGTGAACAGCAGCCCCGCCCACAGCTCGCCCGTCTCGGGCGGCCACACCGGCGGCGTCGCCGTGAAGTCCACGCGCATCGCCCGCCCCGGCAGCATCGCCTCGGTCAGCACGACCAATCCGATCGCCCCGAGCACCAGCACCGTCGTCGGCAGCCGACGCAGCACCGGGCTCAGCAGCAGCCCCACCCCGATCGCGTACAGCACCTGCAGCACGAACATCATGTTCGCCCCGAACCCCCACCACACCCCGAAGGCGAACGTCATCACCAGCGGGTCCAACGCGATCAGGATCACGCCGCGCATCCCCAGGTGGCGATCCACCTCCCACGACCGCTGCCCGCGCCGCTTCGCCGACGCCGCGCTCAGCACCACGCTCACGCCCGCCAGGAACAGGAACGTCGGCGCGCACAGGTGGGTGATCGTCCGTGTCGCGAAGCTCAGCGGCTCCGGTGCCGTGCCGGTCCCGAACCCCGCGAAGTGCGCGCCGTTCGTCCAGTAGTGGTTGGCGTTCAGCGGCGCGTCGGCGTGGTCGATGGTCATCAGCACCATCACCAGCCCGCGGAGGCGGTCGATGGCGGTGATGCGCGGGCGCCGTGTGCGTGCTGGCCCGGGGTGACGGTGGGGGTTGGGGGGATGGTCCGAATCGGTCGTGGCGGTCATCACCCGTGATACGCCGCGGGGGACGCACGGTTGCCGCGGTCGCGTGCGAAACCGGGGTTGCTCAGGCGGCGCGCCGCGTGGTCCGGTTGATCACGCCGAGCAGCCGGTCGCGCAGGATCGGCTTGGTCTCGAACTCGTCGCACCCGGCCTCGAGGCAGAGCTGCTTCTCGTGGGCCATCGCGTGCGCGGTCAGGGCGACGATGCGTCCGGAGTAGCCCGACGCCCGCAGACGGCGGGTCGCCTGATAGCCGTCGAGCCGCGGCATCTGCATGTCCATCAGGATCACGTCGAAGGGGTGACCGTCCGAATCCGCCTCCATCGCCATTCTCACGGCCTCGTGCCCGTCCGTGGCCGTCTCGACCTCGTGCCCGGCGCGAAGGAGGTGGTGCACGATCAGCCGGCGGTTGTCGTCGCAGTCGTCGGCCAGCAGCACGCGGCTGGTGCGGTGGGAGACGGGGGATTCATCCGCGGGGGCCTGGGTCAGGCGGAGTTCCTCGGGCGACGCCGCGTCGGCGGGCATCTCGGTGATCTCGAGCACGAACCGTGCCCCGTTGCGGTATCCGGTGTCGAGGCGCAGGCTGCCGCCCAGCGCGGTGGCGAGCTGGCGCGAGATGGCCAGCCCGAGCCCGGTCCCGCCGTGCTTCCGGGTCTGGCTGTCGTCGCCCTGCACGAACGGCTGGAAGACGGTCTCGGCCCGCGCCGGGTCGAGCCCGGGGCCGGTGTCCTCGACCTCCACCCGCAGCGTGAAATTCTCGGTGCCGGGCAGGACGCGCACCCGCACGTCGCCCCGGTCGGTGAACTTCAGCGCGTTCCCGACGAGGTTGAGCATGATCTGGCGCAGGCGGGTCTCGTCGGTGTGCAGCCGCTCGGGCACGCCGTCGTGGATCTCGAGCCCGAGCGAGAGGCCCTTGGCCTCGGCGCGGTGACGCATCATCCTGTCGGCCGCGTCGAAGAACTCGCGGACGTCCACCGGCTCGCGCCCGTAGGTCATCCGCCCGCTCTCGATCTTGGAGATGTCCAGGATGTCGTTGATGATCTGCAGCAGGTGGTCGCTGTTCTGGCGGATGGTCTCGACCGCGTCGCGCTGCTCGTCGGTCGCGGTCTCCTCCAGCACCTCGCCGAAGCCGATGATCGCGGTCATCGGGGTCCGGATCTCGTGGCTCATGTTCGCCAGGAAGGCGGTCTTCGAGGCGCTCGCGGCCCGGGCCTCCTCCGCCAGGTGCAGGATCCGCTCCTCGTTGCGGTCGCGCTCGGTCACGTCCATCGCCACGCTCACCAGGCAGCACGGCTCGCCGCTCCCGTCGCAGCGGCGCGGCACCACCCGCGTCTCGAGCACGATCCGCTCGCCGTCGCACCGGTCGAAACGGTAGCGGAAGGACCGCGTCTCGCCCGCGGCCGCGCGGGCGATCTCGAAGGCAACCAGCTCCCGGTCCTCCTCGATCACAATGTCCTGCAGGCGAGCGTTCACCACGCCCGAGTCGTCGGGCAACTGACCGATCCCCAGCCCCTCGGGGTTGATGCTCGTGATGCGCCCATCGAGGTCGAGCTCCTTGATGCACACCGGGGCGCTGTCCACCAGCGAGCGGTACCGCGCCTCGCTCTCACGCAGGCCCTGCTCGGCGAGGGCACGCTCCGTCACGTCCGACGTCACGCTGATCAGTCGCCGGACCTCGCCGTTGGGCTCCACGATCGGGTCCAGCGTGGTCGTGAACAGCCGGCGTCCGCGCCCGGGTGTGAGACAGTTGAAATCAAACTTGAAGGACTCGCCCTCGAACGCCTTCTGGAGCATCGAGCCGATCCCGTCCAGCTCTTCCGGGCAGATGAACTCGTCCATCGTGTGCCCCACCGCCGCCTCCATCGTCTCGACGCCCAGCAGCTCCAGCCCGGCCCCGTTCATGCTCAGGATGCGGGCGTCGCGGTCGAGCTCCTTGATGCACACCGGCGCGTTGTCCACCAGCGAGCGGTACCGCGTCTCGCTCTGACGCAGCGAGCGGGTCCGGTCCGCGGCGATGATCTCGGCCCGGTCACGCGTCCCGGTGAGCGAGGCAACCAGCATGCTCAGCAGCAGGCTCAGCGCCAGGCCGGTCAGCATCAACCGTTCCGAGGCCATGTCGTGCTGCGCGAGCACCGAGGCGTCCAGCGGAGAAGTCTCGATGCGCCACGTCTTCCCCCCGAACTGCATCATCGTGTTCACCGCGAGGCCCGTCTGCCACTCGGCCATCGGCGCGGCGCGGTGGGTGTCGGAGAGCAGCGTCTCGCCCCCCGGGGATTCCTCGTAGATCCGGATCCGCAGGCCGTCGCCGTGCGTCGCGACCACGTGCTCCACCAACAAGCGAATCGAGATCGGGGTCGCGACCCACCCGTGGCGGATGCCCCCCGGCCCGGTCCGGGGCAGGTCGATCGGAAGGGAGATCACCACGCCCGAGTCGGGCTCGTCCTGGGCCTGCTTCAGCGTCACGCCCGAGGTCATCCGGATCTCGCCGGTCGCCATCGACTCGATGTACGGGATCCGGTTCACGCTCGAGAGCGACACGTCCAGACCCCACGCGGCCCGGTTGCGGCTCTCGGGCTCGTTGTACCGGATCAGGAAATGGTCGGTCCCCGGGATGTGACCGTCCATCTGCACCGGTTCCTTGATCGTGAAATCGGGCGAGACGTTCGCCCGCATGTCTTCCAGCCAGCGTTCGACCGAGTCCTCGGGCACGATGTCGATCAGCCCCAGCCCGAGGACCTCGGGAAAGCGGGACTCCATCTCCAGCGTCCGGACCATGCGGGCCCACTCCCGACGCGACACTCGCTGCGAGCTCGTCACCAGCGCACGACCGGACAGCAGCATCACCCGGCATTCCTGCAGCCTGTCGATGATTCCGCCGCGGACCTCTTCGCCCCGGTGCTCGAACTCGTGGGAGGCCTGGGCACGGAGCTCGGCGCGCTGGTTCCGCTCGATGGTCAGCGTCAGACCGAGCCCCACCACCAGCACGATCAACGCCAGCATCCAGCGCATCGTGCGCACGAAGGACACCAGCAGTTTCGACAGGGATGGAGGGGTGACACTCGGCATGGGTTGCTCGGTGTGCGGAGGCGCACGCGAGCGAACATCGGACCGATCCGCTCACGTCTTTTCGCCATCCCGACAACCGAGCGAAAACCCCGCACCCGATCGGCGCGCCACCGGACACCCGCCGAAAGCCCAGCGTCCGCGGGCGTTATCGGTGCGGCCTCTCAGAGCCCCATCGCCTCGACCATCGCCCGCCCCATGTCGGCCGGGCTCATCGCCACGGTCGCCCCGGCCTCCCGCAGCGCCTCGATCTTCGAGTCCGCGGTGCCCGTGGCCTTGCCCCCGGCGCCCGACGAGATGATCGCGCCCGCGTGCCCCATCCGCTTGCCGGGGGGGGCGGTGCGCCCGGCGATGAAGGCCGCGACCGGCTTGGAGACCTCGCGAGCGATGACGTCCGCCGCGGCCTCCTCGTCCTCGCCACCGATCTCGCCGATCATCAGGATCCCGTGCGTGTCCGGGTCGGCCTCGAACAGGCGGATGACGTCGGTGTGGCTCAGCCCGCGCACCGGGTCGCCCCCGATGCCCACGCAGGTGGACTGGCCCAGCCCGAGCTGGCTGGTCTGCCAGACCGCCTCGTAGGTCAGCGTGCCCGAGCGGCTCACGATGCCGACCGCCTTGCCGGTCGAGGCCTCGCTCACGTGCGTGTGGATGTAGCCGGGCATGATCCCGATCTTGCACCCCGCGTTGGTGTACTTGCTCGCCCCGGTCCCCTCGCCCGTCTTCGGCCCCGGCGTGATCACGCCCGGGCAGTTGGGCCCGACCAGCACGATCTGCTCGTCGTCGCCCCGGGCCAGGTTCATCGTGTCCAGCACGCTGCGGGCCTTGACCATGTCCCCCACCGGCACGCCCTCGGTGATCGCGCAGATCACCGAGATCCCGGCTTCGGCCGCCTCCAGGATCGCGTCCAGGGTGAAGGCCGGCGGCACGAAGATCATGGTTGCCGTGGCCCCCGTCTCACGCACCGCGTCGGCGACGGTGTTGAAGATCGGCAGCCCGTTGGGGTCGGTCTGGCCGCCCTTGCCGGGTGTCACGCCCCCGACCATCTGCGTGCCGTACTCGAAGCATCCCTTGGTGTGCAGGGCCCCGTAGCTGCCGGTGATGCCCTGGCAGATGACCTTGGTGCTGGCGTCGATGAGGATGGACATAGTGGGTCTCCGAGGGTCTGGGCTGCTGAAATTCCGGGGAAAGCCATCGTAGCCTGCCGGACACCCACGCCCAGCGCACGCCGAACGGGGCGGCCCGGCCACCCCGCACGGCTGACGTCAGATCGGGCAGTCCCGATCAGTTGTCGCAGCAGCAGCAATCGCAATCACAGCTGCCGCATCCGCATTCGCCGCCGCGCGGCGTTCCAGGAGTGGTCATGCCACACCTCCTTTCAAAGTCCCCCATCGGAAACTCACTCAGCACCCGCACCCGTCACCCCCGCGGGTCGCCCCGCACCCCCCCAAGCTCTCGTCAACGCCCTCATCCACCTCTGGCACGAATCCGGCGACGTCGTCGCCCAGGCACCGGGCCGTGCCCTCGCATTCGCACGAGCCGCGCAGCCGCTCCAGACGATCGACCGCCCGTTCCGCTTCGTCCCGCATCACCCTTTGGCGATCCAGTGCCCCGTTGATGGCCTCCCGCAGGTCCGCGCACGTCGCCCCCTCTCCCAACAATTCCCACAGCTCACCGATCTCGGCCAGCGTGAACCCGTGCGCCTTGGCCCGGAGCACAAACCGAAGCTTCTCCAGTTCCTCGGCCCCGAACCGACGGTGCCCGTGGCGTGTCCGCCCGGGCTCGGCCAGTAGCCCCCGCTTCATGTAGTACCGCACCGTGTCGGTCCCGACCTTGCACGCCTCGGCGAGTTCACCGATCGTCAGGCCGGGTTTCCGAGTGTCCGCAGTTGCGTTCATATCACCATCATCCCATTGGACCGTGGTCCAGAATCAAGCCGATTCCGCGGGCCACACGAAAAAACCCGCCCCAGACCCAACCGGGCCCGACGCGGGTTTGTTCAAGAACTCGGCACGCGACCAGAATCGCGTTCCGGTTTCTTCTTTGGAGCAGATCTGGTTGGAACAAAAAAACCCGCTGAGATTAGCGGGCAAGAAAGCGAGTGGGATGTATCGCGGCCTCAGCCCGACACCCTTTGACGCTGTTCGCCCGAGCGAGGGGGCTGATACAGGGTTCGCGTGCGGTTCCGCTCTGCCTCGATCGCCTGCCGCTGAATCTGCTCAAGGTTGTACGCGCCCTTCTGCTTGAGGATCCGGAGGACTTCAGCAGACGGAGTGGAATGTGGGTTGGTGGTCACAAGCACTTCCTGTTCAGCGGGGCCGAGCCCTTGCCGTTGGCCGGATCGGCACCCTCGCATGGGCCTGAAGTGTAGACAGAACACGAGTTGCGCGTCACTTGTCCCATTTTCGACCACAGGCCATCCCCCGAGACATCCTTTTTATAGGACTCCGAGTCCCATACGTTCATCGGGGGCGTTCGGTTCATCCTCGGCGAAGTGAAACATTGACTTAAGTGGCTATATATCATGGGCTTACGGGAAGGCTACGGATACACGGCTCCCTGGCTGTTGAATGCCAGCACCCCACCAAGATTGAGGGACCCCGCGTTGGTTCGGTCGCGGCGGCCGTCCGCGGAAAACTCCACCCCGTCCTGCTCGGTCAGCGTCAGCACCAACGCCTCGGCACCGTGCGGCAGCGCGATCTCTTTCGCGACACCCCCCGGCTCGCGGAACATCGCAACCGTCCGGTCCGCGTGATCGTCGAGCTCGTGTGACGGACGAGAGAGCTGGCTCATCCCAAGGCTCGTCAGCGACAGCACCGCGGCGCCCGGGTCGTCCGCCAGCGGCACCGTGAACCGCCCGGCCCAACGCTCTCTCAGCTGAGGTCCGTCCTGCAGCAACGCGATGACGAGGTTCGGGCCCACAGCTCGGAGCACGCTCCCGATCGGGTCTGGTCGAGCAAGGTCCTCACAGATCAGGACGGAGAAGAAACAGTTTGTCGTCAATGAGAATAAATTCAGGCGACGTGGCGGAATGTGGATTCCCTCCCACCACACCTTTTGGGGCGACAGCATCCCACTGAGGCCATAAGTATTTAGCTGAGACTTATCTAGTGCCCAACGATGATGCTTTGGTTGAATGTAAACAACATTAGAATTTATATGCGAGGAGACCGTGTCGTCAAAGAGCTGTATTGTGGCAAAGTTTCGCCCAAGCCGATTGCTGTGTGGAGGTGTTGATACTCCACATACCATATATTCGAGCCCCTTCGGGGCCCAGTCGCCTTGGAAGGCCAATGTGTAAGTATCGTAATTTAGACACGCCTCCGGCATAACCACGCCGTGTACTCTGCCCACAAGGTTTCTTGCTTGGGCGACAAGTTGCTGTACTGTAATTCTTATTTGGAAGGGATTTAGGTCCATTGGGGAATAGGAAAACATTGCAAATGCATCGTCGAACCTATTTTCAAGACGTGCCACACGACCCCCGGGGATTATGCCTGGAACCTCCTGCATAGGCATAAATTGGCTTGGAGAGATTTGATAGGGGTATGGTATCAATAAGATATTGTGTGTTTCGCAGCCACGCAGGCGATCCCTATATCGATATTTATTGGACGGTGAATCTAGTGATATTTGAAGCGATGCTGATTTGGATCGAAGTAGCTTTGTGTTGAATATCCAATGCGTAGTTACTTCGGATCCGTGGATTAGGGCTAGGTGTAGAGATAGTGACCTGAGGGTAATGCCTCGTTGTGGAGTCCTGAGCTTTGGAAGTACAACAATTCTAGAAGGGTCGATTCTCCGACAAAGAGTTGACTGTAAGTATTCTGGTCCGTGCCAAAAGTAGTTTTCTGGGTCATCGTCTGATGATTTGGTTTCTAAGTGAGCTAGATACTGTACTCTTCGTCTTGTTTCTTCGCCTTCTCTCTGTTGAATTAGCCATATGCTCCCTGCCAGCGATACGGGCGTTAGTCCGGTTGTGCCGTCGTGCTCGCTTGTTGGAAACCGCCCGATGCCTTCACAGGCGGAGTCGGCGATGCAAAATAATCTGAGAATCCATGGCCAAAGGGTCTCGTCATATTCTATTGCGCGAACCTCAGAATAACGGCGCTCCCAAATCATCATCCATAGCTTCTCAAGTGGCTTACGAAGTCGTAGTTGCCCCACTTTTCGGCTCTCACGAATATGCAATAACCGAGCATTCCGTGCATTGATGCGAGATGCGCGCTCTGCAATGCCTTCTTCTTGGCGCCACCTCAGTCCCCGTTGTGGGATCGACCAGTCCCATTTGGGATACTCCTGGTTAGGAAGGATGTTCTCTCGATCCGCCATAGTCTTGGGATCCGAGTCCCACCCCCAAAACAGATAATTCGCCCAGAGACTCCCAATCCCTTCGGTGAACTTTCGCCACGCCTCCAATTCGCTCAGCATGGTTGTGTCGTCACCCGGAGGACTCACCGCCCTCCTATATGCCCCGGACAACTCCAGCAGCAAGCCACACATCGCGAATACGTCCGGGGGCCACAGCAGAAAGTCGCTGTGCCGCGGATGAATGATCAGCGGCTTGCCACGCCGGTAGTCCGACACAACTGAACGAGGATTCGACTCGATCCGCTCGAGTCGCAAATCGTTCAGACAGCGATCATCAGCCGCCCCGTCACCTTTGGCCTTTACCAGTTCCTCGGCCTCGCGGAGTCGCCGCTTGTGCAACTCCAGCACCGAAGCACCTACTTTGTGCTTCTCGGGATCGAGCTCGCACTCATCCGGAAGAAGGACCGGGCACTCCTCATAGAAGTCCAGACCGAGCCCGCGTATCACATCCGAAATCGTGAGCCGTGCAGGCCACTTTGAATCACTCGTGCCTTGTTCCGGGGGGTTTGGCGACATGCGGGCGAGTGTACAAGTCTTGCCTGAATCTCAATCTTGCCTCGGTATGAAATCAGACATTTCCCGCAGGCCAGGGATGCACTGCCATAATTTTGTTGTTTTCAGGACAAAATTACACAGAATTGAGTGGCGTAGAGTGGTGTCAGCGGCGTCTGCGGCCCACCACCCCGCCCAGCCCGAGCAGCATCGCGCTGGCCGGTGACGGCACGAACCGGAAGCTCGCCTGCACGTCCAGGCTCGTGTACAGGTCGAGCGGCTCGTCGCCATCGGACTCGGCGTCGCCGAACACGTCCCAGTTCACCGACAAGCGCAGCTGGTCGTTCCGCCCGGTGCCCAGCTCGATCGGCGTCAGGATGGTGAGGTCCAGCTCCGTGTCCTCGCTGTTGAACCGCCAGTTCATCGGCCCGGTGGCCAGCCCCTCCAGGCGTATGTTCGCCTCGGAGTTCGCGGATTCATCCTCGGGGGCGACGTACGAGATCCGCACACGCACCTCCGCCATCGCGACGGAGCCCGAGGAGCGCTCGTCGTCGAGGTCACCCCCGAACTGCACGGTCTCTATCGCATCGAGTTCCAGGTTGGCCTGCGCCCGCTGGTCGAAGCCGGCCCCGTCCGCCAGGGCCGCGTGCACCGTCCCGCCGAGTCTCACCTCGTACCCGTCCGGGTTCCCGCCCGCGCCGTACCACACGCTCGACGCGGCGCTCGGCCCGCCGGGCAGCGCCGTGCCGGCCCCGCTCGTCTGATCGATCCGGTAGAACTCGTCGCCCCGATCGAACGCGTCGATCCGGAGCTGCCCCTCGTCCCACACCGTCAGCCCGTCCAGTTGCGTCTCGGCGTAGGCGTCCGCCTGCGCGTCCGTCCGCACCAGCACGATCTCGCCCTGGGCCGACGCCTCGCCGCTCCAGGCACACACCGCGGCCGCCGCCGCTCCAAGCCACATCGCTGTGCTCGCTCGCATGGTCGATCTCCAATTCAGAATGCTCGATCCCGGGCGGCCCCCCGTGCACCGCGCACGAGCCGCCCATTCGACCATGCCCCACACCCCGCACAATCGCCACCAATCCTCCAGATTCACACTTCCTGAGCGACACCCCGTCGCGTTTCCTCTCCGGCGGGGGGTCGGATCCCGCCCGATCGCAACCTATACTCACCGCCCGCAACCCCCGAAGGGAGCCCAGCATGCGCGCGATCATCACCGGCCAGGTCGGCATGGACAAAAAGCCCTACCTCGAGTCCGTCGCGGCCTTCGCCGGACAGCAGGGCGAGACCCTCGACCTCTACAACGTCGGCGACATGATGTACAACGAGGCCCCCGACATCCGCCCGGGACGCATCCTCGACCTCCCCCTCCTCCGCCTGCACTCCCTCCGACGCGCCGCCTTCAAGGACGTCATCGCCGAGTCCGCCGGCAGGCCCAACATCGCCGTCAACACGCACGGCACCTTCCGCTGGCGCCACGGGCTCTTCAGCGCCTTCGACTTCGATCAGATCGCCAAGCTCAAGCCCGACCTGTTCATCTGCCTCGTGGACAACATCGAGGTCGTCCACAAGCGACTCCACGACGAGCACGACATCGACGCCACCCTCAAGGACTGCATGGTCTGGCGCGAGGAAGAGATCCTCGCCACCGAGCTCATGAGCCAGGCCATCCCCGGCTCGGACTTCTACATCATGAGCCGCGGGCGACACGCCAGCACCGAGCAGACCATGTTCCGCCTGCTCTGCCGCCCCGAGATGCGCAAGGTCTACCCCTCCTTCCCCATGAGCCACGTCGTGGACATGCCCGACGTCATGGCCGAGATCGACGCCTTCCGCGCCGCACTCGCCGAGCACTTCATCACCTTCGATCCGGGCGACGTGGACGAGAAGCTCCTGCTCGACCGCGCCCTCGAGGCCGTGAAGGAGGGCAAGGACTTCTTCGACCACAAGCCCCACCAGCTCGGCGGGCTCGAGAAGGACGCCGAGCCCATCCGCATGCGGACGCGCGAGGTCCTCGACATCGCCGGCGACATCGACGGCCAGATCTACATGCGAGACTTCAAGCTCATCGACCAGGCCGACATGATCGTCAGCTTCGTCCCCGAGCTCAAAAGCGAGTCCGGCAAGATCATCCCCGGCCTCTCCTCCGGCGTGGAGCGCGAGCTCCAGCACGCCTGGGAGGGCGCCAAGGAGGTCTACGTCGTCTGGAAGCCCTCCAAGCAGCCCAGCCCCTTCATCACCGAGACCGCCACCAAGGTCTTCACCTCGGTCGAAGAATCGCTGCGCTACTTCGAAGAGCAGGGCATGTTCGCCCAGACCAACCTCTTCGGGCAGTGAGCCCCTACCCCGCCGGCTCGCCCGACACCTCCACGTCCTGAGCCGCGCCACGCCCGCCGGTTGTGTGCGGGCCCGCCAGCACGCCCGCCAGGAACAGCGCCGCGCCCAGCAGCTCCCACGACTCCTCGCACGTCTGCTTCACCGCCTCGTTCGTGATCACGCGGCGCAGCAGGTCGTCGAACACGAACCCCATCGCCAGGCACCCCGCCGCGCCCGCCAGCAGGCGCAACCGGGCCGAGTCCTTGTGCGGCATCCCGTCCACCCCGCCCGCCAGCACCAGCGGCACCACCACCGCCGCCCCGATCACCAGCCCCACGCCCGCCCACATCCCCTTCAGCCACCACGCGACCGAGGTGTCCAGCCACCAGTCGATCCGGTACCGCACGCCCAGGTCGCCCAGCACCTCCGGGTTCAGCGCCTCGTGCAGGTCCAGCTCGCGCAGCAGAGACAGCAGCGCCAGCACGCCCAGCCACAGCGTCACCATCCGGTGCCCCCGCACCGCACGCTCTCGGAAGAACAGCCACGCGGCGCACAGGGCGGCGCAGGCCCACATCCCCAGCTGCGCCAGCTCCAGGAACCCCCCCTCCGAGAACACCGCGCGACGCAGCCCCTCGCTCGGAGCGGTCAGCAGGCCCATCGGCACCGCCAGCAGCACGGGCAGCCCGGCAAACAGGCCCCAGGCCCAACGGGGTGGGTGATCGGTTAACACGATCTTTACAATACCCGCCCCGGCCCCGGGGTGATTGCCCATTCCCGATCACAACGCAAATACACCCCGCCCACTGGTACGCTGTCCCGGACCATGGTCCCCAACGCCTCCGAGATGGCCCGACGCAGGCTCACCGCACGCACCGCGATCCGATTCGCATGCGCGCTCGTCCTGCTCATCACCCTCTTCCCGTTCGTCAGCTGGCTTTCCGAAGGCCTGCGCGACGGCGACTTCTTTGACTTCTCCTACTACCTGGGCCGCATCATCCTCACCGGGATCTTCCTCGTGCTGCCCGTTGTGATCTGGCTGCTCCAGGGCGTCCTGGCTCGCTGGCTCGTTCCCATGCCCCGCGCCGTGTGCTGCCCCGGGTGCGGGCAGGACACGTCGGGCCTCGTCGAACAACGCTGCCCCGAGTGCGGCCTCCCGCTCACCGCCGAGTTCCTCGACCCGACCCGCCCGCCCGAGTTCCACACCGACGGGCCGGCGCTGGGAATGAAACGACGCGAGACCGCCGCCATCGTCTTCCGCGTCATCGGCATCCCGTTCGTGTGCTTCATGGCGCTCTACTGGATCGCGTTGATCGCGGCAGTAGCCGTCTCTTTCCTGGATCCCAACGAGAGCCTCTTCGTCGGGGCATCCGAGATCGTCTCCACCTTCGTGTGGACGCTCGGGCTCACGCTGCTCGCCATCGCCTTGTGCTTCCGTGCGCGCTGGCTCGCGGCCTTCGCCGTGCCGATCCCACGCTCGATCAACCCGGCCCCGGCCCCAGACGCGGCCCCAGACCCCGCGCCGACCCAGGATCCCGGAAATCCCTGACGCCCGAATCCCAAGAAGCCTCTACACACCGCCCGGGCCCCCGTTTCGGGGGCCGGGTTGCCGCGCCGGAGGATCTCAGCCATGATGTCTGCCACCATGACCGACTACCCCGTCAACGAACGCGGGCGCTGCTACGACCCGAACGTCACCGACGACCAGCGGACCTACTCCCTGCTGATGCACCTGGGCGTCATCGGGTTCAGCGTCGTCGGGCCCCTCTCCGTCCTCATCCCCATCATCATGTGGATCGTGAAGAAGAACGAGTCGTCCTTCATCGACGACCACGGACGCGAGGCCGTGAACTTTCAGATCAGCCTGCTCATCTACACCGTCATCGGCATCGTCTTCGCCATCATCACCTTCGGGCTGGGGGCCATCCTGGTCGCGCCGGGCCTCACCATCTTCGCCATCGTGGGGATGGTGCTCGCCATGGTCGCCGCGAACCGGGGCGAGTACTTCCGCTATCCCATGACCATCCGCTTCATCACCTGACCCCCCCCCCCCCCCCCCCCCCCCCCCCCCCCCCCCCCCCCCCCCCCCCCC